>Ga0265780_10010957_pt1 | contig 10772 bp, 6 predicted proteins | sample P1T30metagenome_FD_192432 | JGI IMG/M metagenome (GOLD analysis project Ga0265780, IMG submission 192432) | Plant litter microbial communities from East Loma Ridge, Irvine, California - P1 T30 | ecosystem: Environmental > Terrestrial > Plant litter > Unclassified | place: USA: California... | reverse complement strand
CATCGTGATGAAATATCCTACTCAACTCGTGCAACTCAATGGGTGGGTGGGCTACAGTCGGGTAACACTCTATTATGAGAAGTTCATGGGGACACACCAACCGAGATTGCTCATGACTATCAAGTGGCTATGTCCAAACACACTGGATGGCATAGCTGAAGGTGACACGATCGATCGGCAGTGGGTGGACGAGCCAAAGGCCTACAAATGCTCATACGTTGCTCTTTGCGATTACGACAACCTCGTCCTTTTAAGGTTCGGAAACGTCTTGGGGATTGAAGGAGTTCGGGTCACCGCCGTTCCAAGAGATAGTGTGCGTCTGGCGTTCTTGGGATTCCTACTTGAAGCGTGCGATGTTGTTTTGGGTGAGCCAGGTAGTGGCCTGTCTTGATTCGGGTCTCTTCTCGTAACCTCACAACTTACTAAAGGACTTCTGTAATGGGTAGATGGCTAGGCAGATCAATGATAGCTGTTAGGTCAAAAACAAACCTTTTTCTGTACAAGCCCTGGGACTTTCACGAAGCCTTTACCTGATCTGATGACAGTACCTGGCTTCGGAGGCTTCCATAGCATCCTCCATAGGCGAAACCAAGCAAATATTGTAGTGTAGAGGCCACGCGACGAAGGCGGTGATGCGGCTCCATGCCAAGTCGGCGCATACGTCATCACCAGCCTCGGTCGCTCACCCCTGTCCTCAAAACACCAACCTCGCTACTAAACAACAGCTGCGGTTGTCGACAGCCGCAACATCTCGTAATGAGAAGAAGAGCCGGGCTCCTCCGCTACCACATTTCGACCGAGGAAAAGAGTCCGCATGCTTGGCAACACGTGTGTACCGATGCGCGTTCACGATGGTTCCTGTCGGTCCGGGAAAGGTACCGGCGACGTGCACGCATGTGTCCGAGTCTGGACTGTTTATGAAAGCGTGGTACTGTATAGTGGCTTGGGAGTGACGTGCCACCAGCCACAGTTTTTTTTATGTCAAGTAGAGCAGGCACGTCCTCATTGCAAAATTATTACCATCCCTGCCTTGTCGACACCATACACCATAATCTCTAATCCCGACACAAGGTGCAAGCTTGATCAAAATGCGCGTCGCCAGTACCGTCCTCGCTCTTACCTCCGCCGCATCAGGCTTCATTCACCCTCGTCAAGCCTCCTACAACGAGACGAGCTCTACACCCAACGTAGCGGCCGCACAATATGATGGAACCTGTTTCTACCCCGTCCCTGATTCCAAGTTCAACCTGAACGCGTATCTCGGTACCTGGTATCAGGTCGCTGGTACGCCATTCGGTCCTACAGCCGGCGCGCGCTGCGTCAGCGCAAATTACGAACTTAACGTACGTTTTTTCGTGTATGCGAATCTGTAGACGGTGATTGACAGCTGATGCAGGATAACGGTACGGTGCGCGTCACGAACACCGCGACTGTCGGCCCACGAACTGTCGAGATCGTCGGCACAGCTACGCCCGTAGATTCTGCCTATGGCACCGGTGGTGCTTTCGTTGTCAGCTTCCCTGGCACGCCATCAACGGCAGAATGCCCAGGACCCAACTACATTGTGCAAGGTGAGTCGTGTTGAGAGTATTAATCGAAGTGCAGACCACTAACGTTGATGCGCAGATTACGCCGTCGATTGGGCGATTGTGCAGACGCAGAAGTGGAACACGTTGTACATCTTGAGCAGGGTGCGACAACCAGCTGCTGAAAGCATCGATGCATGGATTGATCGAGCTGTGGCTTTCGGGTCGAACGCGTCGTCTATTATGAAGTTCAACCAGACGGGTTGCGAGTAGGCGTACGTCGGCAGTGAGGAGCTGAGGATTTCATTGCGGCGACGTTAATGTGAGCTATCGATTTATGCAGAGCCGCGAAAACTTCATCACATAACCATCCAAGAGAAGGGCACATCGACCATCTGAGCACTCAATACTCCAGAGATACATGTACAATAGAGAGAGTATACATTTTCCAGGCCTGATGCCGATCAATGGGTATCTAGTTACATCCAAAAAGGACAACAACTCCGGTTACACCTAGCAAAGCTTATGAAACCTGCATAGCAGACGCACTGTGATCTTCAACTTCAACGCTGCTCTTTTTGCCGCCCTCCTCGTCTTTCTCGACTTCCATGTCCAAACCTAGACCTGAATCCACGCTTGTCTCAGAACCGCTTTCGAGCTCAACGTACTTTGGCCGGACATTGGGATTAGAGGGGTCCCAAATGACGGGAATATAGCGCTCATCGTCACGATATTGCTCCCATAACCACAGTTCGGGTTCTCCATCTCCACTGGGGCACCAATCATCCCACGCGAAGTCTTGGACGCTGTTGAACCATCGGAGAATTGGCGACGAAAGCTTAGGAAGCCATGCCTTGCGTTCCTCGTCGATCTCGCTTATCATGTCATAGTTATGACATTTCGGGTGACGACGGACAATGGCAATGTTGAAATCGATTGCTTTGACGGAAAAGCCATCCGCTGCATCGCCTGCTGACTGAGTTGGAAGGCTAGTGATCATGATGTTGCGAGAGCAGAAATCACTGTTATCGACCCCTGCGTGGAGTATGACCATGTCGACATCCAGAATCTTTTTTAGAAGACAGGACCGTGTCTGCTCTGGCAATGCTCGGGCATCGATATCGCGCATAGTTGCGCCTCTTACATACTCCATCAGAATCAGAGGGACCTGCCGCTTGCGTTTCTGAGTCTCACCTCCGTTGTGGATGTGAGTATCCACGAGTATAGTCCAAGTTCCGTAGAATGCAGGTATGACTTCCCGGGCCGCTGGAGACTTCTGTAACTGGTGAAAGGCAGCAGCCTCACGACTGTAATCGGAGAAGGCATCATACACAACGTCTTCTTCGCCACCATACTCGTTCACGTCTTCGTAGTAGAGCGGGTCGTAGATTTTCGCGACCATGTCATCGTCGATGACGACGAGTTGTGCTCCTCTGTTTTGACCGGTGCGGATGACCGCCGTGATTTTCAACGTCTTTACGACTTCGAGAGATTGATCCTCGCAAACGTGGCGTAAAGCGCAGTACTCCGCTTTTGATTGAGACTTCCGGTTCTCCCAAGGTAGACTCAATGGGCAGTTCGTTTCATATCTTACACCAAAGGGCTCCGGGGGTTGATGCCTTGTTGCAGTCGTAGTGGAGCCTACAACATACGGCAACTTCAGCGGAAGTTGTATGGCAGTGTCGTATGAATCAGATTCGCTCGCCGAAGGTTCAAATACATGTGTTGGTGGTGAGTCGGGGGGATCGGAGAAGGGGCTGCAGCCACCGTTGTCGGCTGCAGGGTCGCTGACGACATGCTCAACTTGGTTTTCGGCGACTGCCATATTTTGGTTATGTTGGGGTCGGCGGTGTGGTAGGAAAAGAAGGAAGAGAAAGTGCAGGTGATGGGAGCGCAAACGCAAGCTAGCGCGCTAAGCCCGACTAACCGATGACGCGCCATCATGTGATATTGTAACTGCCATGGAGCGATTCACCAGCATTGTTTCTTGTGCGGTATTGCTAAAGACAATAGATGAAGAGTTTGCAGATGACCAGTCGCCGGCTAATCGAACACTAGCCCTATGCCTGGGTAGAGTCACCTACGTACGCTTTTTGACATTTGCGACGCCTACGTAAATACGGCAATGGTCCGCAGCACAATCATTGTTCAGTGGCTCTGTTATGGATTAGAGAAGTCTCTTGAAAGCATTCACTATATTGACATAACATATCGCGTGATTGAGTGGATCTTGGGGCCTAGAGGACCTCGTGAGCCTAAGCCTTAGTTGCGACAAACGATCGTCATATATTCTCCTACTGAGTAGACCACACTCTTCTCAACCGATACACCCGTTTAATCAGATCATCGACCTGGATAACCCCTTCGACACCCAAGATACCCAACCCTTCCTCAGTATCAGTCCACTGAACATCCACTATGGCGTCCGGGCCCACAAGCCTCATTGAATGCTTCGACCAAGAACTGCCAACTCTCGATGCACATCCTATGCCCTACAAGAGCGCGAAGCCCTCTGGAGAATCGACTAAACTGGCTGTACCACCTCTGATTCTGCGCCATGTGTCCTGGAAGCAGTTCTCAGGCTTAGCGGACGAAACCTTTACTTCACTCACAAACAACCGTCAAAGCGAGAATCCTATTGCTACTACATTCTCGAAACTTCCGCTCCAAACTGAAAGCGATGTTGTTTACGCCTCGTTGTTGTACGTCATCGAACCCATCATGGAGATACTCCAAGTCCTGTACCCCGATCAGTGGACAACGCACACCGAACTGCACGATAAAGCCTCTGAAAAAAGGGAGAGCCTAGAAGATCCAAAAACAAAAGTAACGAAAGACGTTATACGCTATGACTTGGTCTTCAAATCCACCGCGCGACACCCCAACCCAGGCAAGACCATCGCCGTGATCGAATACAAGCGCCGAGAGCTCATTCGCCCTAACTATTTCCAGGATGCGATAATCCCCGATAGTTCCACTCCTGCTCAAATCAATAAACTCAAGAAGCAGAGTACAGACATGGGAGTTGAAGGTCTTCTAAAGTCGAACGGCCTCTCCTACTGTAAGCAAGTGTGTCGCTATGCACAGATATCGAAGTGCAAGCATGTAGCTCTCTTCAACTGGCAGCACTTGCTTCTCTTCGACTTCCATCAGCTGAGTGCTAGCATGAACGGGAGTTTTAAGGACAAACCGAACACGTTCGCTGCGGGAGATGAAGCCAAGATCTCCTGGGTCTGCGAAGGAGCGCCATCAGTACCTTTCATGGAGCAGGGTTTCATCCGGAAGGTATTGCTGGGCTGGATACTCAGGGCGTTCGAAGACTCCAGAAACCAGTAGATAGCGTCGTTGAAGCTTCTAGAGGGCTTTACGGAGATCGTTTGGAAGCGCACGAGGGGCGACGTAGGCGCCGTGGTGATATGTAGATTAGCGTGTGAGGATTGATGATACCCCGAATGTACACACGTAGAGATATTTGCCATCAGCGTCCACCGATAAAGACGGTCATAATACATGTACTCACATCCCTTGCCGTTCCAGAAGTATACGCGACTAAGTTCAAGCTCTACCTATTTATACTCCCTGCGATGTATACATCAGCCTACTTATTAGATCATCATCACGTCCTACTACCACCGGTATCCTTGAGAGCTATACATCCGTCCGCGTGCCCCCGTCCTCCAACTCTCCAGACCAATCAATCTTAGGACAAGCCTTCCTATCCCCCGCATCCCTAACAAGCGGCACATACTCCTCCCTCTCCCCAAAACACTCCCACAGCCACTCATTCGCCGTCCCCGCCTTACTACCAACCCACCCCTTGAACGCAAAATCGCTCATCGCATTCCAGAACCTCGTTACGGGACCCATGATCCTGCCCGGCCATTGCTGTTGTATATATGCGGAGTCTGATTCTCCAGGACGGGGTTCGCTGAGCCGGATGACATTGGAGACGTTGAAGTCGATGATGACGACGCGGAGGTCTAGGTCGTCGAGGGAGGATGTGGGTGATGGGGAGACGAGCATGACGTTGCGGGGCGCGATGTCGCGGTGCAGGACACCGGCAGCGAAAATGAGGGACTCGGCTTCTAGGACTTTCTTCATAATCGCCGAGCGGGTTTCTGCAGAGAGCAGTAGAGGCTTTATGGCGGTCATAACAGTATCGGGTATATATTCCATAAGTATGAGCCGAACGTGTCGTGTGTACATCTGGCCGTCCACCAACGTGTCTACGTCAATAGTCCAGCTACCATAGTACTCCGGAACGACGCACTGCGCCTTGTGATCTCGTCGTAATTCATCGTACGCAGCGGCTTCGCGAGAGTAATCTCCGTCAGATAGTACGACAACATCGCGCTTGTCGTCGAAGATGTCGAACTCGTCATCGTAAAGCGGGTCGTATATCTTTGCTACGACATCTCCGTTGACCAAGACGACTTGCGCAGCGTATATAGAGCCGGTACGTATTATGTCGGCGACGGTAAGCGTGTAGGACTCTTCGAGCGTACGCCCTTTCATTGGCGGTCGGATAAGGCAGTAGTTGAGCTGCGGTAGTCTGAAGTGACCTGTCTTGAAAGGCGGCCATGGAGTGTTGTAGCCGTTACCGAAAGGCGCAGGTGGTACGTGACGGTGGGCAGTGAACGTGGCGCCTATCGTGTAGGGCATAGCAGGTCTACTGTCGGTCTTGTTGTACGGATAGTTCGAATTTTCAAGATCGTTGCTCTTCTGGCTCCCCACACGACTTTCTGATATATCAAGGGCGATGTCCACCGACCTAGAACTACGCGTTGAGGGCGTCATACGGCGGGAAGAGCTCGTCGTCATGGCGGCTGGCGACTGTTTTCTGGGGCGTTTGACCTGAGAGTGTAAAAGTATCTGTAAACCAGACTAGAGCAATCGGCCATACGCCATTTTCGCAAACGAGGGTGATCGGTGAAAGCGCTTTTCGTGGTTCCTGGTGAAAGTGAATCGACTCTAAAGACACATGTGAAGCCATGTATGGCGAACAAAACCCTCATCTGACCGTGATCCCGAGATACCAAGCATAAGATCTCCCTGGATCAATAGTACTAAGTGTTCGGGGAAACGAGAACGAAGAGAATGTCATTCCAGAATTCGGCAACTTGGTGTGAAACCTCGTGAATTCGTCGCGACCTCATCCAAAAACCGGACGTTGCCCATCTGACTTGGGCACCTGAGCGACAGGCTGTTGAGCTACAAGCTGAGGACCCCATTGCTGCACCGGCTGCGGACCCCATTGCTGCACCGGCTGCGGACCCCACTGCTGATATGGTTGCGGCGCCCACTGCTGTGGTGTCGGTTGACCCATCCATTGCTGTCCCGGCTGCTGAACCCACTGCTGTCCCTGTGGTTCAGTATAAGGCGACGGCGGACCAGGCGGCTGCATCTCATAAACACTCGCAAACGCCGCATATCTCCCCTTGCCGCCAAACGCCCACTTAACCCCTCCTCTCGCCCGTACAAGAACCCACAAACTGACAAAGACCGATAAAGCAGCGACAGCCATAGCTATGACCATGAACCTCATCGCCTTCGCAGTTCCACATGCCGTACCCGCCCAATCTTCCTCTGGGAAGAATTTGTCGATCTGACATGCCCACGTCTCTCTTGTATGCTCCTGGTCATCTTGGCCAACGTCTTCGTAACTCTTCCAGCTACTATCGCTACTCTGAACAGACGTGACGTATCCAAAGACACCCAGGCTAGCACCCACCATCACGATGTTGCTAACGAAGATGATCAACGTCCACATCCTCTCATGTCCTGCCGTGCCCTCTGTCCTTCTCAATTGCCATATTCCTGCCGCGCTGAGCAGACTGACTAAGTATCCTAGCAGGCATAATGCGAGTATGGTGATTGTGGGCGCGTTGTTGACATCGATCGTCACGGTGGTATCGTTCGAGCCGGGGCGGGACAAAGTTATCTGGGAGGCGCCGCTGCGTATGTCGCGACCGAGACCGTCATTGAAGTAGTTCTTGGATATGCGCTCGAGGATGTTGGTCAAGGCGGCGAGGCCGAAGAGGAAGAGAAGGGGCGGTAGGAGGAGAAGTAGGATGCGGATGCCGTTGGGGTTGCGCATATTGCCGTCCAGGAAGTTGTGGTATGCCGATGAGGGTCGTAAGTGAGTGGGAAATGTCCCTTCCTTTCAGCTAAAGGCGCGCGCTGACGAGGTGACAAGTGATCCATCGTGACTCGCTGGTGGCGGTCTGGGTCGAGGCGTGGACGCCTGAAAGCAGCGTTGGGGGCGAGCCTTGCTTGGCAAACCTAAACGTCTGAGAATAGCTCACATCCTATACTTGGTGTGGCTCGGAGTGACTCTGGATTGAAGCGCTTCACAAATGCGATGATACTGTGTCGTCGAAAGTCGCGTGTTGCACCGCCTGGGCGTAGCATCGCGACACGCGTTCACGTGGTTGTGGGGCAGCATCCCGTCGGGCCGTCCACTGGGTAGTTCAATACAACGATGTACGAAAGCGATAATAGAGAGATATTATCTATTGAGTGTACTCCGCCCAAGGCAGAGAAACAGGCATTCTATATGCCAAAGATCTACACAAGTACCAGCCTAACGATCTAAGAAAAAATTACAAGTATATGCTCTAGCGTCCCATGAATTCCAAACGCCGTGTATGCAAAATAGTTCCCGCTCGTTGGAACTATTGCGGTGCGCCGATAGCCTGCAGCTTCGCCAGCTCAAAGTACACTCCCTTCTTGGCCACCAAGTCCTCGTGTCTGCCCTTTTCTACGATCTTGCCTTGGTCAAAGACGTAGATCACATCGGCGTGCTGGATTGTGCTCAAGCGATGCGCGATCGCGATTGTGGTGCGGCCTTGTGCGGCGGAGTCGAGGGCGGCTTGTACGACGCGTTCGGAGGTGGAGTCGAGGGCGGATGTGGCTTCGTCGAGGAGGAGGACTTTGGGGTCGCGGAGGAGGGCACGGGCGATGGCTATGCGTTGGCGCTGGAAGACGTGTTAGTGAGGTTGAGAGAAGTGAATGAGTAGGAGAACATACCTGGCCGCCAGACAGTAGAGCACCCTTTGCGCCAACCAGTGTGTTGAAACCATCAGGTAACGATGTGATGAAGTCGTAGATGTTGGCGTCTTTACACGCTTGTATCACCGCGTCATCGCCCAACTCCTCCTTGTCGGCAAGAATGTTCTCTCTGATAGTGCCGGTGTAGAGAGTTGTTTCTTGACTGACGATGGCTAGCTGCGATCGGTAGTCTTGAAGGTTGTAGTCCTTGACCTCCACGTCATCGACGAGCACAGCACCGCTTGTCGGGTCGTAAAACCTCTCGAGCAGTTGCATCACCGTCGACTTGCCAGAACCAGATGCGCCGACAAGGGCGATGAACTGACCAGGTTCAGCAGAAAGACTGATGCCGCGCAGGACACGATGGTCCGGCCTTCCAGGGTAGGTGAAACGAATGTCCTGCAGTTCGATCTTGCCGCTCAACCTGTCAATCTTCTTGCCCTCAGTCGACCAGTTGTCGATCTTAGGAACGCGGTTCAAGAACGACTTGAGAAGCTTCGCGGCATCCCTGGCCTCGCCCATGTCGGGAGCGAAAGAGAAGATTGCACCGGCAGACTGAGCACCGTTGATGATGGAAGAGTAGACGACGAAGAACTGCAAAACAGTGTACTCCTGGTTGAACAACAGACGTCCTCCGTACCAGAACACAAGAGCGAAAATGAACATGCTGAGACCCTGGGATGTCGCGAAGAGCACTGCTGACACGTTTGTGAACTTGAAGTAACCCTTGCCCTGGTCTGCAAGCTTGGTGTGGTAGGTGGACAAGAGGTGCTTCTCCAGCGAGAGAGATGCCACCGTACGAATAGAAGAGGCTGCCTCACAAGCGAAGCTGGCGGCATCGGAGGTCTCCTTGGTTCGTTTCTCCATGCGAGTGAGAGCATAGAATCGGAAGTAACCACAGGCGATGACAAGCGGAATGGTTGCAGAGCACACGAGTGCCAGCTTCCACCCGAAAGAGCAACCCACGATGAAGGCGACAAGAATGGAAGCGGCGGCGCTGACGATCGTTCCGAGAGTAGAGCCACTGAGACCAGCGAGACGATTCGCCTCTGAAGAAAGAAAGTTACTTAGCGCACCAGAAGTGACCGTGTCACCATCGAAAAATTCCATGTCTTGACGAAGCATGGCGCCGAAAGCGCGCGTTCGCACGCTGCCAACGAGCCTGGCAGATCCTTTCGACAGTGTCATACCCTGTACGTAGTAGAAGAAGCCGATGACAATTCCGAGCATGAGGAACATGCCACACCAGAAGTTGACGTTGAGTCCACCGAGAGATGTTCCAGGAGATAGGAGCGAGTTGATGGAGTTACCCAGGAAGATGGCTTGGATGGCAGGGTTGCAACCAGCAAGGAAACTGAATACCAATCCAATGGTCATGGTAGAGTGCTCTCCCTTGTTCATCTCCCAAGCGAACTTGACCAGCTCCCAGGTACCGTATTCGTTGTCCTTCTCATTCTTCTTGGCCAGGAATTCTGAAGGAGCGGATGTAACAGTGCGCATCAAAGCAAGCTTCTCTTCATCGACAACGCCTTCCATTTTACTCTCAGGGCCGTCGAGAAGCGTCATCCTGTTGGCGGGGCTGATCTTTGCGGTAAGCTCCTGAGCCTGTACTAGACTTGCATACACAGCTCCGCGGTTGATAAGCTCTTGATGAGTGCCTTGCTCGACAATTCTGCCCAAAGCCATGACTACAATGTTATCGGCCTTCTTAATCGTGGAGAGTCGGTGAGCGATGACGATGGTCGTACGCCCTTGCGATGCGCGGTCGAGAGCTTCCTGGACTGCGCTCTCGGAGCGGGTATCGAGGGCTGCGGTAGCTTCATCTAGGAGGAGGATCTTTGGGTCCGATACAATAGCACGAGCAATCGCGACACGCTGCTTCTGGCCACCAGACAACAAGCCACCTCGCTCTCCAACCTTGGTTTGGTATTTCTCTGGAAGATCCATAATGAAGTCGTGAGCGTTGGCAATCTTGGCAGCCTTCTCGATAAGCTCCATCTTCTTCTCGTCCGATACGTCTGCGTATTCCGTGTTGACTAGGCCGTGGAGAATGCTCTCGTAGATGGTTGTGCTGAACAGAACGGGTTCTTGGCTCACGATAGCCATGTGTTGCCTCAACCAGCGTAGGTTGAGTGTAGTGATGTCTCTTCCGTCCAAGAATATTTGGCCTTCCATCGGAAGGTAGAAGCGTTCCAG
>Ga0265780_10010954_pt1 | contig 10773 bp, 9 predicted proteins | sample P1T30metagenome_FD_192432 | JGI IMG/M metagenome (GOLD analysis project Ga0265780, IMG submission 192432) | Plant litter microbial communities from East Loma Ridge, Irvine, California - P1 T30 | ecosystem: Environmental > Terrestrial > Plant litter > Unclassified | place: USA: California... | reverse complement strand
TGGCGAGCGCCGATGGACCGGTTGGCGTTATCGATCCTCATGACGTTGGTGTCTTTGCCGCGCATCTCCTACTCCAGGAAGACACCTCTGCGCATAACAAGCGCAGGTATGTCCTCAATGGCCCGGAGGACATCACAGGCGATGAAGTCGTAGCGATGGTCGAGAAGCACATCGGCACCAAGGTTGAGGATGTCAAGTTCAAGGATCTGTCTTTCGTAGACGACATGGTCGCTGCGTCGAACCAGGCAAAGAACGTGATAGGTTCTATCAAGCGTGCTCCGCAATCGGCGTGGAATGGCGAGGCGAAGGCGGATACGACGAGCAAGGAGGTGCTGGAGATTGCGGCGCCGAAGAGGACGCCTGCTGATGTTATGGCGATGTTGTTGCAGTAAAAGATGCGGCAATTAGACTCAAATGAATTTGTTTTACTGCTACACTATCCCGAAAATGCTCTGAACTTGCTCATGAAAGTCGTTGATCACCCTGCAACTTCTCGTAATGCTCGTGACACGCAGTGACTCGCTTGCTTTTCCACCAGTCAAGAGCGCCAGTTGAAAGTCGGAAGATGCCCCAAACAGTGATGAAGTTGGCTTGTCGTACGACCCTGGACAGTGCCCAGAGGTTCAAGTAGACGCCCCATATAGTCTTTGTATTGAAGAACACATTGAAGTTTCCGATCATTTGCATGACCAGGCGGCCATTCGCAGGGGTCGGATTCACCGTGCTGTTGATCGCGTAGTTAAAGCATCCGCCGACTAAGTGAAATGGTAGGCTGTCGAAGAGGAGCACACGTAGGATGTAGTACACCATTGATGCGAAGGATTCCTTCAATTCCTGATTGTTTTCTTCGTCGACAGATCCCAGATGCCAGTATACACTTTGATGTCTCGAGAAATTAAATGTGCGATCGGAGTCGGCGATCCACGAACGCCACGAAGATTTATCTGACTTCTTGAAACTTTTGGTAGCGTAGTATTGTCGGTGATATTCCAGCTCCGAAAGGACGAAGAAAGCAAGCGCAAAGTGTACAGCGTGGTGCTGAAGTCCAGTCGCTTCGAAGTTTGGTTCGGCAGTCTTGCCAATAGCGGTCGCGGCTTTGTCGAGGTACAAGAGTATGACTGTAGTGATGACGCAGTATGTCTGGGACGCAGTCATATTGGCTGGACCAAATCGTGTTCCGAAAGCTACAACGAGGCCGATGTATGGCGCGCTACCCCATATCATGACTGTGGGAGTGGACGTCTGCGTGATGAGGCTGGAAAGGTAGACTGCAAACGTGCAAAGCGAGACTTGCACAGCGTAGCGGGTGGCTGAGACGCACTTCCACCTGCGGTCTGCCATGGCTCTGGTAAGTGAAGGCATGGGTAAGAGGTTGTCGTGTAGCGTTAGGCCGATGTGGTTTTGAAGCGATGTGGGAGAAAACGTCGGAAAAGATGGAGGCTTACGAAGACTTTGGCGGTACCATGGTAACTTCGCCCCACCGTGCCACGGACTGAAGCAGACCCTTGCACAAAAATCCCAGCATGTCTCTTCAAGCTTTCGTATATTGGTCGCGTCTGAAATGCAATGGCTGTGAGTGGCTCGCTACGGGCTGCTACGTACGAGTCATCGTTGGCATTGCAACTCTTGGTACTCCAGTAAAGCAGCCTAAATTCCAACAATTCGCACCTTCGACTCTCTATAAATGTAGTGCTACCCCCGTCTTTTGGTCACACTGTGCAGCCATGGCTTCCTTACTCACTCTGCCCCGAGAGCTTCGCGATGAGATCATCGATTTACTGCTACTTACGCATAACCCGCAGACCGTGGATGTGTCCGAATTCGACATTTACGAGGCACCTGAACTCCATCAACCTCCGTCGTCCGCCTTTCCTCACCCCGTAAAGCACCAAGCTGCTGGCCTGTGTCAGGCCTCACGTCAACTCCGTGCCGAGGTTCTCCAGCGCTCATGTTCGCTGCGCGTGGGGTTGCGATACGCGCTCCGAATCGTTATTCATAGGACGGAAACTAGTAAACCTAGTTTACGTCTGGAGCCTCGCCTGCGATGGGTGGACACACCCGTTGACGATGCCACCAACCTCGACAGATTCGATATGTTGTTTGAGTTAAACGACTTGTGGGCCTGGGGATGGGTCATGACCTATAAGGATCGTTCGATAGTCGGTAGCCTGTTGGATGATGCTGTTAGCGCAGTCATGTATAGATTTGAACGCAACGACTGCAAGACCACAATCAACAAAGTCAACATCGAAGTCACCGCTAAAGAGAGCCCAGCATTTGCGCGCTCTGGTGAAGGTCTCAAAGGCGACAATGCTTTGGAGAAGCTGGAACGGATCCTTTCTGATGGCGGACAAGAACTTGCGAACTTCTGCATAGCAATGGCTATCAAAAGTGACTGCCTCGGATATGTTAATCTGGTAGAGTATACGGATACACAACCCGTGTCACTTCTTGCACATAGGACGACCAAATATTGGGAACGGATTGGTAGCATTTCCCTGCAAGCCGGTACTGCGGTGCGCAAGAAGACCTGGTATATGGATCGAAAACTTATGGATCGCATGCATAATGTCCAAGATACGAAGTACCACGAGTTCATTGCAGGGCTACTGCTACAAAGAAGTCGTGCTGGCCTGGATCATGAGTCCAAGCTTGCGGAAGATCACTACGAGGATCCCGAAACGGTCATCTTGCAGGGAAGTCGTCATGTATATGCCAAGGGAAACTCTACAGGCGTTCGCATTCACGAGGCTTTGTCAGGCCAGCACCATGCGAAGGCGAGGTACTACGGGGCTTCGAAAGGAGAGTCGAGACGGGAATGCTTTCGAGAGGAGTGGAAAGCTTGAAGGGGTACTAAAGATACAATCAAGGAAACCGAGATGGCAAAGAAGAGAAAATGGAGAGGCGGCGGGAATGCCATCTCGGGGCTGCGCTGGTGCTGTTGGAGAGTGGGATTGGAGTTGCTGTCGCGTCGCGGACGCGTCGGAAACACTGAATAGTGATGATGTCATAGCGTGCTGCAAACTTGTCCTCATTTCCTCTCCAGCCTTCGCCCACGCCCACCACCCGCGTATCTCATCATTCATCGCTCACCGCCCGAACAAACCGCTCTTCTAACGACTGACGACACTGCCATAAAGCCACAGGTGATTTTACAAGAAGGCTTAATTGAAGTGTCACACAGGGCCTGCTACTGGAACCGCAAGCCGGTAAACACTACGAAGCCGGAATGCTTCCGCAAAACTCCTGGTGTACTAATGGCGCCTCGCTATATCTATCTCCACCGTACCACACGACAGACTTGATGCGCCGCCAATATCTTGACTCGCCGTTTTGTCCTTCACTTATATTCGCCCTCAATCCAAACTTTCTTCATCGATGTGTATGAAGCGGCTTGGGGGCCTGCTCTGCCGACATCCGTGGATTTATATACCATTCTTGATATGCTGGCGCTTACTTCGAGCGCTTCTTGGATGACTGACCTGCTCCTTCTCTAGCTACTGCTGCAGCCTTCCGAGCGCGTTTTCCGCCTGCCTTCGCATCTTCTCCCTCTCCTTCTTCTCCTCCCTTGTTACCACCCTTCTGCTTCTTGGGCTCTGACGCCGCAGCCATCCTTTTCGCTGCGTTTCTTGCCGCGCGAGCAGCGGCAGTGATCTTCTTCTTCTCTGGATCGTGGAGATGGCATCGCCAACTCGCACGATCCTTCTCTTCAATATCTAGACTTCTTCGCTGACAGGCCGTTCCGTCATTGTTGGTGCCTGTACACCTAGCGCGGACCTGACCCTGCGCGAAGCCTCCAGGCTCTGCTTGTTCTTCCTCATCAGTCGCTCCGGAGTTCATGTCGTCGTCCGCGGCAGATGTGTCGCCCTCGTCCATCAGGTCCTGGTCCGATGTGTTCGCCGGGTCGTTGACAGGTCCGGATTTGGTCACGGGGTAAGCGCTACCGTCGGTGTCGACGTCTCGTGTGATTTCAGGTTGTGTAGTATCTCCGTTGAACTCAGGAAACTGCCTGCGAGCAGCGTCTTCGAGGAACGACCAAAGCGCGGGGTACAACTTTGGGTTGTACATCTCTGTGTCGAAGCCCATTCGCTCCCGTATCTTGCGGTATCCTCGGAGCATAGCTGGTGATACTTTGACATCGCGAAGTTTCTTGCTGAAGGTAGCTTTCATCTTCATCGCCTCAAGAGCCCACATGACCCATCCGGATAGCTCGTCTCGCTTGCTGATGAAGGCGTTGACGCCTTTCACCACACCACTACCTGTCTCATCTTGCGACTCATCGGTTGCGGCGTCCGGAAGAGCGAAGTATTGACAGTAACCAATGTACTGGGAGGTGGTGTCAATGATAGGGTATGGTGCGGCCGGCAGATACGCAACAGCCAAGAGCAATTCGCTATGCAATTGAATGTATAGATACTCGTCCCGGCTCCAATCGCCCAGCGGAACCTGCGTGGGTCTGTAACCCGCAGAAGTGTCGCCCTTGTCGACCATGGTGTGCTAGGAGTGGGATAGCAGTTGAAGATTGAGGGCAGAAGGCGAGACTGGAAGCTTGGCCTTGGGAGGGAAAAGAGTTGACGGGGGATGGGAACCGTGGTCTTGATGTCGCCTTTCCGCAGAGTGAGCTCTCCAGAGAGGAACCGCGATATAGGAGTGATCTTGGTCAGATAATACGACGAAAGTGTCTTTGTGGTGGCCTGCATCGGGGCGAATCAATTGCGACAGTAACGCACAACGGCCACTAGCCCGATGAGGGTATATGTGGATCTTTCTCAATCAATGAAACAAGTATTATGCGCTATTCACTTCGACAACAGTACATCAGGCTCAATTAGACCGCGTTCTCACTTTTTCGATAACATAAGTCCCCCGTGGCGGCAGTCCTTCCATCGTCCGTCGCTGCAAGTTCGCCTCAAGACTCCCGTGCCTTACTCTTATAGTCATCCACGATGTCATCATCCTTGAGATTATTGTTGAAATGCCCAAGTAGCTCAGAGATTGACACGTCCAGTTCGCGAGACACCTCGTCGCCTAGACGGTACTGCAAGGCTTCCGCTCGCCTTATGGCCTTTGCTCGCTCGATGTAGCCCTTGTACTTTGTCCTGATAAACTTTTCTGTCAAGTTGAGTTTGACGTAGCCAATTATCTTTGACTCGCCGACCATGTGACAATCGCCTAGATCGCGTCTCATCTCGGCCAGTAGCTTCTTCGCTCGACGCACTTCGGGTTGTGCCTTATCGAAGTCCTGTCGGTATCTTGCTTTAACTTGGAGATCCGTCCAGTTGTCCAGCGCAAGCCACTTCCAGATCATTTCCTCCGTAATTTCTTGACATTCTCCGATTTCTTCTTTGCACATGCGATGTAGCACGCGCGCAAGCGGACGGTTCTTGTTGTAGTCGTGCACTGTTAGATGATATTTCCGAGTAATGTCCCAGTCAGAATCGCCTGCTTGGAGACAGGTCTGTGTGAACTCAGCTTCCCATTCTGGTATACTGCCAAACTCTTTCTTCAGCTTTGTCGTCAGTCTCTCGGCTCTTTCGCTCATGGTGTTCTTGAATGAAGACGTTTTGTGGTTTCAGATTGCGCAGATTTACGCTGCTCTTAAGGCTGCCCATGTTTGCTATAGCTAATCACTCCCAGCTTCGATTAATGGTCACATGAGACTAGCAGATTGCTTAGGCCAGGGAAGCAATCTTGCAACATGCAGAACTCGTGTTCTGAAGACATATTCTGGGGGATTCAGGCTCGCATGTATGTAAAACCCTTGTGATGTATGATGTGCAGAGCGATGACTTTGAAGCCATCGAGAACAGTTGTCGATGTCTAGACCCACCATGTTACAACCCCTACGCCAACACCCTCAGTCTGCGACTGGAAAAGATGCGCGACAATGAAGACTGGAAAGATGAATAGAGTCTCAGATTGACAAAGGACGCCTTATGCGCTTCTGCATGCGTCGTGTCTTGAGCAATATATCTTACCAATGCCTCCGTCCCATTTCCCCACATCGTCTGCTTCCTAGCCTGCGTCAAAGGATACAGGCCACCAACAAGATACGGAGAGAAACATGCATCGCCCGACCGTATGTGAGGTAGTGCAACCTGAAGATCCACCCAATTCATGTTGCGTTATCTTGGTGCCCCACTACTACAAGAGGCCAGCGACATACGAGGTCAGTCGTTCCGGGCGTCTTGGTCCCAAGGTGAAGTCTATAGCGATATTAGCAAAACCTGTTCTCACCGAAGAGCTTGTAGACATACTGTGTGGACCTTTGACCAGAGCTGGCCCGGTCGAACGGGCGCACTCTTCTTCGGAGATGGTGGCGGTGTCCGAGGTGGTTGCGGTGGTTGTGGTTTCGATGGTGGAGGCCACACATATGAGTCGTCATGATCAAAGCTTCTCCGATCAAACGGACGGCGATCTTCAGAGCAAGAAGCGGGGCACAAGCACAAAGGTGGTCTACCACGGTCGGTTAGTGCAACGCGCGCAGGAAATCAGACTGATCCGCACTTACCGATCGACAGGACACTGTTCTTCCAGCAGACTATAAGCCTCCATAGCAGGATCGTATCCATGGGTCTTGAAGGTTTCTTTCCGCAAGTAGTACTCATTACTCAGAATGTGTTCCCACTTCGTCTTTGTGCAGGTCTTGATACAGCCGGTGAACCGAACGTTCGGGATGTGCTTGAGGTATGGAAATGCGAAGATTAATGCCCATTCGACCATTATCTTATGACAAGGTTGCTGCTTCAAGGTGCGGCGATTTTCGAGGTGCAGCAGGGACCAAGGATTTGCATAGCTGTCGTACGGTGACTTGAAGAGTATTTCGAAACTTTTGAGGGAAGATATACCTTGTAGCAAGCGACCTTTTGATCCTTGAGGCAATAATCGAAGGACAGGGTAAATGCCAATTCCAAAAAACTCGTAGCACTCCTTCGTGTCCATACATAGCTGAACGTGCGTAAGCCAGTGATAGCCAGATGGGCTATTCGGGGCCTGCACGACGGTCTCTAGAAATATCCAATGTGAGAAGTGTTTGGTTGTACCTTCCCATGCCGCTTGAAGGGCCTCCTCTTGTATTTGCTTGTTGGCTCGAAGAATGGCGTAGTTGGGTGGATCTGGCCGAGACGGCATTCGGTCCTCCATAGGACCATTGTGAGCCCTGGAACCCAGAGTGACTACCGGACCTTGTACGTCCACATGCGTTCTGGCGTTGGGGTAAATGTTGCCACCCAAGATCTGTCGAAGAATCTCGCAGCGTATCTCGGCGGGCAGGGTCATGATGGGGAAGTTTTGACCGTTCGAAGCCCACCATCCCCGCTGAAGCTGCCACCCAGCTTCACCCAGATGATTTTTACTATTGACCAGCGAGAGAAGCCACGTCTTTAGCAGGATGCCGCGTTTAGGTCCGTTCATGTCGTCTTTCTCGCGTACCAAAATGCTATCCTCGGTCAAACGGCGACAGCCTCTAGATAGTGTTGTCTCAACTGCCATGGGAAACTCTTGATTCTTTTCCTTAAAAGCGTACAGTTTCGTCGAGTACTCCTCCAAATGGCGGGGCCACAGGGGAGGACTCATAGTCAAGTGTGACACTTCCAGGCCAATACGCCAAAAGAACATGGATTTCTTGTTCAGCTCGATGATTGTGTTTTTGATGACTTGCAGCATTTGATCGTTTTTCTGTGGTGGCAGTACCCTCATTTTCCACTTGTATTGATCCGAGGTGAGATACAGCTTTGATGACGGAGGGGGCGATAGGCAGACTGAGAACATGCGACTCGGGTCATGGCGGAGTCGGTAGATGCGACCGATCAGTTTGTCGTCCACGTAATCATCGGAGCGGTACATCTGGTCGAGGAAGCAAATCGCGACGTACTAGGAATTGTGGTGTGCGGCGGGCTGCTGGACTTGAACAGAGCGTAGGCGGATTAGTCGTCTGTCATACAAGCGGTTGCGCGTTAAGAATGGGCCTCTCAAGTACTCGTATACCAGAAGAGGGGGGGACAAGAAAATACGATCGAGGAGTTGACTATTTGACAAGGGCAATATAAGCGCCAGGCATTGAATACGAGACGGCGTATATACGAAAGACCGCACTGACCTCCGTGGTCACAATGAAGGTAACGAGCGGCCTAAAGGTACTCCAGGTACGGACAAGTGCTACACTACATTAGTGGTCTAGCCGATAGAATAGCGTTCTTCGGGGCAGCATATCGCAGCATGTGATGGTCGACATAATGAAAGTACGCTGCCTTGGGGAAGTTCCGAGTCTTTGTGATGGTCGACATCGAGACTCGGTTGTGATTGACTGTTCGCACAACCCTCCTCTTTATCACGTAGGCCCTCTCGAAGGATTGTCATTGGACGAGACCTCGCAAACAACAAATATCTGCGAAAGTATGCTCAACGTGGGAAATGTGACGCCCATTGTTGTTTTTGACCTCGATCTCGTTTTGAGCTCCTGTACCGAACGTAATGCGCCGTGTTGGATGTTGTCGATGCAGTCGTGGAGGCCAGCGGCTCTAAGCTATATTATAGTTTAACTTCTTCACTATTACTATGTATATTTATACTATAGACCTCTAATAGCTTTGTTTTGTTTAGCTTAATTACTTTGCATAATTAAAACCTACTCTACTATACTACGGGACGTTAGGATCGCTATAACTTAATTGAAAGAGATCATAGCAATGCAGTATATTGTCACCGGTATTGCCGAACTTCACAAGGTAGCACATGCTCGCAATACCCAGCCAATCGAATGCGATTCTAGCGTGTCCCCAGAACATGAACACTGACGTGCTTAAAGCCACCTCGTGAACCACCGGTCGTCGCGTGAACCAGGTTGAGGCGCATATACGACGCAGGGCGTCCATCGCAGCAGAATCGTTAACGGGTGAATATTCGCTGCTGACGCTGGTCACCTCGGCACCACGCCACTGATACAGCACATGACGTTGTATAACAGGATATCCGAATCGGCTAAAGCCATTTTCTTCGCATACGAATTGGCATATGGCATCAAGTGAATCTCGAACTACCTGATCGTCTTCATGTTGCAGCCACACGAGCACGCGAACGGCGAATGAGTAGATGAAGACCGTACGTTGCACCTGCATGGTCCTCTCCTCGTTATTGGCCTGATTTATGCAGAGCTCGTCGGCCCAAAGCGTTCTCGTAGTATCGGCGCATCGGAAGCGCTGCAAAGCCTCGAACAGACTGCGGGTGGTGCTGACGACATGTCCGTTGCAAACTACAGTTTTGCGATCGTTGAGGTCACCCCAAGCATAGGAGATGGCTTCGTAGCGAGTGTCGTCGTCGTCTACGTGGACGGTCCTCAAAGAGCAAGTCACAGGCTCATCCCAGGTGCCGGGAGCCAAGTCGATGACTCGAATGGTTCGATCTCGAGATAATGGTTCGTATTGAAGAGCTTCGTGTATTGTAAGGGGGTTCGAATGCGTCGTCTCAGCCTGGCCGGTATGTTCGTGTCTCCTAAATCTTGACAGGCGTAGTTTTGTGCCAAGGTCGTAACTCTGCGCGCGCATGCGGTCGAGTAAGCGCTCCATGGTAAAGGATCTCGGGGTTTGAAAACCTTGATGCTGCACGTAACAGGTTGGAGACAGCCTATGTGGTACCGTAAAGTCAAGCTGATCGATCAGGCGTGCTGCGCCACCAAAACCCCGCACTCATCCAGCTTTATTGGCTCGCTGACAGACCCTCATATGGGAAGGAACCCCCATCTCATATCAGAGCGCCACTGTTCAGCATGACCTCTTCCTTCCTCCGTCGCGCCTCAAGCTTCTTTTCCCTCTGGGCAAGGTATGCCTCCTTCGCCAGCCGTCGCTCCTCTTTCTTGACTTTGTATTCCGCCTGGAGTCGCTCATTATCCTGTTCTTTCTTCTTCTCCGCCTTGATGGCATGCTTGATCTTCTTGTGTTCGGCTGACGTTATACGCCATGGTCGCAACAAGACTGCCTGCTTGAATGCAGCGGTCTCAGCCCAAGCTTGCGCTTCTTCGTTGGTTGTTTTGACAATTGAAATGCGCCGCAAATCCAGCTGCTTTGCGCCTCTGAACTCGGATATGAGGCACTTTGCCTTGACGACTGTGCCGATATCTAGGGCTTCGCCGTCCACCACGACGTCGAAGATGCCAAATCGACTGACGATGTTCAGGTTCTTGATTTTCGTGTCCGAGGAGGTATCGACCGGGTTCTTTTCGACGGGAGGTATTCGTACGATCTTCAGCTCGATGGTCGCGCCGCTTCCGTCGTCGATGGTGAGGGCCGTGTACTTGAGGTTGATGTCATCGATGGCTACGACGACGCCGACAATGCGGACATAGCGGATAGGGTGATTGAGATGAAAATAAATGCGCTGGGCTGTTTATGTGTCAGCAATAGTCGTAGCACTCGTTAAGATAGCTGCTACCTTGGAAGTCTTTCTCAGACCGAAGAGCTTGCACATCTGCCGCAGTGAGCTTCACCCATATATTGTATGTAGGAGATGCTCTGAAACAATAGGCGGGGTATAGCCGATAAGGACGCGGTGGCGGATCCGTTGACATGTCATATTGTGTTGCTGGTGCACAAGGTGGGATGGAAACAAAGAAACGCGACGCGTCTCATCGCCACTGCTCTACGGTGTCACGTGGCCTGAGATGCCAAGTGGACTAACCCAATCCGAGCGCATCGGAAGATCGGCGCTTTGCGTTCACTATCTGCATGCACCTCACCACGCGATGCCATCCGATGCAGCCGCTCCCAAGAACTGTGGCTT
>Ga0265780_10010953_pt1 | contig 10773 bp, 13 predicted proteins | sample P1T30metagenome_FD_192432 | JGI IMG/M metagenome (GOLD analysis project Ga0265780, IMG submission 192432) | Plant litter microbial communities from East Loma Ridge, Irvine, California - P1 T30 | ecosystem: Environmental > Terrestrial > Plant litter > Unclassified | place: USA: California... | reverse complement strand
CTGGCTACTCGGATGTGACGGCTGGCCCCAGCAGCAGCTGCCAGTAGCCGACGTCCAGCCGGCTCCCGAATTTCAGGCCCACCTCGGCGAAGTGGGCAACTTTGCGAAAGCCCAGGCGCTCGTGCAGCGCGACGCTGCGCTCGTTGGGCTGGGCGATGCCGCCGATGACCGTATGCAGCCCGCGGCTGCGCAGTTCGTCGAGCAGGCGCGCGTAGATGCGCTGGCCATGCCCGCGGCCCGCCAGCGCGGCATCCAGGTAGACGGTGCTTTCCACCGCATGCCGGTATGTCGGCCGGGCGCGCCACTTGGTGGCGTAGGCATAGCCGGCGACTTCCCCATCGACTTCGAGCACCAGCCACGGCAGGCCGCCATTCGTCACGTCGGCGATGCGCGCGACCATGTCGGCTTCAGGCACCGGCGCTTCCTCGAACGAGATCGTGGTGGTCGCGACGTAGTGGTTGTAGATGGCGCAGATGCGCGCGGCGTCCAGGTTCGAGGCGGGGCGGATGTCGGTCATGGCTTCATGGTAGCAGCTCATGCACTGGCAGCTCACAGGCGTGCGATCTGGCGGTCGATCGCCCGGTTCGCGCGCTCGCTGCGTTCGCTGTAGCGGTCCGTCAGGTAGGCGCTGCTGCCGCGCATCAGGAGCGTGATCTTGACCAGTTCCTCCATGACGTCGACCACGCGCTCGTAGTAGGCGGACGGGCGCATGCGGTCGTCGTCGCCAAATTCCTTGTAGGCCATCGGCACCGACGACTGGTTCGGAATCGTGAACATGCGCATCCAGCGGCCCAGCAGGCGCAGGGCATTGACCACATTGAACGACTGTGAGCCGCCGCAGACCTGCATCACGGCCAGGGTCTTGCCCTGGCTCGGTCGCACCGAACCCTGCTCGAGCGGTATCCAGTCGATCTGGTTCTTGAAGACCGACGTCACGGCGCCGTGGCGTTCCGGGCTGCACCACACCTGGCCCTCGGACCAGATGCACAGCTCGCGTAGCTCGGCCACCTTGGGATGGGACTCCGGCACGCTGCCCACCAGCGGCAGCCCGGTGGGATCGAAGATCTTCACGTCGGCGCCGAAGTGGCGCAGGATGCGCGCCGCTTCTTCGGTCAGCAGGCGGCTGAACGCGCGCTCGCGCAGCGAGCCATACAGCATCAGGATGCGCGGCGGATGGCCGATGCCGTCGGCGGAAGCGAGCCGTTCGGCGGCAGGCAGGTCGAGGCGCGCCGGATCGAGGTTGGGAAGGTCGGGAATCTGGTCCATGGTAGTGAGAGTCAGGGTTCAGCCCAGGCGCAGCGCGAGCGCGCACAGCGTGAGCAGGAGGATCGGCAAGGTCAGCACCAGGCCGACGCGGAAATAGTAGCCCCACGAGATGCGGATGCCCTTGGCAGCCAGCACGTGCAGCCAGAGCAGGGTGGCGAGGCTGCCGATCGGCGTGATCTTCGGCCCCAGGTCGCTGCCGATCACGTTCGCATAGATCATCGCCTCGCGCACCGCGCCGGCCGTGGCGGTGGCGTCGATCGCCAGCGCGCCGACCAGCACCGTCGGCATATTGTTCATGATGGACGCCAGGGCCGCGGCGATGAAGCCGGTGCCCAGCGCCGCGCCCCAGACGCCGTAGGCGGCGCAGCGCTCGAGCAGGGCGCTCAGGCCATCGGTCAGGCCGGCGTTGCGCAGGCCGTACACCACCAGGTACATCCCGAGCGAGAACACCACGACCTGCCACGGCGCGCCGCGCAGCACCGCGCGCGTCGGGATGTGGTGGCCGCGTGAGGCGACGGCGAGCAGGATGATGGCGCCGCCGGCCGCGACGGCGCTGACCGGCACGCCGGCATCGTCCAGCCAGAAGAAGCCGGCCAGCAGCAGCGCCAGCACCCACCAGCCGGCGATGAAGGTCGCGCGGTCGTGGATCGCATCGGCCGGCCGGCGCAGCTGGGCGAGGTCGTAATGGCGCGGGATGTCCTTGCGGAAGAACAGGTAGAGGATGGTCAGGGTCGCCGCCACCGACACCATATTGACCGGGACCATGACGGCGGCGTAGCGCGCGAAGCCGATGCCGAAGTAGTCGGCCGAGACGATATTGACCAGGTTCGACACCACCAGCGGCAGGCTGGCGGTGTCGGCGACGAAGCCAGCCGCCATCACGAAGGCCAGCGTTGCGCGCGGCGGGAAGCGCAGCGCGGCCAGCATGGCGATCACGATCGGCGTCAGGATCAGGGCAGCGCCGTCGTTGGCGAACAGCGCCGCGACGACGGCCCCGAGCAGTACCAGCAGGACGAACAGGCGCCGGCCGTCGCCCTTGCCCCAGCGCGCCACGTGCAGCGCGGCCCACTCGAACGAGCCGGCGCGGTCCAGCAGCAGGCTGATGACGATCACGGCGACGAAGGCGCCGGTGGCGTTCCAGACGATGTTCCAGACCACCGGGATGTCGGACGGCTGGACCACGCCAGCGAGCAGGGCGGCGACGGCGCCGGCGGCGGCGCTCCAGCCGATGCCCAGGCCGCGCGGCTGCCAGATCACCAGCGCCAGCGTGGCCACGAAGATGAACGAGGCGGTCAGCATGCGCCGATGCGGTCCAGCGCTGCTTTCAGCGCCGCGCGCTCGCCCGCCAGCTCTGCCAGCGGCAACGCGAACAGCGCCCGGATGCGGGCCAGCACGATCGCATAGGTCGCCTCGAAGGCTGCCGCGACTTGCGCAGGCGTTCCTGTTACCTCGCTCGGGTCGCTCAGTCCCCAGTGCGTGCGTACGACGTCGCCCAGGTAGGCCGGGCAGGACTCTCCGGCGGCATTGCCGCATACCGACACCACCACGTCCGGCGTGAGCGGCAGGTCGTGCCAGGATTTGCTGGCATAGCCATCGACCGCGATGCCGTGACGGCGCAGCAGGTCGAGCGCACCCGGGTTGAGCCGGCCGGTCGGCTGGCTGCCGGCGCTGATGGCCTTGAAGCCGTGCGGGGCGAGATGGTTGAACACGGCTTCGCTCAGGATCGAGCGGCAGGAATTGCCGGTGCAGAGAAACAAGAAGTTCATGGGTATGGATGGTCCGGGTTTATCTCAACGTTTCAAGAGGTATTGAGATGATGTTCGACTATAATCGAGGACCTGAAATTATTCAACTGGAACGCCGAAGATGGAAACGAAACAGGTACTGGCGGCCCTCGCCGCCCTGGCCCAGGAATCGCGGCTGGCGATCTTCCGCCTGCTGATCCAGGCCGGCCCGTCGGGACTGCCGGCCGGGAAGGTCGGCGAGGAACTGGGAATTGCCTCGTCGGCGCTGTCCTTCCACCTGAAGGAGCTGAGCCATGCCGGCCTGGTGACGGCGCGCCAGGAGGGGCGCTTCGTCATTTACACGGCGCAGTTCGACACCATGAGCGAGCTGGTCGGTTTCCTCACGGAGAATTGCTGCGCCGGCGTCCCCTGCGGGATCGATGCGTCGGGCGGGGCCTGTTCACCGCCGTCCCCCAAACGCTGAGCACCAGCGCCGTTCCCGACCATCGCGGTCAACAATTGATGCATCGCAACATTCCTCTGCTAACATGTTAACCAGTAGTTGTTATCTGGTTTCACCGTCAGGAAGGAATCGTCATGCTGTCGCAATTGCAGGCCATGTTTCGTTACTTTAACCAGGCAGTGCCGTTCCGCCTGGTTCCCGCCCTCATCACCACCGCCGTCCTCGTCACGCTGCTCGCCTTGCCCCATCCCGAGGGCTTGAACCCCGATTCCTGGGGCCTGGTCGCCATCTTCCTCACCACCATCGTCGCCATCATCCTGAAGGTGATGCCGATCGGCGTCATGGCCCTGATGGCCATCGTCATCGTCTCGCTGTCGCAGGTGACGTCCGGTTCGTCCAAGGGCGCCATGGCCGACGCCCTCGGCAGTTTTTCGAGCCCGCTCATCTGGCTGATCGTGGTCGCCGTGCTGATCTCGCGGGGCCTCAAGAAGACAGGCCTGGGCAACCGCATCGGCCTGCAGTTCATCGCGCTGCTGGGAAAGCGCACGGTCGGCATCGGCTACGGCCTGGCCGTGTGCGAGCTGGTGCTGGCGCCGTTCACGCCCAGTAATACCGCGCGCGGCGGCGGCATCGTGCACCCGATCATGAAGTCGATCGCCAGCGCCTTCGATTCCGATCCGGCCAAGGGCACGCAGGGCAAGGTGGGCACCTACCTGGCGCTGGTCAACTACCACGCCAACCCGATCACCTCGGCGATGTTCCTGACCGCCACCGCGCCCAATCCGCTGGTGGTCGACTTCGTCGCCCGCGCCAGCGGCCAGAGTTTTCATTTGAGCTGGACCACCTGGGCCCTGTGCATGGTGCTGCCGGGCCTTGTCTGCCTGTTCCTGATGCCGCTCGTCGTCTACCTGCTGGCGCCGCCCGAACTCAAGAAAACGCCGGATGCGGTGCACTTCGCGCGCAGCGAACTGGCGCGCATGGGGCCCTTGTCGGCCAGGGAGAAGGTCATGCTCGGCACCTTCGGCCTGCTGCTGGTGCTGTGGGCAAACGTGCCGGCCATGCTGTTCGGGCCGGCGTTCACGCTCGATCCCACCGTGGTCGCCTTCCTCGGCCTGTTCACCCTGATCATCACCGGCACGCTCGACTGGGACGACGTGCTGTCCGAGAAAAGCGCCTGGGATACCCTGATCTGGTTCGGCGCGCTCGTGATGCTGGCCGAGCAGCTCAATAAACTGGGCGTCATCGCCTGGGCCTCGAACGGCATGCGCGACGCGATCGCCGCCAGCGGCATGGGGTGGGGCGCGGCGGCGACCGTGCTGGTGCTGGCCTTCGTGTTTTCGCACTACCTGTTCGCCAGCACCACGGCCCACATCAGCGCCATGATGTTCGCCTTCCTGTCGGTGGGCGCCGCGCTGGTGCCGGGCGAGTACCTGGTCCTGTTCCTGCTCATGATGACCGCCGCCTCGGCCATCATGATGACGCTCACCCACTATGCCACCGGCACCTCGCCGATCATCTTCGGCAGCGGCTACGTGACGATGGGGGCATGGTGGCGCATCGGATTGATCATGTGCGTGTTCGAGCTGGCGGTGTTCGCGATCGTTGGCGGCGCCTGGTGGAAGGTTCTCGGCTACTGGTGAACGCTCACGGGCTCGGACTTGACCAGCGCCAGCACCTCGCGAAAGCGCGGATGGCGGCAATCGTGCAGCCACTCGAACAGCACCATCTCGTGGCTCACGATCGTCGCGCCGGCATGCCGCAGGCGGCGCATGGCGGCGGCGTGGTCGGACGGGCGGCGCGAACCGCTGGCGTTCTCCGCCACATACACTTCGCGGCCGGCGCGCAGCAGGCCGAGCGCCGTTTGCAGTAGGCAGACGTGGGCTTCGCAGCCGGCGATCACCACTTGCCGGCGGCCCGGGGCTTGTGCGTCGAGCGCCGCCAGCAGGCCATCCTCGCAGGCGTCGAAGTGCGTCTTCGCCACCGTCTGCACGCACAGCCGCGCCAGCGCGTCGGTATTCGGCCCGAGCCGTTCGTGGTTCTGCACTGTCCCCAGCACCGGCACCTCGAGCAATGCGGCGGCGCGCGCCAGCACCAGCGCCTTGGCGATGACGTCGTCCGCGCCGTGGATCGCCGGCATCATCCGGGCCTGGTAGTCGACCAGCACCAGGCTGCTGGCCGCGGCATCGATTGCGTTCATCGTCATTCGGCCTCGAATTTCTTAAACCAGATTAAGTTTTGTTGCGATGCAGCATAAAACCGTTGCTTTGCTACTATCTGATGCTACCATCTTGCGGTGACAGCACGAGGAGACAGGCATGGAACCGGTGAACACGACGCATCCCTATTATGACCGGCTGATCGCCGCCGCGCGCACGCAGGGGCCGGTGACGGTGGCGGTAGCGCATGCCTGCGACCGCTACGCGATTGAAGCGGCGCTCGACGCCGCCCGTATCGGCCTGATCGAGCCGCTGCTGGTCGGTCCGCAAGCGCGCATCCACGCCGCGGCCGACGCGGCCGGCCTCGACATCGGGGCGCTGGCGCTGTTCGATACGGAGCACAGCCACGCCTCGGCCGCGCGCGCGGTGGAACTGGTGCGCGAGGGCAGGGCGTCGGTCCTGATGAAGGGCAGCCTGCATACCGACGAGTTGATGGGCGCCGTGGTGTCGGGCGCCACCGGCCTGCGCACGGCGCGGCGCCTCTCCCACTGCTTCGTGATGGACGTGCCGGGCCGCGGCGAGCCGCTGATCATCACCGATGCCGCCATCAACATCATTCCCGACCTGGCGGCCAAGCGCGACATCGTGCAGAACGCGATCGACCTGGCCCGGGTGCTCGGCTTCGAGGGCGTGCGGGTCGCGATCCTGGCGGCGGTGGAAACCGTGAGCGACAAGATGCCGTCGACGATCGACGCCGCGGCCCTGTGCAAGATGGCCGACCGCGGCCAGATCACGGACGCGGTCCTCGACGGCCCGCTGGCGATGGACAATGCGATCGACCTGCAGGCCGCGGCCATCAAGGGCCTGGTGTCGCCGGTGGCGGGCCGCGCCAACGTGCTCGTGGCGCCGGACCTCGAAGCCGGCAATATGCTGGCCAAGAGCCTGAGCTTCATGGCCGGCGCGGCGGCGGCCGGCATCGTGCTCGGCGCGCGCGTGCCGCTGATTCTCACCAGCCGCGCCGATACGGTCGCGGCGCGCCTGGCCTCGTGCGCGGTGGCGGTGCTGCTGGCGCGCCATCAGCTGGCCAGCGCCAAGCTGGCGGGGCGCTGAAATGGGAGTCAGCGACTGCGTCGCCGTCATCAACGCCGGCTCGTCCAGCATCAAGTTCTCGGTGCATCGCCTGCCCGACCTGGCGCTGGCCTTCAAGGGCCGGATCGAAAACCTGTACCGCGGCGCGACCCGCTTCAATGCCCAGGACGCCGACGGCGCCACGGTCGGCGAGCAAAGCTGGCCGGACGCGCTCGACCACCATGCCGGCATGGCCTTCCTGATCGACTTCGCCGAGCGCGAACTCGAGGGCTACCGCGTGCGCGCGGTGGGTCACCGCATCGTGCACGGCGGCGTCGACTACAGCGGCCCGCAACGCCTCATTGGGCCCGTGCTCGAACGCCTGGAGCGGCTGGTGCCGCTCGCGCCGCTGCACCTGCCGCACAACCTGGCGCCGGTGCGCGCGCTGATGGCGCTGGCGCCCGGCCTGATGCAGGTCGGCTGCTTCGACACCGCCTTCCATACGGCGCAGCCGGCGCTGGCCCAGGCCTTCGCGCTGCCGCCGGAGATCACCGATCTCGGCATCCGGCGCTACGGTTTTCATGGTCTTTCGTACGAATACATCGCGGCCACCTTGCCGCAGCATGACCCCGCGCTGGCCGGCGCGCGGGTGGTCGCCGCCCACCTAGGCAACGGCGCCAGCATGTGCGCCATGCGCGACGGGCGCAGCGTGGCCAGCACCATGGGGTTTACCGCTGTCGATGGCCTGCCGATGGGCACGCGCTGCGGCGCCCTCGATCCGGGCGTGGTGATCTACCTGATCGAGGAACTGGGCATGAAGGTGTCGAGCGTGCAGCGCCTGATGTACCAGGAGTCGGGCCTGCTGGGCGTGTCCGGCCTGTCGTCCGACATGCGCACGCTGGAGGCGAGCAGCGATCCGCGCGCGCAACTGGCGATCGATTTGATGGTCTACCGGATCGGCCGCGAACTCGGTTCGCTGGCGGCCTCGCTGGGCGGGCTGGACGCGCTGGTGTTCTCGGGCGGGATCGGCGAGAACAGCGCGCGCCTGCGCGCCGTCGTCTGCGAGGACGCCGCCTGGCTCGGCGCCGAGCTCGATGAAGGCCTGAACGCCGCGCCGCCGCCCGGCGTCGCGCGCATCAGCACGCCCGGCAGCCGGATGTCGATATGGCTGGTGCCGGCCAATGAAGAACTCATGATCGCCCGTCATACCCTCGATCTGCTGGAGACCGCATGATGCACCATCATCCCATCCTGGAAGGCAAGCGCGCGCTGGTGGTTGGCGTCGCCAACGAGCACTCGATCGCCTGGGGCTGCGCCAAAGCCTTCCATGCGCTGGGCGCCGAACTGGTGCTCACTTACCTGAACGACAAGGCGCGCCCCCACGTCGAACCGCTGGCCGCGCAAATCGGGGCGCGCTTGCTGCCGCTGGACGTGCGCGAACCGGGACAGCTGGAAGCGCTGTTCGCCGAAGTGGCGCAGCTGGGCCGGCTCGACATCCTGGTGCATTCGATCGCCTTCGCGCCGAAGGCCGACCTGCAGGGCGGCCTGCTCGACTGCTCTCTGGACGGCTTCCTGCAGGCGATGGACGTGTCGTGTCACTCCTTCGTGCGCATGGCGAAGCTGGCCGCGCCCTTGATGACGCAGGGCGGCAGCATGTTCGCGATGAGCTACCACGGCGCCGGCAAGGTGGTGCCGAACTATAACGTGATGGGACCGGTGAAGGCGGCGCTCGAATCGAGCTGCCGCTACCTGGCCCATGAACTCGGACCGCGCGATATCCGCGTGCACGCCATCTCGCCGGGGCCGCTCAAGACGCGCGCCGCCTCGGGCCTGAAGGACTTCGACCTGCTGCTGAGCGATGCGGTGGCGCGTTCGCCGCTGGGAGAACTGGTCGACATCGACGACGTCGGCCAGGTGTGCGCCTATCTCGCCTCGGACTTCGCGCGCCGCCTGACCGGCAGCACCGTCTATGTGGACGGTGGCCTGAACATCATCGCCTGAACCCTGGAGCAACCATGAAAGTCATCCTGTCCGGCCTGCACGGCGACGCCTGCGAAACCGCCATCATCGAAAGCTTCGCGCCTTATTTCCACATCCGCCACGTCGACATGATCCGCGAAGGCTCGCCCGACAGCCCATGGGCCGTGCTGCACATCGCCGATTCCTACGAGCGTGCCTGGGAAGCGTGCAATACGCTGCGCGGCGTCTTCCACCGCGGCAAACGCCTGCACATGTACATCCCGCTGCACCAGAGCGACATCTACCACGAGTTCGAGCCGCACCAGCGGGTCGATATCCGCTAGGCCTGCACGTGCGCGAGGTCCGGTTGCGGCGCGACCTGCAGCGCCTTGGCGCCGATGACGAGGCTGGGCAACTCGGCTGGGGGATGATTGCCTCGATATGATTGGGAAGTTTAATGAGAATTCAATGGCGCTCCCTGTCAGGCATCGTCCGGCGCCGCGTCGCGCGCGAGCAGGGTGTCCAGCTGCGCGAACAGCTGGGCGAACTGGCGCGAGGCCACCTGGCAGGCGGCGCAGCCGGCCAGGTGCGCGGCCAGCTGGCGCGCCTGTTGCGGCGTGAGCGGCTGGTCGCGCGCGCTGGAGACGAGCCAGGTGGTGTCGCGGCAGGTGATCGCGGGGGTATTTTTGGTGGTGATGTTGTCGCTCATTCGGGTTCTCCCCAGCTGCGCACCGTGCATTGGCGCAGGCGCATGCGCGCGCGGTACAGCACCACGCGCAGGTTGGCATTGGTGAGCATGCAGTGCTCTTCGATTTCCTTGAGTTCCATGCCCAGGTATTCGCGCATCAGGAACAGGCGCGCCGTGTCCTCGGGCAGGCGGCGCATGCACAGCTCGACGATGTCGAGCAGCTGGCGCTGGGCGGCGAGGGTGGCGCCGCACATGGTGTCGACGAAGGTGTTGGGATGCCAGGCGCCGTCGGGCGTGAACAGGCCGTCGAATTCGGCCTCGCCATCCGGGACGAGTACGGGCGCGTGGGGCCCCGGCCTTCGGCTGCGAATCAGGTCGACGATTTTGTGGCGCAGGATCCCGGTCAGCCAGCTGCGCAGGGTGGCGCGGCCGGCGTAGCCGTTCCAGCCGCGCGCCGCGCCGACCAGGGTGTCCTGCACGGCGTCTTCGGCATCGGCCTGGCTGCCCAGCTGCAGGCGCGCCAGGCGCAGCAGGAAGGGGCGCTCGCCGGCCAGGGCCTGCCACGGGTCGCGCGCCCCGTTCATCATTGCTTGAGGCGGCGCGACAGCGAGACCGCATAGGCGGCGCCGCGCGCGTGCAGGATCGGATCGTCGCTGGCCGCGATTCCCGTGGGCAGCGCCAGCGGCATATAGACCACGCCGTTGCAGGCATCCTGCGGCGCCTGCCCCTTGACCAGCAGGCGGCCCAGCTCGACCTTGCCAGCGCCTTGCCACACGGTGCTCGGATCGAGCAACGCGTCGCCAGCGGCCGGCAACTGGGCATACAGCGTGAAGCCGACGGGGCCTGCGCCCAGCCGCCTGGCCAATTCGTCCTGCAGGAACAGGTCGGGCAGGGTCTTTTCTTCGTCGGCGGTCAGGTACTGCACCGCGCCGAACGGTTCGGCGACGATGCGCGCATGCCGGGTCTTCTTGCCGTGGCCCCCGAACACGAAGGCGTTGTTCGAGAAGTAGGGCGTGCTGGCATACGAGCTTGGCGCCGCATGCGCGGCCAGCAGGGCCGGCTGGCGCGTGCCGTCCGGATGGGCGGCGTTGTGGGCGGCGACCTTCGCCGGGTCGGGCTTGCCAGTGGCAGGATCCGGCACGCGTGCTTGAAGGAAGCTGACGAAGGATTCGGGCGTGGCGGCGAAGAAGGCTGGCTCCGAGATCAGGAGCAGGTCCCAGGTCTCGCCGCCGCTCGCTACGCGCATCGACAGGCCGCGCACGCTGCGGCTCTTGTCCGACGCCTTCGGATTGCCGCCGCCGACCGAGAAGCGCACATTGGCCGGCACGCTTTCTTGCCCGAACAGCGGGCCGTCGGCGAAGTCGCGCGCGCTCTTCGCGGGCTGGAATTGCCCGACCGCGCAGAAGCCCTTGGCATGCGAGGCGCGCATGCCGGGGTGCGATCCGAACG
>Ga0265780_10010951_pt1 | contig 10775 bp, 5 predicted proteins | sample P1T30metagenome_FD_192432 | JGI IMG/M metagenome (GOLD analysis project Ga0265780, IMG submission 192432) | Plant litter microbial communities from East Loma Ridge, Irvine, California - P1 T30 | ecosystem: Environmental > Terrestrial > Plant litter > Unclassified | place: USA: California... | reverse complement strand
AACTTAGTAACTTAGTAACTTTCTAGTAACTTATAATAGATAACTTATACTTAGTAACTTAGTAACTTAGTAACTTAGTAACTTTCTAGTATTCTATATGCTAGTATTATATAGTAGTAAATAAGTATATTGTTCTATACTGCTAATTATTCGCAATTTTAGTATACTGCGTTTCTATTATACTAGAGGCTAATAATAGTCTCTATAGGCTTTGCTATTTATACTATAGAGTAAAGCAGTAACTAAAATAATTAGTCTTTATTACAATAGAACAGCAGTAAATTAAAGTAAGTATGTTAAGTAAGTAGTAAGTTCTCTGTCCTGCACTATCTCCCTCTTAAGTAGACTCTAAGAAAGCTTCTATTTCTCTTCTTTGTGCAACAGTATAATAGTATTAGTAGTAGTATTAGTAGTTATTATAGTAGTAGTAGTAGTTATATAGCTACTACTACTGCTGCTACTATAGTTATAATCTACTTAACTATTAGCGCTCTTATATAAAAAATAAAATACTATAAGATAATTATACTAGAAGTATAATACTAGAAGAGAATATATATAAAAGTAACTATAATAAAGCTTAAAGAGAAAAGAAAAGAGAAGCAGAGAAGAGAGGCGTAACCTTAATATACTTTTCTCTAGAAGGCTTATATCTGCTAGCTTATATAGGTAAAGGCAGTTATAAATAAAGCTATAAGTAATAGTAGTTAATAACAAATTCTAGATAAAGGCAGTTATAGCTTAGAAAGTAAGAAATAATACTATATAATAATTAGATAAGCACTATATATACTATAATTACTACTAAAAACTACTAAATAAAGATGCTACTAAACTTTTATCTTCTATTGCTTAATAACCTTAGAATATTAGAGCTTTCTTACCTTTAAAGCTTAGCTTTAGTAGCTATTATAGAAGATAATATATAATAAAGTAATATTACTCTATAAGCAATAATTATTAAGAAGATAGAATAGATAATAAGAAGCTTATATATAATTATAAGATAGGCTAATCTTTTATATAGTAATACTTATAAAAATAGAAAACTGCTAGTATTAGTTATAACTACTAATATAAGTATTCTTTATATAAGAGATAGCCTTAGCGTAGTTACGTAATTTAGGCTATCTAGAAATCTCTGCTATATATAAAGAATATCTATTCTGCTCTTATACAAAATATTAGAATACTACTACTTATCTATCTTATTACTATATAATCGTACCTAACTGCTAGCCTATTGTAATATATAATAGATAGCTTATTTAATACTTTAAGTAAATAGAGTATTTTAGTAATAAGATAGTATTATATAAAGACTAATTTTAATATTAAGCTTAGATATTATATAAATAAGTAAGTTAACTTATAAGATAGCTAAAGATAGATTATATCTTAAAGAATAGATAAATTACTACTTTCTAAGTAATAATTTAGAGAGGCTATATATACTAAGGTTACTGGCTTACACGTGATTAGTAGCCTAACTCCTTAGAGCCTCACAGTTTTCTTCTCCCAAACATCATCGCTACCGGCATCTGCAGCGAGTCGGCCCTGGGCGACGATCCTCTCGGCCTCCGATAGCCATTTTGTGGTTGCTGGGTAGTCTAGAAGGAATGTAATGGCGATGATTCCCTATTGCACATGCGTTAGTCACTAGACTTTGTGGTTGTCACCAGATTTGAGAAAGTGTACTTACCATTGCAACTGTAGCAAGCCCTTCTAGAATCAACAACCATCGCCAACTGTTCACAAAAAAGGTTAGCAATCTTACCATATGCCATGTAATATTACTAGATGACTTACGCAGCCAAACGCCCAACACCTTGCATGCCCGACAGGATGCCTGCCGATATAAGGCCGGCAAAAGAGTTCGACAGAAGTATTCCGCATATAAGCAATGCCATGCGTATGCCAAGCTCCCGCTTAGTGTACCAGCAGCTGTCGATCATATCTAAGAAGAATCGCACCGTCAAGAGACTTGCAGGCGAGTTGGTAGCGCTATTCAAGCCGCTGACGATAGCCCAGCCGATTATACAGGAGGGCTGCAAAAGGTCAGTTCGATGTTCAATTATCAAATTCGATTGAAGCGTGTGGGCACTCACAAGAAACCTGGAAGGCCAAGGCTTTGTCATGAGCATAGCAGATGGCAGTTGTATGGCAATGTAACCGGCTGAGAAGATGGACATGGCGGTCTGATATACCGCCCCATCGACATGCGTATCTTTCTGCAACCCATAGAGGCGTGCCTGAGTTATGGAATTGCGGTCGAGGTAGTTAAAAAGATAGATGACGACTAACAAAGGAAGAAGGCGCATGTAAATTTTCCGCACGAGCCCTTTCTCCGTCTCCACGCGGTACTCTGGGAGGTAGGATCTGTATATTTCGACGACAGTGTCTGGCTTGTCGATAGGCCCGACATTCTCGATCCACGCACGCTGCCCAGTATCGGCTTTAGTTTCAATGTCCTCAGAGGTCATATCTTTGAGAGATGAGAGAGTCATCTTGAATCCTTGCTGGCTACCCGGATCATCCAGGAGATGGACTAGCGTTGGAAAAAAGACACGGAATGTGAAGTGCAAACCTGATTGCTTTGCTCTGGGGTAATCTGGGGTATTGAGCTTCACTCTAGTAGCCCCCAAGCTCCTTCACTAGTATACAAGCCTTAGCACAAAGGGTTGTGTGTGGGTTCTTCCACTTCGGTCACTTCGGTCACGTGGCCCAAATCTGGATTCTCACGTGCGGGGTAAACACGACTCAAACGAGAGTGCCGATATTATCCCAACCAATTGACTAGATTCATGTAGTTCAGGTACCGAAAAGACGTCGAGGGTTTTCAACGAGCATACAGTGTTTCTGTTCCTCCGATAGCGAGCTCTTGATAACAGACAATTCATACGATACATGTGCGCCTTGGAGCGGCCCCTCTTCAAAATCGTTGTGCGAAGTGTTCACGTGTGGCCAATCGCTTCCCACAGCAAGGCTTGCGGCGCATTTTGCGCAAGCATGCATACGATAGGCTCCATCGCACGGATATCGGACGGACTACGACGGTGCAGCGCCGAGATTTTGACGTACATCCTCCCGGACCCAAGAAGATCTAAGAAATCTTGTAATGCCGAACATCCATAGTCCGTAGGAGTAGCGCAGGCCACGTGATCAGCCACGATAGTGACTCCGGCCAGGAGTGGATATGTCAAGATGAAGGGGTTCAAGCGAGACCATGTCTCCAGCGGCAGTTGAGCGGAGATAGCCCAACCGTATCCTCGCACAGGTTGGAGTGTCGCCAGTGTCTTCAATTCGTTCTGCACCCATCCTAGTTCATGACCAGATCCGCCATACGAGCCGTGTAGTCAAACGCAACGAACGCCCAGAAGATGCGTTCACTTCACTTCATTATCAGATAAAGCGGAGAGTTCAGGGCCAGCCAGGATAGTACCTCGCACGATTCCAGGGAAATCGAAGTTAGCCGCACGACAGTCTTCCAAATGTGTTAGAATCAATCCCGGTGAAGTCCCGCTCAATGCTAGCTTGCACTAGCATTACATTCTTCGTAATAAGATTCTAGCAGAGTACGGCGAGTAGTGCTAGTCGCGGCGTGTAGATCGAGCAGTCTTGTATAGGTATTTGAATGGATCGAAACAATATACATAGCAATCCCATAAGTTCATATCAGAACTTGCTGTAGGTATCAAGACGAGGGTAGCGTAGATATCGGTGTTTATAAGGAGAAACTGAGCTGGTTGTTATAATGTGTGTTGTCTATCAGGAGCGCAAGATTACCTAGCAAGACATCTGGCACATACTATCAGCAAGGCTAGTCTAAAGTTGAATTTGGTAGCCATTGCTACAAAGTAGGTACCAGAGGCAAGGTTACACTCCGGGATAATAAGTACGCGCTTTGGTAGCCCAAGCTAGCTGTAAGTCGATATGCCCGTGCATCATCCTCTTCCAAGACGAGAAAAGACCTTAGAAGAGTTGTTCTTAAGTTTCAGGCCTGCCCAAGTTACATCTCGGTCTCAGTGATCAGGATTGACCCATAGCTTGCTTTTCGAGAAGGCACGCATTCTAATTCTGTAGCGCGAAAAGAAGCTTCCTTCGAAATTCTGATGATGTAATAGGGTTCGTTCGAAGGACATTGAGCATGTAAAGGCTAACTTCAGCAGCATGCCCAAGTGTAATCGCAAGAGCCGCAAACATTGACGCCTTCACTAGCGCCTTCACTAGCGGCAACAACCCGCCACACGCCCCACCTGCATCGTGTTCGGAACATCTTCAACACTACACCTGCATCGCGACTTCGCGCTTCCATCACATGCCTCGCCCGTGTAAATCAATGCCGTGCGCTCGCCATCGAAGTTTCTTTGTTTCCAGGGTTGCGTCTCGAAAAAAAGCTATGTGATTGGGCTGCACAACTTAACCTACGCGCCGGACGATACCATAAGACATCCCAGGCTTATCCAGATATCATGACAAGACTCAAAGGATCGCATCGTAGGGCGATTGCTTGACACTTAACATTGTTGGATGACGCCAAGCATCCTTCCTGCTGAACTAATTGTGCCGAGTAATCACGACATCGCTGAGCGGACAAACCTGGGCATACCAAGAAATATCTCACCAAGTCCAAAGTTCCACCTTCCCATTAAGGCGTTCTTCGACCACTAAGCTGCAGCTGGTAATACCGCCTGTGCGGGCGCCATGCAACCCAAGGCTCCGAACGTCAAAAGCACTGGCGATCGCGCAATCATGGTCGTTGGCGAACAAGGGCCTGAAAAGCTTCGCGAGATATCCCTCATGGGAGGTGCGAAGAATTCTGCCAGCACGCCATCCCGGAGGGCTATAATACCCTGTATCGCCAGGTATATGCTGCAGATTGTGCAGCTTACCACCATCCACTCCACTGGTTTAGTACGACGGACCGTTGGCGTCAGGAGTACTTACATATTGCGGTAGCTCTAATCGCAAGTGCGACTTTGTATCAACGTCTGGCGCCCCCACGAACACCAGCATCCTCTGCGGTGCTTTGCTCTTCGCGATGAGTGCGAAATATAACGACGACACCGAGGTCGTAAGGGCTGTCGACACGGAAGGCTCGCCGTCGCCGCCCACATACGATGGTGCAAGCGTGCAAGACGATCAGGCGTATGTCTACGATGACTCGCAGAAACTCGGATACACGGCGACCGTCTTCGTCATCTTGAATAAGATGATCGGCACTGGAAGTACGTTCATGAGCTCTACACCAAAGAGTGCGTGCTTACATCAATAGTCTTTTCCACTCCCTCTGGTATTTTCGCAATCACTGGCTCGGTCGGCGTGTCTCTCTTCTTATGGATTATCGGTGGTTTGCTGACCTTCTGTGGTCTATCCGTATTTCTGGAGTTTGGACTGGCAATCCCACGATCTGGGGGCGAGAAAAACTACCTCGAGCGCGTCTACCGCCACCCCAAGTACATGGCGACTTGCGTTCTCGCCGCACAGATGCTTCTGCTTGGATTCTCCTCTGGAAATAGTCTGGCTTTCGGTCGCTATGTACTCTTCGCTTCCGGATCGGAGGCACCCGACGGGTGGGCCGCACGTGGCATTGCCATCGCTTGTGTCACCTTCTCGGTTGGATTGCACTCTGTCGCTCCAAAGTGGGGCATTCGCCTCTTCACTGTCCTTGGATTCTTCAAGGTCTTCATCCTGTTCTTCATCGTCTTTTCCGGCTTTGCTGCCATGGCTGGCCATCTCAAGATTGACCAACCGCACAACTTTGACAATGCATTTGCCCTCGAGATCGGTGACGGATACGGCGGTGGCGGAGCTTACGGATACTGCCAGGCGTTGCTCCGCATCGTGTACTCCTACAAGGGCTGGGAGAATGCCAACTACGTCCTCGGCGAGATCCGCAACCCCCAAAAGACATTGACTTGGTCTGCTCCCCTGGCCATTGGCGGAACCACCATTCTCTACGTCCTCGTGAACGTCGCATACTTTGCCGCCATTCCCAAGTCCGATCTTGCAAAGAGCGAGGTCATCGTCGCAGGTCTCTTTTTCCGCAACGTGTTTGGCAACAGCGCCGGCGCCCGCAGCTTGCCCGCCTTTGTCGCACTGAGTAACTTGGGCAACGTCCTCGCCGTCAGTTTCGCGCACGCCCGTTTGAATCAAGAGTTTGCTAAAGAGGGATTGCTTCCGTGGTCTCGCTTCTGGGCTTCGATGAAGCCATTCAACGCGCCTGCGCCCGCGCTCTTCCTGCACTGGCTCATCACCGTCATCGTGCTTGTCGCTCCTCCAGCTGGCCCTGCGTACAACTTCATCACGGATCTGTACACGTACCCTGGCGCCTGGATCAACGGCTTCGTTGCCGCTGGACTGATTTACCTGCAGTTCAAGAAGAGCGAGCAGTGGTCGTCGCCGTGGCACACATACGTTCCGATTTCCATCATCTACCTGCTGGCCAACGTATTCCTCGCGCTCGTGCCGTTTATTCCTCCGGATGGTGATCGCAACGCTGAAGGCTACCCCTGGATCGTATTTCCCGTTGTTGGTGTCGGTGTTTTGCTGCTTGGAGTGCTGTACTGGGCGTGCTGGACGAAGGTGTGGCCCAAGATTGGCGGGTACAAGATTGTCAGCGAGAGGTACGAAGACTCGCAGGGCAATGAGCATATTCGCTATGTCAAGCTGTATGCGAACAAGCAACACTAGGAGGTGTTGTGAATGGGGTTGAGGCCGATATAGAGAGGTCGCAGTAATACATATCCCCCGGCCAGCAATTCACACATGATTCGACGAAGCCTAGCCATCTAGTGTGATACACCCAGTATTCGAATTCCTCCCTTGACATGTCGACGTGAAGCCACTCGGAAGCGACAGTATGCGCATCACATCACACGTCACATACCATCCATCACCTCCAGCCCTCAACAAAACACCTCTACCACTCTTCCTCCCTGTGCTCGAACTCTTTTCTATCTAACGAAGCCTCCACACTTGATATCCAAAGCACATAATGACACCATGTCCACCCCCAACACAGCCATTTTCCCCCCATACCTCGGGCTCAAGCACCCTCATAACGCCGTGCACCCCGGCCTACACCTTCCACTGGATCTGCCCGCGTCCCTCGTGCCACACCTGCCCGACACGCTCGCGCCCCGCGGCCCTCGCTCCAGGGGGGCAGTACGACCACTATGAAGACATGCTGCAGCTCGAGCACGAGTATGAACACGAGGAGATGGGTAAGCTCATTTTCCCATGGATATGGAGTTTTGGACTGACAGGGTTCGATAGGCTCGGCGACGTTGGTGTGCCACACGGGATGTCGGGCGCGGCAAGTTTGTGTTAGCACGGAGGCCAAGGTACAATCGGAGCAGACGGGGCGGCTTGAGTGGGCGTATGTGGAAGCGCGGTGTGAGACGTGCGGGAGGGTAGCGGGGAGGAATGGGACGCTGGTTGAGATTTTGCGGATGTAAAAGAGGGTTTTCTTTGGTAAGAGAAGGAAGATGCAGGCGATAGTGACGTCTACCAATAGGGTCGGCTTGTTCGTACTAGGCTGCCGCTATGCCGAGTTCAGGGGCAGCACCACACAAAGTAGGCCACAGCGACACAGGCTAAGAACGGACGTCGCCCATGTCTCTGGAATGCAGACAAGGCAATTGTGACGTTGCGCAATCCTTGCAAGTGGTAGTGGTTGGGGAAGGGAGCACGTGGAGATGGTGGACCCTGCAGGCAGCGGCTGGTGTGAGCCAAAAATACCCTCGATGGCTTTATCGATTGGGACGCCGCCGCCGCGCTAGGAGAGACCAGCAGACGCAGGTGGCGATGCAGGGCAGAGGCGGTGAAAAAGATTGCTGTCGTGGATGCGATTCTGCGGATGCATTGCAGCATCTGTGAGGCTGGAGCGCACCGTCGGCATCATGTTTCTGCGCGAGGGTGAGATGTTTATGCAATCCGCATGCGGCACAGCAGGCATTTTGCGATTTTGCCGTGTTTCTGGCAGGGACTCTTCCCGGCACACGTCCTTCCGAGCCTAGCCTAGCGCGCCTGCCAATTCATCTGGATTGGACGGCGTCTCGTGTTCCCCTTGACTTGGTTGCCTCATGTCCGTCGACGCTCTCTCCTCTTCTACCGCGCTGTTTCCCTCTTTTGTTCGAGTATCCTCTCGCTACTAACCAGCAGTCCACCTTAATAATACACCCCACACGCTCGCTACACGCCCCCAAGACATTCCACGTGTGCCAACAAACAAACCAGGTTCATTGCCAGCCTTGTCATTCGCTGCGCTCGATCCCGGCAGCCTCCCTAGATCGTGCCTCCCCGTTTCAGTGACGTTCCCTGGAAGCCGCGACCTCCGCTCTACCACCACTCTCTTGGTCGCGGGGCTTTTGACAGCTGCACTCTGCACTTAGCACCCTTACACGACATCCCGACGCTGCGAAAACCACCGCCAACATGGTCCGGACCGCCGTTACCGCCGTCTTCGCCGCTGCAATACTGGCGGGCTCTGCCCTCGCCGCAAAGTGCACCAAGGACAACCACTGCCCCCAGGACACGCCCTGCTGCTCGCGTGCGTACATTCCAACAACACCGCTTCGCGCGCCCTGCTAACCAGGCACAGTATATGGCGACTGCGGTGTAGGCGCCTTCTGCCTCGGCGGTTGCGACCCGCTCATGTCGCACTCCTTCGACTCGTGCGTCCCAGGTCCCGTCTGCAAGTCCGGAACCTACTCGCTCGACTCCCTCGACGATGTGCAGTCCATCGACAAGTACCTCGGCGACGCCTCCAAGATCAACTGGCAGTCGCAGGGCACCCCCGCCATCTACACGGACCCCAGCAACGGCCAGAAGTCGACCCTCTTGACCATGGCCCAAGGCACCGTCGGCACACTGCTCGCATCCACGCACTATGTCTGGTACGGCAAGATTTGCTCCAAGCTCACCACGGCCCAGGGCAAGGGCGTCGTCACTGCCTTCATTCTCATGTCCGACGTCAAGGACGAGATTGACTTTGAGTGGGTCGGTGTCGACACTGGCCACGTGCAGTCCAACTTCTACTCCCAGGGTGTAACCAACTGTACGTGACATGTGCGACTCGCTGTAAGACACGGCTAACGTATACAGACAACAACGGCGGTAATCTCACAATCTCCAGCGGCAACACCGCATCGTCCATGCACGAATACTGCCTCGACTGGAAGCAAGACAGCCTCACCTGGTCCATCGATGGCAAGGACCAGCGCACACTGCAACGCAAAGACACCTGGAACCAGACATCTGGACGTTTCGACTACCCCCAGACGCCTTCCCGCATCATGCTGTCTCTCTGGCCTGCCGGTTTATCCAGCAACGAAAAGGGTACCATCGAGTGGGCTGGTGGCGAGATCGACTGGAACTCCCCTTACATGCAGAACGGATACTACTTTGCCCGCTTCCAGGACGTTACCGTCGAATGCTACGACGCGCCATCTGGAATTAAGAAGTCTGGTGACAAGGTCTACGAGTACACCGACAAGGCCGGCACTAACAACACCGTCGCCATCACCAACAACCAAATTATCCTTGGATCCCTGATGGGTACCGGTGAAGACCCGGGTGAGGCACCAAAGTCCGGTTCCTCGCAGCCTACTCAGTCAGTAGCCATGGTTCCTGGCGGAAACCCAGGAGGCGGTAACCGTGCTGAAGCCACCGATGTCGCTCAGGTTCCAGGAGGATCCCCACCATCTGATGGAGGTTCTTCTGGAGGAGGAGGACAGACTGTGGGCGGCGACGCACAGCAGGGCTTCTCGCAGGGCGGTAGCGGCAGCAGCACCGGTGCCGCAACCACCGTCGAGCCCAGCCTCAGTCGCGTCAGTGGCTCTGCGCTCGCCATTGTTGTTGCGATTCTTGGTCTTTGCGCCCTATAAGCGCATCTTCCAGCCTTGGTCACTTTAGCTTCCTGCGTTTCCGTTTCATGCTTTTATGTCTGTCGTCCTTTGGATATCCCCTCGGTGTTTTCCCTGCCTGTCCAATGGTATGCGTGTGTTTTTTTTTGTGGAAAAGGAGAGTTCCGATGTGCATAGTCAGAAGTGGGGAAAGAGTTCATTTCTTGCATATTGTTGAGCACTTACATATCTCTTTGCGACTGGGGTTAATAGCATGACGGTCAATCAACCCGAGGAGCATGATTGTTCGTCGACATTCCTTTGCATAGCTGCTGAGTTTTGGAAACATGGACCGTGGACATGATATCGCTAATGCAATTTTCTAGATACACATTCTCTTGTGTCGGTTCCTCGTCATCGTCTTTTTTCGCTTTCTTGATGTTGTTCAACCAAGCTCCCGCGGATCCACGTTACTCCCGCGAGGGAAGGGAAGCCGCATCTGACGTGAGACGGACGGCTGATGGCGTCTGCCACCAACAAAAAAAAGTTGCAAATCTCATCTAAGATTACCCCATGGTCAGATCTGCAATCTCATCGTGATAAAACTTTATCTTTGTCTGGATAGTAAGCAGGGTTGGATGGTGGGGATAATCGGCCCGTTTTGGGTGAAATTGGTGTGTTGGTTTGGGAGAGTGGAGAACCAATGGGTTGGCGGCAAGGCGGAAGTCATTGGTGGTGGGAGTTTGACTTCAACACAGCGTCGAGTGACTTTGGTGTTCAGACAGGTCTGAGCGCATCCATCTTCGCGGTGAATGTATGAGTGAAGGATCCTGCGTCACGAGCCAAGTTTGACAGCTCATTCTCTGCCTGAGGCAAAGCTGCAGCTCCAAACGCGTGCCGAGGGTGTGTCTGGGAAATGCAGCTTTG
>Ga0265780_10010950_pt1 | contig 10776 bp, 7 predicted proteins | sample P1T30metagenome_FD_192432 | JGI IMG/M metagenome (GOLD analysis project Ga0265780, IMG submission 192432) | Plant litter microbial communities from East Loma Ridge, Irvine, California - P1 T30 | ecosystem: Environmental > Terrestrial > Plant litter > Unclassified | place: USA: California... | reverse complement strand
TACATCCGTCATTTCGACGGCGGCCGTCCGGCCAATGTCATGATCGCCGCGCCCGAAGTTGCGGGCCGCTTCTTCTACACGCACGATCTGACCGGATTCAACTTCACTCGCGCGCAGGTGCTGCTATCGATTCTGCTTGACCAACTGCTGGCGCAGGATGGCGATCCTGCTGCACCTGCTATCTATTCCGGCGCCGCATCCGCGCCCGATACGTTCCCGGGCTGGATTGAGGCCAATCCCCTGCCCCTGGCGACACCCGAGGCGACCCCACGCCTTTGGATCGGCAACGCTAGTCGCGTTTCCACCCATTACGACGTATCCAGCAACATCGCCGCGGTCGTGGCAGGACGTCGTCGCTTCGTCCTCTTTCCGCCCGATCAGGGTCCGAACCTGTATGTCGGCCCGCTCGACCGGACGATTGCCGGCCAACCCACGAGCATGATCGATCTCGAAGCGCCCGATCTCGCTTCTTACCCCCGCTTTGCAGACGCCATGGCTGCGATGCAGGTGGCGGAACTGGAGCCCGGTGATGCGATCTACGTCCCGTCCTTATGGTGGCACGACGTCAAGGCGAGCGGGCCGCTCAATGTGCTCGTCAATTATTGGTGGGGCCAACAAGCCGCCGCATCGCCGTTCGCGGCATTGATCCACGCGCTGCTCGCGGTGCGCGACATGCCGGCCAGCGAACGCGAGGCAGTCCGCAGCTGGTTCGACCATTATGTCTTCGGCACCAATGCGGCGCATGCCGCCGATCATCTGCCAGTTGCCGTACGTGGCGTGCTGGGTCTGCCTTCGCACGAACGGGCCGAGCGTATCCGCGACTATGTCATGCAGGCGCTGGAGCGCGGCGGACCCGCGTTGCGTCCAGAAAGGCGGTGACCCAGACGAGCGGCGCATTCCAGTTGATCGCGACCTCGTTCATCGTGAACGCACGCCAATCGTCCCGCCAGCATGTTTGACCGACGCACTTCCCTTTCAACACTTCGTCGTCGCGACGCGCGCCGTCGTTCGGGCCGCCCGACAGCACGCCGGGGGGCGGGGCCGGAAAGCGTGCATCGGCCGCCTTGGCCCAGAAGCGGTGATGCGGGTGATGCATCGTCCGCGTGCCAAATCCCGTTACGAACGAGCGGTCGAGCGCGTTGCGGCCGAACACATAGTCGGCGACGTCTACCACTGCGTCACGGTAGAGCGGCTTGCGTGTGATCTGCCACGCCACGCCAAGCACGATGGCACGATTGAGTAGCGTCGAATTCGAGCCCCAACCATAGTCCGATCCGGCGAGCGGCAGGCGGTAGCCGCTGCGCTCTCGTTCTGCGAGCAATCGGTCGGCCAGTGTGACGACATGCGCGCGGACCTCGGCCAATGTCGACGGGGGGAGGACGCTCGGGACGGTCGCAAGCGCTAACAGGCCTGCCAGTTCCGTGCCGCCCCAGCTTAGATCGACGCCGCCGCCATGCAGGAAGGGCGATGCCATCAGCACCTGCAGATAGCCAGCTTCACCGGTGGTCACGAACATCTGTGCGGCCGCCCAGAAGCGCTCGTCGGCGATCTGCTTGTCGCCATAGCCGCCGCTGCCGGAGAAATCCGAACTGGCGTACAGGTCCGGCACACGCCGTGCCGCATCCCATCCCCTGCGCGCCGCAGCAAGCGCCCGCGCGGCGAAGACAGGATCGGTGACACGCCAAATCCGCGCCGCCTGTGCCGCCACCGCGACCATGTTGAACGTCGCCGCGGTCGACGGCGGATAGAGGAAGCGGCGCATCGGATCAGCCGCTGGCGCCATCGGCAATCCCGTCCACTGCTCGTCCGCCACCTTGGTGTGAACCAGACCGCCCGCATCAATCACGCGAAAGTCGGTGGCCGGTCGACCGATATCTGTGCTGAACGCGACCGTCGATGTTGCCCCCTGCGGCACTTGCATCGAGAGCAGGAACGCGACTTCCACCTTGGCCTCGTCAAGCAGATCGTCCTGGCCATTGCCGTTTTCAGGCAGGGACAGTCGGCCATCCGCAAATGCTTCCCCGTCACCCCAGGCGACAAGCCGTTCATGCAGATCGAGCAGCGTCCAGGCGGAGATGCCGCCGTTGACGGTATACTTGCCGTGATCGCCGGCATCGTACCAGCCGCCGGCCGTATCCAGCCGATAGTCGCACCCTGGCCATTTCACGCCGCGCTGGTCCTTGCCCGCAAAACAGGTGACGAGTTCACGCGGCTGTCCGGCGGCACGGGCGAGATCGGGCCGCTGCACGTAGCGCGCGGCGATCGGCACGCCGCTGCGCTGCTGATAGAAGAAGCCCATCGCCGCGGTCGCGGCATCGGCGAACGGTCGATCGCGGTTCGCGAACGGCTGGCTCATCACCGTACCGATCGCCAGGCGATAGCCGGCACCCCCGCGCGATACGCTGCCGAAATCGATCCGTTGCACCGTCTCGCCGGATGCCGGTTCAGGTCCGAACGGCAATGTCCTGCCTTGCGCAACCATGCGGCCGGCGGAGTTGAGCAATCGCCAGGACAGCGCTTTCGCATCGGCGGTCGCCACGATCGCCGTCTTCGGTCCGTCCGTTTCATAGCCGATCTGAACGACCCGGATCGTGCTGGCGGCCGGCTCCTCCGGCTCGCCCGCGCCGAGCAGAAGCGCAGCTCCGGCGAGGGATAGCGTGCGACGCAGGATCATCGGCGGCCACTTTGGATGAGGATCGAATCGGAAGGTAGAATATGATCCAGAAACGGCAGGATCGCCGCGCCGATCGCGGGGGCATCGCGCGCCATCACGGCCGGCATGACCGTCGCGCGCGACGGTTGCGGCACTGCATTCAGCGCATCGGTCAGGCCGTCGGCAAGGCGTTCGATCAGCGGCATCGGCAGCCGACCGCCGATGAGGATCGCGTCGGGATCGAGCAGGCAGTTGATCGCGACGAGCGGCGCGGTCAGCGCGCGCACCGCATCGGCCAGCCAGCCTTCGATGACCGGCGCCATCAGTGGGTCGCCGCCGCCCAGATCCTCAACGTTCGGCTTGGCAAAGCCTGCCCTCTCCAAGCGGGCAAACAACGCCGACAGCGACACCGTATCCTGCACCGTCGCGCCGGGCGGACCGGTGGTATCGGGCATCAACCCGATCTCGCCGCTGCGTGCGTTGGCGCCGCGATGATACGATCGGTCGATCACCGGACCGCCGCCGAGGCCGGCGCTTATCAATAAATAGAAGAAGCTGGGATTGTCGAAGCCGGTGCCATATTCCGCCTCGCCCAGCGCGGCGGCGGCGGCATCGTTATCGCAGTGGATCGGCCAGGGCAGCACCGATAGCATCGCGGACAGGTCGACGGCGTTCCAGCGATCGTAGCCGGCGGGGCGGTGGGGCAGGGCGATGCGGCCCAGGTCATCAGGGATCGCGACGCCTACGCCGAGAATACGGTCGCGGTCGACGCCGCCGTCGGCGATCACCCGGTCGATGTCTTCGGTTACGAAGGCGACGACGTCGTCAGGCATGGCGAAGGCGATCTCCCGGGTCGAGCGGCTGCGCACCTGTCCGGCAAGATCGAGCGTGACCAACGTCAGGTGATCGCGATCGATGTTGAGGCCGATCGCAAAGGCGCCATCCGGGTTGACCTGCAATCGCAGAGCCGGCTGACCGCGACCACCCTGCATTCGGCCGGCGTTGCGCACCAGCCCCATCTCGACCAGCCGGCTGGTGATGTTAGCGATAGTCGGCGCGGTAAGCCCGGTCTGCTGCGCGATCGCGACCCGGGTGGTATCGCCGCTTAGCCGCACCGCCTGCAACACGGCGCGCAGATTATAGTCGCCAGCGCGTTCGAGATTGGTGCCCGACAGGCTGCGCGACAGGCGGGCGTCGCGTCCATCGGCGAGGGTGGGATCGTTCCGCCCGTTCGATTTGCTGCCGAACCCGATCGCCATCCTCATCCTCTTTCGCGCCGCTCGACCCTAGGGGGGGTGGGGGCGTTCGTCACGTAGCTGGGCTGAGATATTTTATCCGCCCCCGTCATGTTTCAATTTGCCTCATTTAGTGCCAATGCACCATACCAATATAAGCCAAACCACGGTCGCGCTAGTGACGCGGACGGTAAGGTCGGGATGATGGGAGGGGAAAGATGATCCAGATCGGGATCGATTTCGGCGGCACCAAGATCGAGGCGGCGGCGCTTGCCAGCGACGGGCAGTTCCTTGCGCGCCTGCGGGTGCCCAATCCGGGCAACTATGAGCATGCGATCCGCGATATACGCGACCTGATTGCGCGGGCGGAGTCCAAAGCGGGCGGCGTCGGCACGATCGGCGTGGGCACGCCGGGGTCGACCAATCCGCGCGACGGACGGATGCGCAATGCCAACGCGACCTTCCTCAACGGGCGCACCTTCCACGCCGACCTCGCCGCTGCGCTCGGCCGCGACGTGCGCATGGCCAACGATGCCAATTGCCTGGCATTGTCCGAAGCGGTCGACGGCGCAGCGGCCGGAGCCCGCTCTGCATTCGCGGTGATCGTCGGCACCGGCGTCGGGGGCGGGCTGGTGGTCGATGGTCGTATCGTCGAGGGCGCGAACGGCATGGGTGGCGAATGGGGCCATGTGCCGCTGCCGTGGATGACCGGCGCTGAATATCCCGGCCCAGCCTGCTGGTGCGGGCAGCACGGCTGCCTGGACATGCTCGTCTCCGGCACTGGTTTGCAGAAGGATTTCGCCGCGCGCAGCGGCGAGGCGGTTACCGGGCCTGCGATCGTCGCCGCGGCACGCGCCGGCGCGCGCCACGCCGTGGCGGCGCTCAATGCCTATGTCGACCGACTTGGCCGGGCGATGGCGATGATCGCGAATATCGTCGATCCCGACGTCTTCGTGCTCGGCGGCGGGATGAGCAACGTCGCGGAGATCTACGACGCTTTGCCCGGCGTGATCGACCGCTACAGCTTCGGCGGCCGTTGGGAGGGTCGGATCGTGGCGGCCCGCTGGGGCGATAGTTCGGGCGTTCGCGGCGCGGCGCGGCTGTGGCCGGGATAGGCGGCCCGCGAAATCAGACGGGCGCGGCGGTGGTGTCAGGGCGCGTCGCGCAAGTCGCAGATGTCGCGGCGCAGATTGGCCTTGGCGATTGGACCGCCTTGATCGAACGCCATGTACCGGCGCGCAATCCGGTCGTACGCTGGCCACCGGACTAGGCCGTTGCCGTTCGGCTGTCCCGTCTTGATGAACTGGATCCAATAGGCCTGCAACGGCGGCTGCCCCGGTTTCGGCGGGTTGAAGACGTAACCCAGTTCGCTTGCATGGCTGACGCTGCCCCCGGGCGGGGCATAATCGAACTGATACTGCCAGACGGCGCGGCCATGCGCGGTCAGGGCGTTGGAAACGGCGATCGCGGGACAGCGGAAGGTGACGTCCGCCGCCAGTTGCTCGGTGACGTCGCCTAGCCGGGGATCGCGTATCGGTACGCCACCGGGCTGCAGCCCGTAGAGGCGGAGTGCGCGATCCGCGCTGGCACCGAACTCGCGCTGCACCGTCGCGGCCGCCGCGGGCAGACCACCGTGCAGCGTCAGCTCCCGGGCGTTGATCCCGATGACCAGCGGCGCGGCATTGACTTGGCCACGCGCCAATAGACGCGCGGGCGTATCCGTCAGGACTCGGCCATCGACGATCGACTGCAACCAGACGAAGCTGTCGTCGTCGAGGGCCGGCACATCGACCTTGGCGTCGGCGGCCAGCACCGCCGCAACCGGCAGGGTGCGCAACTGCGCCGCGGTGGCGGGCGCCGCCAGCCCGGCGCGGCGGGCGATCTGGACGCCGATTGCCTCGTTCGCCGCGAGGCTGCGCGCGGCGGTTCCGAAGCCAGCGGTTCCGCTTTCCGCGATCGCCTGCCCGAAAAGTCCGCGCGAACCTGGGCTAAGCATGTGCAGCCCGACGTCCATCGCCCCGGCGGATTCGCCAGCGATTGTCACGCGGGCGGGATCGCCGCCGAAGCGGGCGATGTTACGCCGAACCCAGCGCAGCGCTGCCTGTTGATCCATCAGGCCGTAATTGCCGCTATGCCCGCCCTGTTCGCGGCTTAGCGCCGGGTGCGACAGGAAGCCGAGTGCGCCCAGCCGGTATTGCACGCTGACCAGAACGATGCCCTGATCGGTAATTTGCGATTCGATCGTTCCGCCACCTGCGCCGGCGCGGTTGCTACCGCCGTGGATCCAGACGAGCACCGGCAGTGTACCGTGCAGATCAGGCGTGCGAACGTCGACGAACAAGCAGTCTTCGTTGCTCGCCTCCGCAGCGGAGCGGTTCCAGTCACCATAGACGATCTGCGGACAGGCGGCATGCGGCGCCACGGCCGCGCGCCGCTGTGTCCAGTGCTTCGGTCGCTTGGGCGCACGCCAGCGCAGTGCGGCAACCGGCGGCGCGGCGAACGGTATGCCGCGGAAGATCGCGCCGTTTCCCGCCGCCTCGCCGCGGACGGGGCCGTCGTCGGTCCGCACCATCGGACCGGGCGCCGCACCGGCAAGCGCAAGAGCAAGCGCGATCATCAGCGCACGATCGGCCGGGGGGCGGTCTTAGCGATCGCCGTGCGGATAGCCGCTTCGGCAACCGGCGCCATCACCGCATACCCCGCCTCATTGGGATGGACGCCGTCATAGGTCCAGTCCGCCTTCAGCGCTTGGCCGTCGTGCAGCGCGGTCCAGTAATCTGCATAGGTCGCGCCGGTGCGCGCGGCATAATCCTTCATCCAGCGGTTGAGCGCTGTAATCCGGGTCGCGGTATCGAGGCCGGGCCGCCACGCGAAATGGTCCGCCGGCGGAATTGAAGCGAGAATGACCCTGATCCCGTGCGCACGCGCCAGCTCGGCCATCGACATCAAGTTCGCTTCGGTCTGTTCGGGTGTCATCGCGCCGGTGTTTCCCGCGATGTCGTTGGTTCCGCCCATAATCTGTACCACCTGCGGGTGCAGGTCGATCACATCCTGGCGGAAGCGCAGCAGCATTTGCGGCGTAGTCTGGCCGCCGATGCCTCGGTCTAGGCGACCGTTGGCAAAGAATGTCGGCACCTTGTCGTACCAGCCTTGGGTGATCGAATCGCCCATGAAGACGACGCTGACCCGGCCGGTCACTTTGGCATTGGCATCCTGATAGCGACCGAGCCAGGCAAAATCCGTGTGCAGCCGGTGTTCGGCTTCGCGTTCCCTTTGCGCGTTCTGCGCGGCGGTCGGTGGCGTTTGCGCGATGGCGGGGACCGCGCCGGCGGCGAGTAGGGCGGTGAAAGCGAGCTTCATCATCACGGTGTCTCCAACGGATCAGCGGACGGGGGCGAGAACGGCGACCGCGCCGCCGGAGGCGGCGAGGGTCAGCGCGAGGCTGTCGGTGGCTCCGACCGTCCGGCTGGCAGTCGCGAGGTCGGTAGGCGTCGCGCCGTCCTGCCACGTCCGGGCGACGTAGCGGCGCTCGCCGAGGAATCCCAGCGGTACGGCGATCGTCTGTGCGGCATCGGTCATCGCGCCAAGATACCAGCTGTCGCCCTTGCGCCGCGCCAGCACAATCGACTGGCCGAGCGTACCAGCGATGAAACGCGTCTCATCCCAGCTCGCCGGCACCTCGGCTAGGAAGTCGAGACCCGGCTGGCCGCGATAGGCATCGGGCGTGTCGGCGATGGACTGAAGCGGGCTCTCGAAGACGACGTATTTCGCGAGTTCGGCGGCGCGTGTCGTTTGGGTCTGCGGACCCGTCGCGGCGATCCGGAACGTCGCCGGTGTCGCATTGCGATACGCACCTGGAGTATAGTCCAGTGGTCCCGCAAGCATCCGCGTATAAGCGAGCGTGATGTTATGGCGCGCGGTGATCCGCGTCGTCCACTTGTTATATTCCGCGCCCAGCACGCCTTCCTGCGTCAGGAAGTTGGGCCATGTCCGCGTCATTCCCCAGGGATGCGTCGCACCGTGCAGGTCGAGCAGCAGATGATGTCGCGCGGTCGCGGCGGCGAGCCGGTGGTAGAAGCCTATCATCTCCTGATCGTCGCGGTTCATGAAATCGACCTTGATCCCCTTCGCACCGAGCCGTTCGACCGAGGCAAGTATCGCCTCCATATTGCGGTCCAGCAATTCCCAGTTCATCCACAGGATGAGACCGACATTACGCTGTCGTCCATAAGTAACGAGACCCGGCAGATCGAGTTTGGCGATCGGTTTCGTCGGATCGGCGCCGGGTAGGACGAGCGGCCCGGTACCACTGTTAACGTACCAACCATCGTCGATCATCATGTACGGCAGTCTGAGCGAGGCCGCGAAGTCGATGAAGGCGCGTTCGGTCGCAGCGTTGGACCCGGCTTGTGGAACGCCGGCGAGCAGCGGGCCGGACCACCAGTCCCAGGCGGTCTTGCCTGGCTTAACCCAAGCAAAGTCGCCCCGCGGCGCTGGGTTGAGGCTGGTCAGCAGCGTGTTCTCGATCAGCTTGCCCGTATTATCGGCGACCATGACGACCCGCCATGGCGACACCACTCCACCGCCCACGTCGAGCTTCACCGCGATGGCGGGATCATCGGGACGTCGGGTGAGCTTCGCTGCGACGCCGAGCGCGCCGGTCTCAGTGCCGGTGAGATACATCGCGGACCAGTTTTCGACCGCCGCCTCGGCGATCGCGATCGTCGGGCCGCCGTTTCCGGCGTCGCAAACGAGCGGCAGTTCGTAGAGGTTGTGCGGCCGGATCGCGGCAGCTTGGACGGGATCGTATTCGCCTTCGTGGCTCGTACCGAAGCTGCCGAGATTGAGGCCGGTGCAGGCATAGTCACCAGCGAAGGCAAATTGGGTCAGTTCGTTGGCGATCCGCAGCGTCGTCAGGTCACTTTGCTGCGGGATGGCATAGCGAAAGGCGATGCCGGTGTCGTAGGCGCGGATGATCAGGTCGAGACGGCGGTGCTTGCCCTCCGCTTCGGCCATGTGGACGACGATCTGGTTGTAGCGGTCGGCGACCGCGGCCACCTTGCCCGCAGGTAGCGTATAGCGGTCTTCACCGCGTGTCGTCTCGACGGCCGTGGTGCGAAGGCCGTTCGACAGTTTGGCGTACTGTTCAAATTCGAGCCCGAGCGGCGATGGGGCAACGACGGTGCGGCTCGCAACGTTGAGCGTATAGCTCGGCTGGCCGTCGTTGCTCGTAGCCAGCGTGACCGCCAGTCGCCCATCTGGCGAGGCGATGGTCTGCGCCGCGACGGGCGTGGCGATCAGCGCGGCAGCGAGAAGCATCGTCTTCAACGTTCTTTCTCCATCGTTGGGGTGACGTTCCAGCCACCTAGGGTCATGCGGGTCGCCTTCGCCCTGGTCGTAGGATGGCGCACGGTGACCTTCCGTGTCTCTCCCAGGAACAGCGACACGTGTTTGTCGCCAAAGCGGGCGGGCTGCACTTGGCAGCCGTCGCCGTTCATGATCGTCAGCTTGGTTTGGATCGCCGGCGTCGCGGTTCGGTTGGGAAGCGTCACGCGTAATACGGTTTCTTCACCGATCACGGTGCCGGCCACGGCGGTTGCTAGCGTTATCGGCGCCAGCGTGGTCAGACCGTGATCGGTCGGTTCCTTGGCTCCATGCGAATGGAGATTATTCGAAAGCGCGTTGCCCGTCGCCTCGGTCGCCGTCAGGCTGATGAGCACGAGGCCGTTCGCGATCAACGCGGACGTAGGCTTACGGTTGGCTTCGCCCCCGGTAGGAAGATCGGCATCGATTGAATTGTAGGTCTGCGCACTGGCATCGCCAGTGAGCGACATCGTTGCCAGCACCCATTCGGATCCTGCTGCGCCAGAGCGTACCGCCATCATCGTCCTCCCTGAGCGGCATCCTGTCGGACGCCATTATTGCGCCGACAGGAAGCACACCATGTCGAAAAAGCCAAATTGAAATATGTATTGTTGACAACCGGGTGGCGACACTGCTTGGCTGCATCATCGCCACGAAGATGGCTCCCGGGGAGAGGATGATGGTTTTGAGGTTCGGTACGGCTTGCGCAGCACTCGCGCTGATGGTGGGCGCGTCGCCCGCGGTTGCGCAGCAGCAGGCGGCAAGCGCCGCCGTTCCCGCCGCCGCCACCGCGCATCCCGAGCAATGGCCGCTGCTGCCGATGCAATTGAAGCGCGACGCCAAGGTCGAGGCGCGCGTCGCCGCGATCCTCGCCAAGATGAGCATCGAGGACAAAGTCGGCCAGCTCATCCAGGTCGACATCGCCAGCATCACGCCCGGGGATCTCGAGACGTACAAGCTCGGCTCGATCCTCAACGGCGGCAATTCCGCGCCCAACGGCGACGAATTCGCGCCCGCGCCGGAATGGCTCAAGCTGTTCGACGCCTTCTACGACGCCTCGGTCAAGCGCACGGACGGCCGCCCGGTGGTGCCGGTGATCTGGGGCACCGACGCGGTGCACGGCGCCAACAATATCGTCGGCGCGACGCTGTTCCCGCATAACATCGGCCTCGGCGCGATGCGCGATCCCGCGCTCATCAAGAAGATCGGCGCGGTCACCGCCGCCGAGACCGCCGCGACCGGCATCGACTGGAGCTTCGCGCCGACCGTCGCGGTGGTGCAGGACGACCGCTGGGGCCGCACCTACGAAAGCTATTCCGAAGACCCGGCGATCGTCGCTTCCTATGCCGGCCAGATGGTCGAGGGCATCCAGGGCACGATCGGGCAGGACTTCATGAAGCCCGGCCATGTCATCGCCTCGGTCAAGCATTTCCTCGGCGACGGCGGCACCGGCGGCCACGACCAGGGCGATACGCGCGTGTCGGAGACGGTGCTGCGCGAGGTGCATGGCGCGGGCTATATGAC
>Ga0265780_10010949_pt1 | contig 10776 bp, 8 predicted proteins | sample P1T30metagenome_FD_192432 | JGI IMG/M metagenome (GOLD analysis project Ga0265780, IMG submission 192432) | Plant litter microbial communities from East Loma Ridge, Irvine, California - P1 T30 | ecosystem: Environmental > Terrestrial > Plant litter > Unclassified | place: USA: California... | reverse complement strand
TAAGCTCGGAGTAAAATCAGGCGAAGGTTTTTACGATTATTCAGAGAGTAAGAAGGCTGAGAAAGTGGCTTACAAGAAGTAGTATTTACTGGTCAGTTGTTCCATTTCGACCGCAGGGAGAAATCTCACATCTTGTCGAGATTTCTCCCTGCGGTCGAAATGGAACAACACTTTACGTACACGAACCCGCAACTCACAAACCCTAACAAAAAACAAACTTTGGCAAAAATAGTCCCTTTTAAAGCAGTTCGCCCGGCACGCGATAAGGTAAGCCTAGTTACATCACGCTCTTACGATGAGTACAGCCCTGCCGAACTGGCTTCGCAACTGGACTATAACCCATTCTCGTTTTTACACATCTTAAAACCGGCGTACATCAACCAGCAAAAAGCTTCGGCAGAAACCAGGTTTAAATCGGTTCACACCAAATACCAGGAATTTAAAGACGAACAGGTACTAAAGCAGGAAGCCGGCGCTGTGTTTTACGTGTACGAAATTCAGAGTAAAAACAGGGTATTTACCGGTATTATTGCCGGCACATCTATAGAAGATTATCAAAATAACGTGATTAAAAAGCACGAAGATACCCTACCCTACCGTGTAGAGTATTTTAAAGATTACCTGCACCAAACAGGCTTTAATACAGAGCCGGTGCTTATTACCTACCCCGAAAAACCCGAACTGCAACAGTGGATACATACTCGCAAGCAAAAGCGCCCGCTGTATTTATTTTCGTCGCTTAACCGCGATAAGCATACGCTGTGGCGCGTTAAAGATGAAGTGGAGATACAATGGCTGCAAAAACAGTTTGAGGGCATAGAGAGCCTGTACATTGCCGATGGGCACCACAGGTCGGCATCGGCAGAGTTGTTGTACGAGCAGGATAAGGCTTCCGGTAACTGCAACCTTAACTACTTTATGAGCTTTTTAATTGCCGAAACAAATTTGCAGATATTTGAATACAACCGCATTATTCATGACCTTAACGGGCTAACTAAAGACCAATTTTTAAAAGCGCTTTCTAAAGATTTTACGGTTACCAATAAGCATCTGGAACTTTGGAAACCCGAGGAGAAATTCAGCTTTGGTATGTACCTGCATGGAGAGTTTTATGCACTGCAGTTAAAGAATACTGAGTTTGATTCGGTTTTAGAAGCATTGGATGCTCAGATATTGTATGAAAAAGTACTGCAACCGTTGTTAGGCATCAGCGATTTACGTAACGATGAACGCATAGAATATATACCGGGAAACAAACCCATTACTCTTATTAAAGAACTGATAGACAATGGCGAGTACCAAGTGGGTTTTATGCTGTATCCCGCCAGTATTGCAGAGATTAAGCAACTGGCTGACAACAATTTAATTATGCCACCAAAAAGCACGTATATTGAGCCTAAATTCAGGAGTGGGCTGGTGGTTTATGAGTTGTGAGTTGCTAGGTGTGAGTCTCAATCAAAAGCATTTTTGTCATTCCGAGGAACGAGGAATCTCAGAGTAAATTATAAAAAGCTCGCGAAGAAAGCAAAGGTTCTCAAGGAAAAAGGGATTCTTCGGCTCCGCTGCGCCTGCCTGCCGGCAGTCAGGCTGCGCTCAGAATGACAAAAACCTAACTATATCTTTACTTCTTTGAGGTAAGGTTCAATACACCTTTCTCCAAACCGTTTCCGGTAACTTCTAACTGGATATCACCTGACTCTTTACCTGATTGTACCAGAACAACCAACTTACCGCTAAAGAGTTTCATGGTTGGTTTATGGAAAATCTCTAATGAAGTCGCATCACCGTTACAGGCTGCCCTGTAAGTACCTGCGCCACTCACTTTAAAATTAAGCTGGTTGGTAGCCGTTGGGCACGGATTGCCTTTTTCATCAACCACACTTACCGTTACAAAAGAGATATCCTCGCCATCGGCAGTTAAGGTTTTCCTGTCGGCATCTAAAACCAAATGATGCGGTTTTCCGGCGGTATGAATTTCTTTTTCAGCTACGGGTTTGCCGTTTCTATCAAGGGCAACTACTTTAAGAGTTCCCGGTTCATATTTTACGTCCATCCACATAAGGCGGTACCTGTTTTGTGGCGTGGCTTTGCTCTTTTTCTGGATACCCATACTCTTGCCATTTACAAAAAGTTCGGCGCTATCGTAATTGGTGTATACAAAAACCGGTGTAACCTCGCCTTCACGGCCTTCCCAGTTCCAGTGTGGTAGTATGTGCAGGGTTTCATCTTTGGTGTTCCAGCGGCTCCTGTACAGGTAAAAACGATCCTTAGGCAAACCCGCAAGATCGGCCATACCAAAGTAAGAACTGCGCGACGGCCATTTCTCATCATACGGGGTTGGCTCGCCAAGATAGTCAAAGCCAGTCCATACAAACTCGCCTATAACCCAGGGCTTATCATCCTGTAAAACAAAATCTTCATCGGGCACGTTACTCCAGCTGCACGCCTCAAGGTCGTAAGATGACGTTTGAAAATCATCATACTGTTTTTCTTTAGCCTGCACCACCGGAAATTTATAAATACCGCGAGAACTTACTGTAGAAGCCGTTTCAGACCCTAATATAAACCCTTGCGGGAAAGCCTTGTAAGCATCTTCATAAAGGTGTACTCTATAGTTAAGACCCGGTACATCTAACAATGCCCCAAAACCCGACTCCATAGTTTGTTTTACCTGGTCCATACCCACAGTAACCGGACGTGTAGGGTCTTCCCTATGAAAAACATCCTGCAAAAATTTCGCCCTTGTAAGGCCTTCGGCACCATATTGGTCAGGTACCTCGTTACCACTACTCCACATTACAATACACGGATGGTTGCGGGTTGCCCTAACCAGGTTTACAATATCTTTTTCGGCATATTCCTCAAAAAAGCGGTGATAGCCGTTTTCAACTTTAGGCTTAGCCCACTCGTCAAAGCTCTCAGCAAGGAATATAAAGCCCATCTCATCGGCCAGTTCCAGCTGCTCCATAGAAGGCATATTATGCGAACTTCGAATAGCGTTACAACCAAGATCTTTTAAAATAGCCATTTGCCTCCGTAGCGCCGCCTTATTTACCGCAGCCCCAAGCGGGCCAAGATCGTGGTGAAGGCACACCCCTTTAAACTTTGTTATCTTTCCGTTAAGGCTAAAGCCCTTTTGCGGCTCGTACTTAATTTCGCGTATGCCAAATTTTGTAGTTTCCTCATCTTTTAAAACATCGCCTGCATACAGTTGTGTAACGGCAGTGTATAAATAAGGAGTTTCCGGACTCCAGAGATGGGGTTCAGAGATTACTAAATTTTGCTCAAAGCCTTGATCTACTGCATCACTTTTCTGTGAAGCGACCTCTCTCCCTGTAGCATCCAGTATTTTTGTTACCAAATAAATACTGCTGCCCGAAGCTTTTGTTTTAATGTTTACCGTTGCGGCATTGCTGGCAATAGTTGGCGTAGTTATATAGGTAGACCACTGCTCAAAACTCTCCTGGTTTTTAACCACAATATTTACCTTGCGGTACAAGCCAGCACCCGGATACCAGCGCGAAGAATACTCCCTGTTGGTAAGCTGCACGGCAAGTGTATTTTCACCCGCTATCAGGTCCTTACTAATGTCGATATAAAAATAGGCGTAGCCATATGCCCACTGCCCTACTTTTTTACCGTTTAAATATACATGTGGCTCGCTCATGGCGCCTTCAAAAACCAGAAGCGCTTTTTTGCCTTCTGTAAATTCGGGCAGGGTAAAGCTCTTGCGGTACCAGCCTGTGCCTATGTGGGGCAGGGCTCCGGTACGGCCGGTTTTCTCGGTAGCTTCTTTTTCACCGTTTTGTACAATGGCCACTTTTTGCATGTCCCATTTTTTATCAAAGGGGCCATAAATAGCCCAGTCGTGCGGCACACTTACCTTTTCCCAACCCGAGTCATTAAAGTCGGTTGCAAAAGCATCGCCTTTTACTTCTTTAGAAAACTTCCAGCCGTCTGACAACGTAACAGTTTTTCTTGGAGAAGCTGAATCTGAAGTTGTTGAACATCCGCTAAGCACAAGCATTAACGAAAAAAACAGCGCGCATATCTGCAATTTAATGGTTACCACTTTCATTTGGTATAAAATTTTGTAGTTGTAATTCTTCATAGCGGCAAAAACCTACCACTACCTACCTGTTATAAACAGCAACGCAAAATACGCAATAAACCACAATAAAATTGCTGAATAATCTAAAAAATCGTTTTCATTTGGTTAGCGTTCTCTTATCTTTGGCGCATGGGAATAATTACTATATTCCGTTGTATAGTGCAAGCTGCATTCCCCTGAATCTGATAACTTAAGCAAATGTCAATACAAAATAACTTATCCGAAATAAAAGCTACACTACCTGCTCACGTTACCCTTGTAGCTGTGAGCAAAACCTGGCCTGTGCCCGATTTGATGGAGGCTTACAATGCCGGCCAGCGTATCTTCGGCGAGAACAAGATACAGGAAATGGCCGATAAGCACGAGCAGATGCCTAAGGATATTGAGTGGCACATGATAGGCCATGTACAAAGTAATAAGGTAAAATACATGGCGCCGTTTGTTACGCTGGTGCATGGGGTTGACAGCCTTAAGCTACTGGCCGAAATAAATAAACAGGCCAAAAAACATGGCAGGGTTATTGACTGCTTATTGCAAATGCACATTGCTGAGGAGGACACGAAATTTGGCCTTGACGAAGCCGAACTTAATGAACTGTTGGCGTCGGATGAATTTAAAGCAATGGAAAACATAAAGGTTATTGGCCTTATGGGCATGGCAACTTTTACCGACGATGAGCAACAGATAAGGAAAGAATTTACACATTTGCAGTCGGTTTTTGCTGCATTGGGCAACAAGCCTGAAACTTTTAACTTTAAACCCAAAACCCTAAGCATGGGCATGAGTGGCGATTACCTGCTGGCTATTGATTGCGGAAGCACAATGGTGCGCATTGGCAGCAGTATTTTTGGACATCGATAAAAAACATGGTTTTGATTTACGAACTTCGTATATTTATACCTTAAAATTCAAATAATTTTTTTTTGTACGCAATACTTGACATAGAGACGACGGGAGGACAATTTAATGAAGAGGGAATAACCGAGATTGCCATTTACAAATATGACGGCCATGAGGTTACCGACCAGTTTATAAGCCTCGTAAACCCCGAAAAACCCATACAGCCCTTTGTGGTAAAGCTAACAGGCATTAACAATGCCATGCTGCGCAGCGCACCTAAATTTCATGAGGTGGCAAAGCGCATTATAGAAATTACCGAAGGCTGTATTATTGTAGCACATAACGCCCAGTTTGACTACCGTGTGCTTAAAACCGAATTTAAGAGCCTGGGCTATAACTTTGAGAAGCAAACACTTTGTACGGTGGAGTTATCTCAAAAACTGCTGCCGGAACAAAAATCGCACAGCCTTGGCAAGCTTGTACGCGCATTGGGCATACCCATGAGCGACAGGCACCGTGCCACAGGAGATGCATTGGCAACAGTTCAGTTATTTAAGCTGCTGTTAGAAAAAGACACCGAAAAAGAAATCGTAAAAAGCCTTATTAAAAGCGAAACCAAGAAAGGCATTTCGCCTAAGCTTCAGGATTTGCTGGAAGGCATCCCATCAGTCACTGGGCTGTTTTACATTTATAATGAAAAAGGCGAACTTATTTACCTGGGCCGCAGCCGCAACATAAAAAAACAGGTTAACCAGCATTTTACAGGCACATCGAGAAAAAGCAAACGCATTCAGCGCGAAGCTTTTACCGTAACCTACGAGGAAACCGGCAGCGAACTTATTGCCCTGCTTAAAGAATGCCATGAGCTTAAGGTTAATAAGCCGGTATACAACCGCATCCTTAAAGTAAATGCTGCGCCGTGGTCTATGTATCCTGATAAAGACACGCATGGCTATATTACCCTGAACCTTCTTAAGACCGATGGCCGCAAGAAAGAAATTATATCTTTTCCCGGTATTGTAGAGGCTCGCAGCGCGCTCTTTAAAATCGCGGAAAAATACAGGCTGTGCCAAAAGATAAATCATATGGATGAGTCGGCTAAAGAGGGGTGTTTCCCATTGGAGCTTGACGGTTGTAATGGTGCCTGTGTGGGCCGCGAACTACCCGCCGAATACAACATACGGGTCAACGAGTTTATTGCAGCCAACAGTTTTTACAATCAAAGCATGGTTATAATAGACCGTGGCCGCACGGTTGACGAACGCAGCGCAGTACTTATAGAAAATGGCGTTTACAAGGGCTATGCATTTTTTAACCTTAATTACCAGGTTAATAAAATAGACATCCTTAAAAATATCATTGTGCCTATGGAAAATAATAAGGACACCAAAAAGATAATACAGGACTTCCTGAGAAAAAAGAAAGCCCTAAAAATAGTACGTTTCTAACGTATTTAGTATTTTTGGTATAAATGCAGCAACCTAAAATCTTAAAAGGCGGTTTTTTACCTGAGGAAACCCGTAAAAAACTTCATACTGTAATATATGAGGCCGATACCCGCGCGGGTAAGCTTTTTGATATTATACTGCTGTGTGTTATCCTGCTGAGTATAATAGCAGTGATGCTGGAAAGCGTAGCCTCTATAAAAATTGTGTACGGCCGCCAACTGGCATGGATAGAGTGGATCATAACGGTACTTTTTACACTGGAATATATTGGCCGTGTTATAGCCGTGCGCGAACCCCTAAAGTATGTTTTCAGTTTTTATGGCTTCGTAGATTTATTGGCTACTATACCTAAATATGTTGGCCTGCTTTTTCCCGGTACGGGCTTTCTAATTGCGGTAAGGGCAGTGCGATTGCTGCGTGTTTTCAGGATCTTAAAGCTAACGCATTTTGTAGGCGCCGGTAACCAGTTACTCAACGCATTACGAAAAAGCCAGGTAAAAATAGCGGTGTTTTTATTTAGTGTTTTAGTACTGTGCATCATAATGGGCACCTTAATGTACATGATAGAAGGCCCCGAAAGCGGTTTTACCAGCATACCCATAAGCATTTACTGGACTATTGTTACCCTTACCACCGTAGGCTTTGGCGATATTACTCCTATTACTCCACTTGGGCAGTTTGTAAGCGTTATTATCATGATAATGGGTTATGGCATCATAGCAGTGCCTACGGGGCTTGTAACCGCCCAGTTCATGAACAGCGAAGAACCTCATTTAAATACCCAGGCATGCCCTAATTGTGGCGCCAATCAGCACCGTGACAATGCAAAATTTTGCTACAACTGCGGCACAAGCCTTTCTAAATAATGACTACCCAACACAAATACCTTATTACCGTTATTGGCCCAACTGCCATTGGCAAGACTGCTATGGCTATAGAAATTGCAAAACATTATAACTGCGAGATCGTATCGGCTGACAGCAGGCAGTTTTTTAAGGAAATGGCTATTGGTACCGCTGTACCTAATAATGACGAACTGGCGGCTGCTAAACACCATTTCATTCAGAATATAAGCATCTTTGATGAATATACCGTAGGCGATTTTGAGCGTGATGCGATTGCTAAACTTGATGAGCTTTTTGCTACAAATAACTTCGCGGTTTTAGTGGGTGGCTCCGGACTTTATATTGATGCGGTTTTAAAAGGTTTTGATGATTTTCCCGATGTAGATCCCGCCATTCGGCAGCAACTTATTGCCGATTTTGAAGAAAGAGGCATTGAGTACCTGCAAGCGGAACTGGAGCGTTTAGACCCTACGCATTACCGCAACGTTGCAAAAGAAAACCCTCAACGGTTAATGCGCGCGTTAGAGGTTTGCATAGGCAGTGGCAGGCCGTATTCATCGTACCTTAATATTAAAAAGAACAGCCGTACCTTTACTCCCATCATTATTGGGCTTGAAGCCGAACGCGAAACTATGTACAGCCGCATTAACGAGCGTGTTGATATTATGGTAGATATGGGTTTAATTGAAGAAGCCCGCGAACTGTATCCGCACAAAAAGCTCAATGCTCTGCAAACTGTGGGTTACAGGGAGTTGTTTAGCTTTTTTGATGGCGAGTTTACCAAAGATTTTGCCCTTGAAGAAATTAAAAAGAACACGCGACGCTTTTCCAAACGCCAGATGACCTGGTTTAAGCGTACCGAAGGCGCCAAATGGTTTGATTTTAAAACCCCTGCTGCCACTATTATTAATTACATAGAAGATTTATTATAATGCCTATATCTCCGGACTTTACATCGGTTTACTCGCACGACTTTGAAATTAATTTCCTGCAGTGCACCCCTAACGGCCTGCTGCGCCACACCGAGCTTTGCAACCTGCTGCAAATAACGGCAGGCTACCATGCCGAACTGGGCGGCCTTAGCTTTACTGATATGCAGCAGCACGACCAGGCGTGGGTACTAAGCCGTATGCGAGTAGAGGTTGCCGAGTTACCCAAATGGCGCGACGTTGTTACAGTAAAAACTTGGATATACGATTTGCAGGGATCACGCTCCATACGTGCCTTAGAGATGTACATAGGCGATAAAAAAATAGTGGGATCAATAACGTACTGGGCGGTGTTTAATACCAAACTTCGCAAAGCCGAAGCCCTTGCCCTGCCGCACGAGCATTTTGAAAAATACCCTGAAAGGGAAGCAACTGCCGAGGTATTTAAAAAAGTGAACCTCAACCGTGAGGCTGCGTTGCATAGCGAACGCAAAGTGGTGTTATCTGACCTTGACATTGTTAACCACGCGAATAACGTAAAATATTTAGAATGGTGCCTTGACGGCATAGACCACAAACCTATTTTAAGGCAGCAGCTGCAAAGCTTTGATATGAACTTTATGCGCGAACTTAAACTGGGCGATGCGGTTCAGCTTTATTGGGGTGTTGAGGGTAAGCAAACGTTTTTCAGCATCAATAAAGATGATAAAGCCTGTTTTGGGCTGGAACTCAATTGGAAGTAATTAAGCCTTTAGGCCTTATCGGTTCATATTTGTTATAACAGTCCCAGCTTTTCTTCCTCTAAGTCTAAATACAACAAATGCCTGCGCACGATCTCCTCGTCAACAACAAGGCTCTTGTTCTTTTTAAGCAATAGGTCGCGCTGTACATTTAAAAGATCCAGGTAAATAGTTTTGGTTTCTTCATCCATCAGGGAATTGTCGTCGGACTCCGCGCCGCTATTTTCCCATTTACTGGCAAAAAACTGCAACACCTGCTTTTTTTGCAATTGCATAGCGTAATTCGTTTTTAAGTGCTGAAGCGCCTCCTGTGCCAGTAACCTCCTTATCTTATTATACATTTGGTCTTCGGGCATTATAGAGTCGGGATCCGGCATGTCTATTTTTTTAATCAGCCACGGTAAGGTTAAGCCCTGCAATAACAATGTGGTAAGTATTACCACAAAGGTTATAAAGAGTATAAGGTTACGCTGAGGAAAAGCCGTACCATCACTTAATGTTACGGGTATAGACAACGCCGCCGCAAGCGAAACCACGCCCCGCATACCGGCCCAGCTTAACATTAGCGGCGCCTTAAGGCCGGGGTTATTAGTATCGGCCACGGTAATAAAATTACGCGCTATTAATGTAACCACCACAGCACCATACGCCGATACTACCCGCGAAAGTATGAGTGCAAGGGTTACGAACAGGCCATAGCCTATGGCGGTATAAATACCGGTTCCATCCAAACCTTGTACGATTTCGGGCAGGTCGAGCCCAATCAGCATAAATACAAGCCCGTTGAGCACGAATACAAGGCTCTCCCAAACATTAACCGTTCGCAAACGCGATGTGCTGTTTAAAAACATCATCCTGTGGGTAGAAAGGTACAGGCCACCACTTACTACTGCAAGCACGCCGCTGCTGTGTACCTCCTCTGCCGCTACATAAATAACATAGGGCGTTATTAGGGTTAAGGCAATATCTATATTAGCATCGGTAGGTAAATGCTTGTGGCATTTCATGATAATGTAGCTCGCAACCAGGCCTATGCCCACCCCACCAAAAACCATCCAGCTAAAGCTAACGGCGGCTTCCTGCCATACAAACTGCCCCGTTGCCACGGCTATAAGCGCAAAACGAAAAATTATTAGTGATGATGCATCGTTAAGCAGGCTCTCGCCTTGCAGTATTGATGAAAATCGGCGTGGCACTTTTACAAATTTTAGGATTGCCCCGGCACTAACTGCATCTGGCGGCGATACAATGCCGCCCAGTAAAAAGCCCAGTGCCAGTGTAAAACCGGGTATAAAATGATTGGCAACCAAGGCTACCGAAAACGCCGTGAAAAACACTACTATAAAAGCAAAGCTGGTTATTATGCGGCGCCATTTCCACAGTTCTTTCCAGGAGATAGACCATGCTGCTTCGTACAATAGCGGCGGCAGGAAGATAACAAATATAAGCTCTGACTCTATATGCAATATGGGTATGCCTGGTATAAAGCTAACGCACAGCCCTGCCAGTACCAACAGTACCGGGTAGGCTACTTTTATTTTATTGGCAAGCATTATTACTCCTAATATTATTGCAATGAGGCTGAGGTAAAACGGAAAGGAATCCAGCATTGTGTATGGCTTTAGCGTAATTTGCAGCGGAAGTTACTAAATTTTACCTTACAAAATTTGTATTATAGTTGAGGGGATTTTTGAGGCTTACGACTCTGTAGACCTCACCCCCAACCCCTCTCCGAAAGAGAAGGGAGCCATTACGGAAACTCTATATGAGATAATCATTCAGGATGTGAGTTAGGCATATGCCTTATAGTCCTCACCCCCAGCCCCTCTCCGAAGGAGAGGGGAGCTGAGCATGGGTACAGTT
>Ga0265780_10010947_pt1 | contig 10776 bp, 12 predicted proteins | sample P1T30metagenome_FD_192432 | JGI IMG/M metagenome (GOLD analysis project Ga0265780, IMG submission 192432) | Plant litter microbial communities from East Loma Ridge, Irvine, California - P1 T30 | ecosystem: Environmental > Terrestrial > Plant litter > Unclassified | place: USA: California... | reverse complement strand
AACAAGGAAGGTTCTAGAAGCTTCTTTAAGTTTCTACAGATTTCTCTTCTCTACATGCTTACAGATTGTACGCGTAATCTATTACAAATAGATTACGTAGACAGAGTGTTCTAGAAACAGATTGTATTTGTTATAAGAATATTCTAGAACTACTCTTTAATGTATATAAGGAGAGTCTCCCCTCTCTCTCTGTTCTGTGTCTAATCCTTAATCTTGTAACTAGTATAACTTATACACTTTATATTACTAGTATTCTTCTTTACTCTTTACCCTACTTCCGCTACTACTATTACGTTATATCTGTACGTAATAGTATCCTCCTACTAGAAGAGGAATAGTCTGGTTTCTATTACTAGATATCCTTACCCTCTTCTTCTACACTAAGCTCTAGCTTACGTAAGTAATACGTTAATAAAGAAACTCTAAATTACAGGGGTCTACAACTACTATCTTAGTAACTAATAGTACTATGAGACTAAGATCTTTAAATAGAGAAGCTTATATATAGTTACAGGAATAATATATCTAATTTTTAGAGAATTCTATCTAGCGGTGCTTAAGATAGCAGTGCTAAGAAAGTGCTTTTTTTAGTGTAAAAAATTGTAGCTGGCTTGGTAATAGTTTACGTTAGTAGATTAATTAGAGTAGTAGTAGAATACATTACGTTAGTAAGAAAGTTTATATATTATACTAAGGATAGCTAGGCTCTACTTTTAACGTACTAGTAGGATTTAGTAATAGACCTTTGTTAAGGTAATTAGTTACGAATTCTTGCAGAGCATAGTAATGCTACTAGTTTAATAGTAGGTTTCGCGCCTCCCCTAAGATGCTCTTAGGTGCGAGCAATACTAGAGCTGCTAGCAGTTCTTCTTCTTTACCTAGTTGCGGCTTCTTGTAGAATCTAACGCATGCTGTAGCTAACAAGGCTAGAGGCTAGGAAAACACGTTATCACACGACGCGAAACAACGAAACATAGGTTGACAATCTAAGGGAGATGTAAGCAGAGAGGCGCATGCCAATAGTTATTGCGTGTGTGATGATTGGTTATATGCGAGTATCACATTAACTACCCGAGTCCTGTACAACAGCCCTCAGCTGAAAAGATTTGCCTCATGAGGCAGCGAGAACAGGTGACAGTACGACAGAGGCTTACATAGACAAAGATTCTTTCTGCGTCCCGCAACGTCCTGATCAATGCTTGAACAGCTTATCTTTCAGCTTGTGCAATGTGCTAGGCTCCGATTTCGCATCCTTATTTGCAGTTCGCACATCATGACCGCCATCAGCCTGGCTTTTTGCCTTCCCTTCGATCTCCGATTCCTTTCTCTGCACGCCTCCAACCGTCGAAACTTCTGCTTTTCGGTCCGGTAGCGCTACACCTCTCATCTCTGCGTCGCTTGAGTATCTTCCTCGACAATCAACGCAACACTACTTACCTTGCTCAGCTTCCCATTCCCTGATGACATTCTCGCGCATCTTCTGCCAACGCTCCTGGCCTCTCTTGCCCCTGTATGGTTCAGAACCAGTGTCACCTCCTGCGAGTTTCGAGACGCCGGCGACTGAGAACATTGTTTGGGATGTTTCGAAAGGAGGTCGTGGTGCTGATGTAGGTAGAGCTGGGGCTTTAGGTGCAAATTGTGACTGCGTTTTTGCGCACGAGCTTTTCTTTGTAGTACACAAGGTGGCGCAGCACAAGGAAACTTGTTCAAAAAGTCGCTTACATCGAGGCACAGCGAATGAGCCGGGTAAATCTTCATGCATGCCCGGATCAACAGATTTCTGTGGCTGTGCATCAACATGAACATAAACGCAGTCGTGAACGAATCACGTCCATCAGACTGCGACAACATAGCCCAGACGGTGAAATCTGGTGTAGCCTTTCGATCACGATTTCCGCAGCAGTGCCAAATGCGCACCAGCCGTCACCGTGTCCCCCGGCTTTGCCAGGACTTTTTCAACCTTCAACTTGCTCTTCGCAGACACAGCCTCGGGCATCTTGACTGCAATCTCGAGCTTCATCGCCTCCAAAATAAGGATCTACATTCCATTAGCACCCAGCCACCCACACATAGACACTTGTACTCACCACATCCGTCTCACCTACTTCATCCCCCTCCTCAACCTCGACTTTCCACACGTTCGCATCAACCGGCGCTTCCACGCCAACAATGTTGGGGTCATCCAAAAGTTTCTCCACGGTGCTTTCATCGACCTGATTCTCAGCCTTCTCACTACGCCACCTTTTCAAACTCTCCTCTTCAAGTTTGTTCATCTCGTCCTGCGCCTTACCCTGCTCCGCCCTAATCCCCTTTACGTCCTCTGCCGTACTCTCAAGCAGCTGATTATGCTGCGCCATGTCGAACTGCACCTCTTCGAACTCCCAGTCGTACTTTCCCGCGCGAAACAAGCCTAATAACGTGTCTAGTTTCGCTTCGCTGACCTGGTAGAATGTCAAGATGTCGAAGTCGCGGAAGATCCAGGGTTGAGTGCTGAAGCCAGGTTTGTAAGAATAGTAGTCCCAGCACGGCACCGTCCGGCCGGTCATTTGGTACCCGCCTGGTGAATCGACCGGATAAATGGACATACAGCTCCCCGCCCATCCAACAGTTCCTTCAGGCGTGAAGACGCGACTCGGATTCATTTTTGGCGCAGAGAGGCGCTGGCGTGGGTCGACAGGGAGCGAAACTGTATTACCGCAGAAGAAGCCCACAACGACGGCCATAAATTGACCTGTTAGATAGATGTCCTTGAGCTGCTGGGGCGTGAAGGCGTTGTTCTTTGCCACGAAGGCGAGGTTATCGGGTAGGTATGGTGCGTGTGGGCGCTGATTGGTCATGTAGCGTTGGGTAGCTTCGTCTTGAAGTTTGGACTCGAAGGAGATGGGGAGCTTGAAGATGCGCGTGGGTACCTTGGTAGTGCGCAGGTCGCCGAGTTGCGATTCAATAGTTTGGAGGTGCGCGACTAGATCGGCGCGAGGGAGTGCAAGACCGTTGTAGAATACAAGGAGTGTTGTGCAACAGCCGACTGTATTGTAGATGTTCAGCCTTATGTTACCTGGCGTGGACGACGAATTAAGGTTGTTTTCCAGCGCTGTAACACGGCAGCGGTGGTTCAGATTGAACGACTCGGCGCCATACTCGACGAGTAAGTGGTCGTCAGCTCCCTGGCGGTAGCGCACACGGGGTGTGGTTGAGGTGGCTGGCTTGTCCCACAACACGGCTTTTCCAATGTCGCATTCGTGGAAATTGACATGGCCCCGCTGGATACTTTCGAGGTCATTCGGCCACGTTCGAACCTTGACGGCGTGCTCGACCGAATCAAGAAACGCGTCGTTCCGCTTCCGCTTCTTCAGCGCATCCTGAAGTCCGACGCGTACGTATTTGAGCGTGTTGCCGGCTTTGAGCTGCCCCAACTTCCACCAGTCTGCCTTGATGACCGTTGTGCTGCTTGTGAAGCCCCCAAAGTTTGGACAGTCCACGGGGAAGATACACGGATCATCACCAGTCCAGTTCAAAGTACCTAGTGGATAGCCGTACTCGATCAGATTGCTCGGATGAGCACCTCCATCGCCTCCATCCTTTCGCGCCCACTTTGGAGCTGGACCTATCAAGCGAATGCCGCTTCTCGATGCATTGTGTGAGACCTTCCACTTTGTATCATATGTCGTCTTGATGAAGTCCGGAGTGAAGAAGCCTTCATCGTGTGGACCGACCATTGCAGCAATCTCCCAATCAGTCTCATACTTGGGTCGAAGAGCCTCTGGCAGAGTAGTAGCTGCGAAGTGATCCGGGACATACTTTGCGATTTGCAACAAGTCTCCTGGAGCAAGCGCTCGCCCTTGATAGCCACCGATCGCAACAAGTGGAGACGTTGACTTCGAGCCGAAGTATTTCGCGACGGAGGGAAACCCACCGTGCACGGCGAGATATGAGCGACACCCTCCAGCAGTAGCTTTACCGATCTTAAGCCTCTGACCTGCTTCAATCTTAACGGTCGTCCACATGGGAAACTCTTTTCCGTCCAACGTAGTCTCCATTGACGCACCACACAAGGCTACAGTGGCAGGTGAGACGAAGCGTAGCTCTGGCCCGCTCAGGGTGATCTCTAATCCTTCCTTACCACGTGGATTTCCTACAAGTATGTTGGCAATTTGAAATGCCATCTGATCCATCGGCCCTGAATGAGGTATGCCTTTGCCAACAGTGGGCCTGGCAGGCAGATCCTGAATGAGCGTGTAGGCACCCGCAGAGATGACATCGATGGCATGTGGTGCATATGTGAAATCTTGGAGGAAGCTGGTCATGGTATCGCCGGCCTTGAAACGTTGATCATCCAGTATTGTGGCGAGAAATTCTAGATTGGTTGGTGGTCCGCAGATAGAAGACTGTGTGAGTATTTCTGACATTGCGGCCATGGCATCATCTCTTGTGTCGGCGTGAACCATGGCTTTCGCTATCAATGGATCATAATTTGGTGTAATGCGAGAGCCAGTAAAGACCCAGGTGTCGATGCGACCGCCAGGCACGTCTTTCCACTCGACTTTCTGCAGCAACCCAGGTGAAGGTGCATAGTCCTTGAGTGGATTTTCAGCATACACCCGAGCTTCAATGGCCGACCCGGACGGCCCCGAAGGTTGCATCTGCTTCAATTTGGCGCCATCTAGTCCGCCTCTTCCCATGAGCTGCGCGTCCGCTTGTTGGAGCATGAGCTTTACCAGATCGACGCCGTAGCAAAGCTCTGTGATACCATGCTCGACCTGAAGCCGCGTATTCATCTCAAGGAAGAAGAAGTCGCTGGACTTGTCATCTACGAGATACTCAATGGTACCCGCGGAGCCGTAGTTGATCGACTCTGCCAGCCGAACGGCTGCAACGCCTAACTTCTGGCGGAGCTCGGGGTGTGCCTCTACGAAGGGACTCGGACACTCTTCGATGACCTTCTGGTGGCGTCTCTGGATCGAGCACTCGCGCTCGCCAAAGTGGATGGCCTGACCTTGACCATTGCCGAAGACCTGCACTTCAATGTGGTGGCTCGCTGGATAAAAAGCTTCGATGAACACACCGGGGTTCTTGAACAGTGTTTTACCCCTGGATTGCACCATGCGGAACCCTTCGCGCACCTCTTCGACCTTGCTGCAGGTGATGAGGCCCATGCCTCCGCCGCCTCCCGTGGCTTTGAGCATGACTGGGAAGCCGACGCGCTCTGCCTCTATCGAGGCCTCATCCTCATTTTCAACGAGCCCCTTGGTTCCAGGTACGATGGGAACATTCGCCTTTTCGGCCAGGTCTCTTGCTGTGTGCTTGATGCCGAATGCTTCGATTGACTCAGGAGAAGGACCAACCCAGGCAATTCCAGCATTAAGCACCTGACGCGCAAAGTGCGCGTTCTCTGAGAGGAAGCCATATCCTGGGATAATGGCGTCCACTTTCTTCTCAGTCGCTATCTGTAAGATGGCTTGCTCGTCCGTGTAGGCCGTCGCATTGCTGCCTGGTAACAACGCCGCTTCGTCTGCATCGCGAACATGCTGTGACGCAGCGTCTGCCTCCGAGTAGATTGCGATGGTTTTGATGTTGAGCTTCTTTGCTGTCTTGCAGATGCGGACCTGGAAAGTGCATGTCAGCGCCGGGACTTGCCGAGAAGGAGGTGCGTGCCGAGGTGTTTGTCGCGTACAGCAATCTCTCCACGGTTCGCGACGAGCAGCGTTCTCAACTTCTCCATGGCTTCCTTAATAACAAAATTGATGCTTCATGGGCAGTCTTCACGTCGCCTATGCCGATCAAAGGGTACCTAGGTAGTCATGTCACGCCGCCGCCTTCCGCCGTTTCTCCCATCTCGACCCCGCCCCTGATGCACCCAGCAACCGACTGGTCGCTCCGCTCCGGCGACGTCACCGCAGAGCCTTGAAGAGTGGGGGAAAGGATCATGCTCGACGGCATGTGTGATGAAGGAATCCTGAACCTCCTGATACCACCAGATACCACGCCACAATGCCAGCTATCAAACACCCCGTCAAGATCAACGTTGACCTAGGAGAAGGCTACGGGAATTTCAAGTGCGGCCCAGACGATGAATTAATACCACTCATCGACCATGCGAACGTTGCGTGTGGTTTCCACGCCGGGTACGCCATACGATATCGACAAACAAACAATTGCTGATGTTTCCAGTGACCCCTTGATCATGCACCAAACCGTCCTCGCCTGCAAGAAGCACAACATCGCCGTCGGCGCACACCCCGGCCTCCCAGACATTCAAGGCTTCGGCCGGCGCGAGATCAAGATGTCGCCCGAGGAGCTCACGGCCGCTGTACGATACCAAGTTGGCGCGCTCAGGGCATTTCTGGACGCAGAGGATATGCCATTACACCACGTGAAGCCACATGGTGTGCTATATGGCATGATGTACAGGGACAAAGAGGTATGTCGAGCAGTGTATGCTGGCGTACCGAAGGGCACGACGGTCTTTGGACTGGCCGGCACATTGCATGAAGAGGTAGCGAAGGAGATGGGCTTGCCGTTTGTTGCGGAGCTATATGGCGATGTCAAGTACAATGCCGATAGGACGTTGTTGATTGATCGCAAGAAGAAGTAAGACGTCCGCGCGTGCTGCGTAGGACCATACTGACTAGCTCCAGGCCATGGCAGCCTGACGAGGCGAAGAAACACATCAGAAGTCAAGTTGAAAACGCGAGGGTCACGGCGGTCAACGGAGAGGAAGTGCAGCTACCGGTAGGGGACCACGAGGTATCGCTGTGCTGTCACTCGGACTCTCCGGGGGCGGTCGAAATTGTCAAGGCTGCAAGGGAGATTGTGGACGAGTTTAACAAGACGCACTTTTCGTGATTTTTGAGTCTTGAGGCCTATCCCGCTTTCGTTCCTTACCGCCGCACCGTAACGCGACACGGAACCCCATCCGCTGGTTGAGCGCCAGCCTGCTCAATCTGATACGCTCTCTCATCCCTGAACCTACACGTCGTCTTCCCCGGGACTTCATGCATGCGATCCCACTCGTAATACGCCGGCTTCATATCAAACATACTCGCCAGCATGGCCAGATTGATATTCAGCTTCGACATAGCTAGTGCCTGCCCAATAGAGTCGCGGTCCATGTTCGAACAGAAAAGAGACCAGCACCATCGATCTAGCAAAAGGCCGTAGGTTCAAGTAAGATAAGGTATCAGACTCTCCTTGAAGCTCTGCGGATAAGCCCGCAAACCCATCGGACGCGTCATGAGGGAGGTTGTCTTTCTTGAACACCCTGTCGAGATTGAGAAAGTAACCCAGTATCAAACTTGATGGGCAGCCCTTTTGATGTTTAGAGTAACCGGAAATGTCGGATCTCCAAGAGCCATAACGTAAGCCAGAGATAGCTTGGTACATCAAGCGAATCAAACGAAGTGTCTCAGAGATCAAGTCTTGATGCGTATGTTGATGGCCCTCTGTCGACCGCTGCGCCGCACCTGTATCTCGACGCGTTACCAATCACGCCAGTCTGACCAGTCAATCATAAGGTACTCCACGAGGCTGATGTATTCAAATATACTTAGATCTCGGTATGATACTGTTGACGTTGGGTAGTCGGCTAAAGAGGATGCGGGGTCCCAAAGAGGCACGTTGTGCAAAAATGATGTGTATGGTTTTAACAGCCTGGATGCATATGTCGAAACTTGTATCCGACCACAAGCGCAGTGACATGAAAAGCCTGCGCGACAACGGCGCATAAGTGATGAATCTGATGGGGATGACCCCATATGTCAAACGATCCGGGCGAGAGCCGTTCGGGAAGCCGGTATACGAACATTGTGACTCCAAACAACAGCACCATCCCTTCGGCGAGGTACCATTGCGCTCCAATTTCAACACAAGCTCGACTCCATCCTAATCTTCCGATGCCATGGAAGATTAGCAGCATCGCCGTGAGCGCCAGCGCGCCGAACGTTCCACCCCTCAGAGCACGCATCTTGTTACCGCCACCTCCAGTGTCGAAGAGAACCACGGCCGCGGCTAGTGCAGCGGCACCATTCAGCCCCCAGTATACCCGTTGAGCAGTGGAATTGCAGTGCGCAGCGTATTAGGTGGCAGATGAACCTCCACCCAAGGCAAGCAGGCAGATACCGAATACGTCAAAACGGCCCCACCTGTGATGGACGTTATAAGAGTGGCTTCGCAACGTATGAAACGTGGTACTTAGTCCAAAGCACGTTGCAGCAGCGGTCATCGAGATGCCAAAGGCGAACTTGTCGCCTGTTGTGAGGTCCAGTCTTTTGGAAATGGCGTATCTATGCAGCGTGATGCCTGCTCCGACGAATGCGACGTTTCCAATAAGATGTGTCCAGATGTTCATTGTTTCCATGTGAAGGCAGCGCCAGAGACGAAATGACCGCTGGTAGGAGTTGGTCGGCATGGGGTGCCCACTGATAATGAAGTCGTTGTCTTGGAGCCATCGTGGGATGTCGCCTTTCGTCCCTATCACCGGCCAATATGGTCTCTTCTCATTCCTCGTCAACGATCGCCAGCTCGCGTACCTTGTAGACAAGGAATACATCAAGTGCCCGAGCATCACGGCCGAAGAGATATGGGACAAGTCAAAAGCCGATACGTTAGCCAAGATCATAACACTTATGCAAGCCAGCTGGCTGGTTATCCAGCTGCTCGGTCGGGCATTTCTTCGCCTACCAACCACAACGCTGGAATTATCAGCTGGAGCCATTGTCCTTTGCGCCTTTGGCACGTTCTTCTGTTGGCTGCACACACCAGCTGACGTGTACAAAGGCATTGTGATCACGACTGAGGCGACCACCGAGCAAATACTTGTCGATGCTGGTGAAAACGCTGTCGAACCATACCGATAAAAACCACTCGACTTTGCAGCAAAAGAAATGTTTACAGGAAGTCATATCATGATGTTTTTCAGCATACCCTGCGATCATCCTGAGCGCCCTACACGCGTGTTCCCCAACGACCGGTTTCCGGATATCTCCACATGGCAAAAGTTTGCGCTGTTCTGCATGAGCTCAGCTTATGCCGCGTCGCATCTTGTGGCATGGAATTTCAATTTTCCTAGTAAAACTGAAAGGCTTCTATGGCGTGTATCGAGCTCGCTTTTTACTGGCGTGACTGTAGCTTTCTGGATATTCGAGACCATTGCCGCGCGTCATCGATATGGTCGGTGGGATAAGTATCTAATTTGGCTGCACCTGAAGAAAGCTCCATGTACGAATCGTGGAGGCGAGAAATGCGGAAAGCCGCCAGTACGGCAAGATACCGTGAACCGTCTCGACGCCTTTGAGGAGGAGCAACGGAAAGCGAAGCCGATGCCTTTCTGGGAAGTAGCTCTCATGCTGCCAGTCGTTGTGCTGTATGCGGCGGCGAGAGCCTACATGGTGGTGGAAGTGTTCGCAAGTCTGAGAGAGGTACCTGTTGGTTTCTTCAAGACTTTCGAGATAGCTGAACTACTCCCTCATTGGTGAAAACATCAGGACTACTGAAGCCTCCTTTGCATTTCTTTTCACCTTGGTGTGACAAGAAAAGACTATCCGTTATGGCGTACACATGCAGCAAATTGAAGTCGCCATTCGGATAGGACGTTGTATCGATGTACATGTGGGTCAGGGGTTCTTCCAAGCGCCCAAAGAGCTCGGAAACCAGCTCGCGTAAGCCATCGCACCGACGTCGCTGAGCGACATGAATGTGAAAAGGCTATGGGTGCCTGCCGGCGTGTAGCCCGGGTTCATATCGTTTCGAACGACACCATTCGACTGACAACAATGGTTAGACGGCTCCAGCATACATGTCGATGTGTGCCAATGGATCGATGTATGACCATACCACAACTTCGTCCCGCGCCGCCTCGTGAACAGCAGCAAACGAAGCCCTTGCGATCGTCTTGATCTACATCGCTGCCGTCTTCCCCAATGGCCAGTAGTTGCCCATCGAATTGAAGAACCTTATAGTAAGTCTTAACCTCTCACGACCAATATCAAGCTCGCGATCGCATAGCCTCAAGTTCCGAATTGCCGAGATATGTAATGCAGCAAAGTGGGCTGCGGAGCTCAACTGAAGAACGCTGTGATTCTCAAGAGTACACGGTATCGCAAGCAGCTTCGTGTGAGTTTCGAGTACTTTCAGCGCTCTTGCAGTGTGTGCGGCTCGCTTCGACTCGGATGTTGAGAGGAAGGGTATCAGCACCGTGAAGCTTTCTGTGGCGTACCGATCAGGCGCATAGGACAACGCAGAAAAGCTGCGATGAGCTGTCATCAACCTGAAAGCGTCAGTCGGAGCATACAAGAACAAAACCGCCAATATTACACTGCGGCGGAAGCATGGCATTGATACATGACCTCGTCGACAGTGCCGTCGGTCTGTAGTGGATCCATCTTCGAGGCTGGGAGTAGTGCTTGCCACGATGCCACTTAGGTCTCCATGAACGCTAGGAGGATTTCATCAATCACTCTCCCAGCTTGTACGCCATTAATGACTGCGCTTGTTAGCGAACGCTTCTTCAAGTCCCAATTTTGTGAAAGACAACTCACTGTACGTTAAGCTCAAATCATGTTCATGTCATGCTTGCACCAGGTGCCGCAAGAATTCGTGATTGATGAGACCAGCGAAAACCACCAACGAAGGGCAAAGTCTGTAAACTAAACTAGTGTCGGCCGTGGGATCTCCCGCACGGGCCAGTACTATTTGCCCCAGGTTACACCACATGTTTGCTCTCATGCACTTCCCCATTAGGACTAGTGCGTACTCCCTTCAGTACATAGGACTCGCTCTCCC
>Ga0265780_10010946_pt1 | contig 10776 bp, 8 predicted proteins | sample P1T30metagenome_FD_192432 | JGI IMG/M metagenome (GOLD analysis project Ga0265780, IMG submission 192432) | Plant litter microbial communities from East Loma Ridge, Irvine, California - P1 T30 | ecosystem: Environmental > Terrestrial > Plant litter > Unclassified | place: USA: California... | reverse complement strand
CCTGGTCGTCGAACTTGCGGATGTTGCCGGGGTTGACGCGCACGGCCGCGCAGCCGGCGTCGATCGCCTGGAACACGTAGTTCGGCTGGAAGTGGATGTCGGCGATCACCGGGATCTGGCTCTTCTTCGCGATGATCGGCAGCGCCTCGGCGTCGTCGCGGCTGGGCACGGCGACGCGGACGATGTCGCAGCCGGAGGCGGTGAGCTCGGCGATCTGCTGGAGGGTCGCGTTGATGTTCGGGGTGGGCGTGGTCGTCATCGACTGGACGCTCACGGGAGCGTCCCCTCCGACGAGGACCTTGCCGACCTTGATCTGCCGCGACTTGCGTCGCGGGGCAAGGGTCTCTGGGACCTTCGGCATTCCGAGATTGACTGCAGGCACGTCCCCGATCGTAGACCCGTGTGCTGGGCGCCCGATGTCGGGACCGCCGACGCTCAGCGGATCAGCGAGATCGGGTTGACGATGTCGGCGTACGCGAGCAGCAGGCCCATGCCGCCGAGGACGATCACGACGGCGAAGGTGAGCGGGATCACCTTGGCGGTGTCGACGGGCCCCGGGTCGGGCCGACGGAACAGCTTCGCGAAGCCCCGGCGGACGGCCTCGATCAGGGCACCGGCCACGTGGCCGCCGTCGAGGGGCATCAGCGGCACGAGGTTGAAGACGAAGAGGGCGACGTTGAGGCTCGCCAGCAGGCTGACGATGAACGCGGCCCGGTCGACGATCGGGACGGTGTCGAGGCTGACGACCTCGCCGGCCATCCGGCCCACCCCGACGACGCTCACGGGGCCGTCGGCGTCGCGCTCTCCCCCGCCGAACGCCGCCTGCGCGACGGCCACCATGCGCTGCGGCAGGTGGACGATCACGTTCGCGACGTTGCCGATGTTCTGCCCGACCGTGGGCAGCACGGCCGTGACCGGCTGGCGCACCGACACCGTGGCGAAGCCGATGCCGACGAACCCGACGTCCTGCGTGACGGGGGCTCCGTCGTCGTCGACGACGGGCACGCCGGACGCGTCGACGACCTGACGCGCGGAGAGGGCCGGAGTGACCTGCAGCGTCTGCTCGGCGCCGTCGCGCTCGACGACGACCGCGAGGGTCTCGTCGGCGGCGGCGCGGAAAGCGCTCGTGACCTGGTCGCCGTCCTCCATCGCGACGCCGTCGATCGAGACGATGCGGTCGCCGTTCTCCATGCCGGCCGCGTAGGCCGGTGCCGGCGTCGCGTCGGCGGGGCACGAGGTCTCGGTCGAGCCGGCCGGCAGCACGCACTGGTTGACGAGCCCGACGGTGGTGCTCGACTGCGCGGTGCCGAAGCCGCAGAGCAGGACGGTGAAGAGCACGATCGCGATGAGCAGGTTCATGGTCGGCCCGCCGAGCATGATGATCACCCGCTTGTAGACGGGCAGCCGGTAGAAGGTGCGGTGCTCGTCGCCCTGGTCGACCGTCTCGGCGCTGGCCGTGCGCGCGTCCTGCACGAGGGTCTGGAAGAAGCCCGTGCTGGCCGTGCGGCCCTTCTGCCCCTCCCGGGCGGGCGGGTACATGCCCGACATCGAGATGTAGCCGCCGAGCGGGAGCGCCTTGACGCCGTACTCGGTCTCGCCGCGGCGCCGCGAGAAGATCGTCGGGCCGAAGCCGATCATGTACTGGCCGACCTTGACCCCGAACTTCTTCGCCGGCACCAGGTGCCCTATCTCGTGCAGCGCGATCGAGGCGGCGAGCCCGATGACGACGACGACGATGCCGAGCAGGTAGAGCAGGACGGTTTCCACCGGGCAAGGGTAGCCGTCCGAGACGGAGAGCCGGCCCCGCACCGGCCATGGCGAGGCTGTGAGCCTGCCCGGCCCGCGCCTCCTCGGCCCGCGCCTCCGCAGCCCGCGCTCCCGGTCGTGAGCCCCGCCGGGCGTCGCCGACTAGCGCGCGAGCAGCGAGTCGGCCTCGGCGCGCGCCCAGCGCTCGGCCTCGAGCACCCCCTCGAGGGTGGCGGGCCCGGCCGTGTGCCGGTCGACGACCTCGCGCACGGTGTCGAGGATGCCGAGGTAGCCGACGCGACCGTCGTGGAACGCGTGCACGGCCTGCTCGTTCGCGGCGTTGAAGACGGCCGGGTAGGTGGCCCCGGCCCGGCCGACCTGCTTCGCCAGCAGCACCGAGGGGAACGCCTCGTCGTCGAGGGGCTCGAAGGTCCAGGTGGAGGCGGTGGTCCAGTCGAGGGGCACGCCCACCCCGGCGACGCGGTCGGGCCACGCCATGCCGAGCGAGATCGGCAGCCGCATGTCGGGCGGCGAGGCCTGGGCGATCGTCGACCCGTCGACGAACTCGACCATGGAGTGCACGATCGACTGCGGGTGCACCGTCACGTCGATGTGGTCGTAGTCGACGTCGAAGAGCAGGTGCGCCTCGATCACCTCGAGGCCCTTGTTGACCAGGGTGGACGAGTTGGTCGTCACGACGCGGCCCATGTCCCAGGTGGGGTGGGCGAGCGCCTCGGCCGGCGTGACGCCCTCGAGCGACGCCCGCGTGCGCCCGCGGAACGGACCGCCGGAGGCGGTGAGCACGAGACGGCGCACCTCGCCCCGGTCGCCGGAGCGCAGCGCCTGCGCGATGGCGGAGTGCTCGGAGTCGACGGGCACGATCTGCCCCGGCGCGGCGCGCTCGCGCACGAGGTCGCCGCCGACGATCAGGCTCTCCTTGTTGGCGAGGGCGAGGGTGGCGCCCGAGTCGAGCACGGCGAGCGTCGGGGCGAGGCCCACGCTGCCCGTGATGCCGTTCACGACGACGTCGGCCTGGACGTCGCGCACGAGGGCCACCGACTCGTCGGTGCCGAGGGCCGTGTGCTCGACGCCGAAGCGCCGGGCCTGCTCGGCGAGCAGGGCGGCGTTCGAGCCGGCCGACAGGCCGACGACGGTGAACAGGTCGGGGTTCGCGGCCACCACGTCGAGCGCCTGCACGCCGATGGAGCCGGTGGAGCCGAGGAGGATGACGCGACGCATGCCGCCAGCCTAGGCGGGGCCTACGCCAGCGCGAGCAGGTCGATGACGAAGACGAGCGTGTCCCCGCCCTCGATGCCGGCGCTCGGCTGGCCGCCGTCGCCGTACCCCTCGGCGGGCGGCACGACGACGAGCACCTGCGAGCCGACGGTCTGCCCGATCATGGCGGCGGCGAAGCCCGGCACGACCTGCGCGGTCGAGAACGGGGTGGGCGTGCCCTTCCCCCAGCTCTCGTCGAAGACCTCGCCGTCGCGCCAGTTCACGCCCTGGTACTGCACCGTCACGTTCGCGGGGTCGGGCACGACCTCGCCGTCGCCCTTCTTGAGCACCTCGATCCGAAGCTCGGCCGGGGGGTCGGCGTCCGGGATCGTCACCGTCGGCCGGCCGTCGTCGGCGAGCTCGACCTCGGGGAACCCGGGCTGGGCGGGCTGGTCGGCCCCGGTCGCGCGGGTCGGCACGATCGAGAACGTGTCGACGACGATCACCGCGGCGGCGTTCGGCGGCGCCGTGCCCGCCTGGGCCGGCTGCATGTCGGCCGCGCTCGCCACCGTGACCGAGCGCGAGCCGGCCTGGTTGCAGAGCAGCGCGGCCTCGAGGCCGGGCACGTAGTAGTCGGCGCTGATGGTGAGCTGCTCGCCGCTGCCCCGCTCGTAGCCGGCCGAGCTGACCTTCGCCCCCGTGGTGGCGTCGAAGACCGTGACCGCGACCTGGACGACGTCGCCCGTGGTCGTCTCCGGGCCGGTGCCGGGGGTGACGACCGTCCGCTGGCTCGTCACGGCCGAGAGCGGCGCGGGCAGCGTGACGGTCGGTTCGCGCCCGACGTCGCCCGTGACCTGCACGGAGTCCGACTCCGCGCCTCCCTCGAGGCAGGCCGTCGCGGCCGCCGTCGTCGGCGCCGCCGTCGGCCCGGGCGCGGCGTCGTCCGTGCAGCCGACCAGGGCGATCGCGAGCAGGGGGACGCCCGCGAGCCCGAGGAGGCGCGCGCCGCGACGAGCAGCGGTCACGGTCAGTTCGCGGCGAGGATGTCGATCACGAAGACGAGCGTGTCGTCGCCCGCGATGCCGGCCTGCGGCTGGCCCTGCGCGCCGTAGCCCTCGGCGGGCGGGATCACGACGACGGTCTGCGAGCCCACGGTCTGGCCGACGATGCCGGCGGCGAAGCCGGGGATGACCTGGCCGGTGCCGAAGGTCGCCGGCTCGCCGCGCTTCCAGCTCTCGTCGAAGATCGTGCCGTCCTTCCAGAGCAGGCCCTGGTACTGGACGGTCACGTTCGCGCCGTCCTCGACGACGGGGCCGTCGCCCTTGATCAGGGTCTCGACCTGCAGCTCGGCGGGCGCCTCGGCGTCGGGCACGGTGACGGTCGGACGGCCGTCGGCGTCGAGCTCGACGGTCGGGAACCCGGCCTGCGGCTCCTGGGCCTCGCCGGTGGCGCGCAGGGGGCCGTCGGACGCGGCCGAGCCGGAGCTGGCGGACGTCGAGGGGGCAGGGGTCGCCGTGTCGCCCGAGCCGGACTCGGAGGCGCACGCGGCGAGGCCGAGGACGAGGACGGGGACGGCGAGCAGGGAGAGGGAGCGGCGCATGGTGGTCTCTCGGTCGAGGGTCGGTGGCGGCACGGGGCCGGGACGGCGCACGCGGCGCCGGGTGCCGTCATTCTGCCGCACTCCGTCGGAGGAGCGGCTGAGCGGTCAGGCGGCCGGGGCCACCAGCGTCGTGGGCTCGTGGCCGACGGGGAACGCGACCGAGGCCGCGATGAAGCACTTCTTCGCCGCCTCGGCGTGCAGGGTGCCCGCGAGCTCGACCATCGACTCGTCCGCCACCGTGACCACGGGACGGAGCGTCGCCGACGTGAAACGGCCGCCGCCGTCGGCGGTCTGCGTCATCGACCCCTCGGCGGAGTCGCTGTAGGCGGTGACCACCACGCCGGCCGAGGCCGCGACGTGCAGGTAGCTGAGCAGGTGGCACTCGGCGAGGGCGGAGAGCAGCAGCTCCTCCGGGTTCCAGCGGTCGGCGTCGCCGTGGAACGTGCGGTCGGCGGATCCGCTGATGTCGTGCAGCTTGCCGGCCGCGGCGATGGTCGCGTCGCGCCCGTAGCTGCGGTACGACGTCGTGCCGACGCCCCGGTCGCCCGTCCAGTCGAGGGACACGGCGTAGTGGTGGTCGAGCACGGGATCCTCCTCGGCGGGGCGTCGATACACTCCCCATCATGACCCACCTGAGCCCTGCCGTCGCCCGCCGCCCCCTCACCGCCGAGGGCAGCACGGAGCTCGCGGTGCTGGTCCGCTCGGGGCTGGAGGAGAGCCGCCACCTCGGCGCCGGCGTGGTCGTCGGCCCCGACGGCTCGGTGCTGCGGGCCGTGGGCGACGCGGACGCCACGATCTACCCGCGGTCGTGCCTCAAGCCGCTGCAGGCGATCACCGTGCTGCGGACGGGCGTCGACCTGCAGGGCCCCCAGGCGGTGCTGTCGACGGCCAGCCACGCGGGCACGCCCGCCCACCTCGAGGTGGTCGAGGCGATGCTCGCCCGCGGCGGCCACGACGAGCACGACCTGCTCTGCCCGCCCGACTGGCCCGGCGACCGCCGCAGCGCGCGCCTGCTCGACGAGCCGCGGCGCGCGGCGATGAACTGCTCGGGCAAGCACGCCGCGTTCCTGCTGGCCTGCGACGAGGCCGGATGGGACCCGGCGACCTACACCGCCCAGGACCACCCCCTGCAGGCCGCCGTGCGCGAGACCGTCGCCGAGTTCACCGGCGAGGTCGTCGACCACGCCGGCACCGACGGCTGCGGGGCGCCCGTGTTCGCCACGACGGTCACCGGCCTGGCGCGGGCCATCGCGCGGGTCGCCGGGTCGGCGGGCGACGCCCGGGCCGACCGCGACCCGGACGCGGCCCACCTCGTGCGGTCCGTCCTCGCGGACGCCTGGGCGATCGACGGCCCGGGACGCGACAACACGGTCACGATCGACGAGCTGGGCGTCTTCGCGAAGCTCGGCGCCGAGGGCGTCATGGTGATGGGCACGACGGACGGCGTCGGCGTGGCCGTCAAGGTGCTCGACGGCAACGTCCGTGCCGGCACGCTAGTGGCCCTGCACCTGCTCGTCGAGCAGGGCGCCGTCGACGCGGCGGCCGCCGACCGCGTCACCGAGCAGACCCTCGAGAAGGTGCTCGGCGGGGGCGTCCCCGTGGGGTCGCTGCGGCTCGGCGCGGGGCTCACGGGCCCCCGGGGCTGACCGGCCGCCCCGCGGGGGCGTCGTGCGACGAGGTCCACGACGGCCTGAGGGGCACCGCGCACGGGACCCCGTCGCGGCGCACCACCGCCACGGCGCCCGCGGCGGACACCTCGACGACGCAGGCGACCCCGTCGTCGAGAGGCGCGCCTCCCCCGGGGTCGTCGCCCGCCCCGACCCGCCGCCACGTGACGAGATCGGCCGAGGCGCCCCGGTGCCGGAGCTGGGCCCGGTAGCCGCCCGCGAGCGACTCGACGAGCAGGGCGGGTCCGACGACGTGGACGCCCCGCGCCGCGTCGACGCACAACGGCCCGTCGTCGAGGGTCGCGAGCCGGGCTCGGAGGGCCTCGACCCTCGGGTGACTGTCGCCCCCGGGCGGCCCGTCGCCGGCGAGCACGAGCCCGCTCGCGACCGCTCCGGTGCCGAGGACGACGAGGGTGCGGGCGCCCGTCACCGGCGGGCGGTCACCGTGCCGCAGCCTCTCGACGAGGTCGGCCGACGTCGGCCAGCGGTGCCGCAGCGACCGGAGCCGTGACTCGAGCCGGCGACCGCAGGCCGCCTCCGTCTCGTCGAGGGCCGCCCGCCAGCGGAGCGCGGCGGACCGGGACCGCCGTCGCAGTGCGACCCCCGCGACGCCGTGGGCGACGAGGGCCGCGACCGCGGCGGCCAGGGCCGGGACCAGGGCGGGTCGCCCCTGGGCCGAGCTCGCCGCGACCGCCCCCAGCAGGGCGGCGACGGGGGCGCCCGCGTCGACCCAGCGCGGGCGAGAGGGCCGTGGCGGCTCGGGCAGGGCGAGGGCCGGAGCAGAGGAGGCGGCGGGGGCGGGAGGCGGGGCGGTCACGCTGCCCAGGTCACCACGCCCACCGCCCGCCCCGCAGGGTCTCCCCCGACGTCGGTGGACCGGCCGGCCCGGTCGACGACCTGGGGAGGGATCAGCTCACGACGAAGAACTGCTCGCCGATCTCGACCCGGGTGCCGCGCGCCACGCGGACGCGCGTGCCGGGCTCGACCCGCCGAGCCGGCTGCTCCGGCGGCCGCACCACGGTGCCGTTGCCCGACCAGCGGTCGCTGACCCACAGGGCCCCGAGCTCCTGGCCGAACTCGAGGTGCGTCTTCGAGACCGACTTGCCGGGGTCGACGATCCGGACGAGGTGGTCGAACCGCTCCCCGGGCTGGGGCGACGGCGCCCGGCCCACGAGGCCCGAGCCGTCGACCGTGACGCTCTCGCCGGTGCTGAACTGCAGCAGGTACTCGGTGCCGGCGGGGCCCCGCCGCACGAGGCGCGTCTCGTCCACGTCGTCGTCGGTGGCGAGCCGGGCGCGGGCGTCCTGCGCGAGCAGGCCCGACAGGGCGGAGGCGGCCGGCGCCGCGGGCATCGGCGGCAGGACGGGCGGGGAGGCGGCCGAGGCGGGCGAGCCGCTCGGGTCGCCGCTGCGGCCCGGGACCGCCTCCCGGCCGAGCGGAGAACGGTCTGCGCGGCCTGCGGCGTCGTTCCGCGGGGAGCCGTCGTCCTTGCCGTCGTCGGAGGGGGCGGCCTGCGCCCCGGCCACGGAACGGGGACGCCACGCGTCGGCCTCGTCCGGCGCGGACGCGGAGGCGTGGGCTGGGGCTCGCTCGGCCGGGGCCGGATCGGGTGCGGGTGTCGTTGCGGGTGTCGGCGCCGGTGCAGCCGCGGGTGCGGGTGCGGCGGGCGCGGCGGTCGGCGCGGGCGGCGCCTGGGCTGCGGGGCGCCATTCGGGCGGCAGGGGGGCCACCGGGCCGGTGAACGACAGGGCGACGGACTGCACGACCGCGCCGCACTCGGGGCAGAAGATGTCGTCCTCGTGCAGCTGGGCGCCGCAGTGGGTGCAGTGCTCGACGGCCTTCTGCTGCCCGGGCTCGACCAGCGGCGCCGGCGCCGGCGTGAGCCCCTCGCCGCGCTCGGCCCGGGACACGGGCGTGACGGGTGCGGTGTCGCCCGCGACGGGCTCGTTCGCACGGCCGGGAGCACGCAGGGGCACGGGCGTCGCCGGCCCGTCGACGGCGGACGGCTCGGCGTCGCGACCCGGGGCCTCGGAGTCGGCGGAGTCGCCGTGGGCGTGGGCGCCTCGCGCGGACCCGCCGTCGTCGTCGGCGTCGTGCCCGTGGTCGGCGCGGTGGGCGACCGGCGACGCTGACGGCGCCTCGGACGCGCCCACCTGTGAGCCCGCGGGCGCCTCGTCGTCGCGGCGCTCGTCGAGAGCGTGCTCCGGAGGAGCCACCGGACCGCCGCCCGCGCCGGTCTGCGACTCGACGTCTGCGGAGTCGGCCGCGCGGTCGGGCGAGGGGGCCGCGGCACCGTGCGCGGGGTCGGGCGACGCCGCCGGGCGGGCCGCGTCGGACGACTCCCCCGCGGGCGTGGCGGTCTCGTCGCCCGCCGGCTCGTCGAGCGTCGGCGTCGCCTCGCTCGCGGAGGAGGCGGCGGAAGCGGCGGCGGGATCGTCCTGCTCGGTCGGCAGCGGCGCCAGGGAGGCCGTCCACAACGGGGCGGACGTGGGCCGGGGCCCGTTGTCGGCGTGCGCCCCGGGCTGGCGCAGGGGCGCAGGCCGCGGCGGCACGGGGGCCGAGCCAGGCACGGAGGCGCCCGTGACGGTCGCCGAGGACGGCTCGCCGACGGGTGCCGAGCTCGCCGTCGCGGCGGCGGTCGCCGCTCTCGAGGAGCGCTCCCGTGCCTCGGCCTCACGGTCCTCGATCGGGGCCGCCGATGCCGTGGAGGCCGCGGGCGCCGCGGGCGGCTCGACGGTCGCGGCGCCGCCGCCGGGAGGCGCGGTCGTCACCGGGGCGACCCACGCGGGGGGCGCCTCCTCGTCGGGCTGGTCGTCGTGCGGCGCGCCGGACGGCGTGCGCTCGTCGGACCGGGGCTCGGGCGTGCCCGCGTCGACCCGGCGCTCACGCACCCACCACGGGGCGTCGCCCGTCGTCGTGGGGCGGGGCGGCTGTCGCAGCTGCCACGCCGGCGGCTCGCTGCCCGCCTCCGCGACGCTGCCCTCGTCGTCGCGACGAGCCGCCGCGGCGGCGACGTCGGCGGCGGTGACGGCACGGCCGCACACTCCGCAGAACATGGCGCCGACGGGCAGCGGGCTGGCACAGGTGGGGCAGTGCATCGGGGACCTCTAACGCTCGGGACGTGTCCCGCCATGGTATCCACGGAGCGAGCGCAGCGAGACCGCGGCCCTGGCCCGCTGCCACCGGGTCAGGCCGACGTCGAGCGACCGGCGCATCTCGCCGACGGCGACCCAGACGCGGTCCGCGTCCTCGGGCGGGGGCGGCGTCGGGGCGAAGACGGCACGGTCGGCGACGCGTGCCAGCACGGCAGGGCGCGACCCGCCGACGGCACGGGCGACCTCGCTGCGCGTGCCGGACCGGGGCGTCGCGATGCCGTGGTCGACGACGGCGTCCTCGAACTCACGCCAGCCTCCCGTGATGCGGGCGGCCGGGTCCGCGGCCCGGCGGCGTGCACGGCGGCGACGCAGCTTGAGCGCCACGACCGTGAGGAACGGGGCGGCGAGGACGCCAGCGACGAGCGCTGCCCAGCCGACCACGCGGACGACGACGAGCAGGACGGCGAGCCAGGCCGGGGGCGTGTCCGGGTCCTCCTGCTCGGACTGCGGCGGGGTCTGGTCGTCGCGCACCTGCGGCTCCTGGGGCGGCGGCTGGACGACCGACTCCGGGCGCGAGACCTGGCTCGGGTCCTGCACGACGTCCTCGGGGATGGGCCGCTCGGCGGGGACGGGGTCGAGCGCGACCCAGCCCGCCTGGGCCGTGTCGACCTCGATCCAGGCCGTCACGTCGCCGCCGCGGACGGGCACGGGCCCGGCGGCGTCGGCGAGCTCGTCGGCGTCCGGCACGAAGCCCATGACGACGCGCGAGGGGAACCCGAGGTCGTCGGCCATGAGCGCGGCGGCGGTCGCGTACTGCTCGGCGTCGCCGACCATGACGGGGTCGGTGAAGAGCTGGGCGATGCGGTCCGACCCGTGCCCCGAGAGGCTGACCGGCTCGTCGGCCCCGACGCCGTGGCTGATGTAGCCGTCCTGGGCCAGCAGGTCGAGCACGGCCTGCAGGCGGGCGCCCTGCCCGTCGACGCCCTCGACGGCCTCCTGCACCGCGGCGGTGAGCTCCTCCGGCACGGCGCGGGGCGTCGGCACGCGCGCCGTCCCCGGCGTCAGCCCGTCGAGCCCGCCCTCGGCGGGCTGCTCGGGGAGCACGGCCTCGAGCCGGTAGCGGTCGCCCTCCTCGAGCCCGCCGACGACGGCGGCGGTGCCGCTCGTGTCGTTGTAGAAGAACGCGTCGCGCCGCTCGGTGGCGGTCGCGCCGCCGAACCGGACGGACTCGAGCTTGCCGACGGTGGGCAGCCACACGCCGCGGTAGCCCTCGACCGCGACGGAGATCGACGTCTGGTCGCCGTCGACGGCGGACTGGTCGAAGACGGACGGGACCCGGTCGAACGACCCGGACTCGCTCGTCACGCGGTCGCTGCCGACCGTGTAGGCGACGCCGTCGTAGGTGTCGAGCGTGGCCAGGCGGAGCAGCTGCCCCGACCGGAGGCCCTCGACC
>Ga0265780_10010945_pt1 | contig 10776 bp, 9 predicted proteins | sample P1T30metagenome_FD_192432 | JGI IMG/M metagenome (GOLD analysis project Ga0265780, IMG submission 192432) | Plant litter microbial communities from East Loma Ridge, Irvine, California - P1 T30 | ecosystem: Environmental > Terrestrial > Plant litter > Unclassified | place: USA: California... | reverse complement strand
TTCTCCGCCGTCAACCCGCCCGAAACCTCAATCAACGCCCTGGCCTGATTGCCCCTCCCCCATTTATCCTTCAAGTTCCTCGAAGCAACCTTGACCCCATCGCCCGTGAAATTGTCCAACATGACCACATCCGCCCCCGCCTCAATCGCCACATTAGCCTCCTCCTCACTCTGACACTCAACCTCAACCTTGACCGCGAATCCCCCCGAAGCCTTCGCCGCCGCAACCGCAGACGGAATCGACCCCCCGCAAGCCCAAATATGGTTATCCTTGAGCATGGTCATCGCGCTCAAGTCCATGCGGTGCGGATCGCACCCGCCCACCAACATTCCGTACTTCTCCACCAGCCTGAACCCAGGCGTAGTCTTCCTCGTGCCCGCCAGTATGTTCTTATACCCGGCCCCCCTCAGCAGCGCCAGCATCTCATGGCTCTTGGTCGCTACCCCCGAACACCTCGCCAGCAAATTCAGCGCCACCCGCTCGCCCAGCAGCAGGTTCCTGACCGGCCCGCGCACGACCGCGCACTGCTGCTTCGCGTCCGAGGCGCCGACTTCGTCGCCCTCGCGGACCAGCCATTCCACCGTGCAGTCGAGCTGTTTGAAGACTTCGTCGAAGAAGGGCACGCCCGCGACGATCCCGCGGGATTTGGCCAGCAGGCGGGCTTCGGCGGGTTCGGCGCCGACGACAAAGCCGCCGTAGTCGAAGCTGGGCGTGTCTTCTTCAAGCCAGAGCGTGATGTGTTTGCGCCAGGAGGGGGGGAGCAGGTGGGCGGGGTTGCCGTGGCGGGGGGCGCCTTCGGTTATGGGCATGGTTGTGGGTGGGTTTCGTTGTGATGTTGGGTGAGTTTTGGTGTGAGGGGTTGAATCTTCTTGAGGGTCTGGGTTCTAGTATTTATTCAATGGATCTAAGTGTTTGTCATTGAAGCGATTCCACCCGAAAGTCGCCAGAGGTGGGGCGCCGATTTACCCCGCGACAGGGTCGATGTGTGGGGATGTATTACCTGTTGATTTGATTGACGTTACCAACAAGATTCAATTGTATCCTCATACTCAATTTCTACTAATCGTCCCCTTTGATCGTTCCAACTGATCGTCGACTATTCTAAACTGCCTCCTATCAATCCAGGGCGTGAATGATCATCAGCCATCACCACAGTCCTCAACATCAACGATCTAAAGCTTCAACCTCGTAGCGTCCCCGAAACGATCCAACCTGAAGTCCACAAGAACAGGAGCGCCGGCAGTTGGGATGGTTGTTGGGAGGTGCTTCTTCCTTTGAGTAAGATTGTCATTCATATATGAACTCTGAGCGAATTTGTCAGTTCCGACGTCAGGTTTTGTTGAACTTGATTAAGAAATGTTTGATTTGATCGATGTCCAAATGGTTGAATCAACAAGACGTCTGGATTCGACGTAATCAATTGAGTGTGTATGGTCAATCACGTCAAAAATCCGGTGACGATCTAACAAAATCATCACCACTGCTGCAACTTGAACACCGATTCATTTGCGACGGTTGCTTCACCCTGCGAATGGACTGTAATTCAGTATGAGGAACAACAAAACGAGCAGACGAGCCAATTGATTGGACATAGCAGTATCGACAGCCTTCTACCGCAATTCAACAAATCTCGCCCGCAGAATTCGTGGACATCCCAGCTGCCAATCGAACCAGTCGATCGGTCGACCAGCAAGTCCTTGACCAGCAAGATGAGCAACGAACCCAATCGTCAGGTACGCTGCACTCAAGCGAAACCGAACCACTTCATATCCTGAGCACTGTCCAAACGAATTAGCATCAAGTCCGATAACCGCACGAAAGTAAGCAACGACTCCAACATACCCATTAACCGGCACAGTGTGCCCAGCCCCAGTAACATAAACCCCCTGAACCGTCCCCAGCGGGTTCGCGGCCGTCACGCCCCAAGTGTCAGTCTTGTAGTTCGCCGCGGGGAAGTTGTTCTGCGACTTCGCCGGCTTGGCCGCGTCGAAGCCGAACACGCCGGTCCACTCCTTGACGGTTTCCTGGTAGTTTTGCGGGCGCAGGATGGTGTCGGCGCTGCCGTGGTAGACCTGGAAGCGCGGGCGCGCGCCGCCGTAGCCCGGGTACATGGCTTTGACGGTGGCGGCCCAGTACTGCGCGGAGGCCTGGACGGTGCCCTGCGCGCAGGTGCTGTTCCAGGCGGCTTCTTGGTTGGCGGTCGAGACGAAGCAGCCGGCGGGGACGCCGCTGTAGGCGGTGGCGGCTTTGAACATTTCGGGGTAGGTTGCGGCCATGACGTTCTGTGAGAGGGAGAGAGTTGTTAGATGTGTGGTCGAGGTCGATTGTGCTGGGGTTTCACTTACGGTCATCATGGCGCCAGAGCTGCTTCCGGTGACAAAGACCTTGCTGGCGTCACCCTTGTACTTTTGGAGCGTGTAGGTGACCATGTTGGCGATCGAGTTGCTGTTGCCGCCGCCGTTGTGGGTGAGCGACTTCTTCGACGACACATCCCAGCAGGTGCCCGAGTAGGGCGACTCCGGGTAGATGACGATGAATCCGTACTGCTCGGCGAGTTTGGAGTACGGGGTTGACTGGTAGTACGAGGTGCCGGTACCCTGGCAGTGGTGGATGGCAACGATCACGGCGGGCTTGGCGGCGAGCTTGTCGGGCACGTAGATGTACATCTTCGTCTGTGGTCATGTTTCCTGGTTAGCATTTCATCGATCAACGGCGGGGGAGCCTCGTTGACGAACGTTTGTAGGGTTGGATCCATAGTTGGTCACTTGCTGCAGACTGGCAGCCAGGGCAGAGCTCGCGACCGCGAGGACCGAAGTGAAGATGGACAATTTCATCTTGAAGGTTTGTTGTGAAGAGTTAGGGCAGGATGAACGAAGGAAGGGAGGATTGCTGCAATAAGTAGGGCATTCAAGACTTGGGTGGATTTGCTTGTCGCTAATAAGATTCACGCGTGGAAAGACCCATGTTTGGAGTATAGTGGGTGGTGAAACGTGCTATACCGTTAGTTTTGCGGAGCGTGCTCGGCCGCGTTTAGTTTAGGCTATTCACCGAAGGGGTCGAAACGTGCTTCCAGCTCGGTCGTTGGTGGAAGATCGATTGTTGATTTGGAAACAACCAGGCCCAGACTATGTCCACTATATTAACGTAGCAGCCGGAGGCAATGGCCGGAGCGGTGTCGTTCAGGACGATTCGTGACCCTTTAAGTGAATTAGCTGCGCACGAGAGCACTGGAGATATCCGGAGGTACAGTCGTGGCAGTTGCACAGACTGGTAAGGTACATGTGAATTCGAATGGTGAATCTATCGTCGGCACGTTGTCTCGTCCTGTTCTGTCCTTTCTAGGCTGTACAACTCGTAGCGGCGATCTTGCGATGTTGAGTCGCTTGCTGGTAGAAATCGCGTTCATCGGCTGTCTTGTCCATCGTCTTGCCGCTGATCTAGATGTCTTCCCCTGCTGCAGCTAGTGTCTGCATCGTGTTTACTCCATGGCAGGTTCCGCTGCCTCAATCGATGAACTCACTTTACCTCGTCCCACGGAAGGGAGAATGTGCCGACCCAGTCCTCGACTTCGCGCCTCAGCTCCACGATCTCAATGATCTCCTCGCCCTCTCCAAGATACTCCCTGAAAGCGTTCACGCTGGCGGGGTTCTTGCGACCACTCTTCTCGGCAGCCGCCTTGGCCTTGGTGTCGATCGTCTTTGTAATGTTGACAGCACGGTTGATGATGTCGGCGACGCGCGCGAAGTCGGTCGTCTCGAAGCCACGGGTGGTCATGGCTGGGGTTCCGAAACGAAGTCCGCCGGGCTTCATGGCGCTCTTGTCGCCGGGAACGGTGTTCTTGTTGGCGGCAACACCGACAAGCTCAAGGACACGCTCCACACGAGCGCCGTCAATACCCTTGTCCTTCAAGTCGACGAGAACCAGGTGGTTGTCGGTACCGCCGGAGACGATGTTGTAGCCGAGACCGCCATTCTCCTTGCTGTTACCCAAACGATCGGCGAATGCCTTTGCGTTCTCGAGCACAGCCTGCTGGTACTCCTTGAACTCGGGCTGTTGCGCCTGGTGAAGTGCAACGGCCAGGGCTGTGATGGTGTGGTTGTGGGGTCCTCCTTGGTGTCCAGGGAAAACGGAAGAGTTGATAGGACCCTCAAGGTCGTACATGATCTCGTTGCCCTTCTTGTCCGCGCTCCTCACACCCTTGCGGAAGAAGATCATGGCACCTCTGGGTCCACGCAAGCTCTTGTGGGTGGTGGTTGTCACGACATCGGAGTACTCGAAAGGCGAGGGAACAACGCCACCAGCAACCAGACCCGAAATGTGTGCCATGTCGCTGAGTAGGTAGCAGCCGACCTTGTCCGTGATGCTCTTGAAACGCTTGTAGTCAATCAATCTGCTGTATGCACTGGTGCCTGCGATGATGATCTTGGGCCTGTACAGCATAGCCAGCTCTTCCAACTTGTCGTAGTCGATCAGACCAGTCTTCTCGTCAAGCCTGTATGGGAGTGTCTCGAAGTATTTGCTGATAGCGCTGATCTTCTTGTTAGGGAGTTGGTAGCCGTGGGACAAGTGACCACCGTGAGGCAGGTCAAGGCCCATGATTCTGTCGTGTGCGTTGAGAAGGGCGGAGTAGGCGTAGAGGTTGGCGGGTGAGCCGGACAGTGCTGGAGTGTCTTGTCAGTGCCATACTCGTGTCTTTTGTTCTATTCCACACCCTCACCTTGTACGTTTACGCCCCATTCCAGTGGGTTCAAACCGAATGTCTTCAGAGCGCGCTCCTGGCACAGCCTCTCGGCCTCGTCGATGTGTTCGTTGCCGCCGTAATATCTCGCGCCTGGGTAGCCTTCCGAGTACTTGTCTTTTAGAAAGTCAGTCGAGTCCTGACAAATCAATCACTCGATCAGATGCAACCCACTCTGCATAACACTTCCAAGCGCATCCAGCACGGCCTGGCTTGTGAAGTTCTCTGAAGGAATGAGGTTGATGAAGTGCTTCTGTCTGCGCTTCTCCTGCAATGGTATTAGTCCCAATTCTATGAGCTCAGATACCGCTACCACGCACCTTCTGAACAATGTTGTAAACAGTCGGATCAGCCTTCTCAAGGTCGGCGCCCAGCAGCTTGTTCTGCGCATCCTGCGACATCCATCGTGGCGCGAACCTCAACGACTGCGCGAACGCAGCCGGGCGGCGAGAGACCAGTCGCGTGGTGGTCCTGAACGCCGACATGTTGGCGGTAAGTATGTGGTGGGTGTGATTGTGGTGGACAGAGGCGAGAAGGTGAGTCCAATGAATGTTTAAGCTCCGAGAGCGGCTCGGTTTATCGTAATGCATGGGCCTTCAACCTGGTGGCGGGGATGGTAATGCCGAATAGGGTTCAAATTCACTGACATTTGATTGGGGTCCTCCGTTCCTTCCGCATCTTCGCGCCCTATCGACATCTGCACACGCCTTTGCAATACCGCTTTCGACAAAGCCGCCATCTACCGTCTTTTTTGCCGTGATATCTTTGACGTCTGGTCCGATCCTAATTCTGTCGAATTAGATACCATGTCACGGCATTGCCACAACTCGTCAATCAAACGTGATTGTCAGACACGAACAGCGATCAAGAGATGTCTACGGGAATGATAAATAGAACAAATTTAACGTGTTTTCATGCCGATCATCAATATTTACGAGAAGCATCTATGCCGTTGTCTGTTCATTCATTCGATGCTCACTTCCACTCAACTCCCCAAGTAAGCTTGCCACGGCGGAATGGCACCACCTCAATCGAAGAGTCTGCAGTGCGCAGAATGTCCTTGACAGACTCTGTCGGCTTGCGCAAAACGATCGTCTCCTTCTTGCTATCAGAAAGCTGGTAGAACTTCCTGCCAAAGTCGCTGAGGAAGTTCTGCAGCTTCTCCTGCGTAACGTCGTCCTCGGTGAGCACGCCCTTCTCGACACCCATCTGCAATGCATCCACGACGAATCCAACAGCGTGAGGCTGAGTGAAGACACCAGCAGCAACCTTGTCGCCACGCTTTGAGATCGCAGGGTGAGGCGCTGAGTCGGTTCCGAGGAAGAACTTGGGGTTGCCACTGACTGCGGTCTTGAGGAGGGCTCTGCGGTCAGACGGCAGCTTTGCGACGGGTTTGCAGAAGCAGTGAGGGTCGCCGGCCCAGTCGTCGACCGTGAGGCAAAGGTGATGTGCCGTCAAAGTAGCGGCAACCGTCGGACCACACGACTTGACAGCTTCAATGGCAGCGGCGGTTGTGCAGTGCTCGAGGATGATGCGAAGCTTGGGGAAGAGTTTGTGCAGCTCCAAGAGGGTGGGCAGGAAAGTCTCTTCAGCGTTCAACACCGTGACATCCGACGTAGCAGAAGGCGGCGCCTCGCCGTGGAGGTTGAGGACCATGTTCTGACGTTGCATCTCCTCGAAGACCGGGTAGAAGGCCTCGTAGGAAACGACACCAGCAGACGAGTTGGTGGTCACGCCGGCAGGGTAGGACTTGATTCCAGTGACGCCGGCCTTCTTTGCCTCGATGACGGTCTCCGGTGTGATGTTGGGGTGCAGGTAGAGCGACATGAGGAAAGTGACATCTGGCGCCAGGCTCTGCAGGCGTTTCTGGTAATCCAGAGCATGTTGGGGGGTGGTGATCGGCGGGACCAAGTTAGGCTGCGTGTGTGAGGTCAGTCGGATGGCAGACCTTTGAAGCTCGTCGCTCATACCATGACAAACACCGTGTTGACGCCACCCTCGCGAATGGTTGGTCTACGATCCAGTCAGTGTATGTACTGCACTACCCAAGCTGAGCAAGGCTTTCTTACACGACCAGCTCGGTCATTGCACCGTCACGCAAGTGAACGTGCATGTCCGCCGCGGCGGGCAGCTCACAGCCATCGAGTTTTTCAAGAACCATTTTGTTGCCTTTTTGTTTGTCGACGTTCAATCGTATCGCCATGATCGGAGACTGGTCAACAAAACTTATCGCACGGCTTGGCGGCTCAACTTCGGCCTGACTTGTTCGCGACTGCTGTCTTTCAATTCACGAGGATGCAAGTGAAGTGAGGTTGTGCAGACTGACAGACGCCATCTGGCGTCTGCCAAAGACTCGCCTGCCATCCATCCCATCCTTCTGCCAATAAACACTCAAGAACCAATTGGACCGCGGAGCGCAAGCCATCACAGAGTGAAAGGATTCACTTGAGCCATTTAGGAGGAGCAGAGAGAGCTCGCATCCCTACGGCACACTGCCGCCAGCTTCAACCTCGGGCTGTGCTTTCCAATCCCCGCCTTCAGACAGGCGGCATGCTGATTCGATGCTCGTCGACTCGGTACATGTCCTCCGAGATGGCGGCTGATAATGTAATCGACTCTTAGGACTGATAGACTGTTCTTACCGCTTCCACAACTGTATTGAAGATGGGTGAAGACACCCTTGTCTCCGTCGAGGAGATCTCTAAACACAACACACCCGACGACTGCTGGATCGTTGTCGACGGCAAGGTTTGGGACATCACGGAGTTCGCGCCAGAGCATCCCGGCGGAGGTGAAAGTACATACTCTTGCATCCTACCTCAATCTTTTGCCACAGCTGACATTATTCAGTAATCTGGAAGCATGCTGGTAGAGATGCATCAACATCATACAATTCCATCCATGCACCCTCAGTCTTGCCATCCAACCTAGACAGATCAAAGCTAAAGGGCTGCGTCGACAAGCGGACCATCACGGACGAATGGTCAAAGCCTCCACCTCAGAAGACAGCCGAGCTCAAATTGCACGAGAGACCCGACCTAGAGACGGTCATCAACGCCAACGACTTCGAGGAAATCGCCCAGCGAACCGTCAGCAAAAAAACATGGGCCTTTTACTCCTCAGCCGACACCGACTGCCTGACCAGAGACCGCAACAAAGACTTCTTCGGCCGTATATGGTTCCGACCCCGTCTGCTGCGTGACATCCGCAACGTCAACACCAGCACTCGGATCCTCGGCCACGAAGCCGGTCTTCCTTTGTTCGTCTCGCCCGCCGCGATGGCGCGTCTCATCCACCCTGAAGGCGAAAAGGACATTGCGCGGGGATGTATCGCCAATCGGGTACCTCAAGGCATCTCGACAAACGCATCTTTCCCTATCGAAGAGATCATGGCTTCGACGCCTAGAAGCGCGAACCATCCGTTCTTCTTCCAGCTGTATGTCAACAAAGACCGCTCGAAATCCGAAGCGCTCCTCAAACATGTTCGATCACTGGGCGTCGATACTGTTTTTGTGACAATCGATGGGCCCACGCCGGGTAAGCGAGAGGCGGATGAGCGCGTGAAAGCCGACGAGGGCATCAGCTCGCCCATGAGCGGGGCGAAAGCGAGTAATGACAAGAAGGGAGGCGGTCTTGGTCGTGTCATGGGCAGCTACATCGCACCCGATTTCACCTGGGACGAATTCACCTGGCTGCGGCAGCACTGGGACGGCAAGATTGTCGTCAAAGGCGTGCAAAGCTGGCAAGACGCGAAGATGTGTGCGGATGCCGGGTTGGACGGCGTGCTCTTGAGTAACCACGGCGGCCGCAACTTGGATACGTAAGTCTGACCTTTCTCTATTGGCTGTTGATGGACATGTCCGAAGTTCTAACAACGCCACCCAGCTCCCCACCCGCCATAATGACCCTCCTCGAATGCCAACTCAACTGCCCCGCCATCTTCTCACAACTCGAAGTCTTCGTCGACGGCGGTGTGCGCCGCGGCGCCGACATCCTCAAGTGCATGTGTCTCGGGGCCACAGCAGTCGGAATGGGGCGACCATTTCTGTACGCCGTCAATTACGGCCAAGAAGGCGTCGAGCACTTCATCGACATTCTGAAGTCGGAGCTGGCGACTGCGATGGCGCTCGTCGGTATCACTGATTTGAGTCAGTGCCATGCGGGGCTAGTCAGCACGCTGGACATCGATAATTTGGTGAGCAAAGGAGAGGGACATCCTTATGCTACGGGAAGGAGGTTGGGGACTCGGAGGGCAAAGCTGTAGGCATGCCAGTCCCGTACGATGACAGGATCATTGGCCATCCATGGCTCGCTATCGATGGCATCTAGAGTCTCCGCCGGCATAGCCGACAAGGACTCCGATTCACATGATAGACATTGATCATGAGTCAGCGTGTCACTGCTTTGGTGAAGACGATCGGACTGCACACTTACCCTCAAAAAAAAAAGAACCCTCGAATCCGTCAAAACCACGCTGATCACTAAGCCTGTTCTCAGCCATGCGTCTCCTCCTCTTCGAGAAGAAACCCGATAAACGAGCACTTGTAGCATCCCACCACATTCCCATCTTGAAACTCCTAGAGGAAAGCACGCTGCTACCACCGCGCCCAATCCTTCCCATCATCAATTCCCCATGAACTGATACAGCCGACTCCTCTTATACATCCACACCGGCGCAGCCCCCTCCCCAAACGCATCCAGAATAGCGCTCACATAATCCACCACTCCCCCCAATTCATCCGGCGTCAATGCCCCCCTATCCGCCTTCGCAACAACAACATCTCCAATCCCGCCCTGCCAGTACTGCGGCGCGAAGCCGTCCACAGGATTAATATTGAGCCAGGTCGCGTGCACGTTGTCCGTCTCTTGGCCGAAGGGCAGGCCGTCGATCTTGCGGGCCATGACGAGCGGGAAGCCGATCTTGACGGAGATTGGGGGGGGGTTGCTGGTAAAGATTGGGTCTGTGGGTTTGAGGGTCGTTCGGGAGTAGCGGAGTTGGCCGCTGTGGATGGTCACGCTGGGGATTTCTTGGTTGGTGGTGGAGGACATTTTGGGGTGGGAGTGCTGGGGAGTCTGGGAGAGGTGGGTGCTGTTGGGCTGGTGGAGTGGTTTGACGATTCGAAACTTCGGAAAAATTGGCGGATGCGACGGTGGTGGGATTGAGATGATTTGGGTAGACTCCAGGATCACAACATAACAGCAAGCTTGAGACCAGGCCCCCCATCAGCCAGCTGCATCGACGAACGAAGCTTGACGAGCTCGATGATGATCCTTATCAATACTGATCAAACGCTTGATGAAGACTCTCCTCATCAATAAAGCCGTTCTGATCGAAGCTCAATGGGCACTTGTAAGAGGTGTTGTTTTAGTATTGGAGGGAAAGGTGATATATAGATAAGCCCAACACTAACCCTCAATGCCGACCAACAATGCAATGAAATTCATCGATCGGATCGCTTGGTCACATACACTATCGCATAATAATTACTTGTCGCAGTCTGATAACGGCTCAGGTCGCTTCGTAATCTACGCTTCTGTTCACTGGTCTGGACTCTGTGATAACCTCAGGGACCAGTCTTCGACGGAGGAGATGAAGTCCGACATACTCAGTCCAAATCGGAGACGTAAGACCAGACCGGTGTTCGCAACAATGATAACCGGGGCTTGATAAGCTTGGTGACGAATCACGGAACTTGTTTAATTGAAGTCTAGTGACGGGAGGAATGACATGAGCTTCCTCTCAGAGGGCGAGGCGTGTTGTTTGGTTGCACAACCCCAATCGATGTAGTAATTCGAACAACCAGTCGATCGCCTAACGAAGGTATATCCGGACCTATGAAGACATCGGAGCGACTGCTCACTCCAACTAGAGGATCATCGATATGATCTATGTCTGAGTACTAATCTAGCAGGACCGGGATGATCGTTCTGAGGGCTGTTCGAAGCAGCACCTTCAGTGCTCTCGATCACGTTTCAGTTTTCATATATTCAAGTCTCTGCCTTGAGCATCTCAAGGATAAGAGTGAAGCCAGGAAGCG
>Ga0265780_10010944_pt1 | contig 10778 bp, 15 predicted proteins | sample P1T30metagenome_FD_192432 | JGI IMG/M metagenome (GOLD analysis project Ga0265780, IMG submission 192432) | Plant litter microbial communities from East Loma Ridge, Irvine, California - P1 T30 | ecosystem: Environmental > Terrestrial > Plant litter > Unclassified | place: USA: California... | reverse complement strand
AAAATGCTCAAGCAGCACAACATTCCTCGAGAAAGCGTGGTCATCATGACCAAAACCTTCAACCCTGTGAGTCTGAGGAGCCGGGTTGATAATTAAGCAAGACTTCTGGCTGACCCAGGGAAGGGAGATGGCCCAGACAAGTGGGGACCAGCAGGTATGAAAAATCAAATGGGATCGAGTCGCAAGGTGAGTCGCGACACTGATCTAAGAATTGGCTCAATCTCGAGCTGATACCTTCAGCATATCCTGGCCTCGGTCAAAGACTCGCTCGCTCGGTTGCAGCTGGACTACATCGACGTTCTACAGCTTCATCGATTTGATGACAGCACACCTATCGAGGAGACCATGCGGGCACTCCATGATGTCGTCACATCTGGACAAGTACGATACGTCGGCATGAGTAGTTGCTTCGCATATCAGTTCCAACTCATGCAGCGTAAGCGCCTATCCTCACTCGCTTTATCAGGCTATGGGCTAATCTATCAGAATACGCCATTCATAATGGTTTGACCCCTTTCATTTCCATGCAGAATCAATACAACGCTTTGTACCGAGAAGAGAAAGAGAGATGATGCCGACTATCCAGCATTTCGGGGTTGGTTGTGTACCCTGGGGACCTTTGTCTGGAGGAAGTAAGTCGTAAGAGATTTGAAAGAATAATCTAATTCGGAACAGCTCTCGCCCGTCCTGCATCGCGCTTCTCGGACTCGAAGCGTGACGGTAAATACGACATGTATAACAAAGAAGCCAACGACGACGAGATTCTCGGCGCTGTCGAGAGAATCGCCAAGGATAAAGGGGCTGTTATGGCTCAGGTATCTCTCGCTTGGTTGCTCTCTAAGCCATTTGTCACGGCCCCTATCGTAGGTGTCAAATCCACCGAAAGACTCGACGAGATCATCGGCGCACTCGGAGTCAAGCTCAGCGAGGAGGATGTCAAAGCTATTGAAGCTTCTTATAAGGCCCAGCCTACCAAGGGGTTCGGAGGCCTCAAGGACGGGGTCAACCCTGATAAATAGGTAGTCATTGGTGATTCAGCTGGGCAGAGATGGGCGCTATAGATGTTACCGGATGCATTCACGTTCTGCATCGCATACGGCGAATCAGCCGCGCTTCCTGTAGGGTAGCTTGCGGCATGAAATAGAGTCTATGATTGTGAGTCAAGCCATGATAAGTATTTGTCAAGAGATACTGCTTCAACGGCAATAGGCATGAATCCGTGGTACATATACTCCACAAAATTCTCAACATTGTCCGGAGAATACTCCTTCTCGTTGGATTAGTACTGATGTTTGGTTCAGTCGTCCTGGGCAACAGTCAATTCTTCAACCTAGTGATGGTACAGCAAAATCGTGAATCACGTCTGCTCCTGTCACTACGAATCGAATGTGTGTGTCAACTGGTACTACTACTCGGTTGTCAACATCTAGAAGTCGAAGTTTTGGTCTTCGCCTCGGCTCTAATGATCGGGATCAGACCATTTATCGTCTCGACCAAACGAAGGTCTTGGAAGCCTTGATAATCACATATCTGCTTGCATATAGAACGATTACCACTCCGACTAGATTCTACAGCTTAATCACAAGGTCACAACCAGCTTCTTGGCACTCACGCCCGCCTTCTGAAGATTAAGAGCCCCGGCGACGTGTTCCAGACCATGGCCAACAACTTCCGGCTTCGGCCTCGCGAGGTATGTCCCCTTCTCCAAAGCCCCCTGCAAATATCCGGCGAAAAGAGCCGGCGCTACTTCGGAAAACCAGATAGTGATGGCTCGTACAGATTTGTATGTGACGCCGTCTGAAAGCCAGGGGAATCACGGCGGCTGATTCGAAAGATAACGAGTCGGGAATCGGAACAGTGGTCACTCCGAGAGCGAGAACATACTCTTGGAAAGTTCCCGTAGCAGTACCAGGAATGAAATAGCCAGCATGCCTTTGACAGTCAGCTTTTAGCTTCGATGTCTCATTTGTTATCGGGGTACACTCACGCAAGAACCCGCTGCCCGACTTGAATTCCCTTCACATCTTCTCCAACCTCGACGACGGTACCCGAGACATCTGTTCCGAGCACAGTTGGGTATTCGAGTGGCACGAAAGCGAAGTCTCTGACCATCCAGTCTACCGGGTTGATGGCGGCAGCAGACGCCTTGATGATGACTGCATTGGGTTGGAGAGTGGGGTAAGGAGTCAAGGTGACCTCGAATTGCGAATCCTTCTCTGCCTTGATAACAGCGCCAGTATTGCTTTGAGACATGATTGAGAGTTGGGAATATCGGAGGAATAGGTGTGAACGTGGTCAAGATGATGCGGGATGATTGCATGATTGACGGTGTTCTTATAGTCGACGCGTTCGTTTATGGCCGACGGTCAGCCTTCGCTTCTATCAGTCCGACGGCCGTCTCTCGAATGGCGTGATGCATGATGAGGGTAAGAGCACGAGCCCCACAAGTTCCGGGCAAGGCGGTCTCAGATCTGCGAAGTGGAGGTGGTCTAGATCTATGAAGTGGAGGTGGAGGCGTTGATCTGCGTAGTGGAGGCGCGGGTATCGTTACGCAAAGTAAAAGCATGTGCCAAGCCCGCCGCAAAGTGTTGAGAATGTGTCACTAGCGATCTGACCTCAAGACACGTCGTCCTCGTGCGAGTTTGTCCGGCAAGTGCGAGATACACCCTTTGTGGCTGTATGCGCGATGATGCATACTCCGTACCATTCGTTTGTTGTGGTGTGACTATGGTTGCTGCCACATCAACGAGCAATACCTACATGCCGCAGACAAGGGCCCTCACTACTCCCACATCAGATCCCGGCCGTGTTCAGGTGTTTCGGAGTGTACTCGGGGTATGCACTCTTGTATCCCAGCAGACTTGCTACTCGGCCAATCGAATCTACGACCAGCTTGATTGGCTGGTGCCAGTACTGTACGAAGGCTTGTGGTCCAGTCGGATAATTGTCGTAATCGGCGAAGAATTTGAACATTTGCAGGAAGGGTGGAGCTCCGTTGTGATCATTGACTGTACTGAATATGTTTCTACAAGTCAACGAAGTCTGGTTTATCACCCTTAGCTAGGCCAACATATCGCAATGATCGTACAGGCTGCGACGTTGTCCAGTGCCCTTCCCATATTCACGACGTTTCGAAGGCATCGATTATATGAGACTTTGAATGATAAGCTAAAGTGACTTACCTGAAAAACAGTTCCTTCGTCTCTGGGTGCGGATCCGATCTCTCCCAAACGATAGCCTCCGCACCAACAGTCTCCCAGCGATGTGCGACCCATGGATCGATAGTGATCATTCCGTCTTCAGGGCCGACCAATCGAACCAGCTGACCGACCGTTACACGTATTTGACCTTTCTCGCAGAAAAGATACTCAGATTGCTCGGTGTGAAAATGGAGGAAGGAGTCGAACACTGCGCCGGCAGGGAAGTGGAAACGGACCTGAAATTCGGGTAGGCCTTGTCGGGGTCGAGCAGGAGAGAAGGTTACACGGGCTTTGGCGGCTTCGTATTCAATTGTAGAGTCTTGGCTAGTCTTGCTACGCCGCATCTTTGGCAGATTTTCCGGCTCGAATGATCTAATGAATGTATAGACAAATGCTTTTGTGTGGGTACACGTACCAACGAATAATACTGCAAAGGGTTGCGGTCATGGCCGGTAGCCCGGATCTATTTACGGCTTGGTGTGGGCTGACTCTGTTTGTTGCTGAACAATGCGAGTGCTGCGGGTGCGCCACAAACCTTAATATTCCGGATCATCGGCCGCCTTCCCCAAGCTGTCAATACGATTGGAGCATTTGACAGGAGCACGCATGCAACAATGATTCCAGCAATCTAATTTTGTTCAAGATGTCAATATATACACAACATGTGCCTGTTAGAGTAAAGAACAATCCAGAATCCAAACATTCCGCAAGAGGGGAAATATGTATACGTCTCATCTCCCCCCTACCTGCGCAATCCCGATAAGGGTTCTCCTTCATCTGAACCATATGTCCGGGCATCTCCTGATCGCCGATCCGCATCGTCCCGAATCTTGTATAAATCTCGTCCGTCCTGCATCGTCAGCCTTGCTATTCGCCGGCTTCTCTGGTGGTAGGCATACCTTAAGGACCCCCAACTCGACATCAACGAATTCAACACCCACTTCCTCCCTGTCATACCCACCGATTTTACCCTTCAGCGGTGCCCAAATTCCACTTCCACCCATGAAACCACCTTCTTTCCTATCGCCTCCTGGGTTCACGTGGATGAGGATCGTCTCAGTTTCGAATGACCTTGACCAGCAGAGAGCCTGGACCAGCTTGAGCTCATAGTCTTGGTCTTTTGTATGCTTTGAGGCCATCCTGCTTGTCAGCTATCGTAGGCGCTTGAAACGTTTGCTGGAGACGTCCTGCACGGCTGAAGGAGAAAACAACCTGATATCGAGGAATGAAGAAGGGATGCCTGGCATCGATTGAGCCGAATGATCCATAGTATTTGGGTACGGGGGTATCGCCCAGAGGGACGAGGTTTCGAGGAAACAAAGTAAGGAAGATCAAGCCCAAACAGAGCTGCGTGGAACGCAAGTATCGATATGAAAGAGGGACTTACGGTTCCGAATCTATGCCTAGCCAGTATGCTGGCGCGAATATGATATCTGCTCCTTGTTGAACCAGGTCTTGGGCAGCCGTGGGATGTGATAAATCCCAACCTTCTCGTCAGCCATTGTTCTGAGCTCGAAACGTACAGATCAAGAATCCAGCTTTTCCCCAAGGCGTATCAAATACCGGATAATGTTCTTGACCAGGGTTTATATAATCCCTTCGATCAGTTTTCGTTCGAATAGAGACATAACCTCCACGCCTGCCTACTCGTTGATGCATCACTTTTAACATCAACGTTAAGGTTTGAGGTATTGGTAACACGCTTTAGGGCCATCCATTTTCAGGGCTATTTCATTCGGCAGGTGAGTTGTTACACACTCCTTAGCGGATTCCAACTTCCGTGGCTACCGTCCTGCTGTCTAGATGAATCAACACCTTTTGTGGTGCGTGATGAGCGTATATTCCGTTATATTCCGGCACCACGACCTCATGATCGGTTCAATTGAAGTTTAGGAACATACCTTTCGGGATGCCATAGGTTCTTCTTGCAATAGGTCCCCCTCCTCTTCCCGGTAGAATCGTAGAAGAATGCCTCATTCAATAAGGTGAGATGGTCGGTATTCGTCATCTCAGATTGGATCTGCTGAAAGTATTCGGACCATTTCGTGGTCGCATCGCCCGATTGCTCTACGAACGGGTTGAGGTCCGGAATAGTCGGCAGGGAGGTGCTGGTTCCATGAACTATTGTTCCTGTGATCGCGATTTCGTATTTCCTAGCCAGGTCGGCGATGCACTCCTCCATGTATCGAGACGGCAATGACAAGTACTTCCATTGAGCTCTGTTCCGTCCTAACAAGAAGCAGCTCACCTGACGACCGTCGTTGAGAATACCTTGAAGGTAGTATTCCGCAAAGCAAACCACCTCGGCCCCACCTTCTTTAGCCTTCTTCACAAAATCCGTACAATCCGCCAGATTCGCTCGTAAGGTCTCGAACGGATCTTCGTTCCTGGTAGGATACGATATTCCAGCGTTCAAAGGACATGTCTGGGCGAGAGCCACTCGTAGTGTATTAGAAGTCGACATTACAATAGGTATAAGTACAGAACACCACAGAGATGCCCATAATCAGCGCATGGCTATTCCGGTTTGAATTAAGCGAATATGAACAGCGCGAGGCTGACTCGCGCGGATTCCACCGGAATTCACTGAAACTCATGAAATCCACCAAATTCCAATACATACAACTTGCTTTCTAGAACTTCTGGGCTACTGAAACTCCGAGAGTGGATAGCAATGAATTACATGAATATTTACAGAGCTTTTCTGCATGCATAGACCTCTTTAGAAACTATGGACAACTATCTGTGTGATATGCAAGGACCGCATCAGGGAAAACCGGTGAAACGCTTGTCACATCTCGCTTTCAATAAGCGAAGTCTAATTTGTAGAAATCCTCGGTCTTATCCTTCCTTATCTAACATCGCATATCCTACCTCGGCAGCTGGTATATTAGCCTAACATCATTCAATGGAGACCAGTCCGCCTGATGGAATAGTAGCTGGGACAAATGAGTCTTCTCCCGCTACCTCGAGCGTTCAGAAGCCTACGAGGAGTCGGAAAGGCTGTTTCTCATGCCGAAGACGTAAAGTCAAATGTGATGAGATACCACCCCAATGTAGGAATTGCAGGATAGGCGATCGTCAAGTAAATCCACTCATCCAGATTGATATCATGAAGATAGCTGATGATAGTGTCATTGGCCCGCACCGGAAGAAGTACCAAAGAATAGAAAACGGAGACAGACTTCAACAACTAATCACCTCGACGACGATGGGCGCTGGAGAGGCGGTATCGCAAGTGTCCTCGATCTCATCGAACATCCCAATGGTCCAGATGATCATGATACAATCGAGATTCCCCAAGCTGGACCATCGACGTTAAAATCTTTCGAACCAATCCCTTCGCCATATATCAAGACAGATATCACGCCCTTTACCCCGAGTCTCCCTTCCCCATTCCTCGCCCCTCCGATATCTCATGCCAGTCCCTCGATCAAGCCGGATGTGGTGAGTACTGAGGCATATATGGACACGGATGGATTCTCGGATCTACTCATTGGGTCGGATAGGCAGGCGGAGATGATGGCTGATCCGTAAGCCTTCTGCTCCTGTTGCTGGGACCAGTCTGACATCTAGCGCTTTCCTACAGCCATACTTCCCGAATGTGTAAGCTCAAGAGCATGTGGGCCTTCTTCGTGCTAGAGCTGATCGTCAGAAATGATAGATTGGTCATGAGGCATTACCTCTATAACACAGTTAAGGTGATCATGGCATTTGATTCTCCAAAACATCCTTGGAATCCCTGGATAGCAATTCACGCAACCGCCGCTTTCCGACATCTACCTGGGTAAGTATCTTTCTCGCAGATTATGACCAGAAGCTTACAAACAGGGTGTCTCCAGCAAACGACGCTTTGCGAACAGCAATCCTAGCAGTCGGCGCTGTCCATCTGAGATACAGCCATAATCGAAACGATGCAGTCAGTGCTTGGCGGATCACACATCAAGCTCGAATTCGCGTACTTGCTCTGGTGAAACAATCGAATGTATGGACGAATCACGGATCAAAAGTGGAAGATGCGGATGAATTGGAGCTTGTCCTCGCAGCTTTACTGAGCTGTACGATTGCTAGCGTAAGCCTCCTCTCTGATTATCGAGCTCACGAAGTTGACAGGCAGAGCTTAGCAGCAGACGATTCATGGCACGAGCTTCTAACCACGGTCTTAGGTCTTATTGAGAGGTTGGGAGGCGCCCAACAGATCCTACAACACTCATCGAGAGATCACATGTCTTTAAGACGGTTCGTCATTGAACAGCTCGCCACCAGGGACGTATTTGGGTGTATGACAACCGATTGTGCACCTAGTATACTCACAGACGATTTTACGCCGTTGTTCTTCGAGGCTGAAAGGTGGTCTAGGAAGGAACAGGAATGGGAGAGTGTCGAGAGCATGTTTGGGATCTCTAGGCGATTGGTCGAGATAATTGCCAGGGTTAGTCTGTTCTCTTCTGACGTGGTTACATTCAGTCCTGACGCCTAGTTTTGCTCCTTGGTGGCTAAGGTGCGGCGGTACGAATATCGAATATCAGAAGAAGGAGTTGCATCTCGACCCCGTGAATCAGATAACATCAGTTTGAAACTACCCGCCAGGGTGGTCGCTCGCCTCACAACTCCGACCCTTCCACCATTACCGCACGTTCCAAGGATATCATCAGTATCTGAATTCCACCGACTATCCGTCCAGAAAGAAGCGAACTCACTACTGGACGAACTCAAAGTATGGGATTCAGCATATACTTTCATCCCCCTCCATCCAAGGACCCAATATGGAAATCACGCTTATTGGCATGCATTACGTCTGAGGTTGCTGAGGGAGGTATTCAGGGTGCCGAGAGATGATAGGAGGGTGAAAGAGGCCGTTGGGGCTATCATGGAGATCTCGAAAGAGATGTTGGCGCTATATGGGAGGATTGTCTGGTATGTCTCTTCTGATTGGGTCGAGAAGGAGGCTCTTCTGATGGGTCGAGAGGAAGGCTGATAGAAGGATGACTTGGCCGATCCTGATCGCTGGATTCAATATGGCGGTAGATGATCCATCCCGCTCGGCAGCTCTGGAGTTCCTATGCGAATTCGAGTAAGTCCATCCACTGCTGTTCCGTGATGGACCTGATTGTTAGACCTCACGCTTGTTTCGATAACGCAGCTGCGTGTCGTACCTTGCTGGAATTTTGGAAACACAACGACAAAGATGGGCAGGAAGACGCGTTACCCCGAGAGGTGTTTAGTAAACTCAAATCCCGACCGTTCCTCGATTAGGTCTTTCATGACTATGTGTAGCTCATCTCGATTGATGCAGTCCAGACGTCAAGACAGAATAATACATGGACCACAAGATTTGATTGAGTATTAACAGCCACCACCCCCATCACCTCCCCCACCACCACCATCAAATCCTCCCCCTCCGAAGCCTCCGCCAAGGCCTCCTCCTATTAACATTCCTGTACCTAGACCTCCCATCATACCAAGTCCAAGAGGCATACCCATACCCATACCTCCCATTCCTCTTCTGCCGTATCCGCCGTATCCACCGTATCCGCCATATCCTCCATAGCCTCCATAGCCCATGCCATACGGTCTTCCGTAGCCTATGGGTCAGCGAGGGAAACAAATGAAATCTCTATAGCTTACCGTAGCCGTATGATGGGCCCAGACCACCTAGACCCATGGGAGATCGGTATGCCATTGATGGGGCTGCGTATCGGGAGGATCCCTGAGCGGCATATTGACCTTGTAGAAGCTCTGCTCTCTTCTTCCTATACTCCTCGACCTGTTTCTGCGATTGTCAGTCAACCGTCTGAGCTCATATGAGGAAAGCCTCACCCTGATCTGCTTCTCCTGCTCGATCCTCTGCTTCCTCTCTTCCTCCTTCCTCTTTGCTCTCTTCTCTTTATGGTCGGACAACTTATCCTTCTGTCGCTGTAGCCAGCTCTTGTCCTCTTGCTCTGACTTTTGCATCATGGCGGCCCTAGACGACATTCCAGGTCCCTCCTCGTCGGTATCGGTGTCTGACATGTTTCCACCCCTAGCCTGGACCCGCTTGGCTCGTTCTTCAGCTCGTTCGATCTCTTCACGTCGTTCCCTTGCTGCTTGAGACTCGGGGTTGGCGGGATGAGTATCAGGTAGAGACTTGATATAATCGGGATCATCGTATGGATGAACCCAGATTGCCCTCTCGGTCTTCTCTTCGACGTAGAAGTGGTGTTTGTTCCTGACGATCAGTATTGCTCGACGAAGTGGTGGTATTGACCGACTTTGGATCCCAACATTTGACCCATCCTTCAGGTAAATCCCTGTACTCATCTGCAAATTCCCTCTGTTCCTCGGGTGACAAACCCTCGAATGGATCAGCTCCAGTATCAGAGGTAGCCGAGGTGGTCCTGGCCAGATTGTTTCCTCCAGGCTGAAGATGGTTGTTGTCTCCGTGGCCTTGACCGTGTGTATCCCTTTCTACTGCGTCGTATGATGGTGGTGCTCCGCTCATTGTGTTATTGATGGTAATGATAATCGATCCTTAAGTCAGCAACAGCTATAGTTATAGCTCCTCTCGTCTGGAGATGCTATGACGTAGAGAAGTGTATTTAACGTTTGCTTACTTCGGATTTATCCGATACTGTGAACACCAGCCCTGACGTGGCATTATCACGCGTCAACAGTCTGAGCGAGTGGAGGTGGTTCAACTTTCTGCCCATTCCTCTGTAATATCGTCCGGAGGCAATCACATCAGTCAACCATGAAAGTAAGCTGCACCACTTACTGAGAATTGAAATTGATGGCAGATCTCAAATAATCCACCACAACATCTTTCAAACCTAGAAGTCCTAAACCATTTCGTTCAGCTACAGCGCGAAACATCAGATCTACAAGCTTTACAGAGAAATCATAAATTACGGTCGGATGCTGCTGCGCGTATAAAGTACCCACTAAGGGATGATCGGGATAAAGAGTTTGAGGAAGCACCAGAGGAGGTAGAGGGGGAGGAAGACGCTGAGCGGAGGGGAATCCCTGGAGATCTGATATGGGTTCAGGATCAGGTAGGTTATGTTAAAAGTGACGGTGCTAGGGCTGATGGTAGGTACTGAAATATCTATGTTCCGACTATAACTACACATCACGTCAAGCGGACGAGGGCGTATCATCTCTTGCTGACTCGCTGCAAGATTTCGGATTGACAAAGGGTGAAGTACTTCAAATCGTCAATCTAGCCCCAACAGAACAAGTTGAATTATATTGTGTAAGTCGTCCTCAACTCTCTCTATGTCTCGTACTGATAGGCAGATAATAGAACAACCAGACGACCGATTCCACCCCGAGACCCCCGAACGGCTAGACGAAATATCCCAACAAGTCCGCTCGACATTATTAGATTATCCCCCAGAACACTTGTACCCCTTCTTACCGGTCCAAGAAGGTGTAGAGGGCGAGGCGGAGGGAGGGGAGGAGTATGATGCAGCAGGAGCGGAATATGAGGCAGCAATGATGGAACAGGAATTCGTGCATGAGGAAGAATGGGGTGCGGGGCATGAAGACGGGGTAGGGGAAGAGAAGGAAGATCCAGTCGAGTAACTGGCCACTGAGATT
>Ga0265780_10010943_pt1 | contig 10779 bp, 11 predicted proteins | sample P1T30metagenome_FD_192432 | JGI IMG/M metagenome (GOLD analysis project Ga0265780, IMG submission 192432) | Plant litter microbial communities from East Loma Ridge, Irvine, California - P1 T30 | ecosystem: Environmental > Terrestrial > Plant litter > Unclassified | place: USA: California... | reverse complement strand
AAAGCTGGGATTTTTATGGATGCAGTTAGACCAAAACCTGTTCAAGCAAGATTCGCGCGGTAGCGCCATTATTCCGCCAAGCGGTAGCCGTAACGGCGGTCGCGGCCAGGTTTTCGATGCCGGTTACAAAATTAAATCGGTGAAGGTGAACGGCGTGGATGTGAAATACATGATCAATGATACCCGTATGCAAATCTTTTTAACCAAAGAGGTAGCACCTAACGGTGGTCAGGCAAAAGTTAATATCGAGTATTCTTTCATTGAGCCCGATTATGGATCGGACCGTACCGGTATTTTGCAAACTAAAAATGGCAAGATCTTTACCGTTGCCCAATGGTACCCACGCATGTGTGTGTATGATGATGTAATGGGATGGAATACCGTACCATACACTGGTCCGGGCGAATTTTACCTCGAGTATGGTGATTTTGATGTAGCTATTACTGCACCATCAAACCACATTGTACTGGCCTCTGGCGAGTTGCAAAACCCCGGCGAAGTATATACTGCCGAGCAGCAAAAACGCTGGGCAGAAGCTGCACAAAGCGAAAAAACAGTAATTATACGTAGCGCTGCCGACGTAACAAATGCCGCTTCACGTCCTTCAGGTAAATCTGAACTTACCTGGCGCTTCAAAATAAAGAATGCACGCGATGTGGCTTGGTCTTCTTCGGCTGCATTTGTGGTAGATGCTGCTAAAATTGATTTGCCAAGTGGTAAAAAATGTATCTCAGTATCGGCCTACCCGGTAGAAAGCGATGGCAATGCTGCCTGGGGGCGTTCAACCGAATACACTAAAAAAGCTATTGAGCATTATTCAAACAAATGGTTCGAGTTTCCTTACCCGGTAGCATCAACCGTAGCCGGTATTGTGGGTGGTATGGAGTACCCTGGTATCGTATTTTGCGGTGCGCGTTCTAAAGGTGCAGGCTTATTCGGCGTAAACGATCATGAATTTGGCCACACCTGGTTCCCTATGATCGTGGGTTCTAACGAGCGTTTATACGGTTGGATGGATGAAGGTTTCAATACTTTTATTAACACTTTATCTACCGAGGCATTTAACAACGGCGAGTATAAATCAACCCGCCCCGTTGATATGCACCGCATAGGAGACTTTTACACCCGCCCAACTACCGAGGCTATGCTGAATACGCCTGCAGGTATTAAAGAAAGAAACAACGGAACGTTATTATATTCAAAACCAGGCGCTGGTTTGACCTTACTGCGCGAGCAAATTTTAGGTCCTGAGCGTTTTGATTTTGCTTTCCGCACTTATGTTGAGCGCTGGGCGTTTAAACACCCTACGCCTGATGACTTTTTCCGCACCATGGAAAATGCAGCCGGCGAAAGCTTGCAATGGTTTTGGAGAGGCTGGTTTATACACAACTGGCGTTTAGATGTTGCCGTACGCGATGTTAAATACGTAAGCGGCGATGCCTCACAAGGTGCCATGATCACTTTAGATAATCTGGAGAAAATGGCCATGCCGGTTATCCTGGAAATAAAGGAAAAAGGTGGTAAAACAGAACGCATTAAATTACCGGTAGAAATTTGGGAACGTAATACCAGCTGGACGTTTAGATACCCATCTACCACAGAAATTGAAAGTGTGACCTACGACCCCGACAAAGTGCTTCCCGATTTTAACGAGAGCAACAACGTTTGGAAAAAATAATATGCAAGACCCGGTTAACCACCGGGTCTTTTTTGCTTTTAATAATCGTCTGCAGGAACGAAGCAATCGCTGCATGATAAGTGAGAAACTTGATTGTGCATTGCTTTACAATTAATTTTATCACGTTTAACCTTTTTTAATAGCTACCAACATTTGGCTCCTTATTTGTTGTTTCCATAACAAACATATTAGCTATGACCTTACAAGACAGGATAAAGGAGAAGATAGACGGACAATTAAAAGGCTCGGTTAACGAGGAAAGTGCCGAAACTTTAAGCCAGTTATTAACGGCCGATGTAAAGTTTATTGCCACCCAGTTTGCCGTTTACGCAAGTCAGCACCCCGAAGTAGAAGTAAACCAGCTATTTAATGAGTGGTTTGAAAATCACTTTAACGACCCACTCATAAAAACCTTCGAATAGTAGGACCTAATTGCCAATTGGGCTATGTTATTGATGCCATTATTATTTACTTTGTTGAATAGGCAATGAATTTGTAACGGGTATACCGGTAGCTTTCTGCCTAAAAGCCATGTTATTTAAGGGTAACTTACATTTCCAATGAAACTATGCTGCTGCAAAGCGGTTTTAAATATATATAACTGATACACTAATATTATGAGAGCCATCTACCTTATACTGCTTTGCTTTTGCCTTGTAAGCATTGGCGCACATGCACAACAAAATGCTATAAAAGGCCAGGTAACTGAAAATGCTACCAGTGCTAAAATGCCCAATGTGTTTATCAAAAACATTAATAACAACCAGGCCGCGCTTACAGATGATAATGGTAATTTTAATATAAGAGGGGTTATGGGCAATACGCTTATATTTTCATCGCCAGGGTATGTGTCTGATACTTTGTATGTGGCAGACATGCGTTTTAAGGATGTGAAGATGATTCAGCTGGGTATAACACTGCGCCAGGTAAACGTACGTGGCGAGAAGTTTGACCCCAGGGCCGAATATCCTTCGGTTTATCAAAAGAGTAAGGTGTATGTGCTCTCGCCAACCACCTGGTTTGGTAAAGAAGCCAAAGATGCCCGCAGGCTTAAAAAATACTTTGCACATGAAGTTAGAGAGCGCCGTGTAGATTCGGCCTTTACCCGCACTTACGTAAGCAGTATAGTACCGTTAAAGGGAAACGATTTAGATGTGTTCATGAATTTATACCGCCCAACTTACGAATTTGTTACCAGTAATACAGGAGAATCAATGGCGGTATACATTAACGATTCTTACAAAAAGTATATGGCTTTGCCACCCGAAAAAAGGGTGGTGCCTAAGTTAGTAACAGGGCAGGAGTAACTAAAGCAAGGCTGCTTTAAACTAATGAAGCCTGTATAAACTACAGTTTATTGAGCGTTAGATGCATGTCAAAAAAAGTATACCATTAGGTTGTGCGCTTTTAAACTCAGCAAAAAAGGCTAACTTCGTTCATGCAGTTTATCGACTTTAACCTGTTTAAATTTAACCTTTTCGATGTATTGGATGTATTGCTGGTAGCCTTGCTTATCTATCAGCTTTATAATTTAATACGGGGTACCATTGCGGCCAATATTTTTATTGGTTTAGCCATGATTTGCCTGCTTTACTTTGTGGTGCGGGCCTTAGATATGCGCTTGCTTACCGGCATTCTGGGTAATTTCATGAATGTCGGCATCATAGCGGTTATCGTAGTTTTTCAGCAGGAAATAAGGCGTTTTTTATTACTGGTAGGGCGTAATGCTTCTATGCAGCGAAACCGGGCCTGGTGGCGATATTTTTTGGGTAAAACCGATGTAGAAAAAGATAACTATAAACGCATCAAACCCATTATTGATGCTTGCAAAAGCATGAAACAAACCAATACTGGCGCGCTAATTGTTTTTGTAAAAGATTACGACGAGCAAATTTACCAAAATAGCTGCGAGGTAATAGAAGCCAAGATCTCCAAACGGCTTATCGAGAGCATATTTCAAAAGAACGGCCCTTTACATGATGGTGCCGTGATCATATCGGGTAACAAAATTAAATCGGCCAGTTGCATTTTGCCTCTAACCGATAATACCGATCTGCCCCCGCAGTTTGGTTTGCGCCACAGGGCGGGTATTGGCGTTACCGAAGCTAATGATGCCACTGCGCTCATCGTATCTGAAGAAACCGGTGAAATATCATATGCCAAACAAGGACGCGTTAAAATGAACATTAGCTTTGCCGAGTTAGAAAAATTACTCAATAAGGATTATTAAACTAACAATACGACTTCGGCTTCAGATTGAGTAATCATACAGCCTGGATGTACTGTTTTTCTCTAAATTGTTACGAAGCGCATTTCGGGCAAACAATCTAAATTATTCATAGTTAATTAATTGCGTTGCGGGCTGGCTGTGGTATTATTTTACTTATATTAAATTAAATATCTTGGCTGCAGATCCGTTAGCATTACAGCGAAGATCTATGTTTATGTCCGACCCCGAAACTCACCAGCAAGCCGTAGAAATTGAACTACTAAAGCAGGAAATTGAACGGCTAACTACCGAAAATCAATTGCTTTCTTCGGCTGCGGCAACCTTTAAAACCGATGCAGATACACAGGCCGATAATTTGCTGGCTGGCTTAGCACAATTTAAATTAATTGCCGATAATGTGCCGGTTATAGTATGGACCGCTAGTCCTGATGGGAATGTAGATTATTTAAATAAACGCTTTACCGAATTTACAGGCTTTTCGGCACAACAATCATTGGATGATGGCTGGTATGTTATAATGCACCCCGATGATGTTGAGAGAACAAAACAGGCATGGGCTAATGCTATAGGGCATGGTACAAATTACGAAATTGAGTACCGCTTTAAATGGGGAGAAGACAATACCTATCGCTGGCAATTAGGTAAAGCGCTGCCTTTAAAAAATCATAATGGTAAGGTAATTAAGTGGTTTGGTATCACTACCGATATTCATGAGCAAAAACGGGCCGAACACCAAAAGGACGAATTTTTAAGCATAGCCAGCCACGAGCTTAAAACGCCATTAACCTCGGTTAAAGCGTTTATGCAATTGGCCCTAAAAAATACTCCACCCGAGGAAAAAGCTTATGGCTTTATCAGCAAATCATCTTCCCAGTTAATACGTCTCGAAAGTTTGATTAATGATCTGCTGGATGTTTCCAAGATCAATGCTGGTAAAATGAACTATAACCTCGAGCCGTTTAACTTTAGCGAGGCCTTAATTGAAACTGTAGAGGGAATACAGCAGGGCAACCATAAACACCACATAACCATTGAGCGTAATGATGCCGTGGTTTACAAGGGCGACAGGCTGCGTATTGAACAGGTAATTAATAACCTGCTGGCCAATGCTATTAAATACTCACCTAATAACAACCGCATTATTATACGGTCGGAACTTCAGCAAAATAACCTCATCGTTTCTGTGCAGGATTTTGGCATTGGCATTGAGCCCAATAATCTCACCAAGCTCTTCGATCGTTATTACCGGGTAGACAATACCTCCATGCGTTTTCAGGGCCTTGGTTTAGGGCTATTCATTTCTTCCGAAATTATAAAACGGCACAACGGCAGTTTTTGGATAGAAAGCCAGCCGGGAGAAGGGTCTACCTTTTTCTTTTTGCTGCCCATTAACGGCAAGCAGGAGTTTATTGATATTGAAACCGACCACAAGACCTACTATAGGGGTAACTTTATCGAAATTAAATACCTGCCTCAACAGCAATTGCTGGATGTGAACTGGCTTGGTTATCAAAATTTTGATTCGGTTAAAAAAGGCTGTTTAATAATACTTGATCTGCTCAAAAAAAACAACTGCTCCAAGGTATTGAATGACAATACGCATGTAATGGGCAACTGGTCTGAAGCGGTAGACTGGGGCGGTGAGTTCTGGTTCCCGGCCATGCAGGAAGCCGGCTTGAAGCACTTTGCCTGGATTTATTCACCCAGTACGTTCAGCCGGATGTCTGCCCATAAAAGTATAGATATTACCATGGGTAAAGTTACCGCCCAGTTCTTTACAGACATTGACGAAGCCCGTACCTGGCTCGAAAAGATGGACTAATTGCGATGTTAATGTGGAGTTTTTAAATTAAACTACTACATTTAACTGCCAATTAACCAGTCTATCTTTACTATGTTCAAGCTCAAATATGCTGCGCTATGCTTGTTAGCGTTATTTTGTACCTCTGCTTTTGCTCAACTCAGGCTACCCAAAGTATTGGGCAGCAATATGGTTTTACAGCGCAATCAGCCCGTGCCGGTATGGGGATGGGTTAACCCCGGTAAAGCCGTTAAAGTAACTTTCGGAGGCCAGGTTAAAGGAGGCATTGCCAACGGTGCAGGTTATTTTAAGGTGGTGCTCAATCCGCTTAGGGCCGATGCCAGGCCACAAACCATGACCATTACATCGGATACATCGACCATTAAACTCAGCAATATTTTAGTGGGCGAAGTTTGGCTATGCTCGGGCCAATCTAACATGGAGTATACACTTAAACTGATGAAAGGTTATGCCAAGCCCGCCAAAGGGATTGACAGTGCCGAACTGGAACTGACCAAGACCAACCCTAACATCCGCCTGTTTAAAGTAGAAAAAAAGCTGAGCCTGCCCGATGTAACCACCACCGGCTGGAACGAATGCCAGGGCGAAGCGTTGGAGCAAACGTCGGCCGCCGGTTACTATTTTGCTAAAAAGCTTCAGGAAAAATTGAAGGTGCCTGTTGGCATTATTGCTTCGTCATGGGGTGGCAGTCGTATTGAACCCTGGACACCGCCATCGGGCTATGAAGCCTTACCCGCTTTTGCCAAAGAAGCGGCCACCGGCAACGAAATGCAGATTGATAGCATGGTGCCCAGTAAGAACTATAAGAGCATGATAGAGCCGCTGGCACCCTTTGCCCTGCATGGTGTTTTATGGTACCAGGGCGAAAGTAATGCCATGCTTAACGAACCCGGCATGCGCTACGCCGATAAGATGCAGGCTCTGGTAGATAGCTGGCGCAAACAATGGGGCAACAACAAAATGTCATTCTATTCGGTGCTGATAGCGCCTTATTACTACACCAAACGTAAAGACAAAGTACCGCACACTACCGAAACATTGCCGCTGTTTTGGGAGCAGCAATTACAATCTACCCACATTCCCAACACGGGTATTATTACCATTACCGATTTAGTAGACGATCTCAAAAACATCCACCCGCCGTATAAATGGGAGGTAGGCCGCCGTTTGGCTAACCTGGCTCTGGCTAAGGATTATGGTTTTAACAATATAGCATACAGCGGACCGGTTTATGAGCGCATGGAGGTGAAAGACAACAAGGTCATCCTGCATTTTACCAATGCTAACGGACTAAAAACCACTGATGGTAAAGCGCCCGACTTTTTTACCATAGCCGGTGCCGACGGTCAATTTGTTGATGCGCAGGCGCAAATTTCTAGTAATACCATTATCCTTTCTAACCCAGCTGTAACCAAACCCACCACCGCACGCTTTGCCTGGACGGAAGTAGCGCAACCTAATTTGGTGAATAGCGCCGGATTGCCGGCCGTGCCCTTTCGTACCAATGATTTACAATGGGCCTATAAGAAATAAGTTTTTTGCACTAAACACATGAAAAGACGCGATTTTATACAGCATCTAAGCATAGCTTCTTCGGCTATGGCGCTAATGCCCGAACTGGCTTTTATGGTAGATGGCAAGGTGTCTGACTTTGCCAAAAAACTGAAACCCATTGGCCGCAGGCTGGAAATGGATGGCTATTACGTATGGTGCAACAGTCCTATAGAAGGGGAGGATGGTAAAATTCATATGTTCTTTTCGCGCTGGGTGGCTTCTAAAAAGATGGGCGGCTGGATAAGCGGGTCGGAGATTTGCCATGCCGTGGCCGATACGCCCGAATCGGAATTTGTGTTTACCGATGTGATTCTGGCGCCGCGTGGTAAGGGTTACTGGGATGCCACTACCTGCCACAACCCATCCATTAAAAAAGTAGACGGGCAATACTGTCTGTTCTTTATGGGCAACTCCAACGGTAAAACCAATACCAAGCGCATTGGCCTGGCCACTGCACCCTCGCTCAACGGCCCCTGGACCCGCCCCGACCAGCCCCTGCTCGAAGCCGGGCCCACCGGTGCCTGGGACGATCATTGTACCACCAACCCGGCTTTCATTAAGCATCCTAACGGGCAGTATTGGCTGTTCTATAAATCGTGGAATACGGCCGAGTATGATAACTCTAAAGACCCCGTAGTGCGTGGCAACCGCAAATACGGCCTGGCCATAGCTGACAAGTTGGAAGGTCCCTACCTAAAATCGGCGGCCAACCCGGTGGTCGATTTTTCTTCACGCCCCGGCAATGCGCAACTCGAAGATGCTTTTGTGTGGATGGATAAAGGCAAAATTAAGATGCTGGCACGCGATATGGGTATTTTTAACCACGAGTATGGCCTACTCATGGAATCGAAGAACGGGACCCGATGGAACGAACCGCAGGTGGCCTATTATGATGCCGCGCATTACAACATTGTACAACCGCCGCCGCCCTCATACCTCAAAAAGTACGGACGCTTTGAGCGCCCGCAACTGTTGTTTCAAAACGGCAAGCCTACGTATTTGTTCACTGCATCGCAGGGGGGTAAGTACATGACGTCGTCGTCGTTTATGTTTAAGATAGGGTAACTGGTTCTGCATAACAAGCTATAACCGTCAGTATCTTTTCTTATTTAGGATGCTTTGGCTTCTCCTAGCGAAAACCAGTTGCCCGAATCATCTTTAAACAATGCTTCATAACCGTAAAACTCTTTGGTGGGTTCTTTGGTAAATTCAACGCCTTTGGCTTTAAGTTCTTCGTAGGTGGCCAGCAGGTCTTTACATTCAAAAACGCCGAAGCCGAAGGTACCGCCACTTACCAACGCGCGCATTTGCGCGGCCGATTCATCGTTAAACATCATGCCTGCGTTAATAGCCATTAAGCTGATCTCCAGGTCTGGCTGCTCGGGCGGACAAACCGTTAGCCAGCGCATGCCCGGGCCCATGGCCGCATCGGTATGAACATTAAAGCCTAATTTGTTAACGTAAAAGTTGTAAGCACTGTCCTGATCCAGTACAAAAATGCTTACATGGTTTAGTTTGGTGATCATTTGATGTGAAGTTTATGCCTGCAAATGTCTAAGATACAGCCATATTACACTTATTGAAAATTGCTATTATTTACCCAGCCGTTTTTTTGGGCAAAGCAGTTGGGAATAAATTGTAACGGTGTTGCTTTAAGCTGCCTTTGCCGTTCGGCCTGTGTTTGCTGGTATAGGGCGGGTGTTTGCCTTACCAAACGTTTAAACAATGTGGTAAAGGTGCTTACACTATCAAACCCCACGGCAAAGCAAACTTCTGCTACCGGCATGTTGGTTTGCAAAAGCAGTTTGGCCTGCGCTATCCTCACCTCGGTTAAATACTGGTGCGGCGTTTTGCCATAAGCACTTTTAAAAATGCGCACGAAGTGAAACTTAGAAAAGAAAGCCTCACCCGAAATTTCATTGAGGTTAATATTCGCCGCGTAATTTTGCTCGATGAACAACTTAGCGTTCAAAACCCGCCTGTAGAGATAAACTTTGGGTGAGTGGTGCATAATACCTAAGGTACGAATAAATGGCAGCTTATCGGCTGCTTTGAAGTTTGTCTCGCTCCCGCAAGCTTTCAGCTTGTGGGGCACAGGGCTGAAGTTTATAAACTTTAGCCATGTGTTATCACGAGTTACGCTACGCTAAACCCGCGGGAGCGGGAGCACGTTTAATTGGGTTGGCTTTTTGCCAAATAAGTTGTATTATAAAATTACTACAATGCTTCTTATAATATTCTGACAATCAGTGTATTTACAAGTAACCTAATTGTCTTAATCATGAAAATAACTCCCATAGCTTTAATAGCCGGCGTTCTGCTTTTATTTACCCACTTTAATGCTTACAGCCAGGATACTGCCAAAAATAGAAGCAACATACCCCGCTGTTATTTTGTTGGCTTTGGGTTTGGAGGCAGTTCGTTAGGTGCCTTTTCTGCCATAGCAAACGCAAATGTGGAGATTAAAAACCGATGGCTGCTGGGTTTGAACTTTCAGGGTGAATCAAAAACTGCTCTTTTTGATGGACATAGCGAGAACGAAGTAGATGTAAATACCACCAACTTTTTGATAGGTAAAATATATAAACAGCCTAATACATTTGTTACCATTTCAACAGGACTAAGTTTTGCCGAAGTTTACACGCGCGATTATAACGGCGGTATTTTTGGCAGCATTAACAACAAGCGAACGCGGCATACCATAGGCATACCGCTGGTAGCCCAAGGTTATTTGGTAGCCTTTAAAGCCGTAGGTATTGGCCTAAGCTGTTATGCAAATTTAAACACCATACAAACTACGGCAGGCTTTAATGTAAACTTTGCGCTGGGGCGCATGCCTACTAAAAGGTAAGGGGTTGGCGAGTACTCTTGTAGCGTATGCTGAGAAGATAGAGAATTTGTATTTTAGTTAGAGGCTAAAGATGTAACAACACGTAGGTTGGAAGTCTTGAAATAGTAATATATTAGCCTTAAATAACCAAGTCGATGAACAGTAAGAAATACCATTTCTGGAAAGTGCTCGTTTTTCTTTTGCTACTACATGTGCTATGCGACTGGAAAGAGAATGTTGCAGCTTTCAAGCTTGGGTATCATGCACAAGATATCCAGCCTTAATTGGTGTTATCAGGGAACCACTTACTTCACCTATCGCTCGGAAGGTTGGTGATAGCACCAACCTTAGGCTGAAAAAGTGTTCACGGGTGAAGTATCGCATAACCGCACGTTTTTTGTTTAAAACCTCAAAAAACTTCATTTTTCCTCATTTTAAGCAAGTTTGCAGAGCTACATAAAAGGTGAAAAACTTATAAAAATGTGGAAAATGTGTTCACGTGTGAACGCTTATGAGCGGTTTTGAACACTTTCGTGAACGATTTTTTGGGCTGTGGTCGTTAACCAAGCAGCGGATTATTCCCGGGTACTGTAGTGAGAGACTACAGGCATTGGGGTCCGTACACGGAAGTTTACGAACAGCGGAGGGGGTACCACGAGTTACGC
>Ga0265780_10010942_pt1 | contig 10779 bp, 7 predicted proteins | sample P1T30metagenome_FD_192432 | JGI IMG/M metagenome (GOLD analysis project Ga0265780, IMG submission 192432) | Plant litter microbial communities from East Loma Ridge, Irvine, California - P1 T30 | ecosystem: Environmental > Terrestrial > Plant litter > Unclassified | place: USA: California... | reverse complement strand
GGGGAGGTCGTTACGGTCATGCTTTTCACGTTGTCCCAAAAAAAACCAACCAAGCAAGCGGAGTTTTCTGGTATTGACGTTACCAAAGTCAGCACTTCAGAAGGAAAGGGATTAGCACTTCGGTCACAAGAACTTCGTCAAATAGCACAGCTTGGTTTGCTAACAAACCCAGATCATGTGGTTCGCTTGGATGATGTAGACGCCGGTCAACTGCTTAGCGATTACGCTGCATTTAGCAATGGAATTCAAACCGGCGACTATGCACGATTTGGCCGATCATTTTGGGAGATTGCCGAATTTGGTGATGACTGGATTCCGCAACAGACAACAGTTGAAACAACCGTTCTCTATGGAGGCTGTTCACAGGTTTTGCTTTGGGAGCAGGGATCGGGTGCTTTAGTCGATTATGTGCAGGAGAAGCTTGGAGGAAGTACAGGCGCTTGGTTGCGTGGCCTCGATGCTTGGGGTGAGCGCGGTATCCAAGTCAGTGCAATGGGCAGCCTGCCCGTATCCCTATATGCCGGACGGGCCTTTGATGACAATAGCGTTGTCATCCTTCCAAAAGACGTGAATGATCTTGGCGCTATCTGGGCATACTGCAGTTCTGCCGAATACCCGATTGAAGTAAGAAAAGTTAGTCAGTCTCTAAAAGTTCGCGGACCATTAATTGATGTCCCTTTTGACAAAGATCGCTGGCAATCAGAGTTCGAATTACAGTATCCAAATGGATTGCCTAATCGGAGTTCCGATGATCCTACGCAGTGGCTTTTCCATGGAGATCTCAAATTTTCCGCAGCCCCACTTCAAGTGGCAGTGGCTCGTTTAGTTGGATTTGCCTGGCCATTGGAGTTTGGCGGTAAAAGCCACCAGCCGAATGATGACCACATCACGCGCTTGGCAAGTCATGTGGACAAGGATGGCATTGTCTGTATTCCACCAGTGGGCCAAGAAGCATCAGCAAGTGATCGGCTCCTGAATTTGCTGGCTGACGCCTATGGCGACGACTGGAGCAACGACGTCCTGGCACAGCTGCTGAAGTTCGCCAACCACGCCGGCAAGTCGCTCGAAACCTGGCTGCGCGATAAGTTCTTCACCCAGCACTGCGCACTGTTCGGCAATCGCCCGTTTGTGTGGCATATCTGGGACGGCTTGCATGATGGCTTTGCTGCCTTGGTCAACTATCACAACCTCGACTACAAGACGCTGGAAGCCCTCATCTACACCTACCTTGGTGACTGGATCAACCGCCAGAAGCGTGATGCCGACAATGGCGTGGATGGCGCGCAAGAAAAACTGGCCGCTGCTGAGGTGCTGAAAAAGCGCCTGGAATTGATCCTGGCCGGCGAGGCGCCCTACGACATCTTCGTTCGCTGGAAGCCAATTGAAGAGCAACCCGTCGGCTGGAACCCCGATCTGAACGACGGCGTTCGCCTCAACATCCGCCCCTTCCTCTCTGTTCCTGCCGTTGGGAAAAAAGGTGCCGGTGTTCTGCGAGACAAGCCAAAGAGCCTGCATTGGGAAAAGGACCGGGGCAGCGATGTGCCCTCGGCGCCTTGGTATGAGCTCGGCCTGCAATACGGCGGCAGGGTTGGTGACCGCATCAATGACCACCACCTGAACCTTAAGGACAAACGTAGGGCACGGGAGACGGCCAAGTGATCAAGTCGGTCAATAACTACCCAGTATCGCAGCTCTTCGACATTGAAGCAGGCGTCGTCTATGCAATTCCACGCTATCAGCGGGAGTACACTTGGAGCAAGGCTCAGTGGGAGTCGCTGTTTGATGACGTGCAAGAGAACGACCCTGGGTACTTTCTGGGCTCGATCATCTGCATCAATCAGACCAATGACACCCTGGCAGTGCAGCGCTTGGAAGTGGTGGATGGCCAGCAGCGGTTGACGACGCTCTCGTTGCTGTTCGCGGCGCTGTACCAATCGCTGAAGCTGCATGAGAAAGACCTGGACGATGACCAGCGCGTGGAGCTGATCAATCTCAAGCGCAAGCTCGTGCTGAAGAAGGGAGACGACCAGTTGCGCGTTATCCCGCAAATTCAGAACAACAATCAGAATGACTACCGTGCCGTCTTGTCCGATGTGGGCGTGATCAGCACGTTCGATACGCCGGCCTATGCGGGCAACCGCAAGATCTTCCGGGCTTTGCGCTACTTTCAGGCGCGCATTGAAGAGATGGTGAACGGCGGGAGCGATCGCCTGGCGTCGATAATGGCCTTCCTCGACAAGGTAAGCCAGGCTTGCCTGGTGAAAATCGAAGTGGCCAGCCACGCCGATGCCTACACTCTGTTCGAGTCACTCAACAACCGTGGCATGCCGCTCACGGCCATCGACCTGATCAAGAACAAACTGCTGGCTCGGCTTGAGACTACCGAGCCCGGCAAGGTGGACCACTACTTTGACGTGTGGAATAAGCTGCTGGGGTATCTGGGCGACGACTACGGCGTGCAGGAGCGCTTCTTTCGGCACTACTACAACGCGTTCAAGGACCCGTTGAACGTCCCGTTCCGTAAGGACGAAGACAAGAAGAAGGACCCGCTAGGCCCGGTGGCTACAAGATCCAACCTCATCCAGATCTACGAGAAGCTGATCAATCAGGACGCCAAACACCACTTGCAGGCGATTCGTTCCGCTGGCCAGCTGTATGCACTGATGCTGGCTCGTAACACGGACGAGGCCTGGGCACAGCTGGACAAGCCGTTGAAGGACTTAGACCGCATTCAGGGCGCTCCGTCCTATCTGTTGATGCTGTATCTGCTGGTGCGTCGTGAAGCGCTGGGCATCAATGTGGCGCAACTGGAAGATATTGCTCGACTGCTGGTCTGTTTCTTCGTTCGACGCAATCTCACCGACACTCCGCCCACCCGCGATCTAACGCGCCTGTTTATGGCCATCATCGACGAGGTGGCAGCATTGTCAGGTGATGCCGTGGTAACGACTATCCGCGACGAGTTGCTGGCGGTATCGACCGGTGATGAGACTTTCCGCAGCAAGCTGGAAGGTGCCATTTACGAGGAGAACGTTGGGGTCACCCGATTCGTCCTGTGCGCCTTGGCTGAGCAGAGTATGACGAAGGAGACCTGGGTCGATCTGTGGAAGTATGAAGGCAAGCTCTTCGTATGGACTATTGAGCACATCTTCCCGCAAGGCGACAACATCCCGGCATCGTGGGTGAAGATGATCGCGAGCGGAGACGAGAAGAAGGCGAAAGCCATTCAGGAAAAGCATGTCCACAAGCTGGGCAACTTGACGATCTCAGGCTTCAACAGCGCGCTAGGTAATAAGAGCTTCAAAGACAAGCGCGACCGCACCGACAGTAAGGGCCGTGAGGTGGGCTACAAGAACGGACTCAAGCTGAACGCCGAACTGGCAACGGCCGAGGCGTGGAGCATTGAGCAGATCGATGCGCGCACCACCACGCTGGTGGAACAGGTGATGAACCTCTTCGCCCTGACGGAGGGCCAGCCATGCGCGTGATCGAACACCTGGTTAAAACCCTGCGCGACTCGGCGATCTTCAACCCTGAAGTTCAAGTTGCACCATCGTGCATCTTGTGGCCCGACAAAGACCGCCAGTGGGAAGCTGTGATTCCGCGCCTACAGAGCGAACTGGCAGAACTCTTGGTGCTGGGTGAGTACGCGCCCGAGAACCGTGTGGGCCCAGCTATCTGGCTGCGCTGCGTAATGGCGGGCACAGCGCCCGATGTCAATTTGCCAGCCGACCGCGTGCCGGTGTTCTACCTACCTGGCGTGAGCCGCCAGGACTTGCGGGCGATCGAAGATTGCCCGGAACCCTTGAAACCCTTGGCCGAGCTGCAGTACCGGGGCGTGATTTGGTCGCAGGCGAATGCCAAGGACTGGACCATCATGGCTTTCTTGAAGTCCGACCAAGGCGGCATGGGTCTGGATGTGGCCCAGGACAACGATGCTAAGAACGCCATGCAACTGGCGCTGTACCGGCTGCTGGATGAAGAGCTTGAATTGTTGAAGAGCAAGCGGCTGGATAAGGACTACTTCAATACTTTGCTGACTGGCGGCGACCCGGTGCGCGACCTGCTGCAGTGGCTGGATCTCGGCGATGCGTTCCAGACCACGCGTGGCAACAACGAGTGGAAGGCTTTTGTTGAGGTCTGCAAGTCACAGCTGGCGTTCAATCCTCAAGCTGACGGCGTTCTGGCCGGTGCAAGCAAATTGGCGATGCGCGAGGGGCCATGGCATTCGGTGTGGGAACGCTACAGCGAGGCGCCGAAGCGTTACCCCAACATCCCGAGCCGAATCCGCCAGTGCAAGCCACCGATTTTTGACCTCTTCGTCACGGCTGAGTCTGCTGGTGGTTGGCCACAGTGGAACGAGGAACAGGAGCAAGCACTTCAGCGTGACTTGCTCGCCTTAAGCCATATGCCGGCGCACGAAGCGAGGAAGCGGGTGCTGGAATTGGAGAAGGCCCATGCGCCGCGCCGCGAGCTGGTTTGGGCAGAATTGGGCGAGTCGCCCTTGGCGCAGGCCGCCAAGCACCTGGCAGTGATTGCGGAGGTCACCAAGACGGCGTTGGCGGCCGGCTCGGTCGCGGACCTTCAGGCCAGCTACGCCAATCAAGGTTGGCGCGCGGACGATGCGGGGCTGTCAGCGCTGGCGTGTGTAGACAAGGCGGCCGAGGTTGCTGCGGTGACAGCCGCCGTCCGGGCGATCTATCTACCCTGGCTGGAGGAGTCTGCGCGCTACCTGCAAAAGCTGGTCGATGGATCGAGCTACCCCGGGGGAACCATCGTCAGCGCCAAGGCCTTCGCCGCTGCCAAGGGTGAGTGCGTGCTTTTCGTGGATGGCCTGCGCTTTGACGCGGCCCGCCGTCTCTCGGCGACCCTGGAGGCGCGCGGCTGTCTGGTGGCGGAGAACATGGCCTGGACGGCATTGCCCAGCGTGACCGCGACAGGCAAAGCGGCTGCTTCGCCAGTAAGGACCAAGATCAGCGGCACCGACGACTGCGATGACTTCGAGCCTTGCGTCGCCGCCACTGGCCAGTCGCTCAAGGGGGGCTACCACTTAAAGAAGCTGCTGAACGATAACCACTGGAAAGTACTGGACCGCACCGAGAATGGTGACGGCCAAGGTAACGCGTGGTGAGAATTTGGCGACATCGACAGCGAGGGACATGCACGGGGCTGGAAACTTGCCAAACACATAGACGCGCTTCTCGCAGAGATTGCAGAACGCATCGCCACCTTGTTGGCCGCAGGCTGGAACAGCGTTAGGGTGGTGACTGACCATGGCTGGCTACTCATGCCGGGTAAGTTACCCACGATCCAGATGTCCAAGGACCTCACGGACAACAAATGGGGGCGCTGCGCCTCGATCAAGCCTGGCGCCTCCACCAGTGAACGTTTGTACCCTTGGTTTTGGAACCCCAATCAGCAGTTCGCGCTGGCGGACGGTGTGAGTTGCTATGGCAAATCGGTGGATTACAACCACGGTGGGCTGAGCCTGCAAGAGTGTCTCACCCTGGACCTAGTGGTGACACGAAGTGGGAGTGCCTCAGGCAAGCATGTGGTTGAGGTCACCGACATCGCTTGGAAGGGCTTGCGCTGTACAGTGGCCGTGGATGGCCAGTTCGCGAACCTTTCATTGGATATTCGCACCCAGGCCGGCGACCCAGCGGCCAGCGTGGTTGTGAGCGTTAAGCCGCTCAAGGACAACGGCACCGCATCGGTTGTTGTTGAGAACGAAGAACTGCAAGGCCGCGCGGCGTTTTTAGTGCTGCTCAGTGCATCGGGTGAGCTTGTGGCAGAGGCAGACACCGTAATTGGCGGAGGATGATAAATGATTGAATTGGATCAGATAGACAAGAAAGCTGCCTCGGTACTCGACGGGTATCTGGTCCGGAAAGACTTGGTCCGCACTTTTAGTCGGCAATTTCCGGTACCCACATACGTGGTCGAGTTCATGCTCGGGCGGTATTGCGCCAGCACCGACCCAGATGAGATTGATGAGGGCCTGGAGATTGTTCAACGCCAGCTCAAATCACGCACGGTGCGGGCCGGCGAGGAAGAGCTGTTTAAAGCCAAAGCACTGGAAACCGGCGAGGTGAAAATCATCGACCTCGTGACGGCGCGTGTTGATAACAAGGGCGAGTACGTTGCGAGCCTTCCCAGTCTGCGACTGACGGATGTGCGGATCAGCAGTGAGTTGGTTAACCAACACGAACGTATGCTGACGGGTGGTTTCTATGCCGAGCTGGGCGTGACGTTCGATGTGGCGATCGCGCAAGAAGCCAAAGGGCGTCCGTTTGGTATCACCTCGCTGCGGGAGATTCAGATATCGAAACGCGATGTACTGGAGATACTGTCCAAGGCACGTGCCGAATTCACGACCGAGGAGTGGAAGTCGTTTCTGCTCCGGTCCATTGGGATTGAACCAGCTGGTTTGAACGAACGGCAAAAGAATGCGCTGCTGCTGCGCATGGTGCCGTTCGTCGAGCGCAACTACAACTTGGTTGAACTCGGGCCTCGCGGCACCGGCAAGAGCCATCTGTTTCAGCAGGTGTCACCCTACGCTCACCTGGTATCAGGCGGCAAGGCTACCGTTGCCAAAATGTTCGTGGAAAACACTGCCAGAGGACGCAGGGGCTTGGTTTGCCAATACGACGTGGTCTGCTTTGATGAGGTTTCGGGCATCTCCTTCGACCAGAAGGATGGTGTGAACATCATGAAGGGCTACATGGAGTCCGGTGAATTTAGCCGTGGCAAAGAGAGTATTCGCGCTGATGGCAGCATCGTGATGGTCGGCAACTTTGACGTAGATGTGGAGCACCAGCAGCGCGTTGGCCATCTCTTTGGGCCAATGCCGGCAGAAATGCGGGATGACACCGCATTCATGGACCGTATCCATGCGTTCTTACCGGGGTGGGACGTACCTAAGATCAACAAAGAGTTGGTGACCGACCACTTCGGCTTAGTCAGCGACTTTCTGTCTGAGTGCTGGAGTCAGCTTCGCAATCAAAGCCGTGTTAGCGAATTACAAAACCGGGTGTTCTTCGGCGGCGCCTTGTCTGGCCGCGATACCAATGCGGTCAACAAGACGGTCAGCGGCTTGCTCAAGCTGTTGTACCCGAGCTCGGGCACCCCGGTTCCCGACGACGACCTGGAATGGGCCGTTCGCATCTCCATGGAGGTCCGGCGACGGGTCAAAGAGCAGCAGAAGCGTGTGGGTGCTGCTGAGTTTCGGAATACGCACTTCAGCTACATTATGGGCGCGGACGGGGTCGAGAAGTTCGTCTCTACGCCGGAGCTGCAAAGCGAAAACAGCATCGGCGGCGATCCGCTAGAGCCAGGTCAGGTGTGGTCCATTAGCCCCGGTGGTGGCGAAGAAATCTCGGGGCTATACCGCATTGAAGTCAATGAAGGCCCTGGGACTGGCTTGAAAGTGCTCAACAAACCCATTCCTCCTGCGTTCCGCGAGAGCATTGGCTTCGCCGAGCAGAACCTGTACGCCAGATCCACGCAGTTAGTTGGTGACAAAGATCCCAGACAGCACGAGTTCACTGTGCAGCTCCGCGCATTTGACGCCGCCAAGTCAGGAGCAAAGATGGGAATCCCCTCGTTAGTGGCCTTATGCACGTCGCTCCTAAAACGAAGCGTGCGCGGCGGCTTGATCATCGTTGGCCAAATCAACCTCGGCGGCTCGATCGAACCGGTTCACAACGCGGTCACGATCGCTGAGATCGCCGTTGAGAAAGGCGCGACCTCATTGCTCATGCCAGTGGCGTGTCGGCGCCAATTGGTCGACTTGTCCGATGACATGGCAACCAAGATCGACATCCAGTTCTACTCCGACGCCCGAGACGCGTTGCTGAAGGCAATGGCCGAGTGAACCAAGGAACATCACTATGGCTCTTAACCTTAGCAAGGCGGCCGTTGACTTCTTGACGGCCCACCTTGAAAAGAAATTCTCCGCCTGCCAAATTGCCGAGTAGCTCGTCGCAACTTTCCCTGACGAGTGTAACGCCAAGAAGGCCAGCAGACAGGCGCTGGAGACGGACGCGGACCTTCTGCAGCAGTTCGTGGTCGAAATCGGCTCTCAGCGCCCGCGCTTGCGGAAAAAGCATGCAATTCTTAAGACTACCGAGAAGAGAAAACTCTTCGTTGACGAGATGGCCACCGGAAATGGACTAGACACAAGGACATCTTGTCGAAAAACAGAAACGCCAACCTTTATAGATTGGCGTCTTGAAGGGTATGTGCTTGGTGCCAGGAGCAGAATTTAACCACTGATATGATTTGCAATCATCATTCCTTGCCAACACATTTTTATCCTGGTTTATACTTATACTTATACTTATACTGAAGCCCAACTTTGAATCTTCAAAGCCACTTCAGAAGGATTCTTGTCATAGAAAGGAATTACTCCAGCAGACTCTATTTCGTTTAGTAAGTCCAACGTTTTTCTTGTCGTTACAATTTCTGTCGAGGTCGTTGCCTCCGGAAGTATGACAAATAATGCAGGCTGGGTCGTTAGATGAGAAAGTCTATGAGCGATATTGACCTGAAGCATTGATGAATGAATATGGGTGTGCACCGTCGTGAACGAAGCATACCTTGCGGACACAATATTCCCGTAACTTTGACCATTCGTTAGACCGATCTGTAAGATTTTATTCCCTATGGTGATGGAACGCCCAGGAACAAAAGGGTCTCGGTTAGTTTTGACGGAATTTATTGTCCGGATCATCGTGGCGTAGGCCCAATCGTCATCCATTGGACTGTCTCTGTGCTGTACATCAGCCCAGATTGCTCCTGCTTGCCGCTTTAGTAGTGTCGCCAATTCGGTATTGACGTCATGAGTAGCCAGGTAGCCGCAAGGAATGATTCGCAAATGGGGGCTACCACTATCGAGTGACTGTAGCGCGTTTTGGAAGGTAGATCGAATAGCTATCTCAGAGCCGTCGAAGAGTGCACGGGTATCTGATGCGGTGATAGCATCGCCATAAAGATGACTTAACTTTGATAGCGAAGGAAGCCAGCTCAGATGCGGCTCGACGTCGCCTTGTAGCGCAGCAGCGACTCCTACGATGAATTCTTGTTGACTACCCAAGTCCGGCCGAAAGGCAATAGTCGCCCATTCACCAGTTAGCAGCGGCTCTACTGATGGCGTCGCTCGTTTTAAAAGTTCCAAAAAGTTCATTAAATTAGCCTTTCGCAACTACTTGCAAACGCGGGTCCAGTTGCGCGCTCTTTCATATATTCAATGATGGAATCGATTTCTTCGGTGAGAAGCAAGCCTTGTAATGTTGATGAGATTTCGATAAAGATGGCATTCCAGTCGTTCTGGGATTTTTCGTATTCCATGATTGCAGTTGCTCGCCAAGCAGCAAGTCTCGACGCGGACAGATTGTCCTGTGCAAGCAACGACAACTCATTCCTAACGTTCCGCTCCGGCCATGAGGTATGCCAGAACTTACCGCCTCCAACGCAACCCTGATCTATGGCCATATATTTTAGGTCATCTTCGTATAGGAAGTTTCCCTCGTGCCTATCATTGTTGCCTGTAACATGATCAATGGTGGCCAATCGTATGCAGAACTGGCTACTGTAGAACGTCTCACTTTGTTTTTTCGAAAAACTAGAAAGTCTGCGAATATATCGAAAAGGGCGGGAGCTTGCTTCAAAAGACGTAATCCAGCAGGCGGCAAACCCGGTATAAGGGTCGATATAGGTACTAAGATCTTTTTTGAGGTCCGGAAGTTCTTGTTTAGACAAAAGTAATACGCCACTTTTTCGTGGTTGACGAACGCCGCGAAGAGCGTTTGCTACGTAACCGATTGCTTCATTCGCTACCCCACAACTACTAGTTTCGTAGAGCTTGATGACAACATCTTCCGCTTCGTCGCAACCAGGCCACACTACACGACCGACGAAAATTGGCTGAGCGGCGGCGTTTGCCCCCGCTAAGACTTCCCCCAAGTGTGCAGAAAAGCCTCGATAAGAGTCAGCTGTTAGGATTGTTATCATTTTAGGTGGTCTTCTGACATTTTTGTCCTCAAGGGTACCGTTGACAAAGTGAATACGTCCAGAAGAATTTAGTCGCCAGTCGAGAATTGGCGCCCAGAGGTATCGGTGTGAGCCCAACGCACGCAGCACCGGAAATAGACCGGACACAAGGACTGTGAATCTCAGAAACGACAACGCCCACTTGCATGAGTGGGCGTTGCGTGAGGTATGTTCTTGGTGGCCCGGGGCGGAATCGAACCACCGACACAAGGATTTTCAATCCTCTGCTCTACCAACTGAGCTACCAGGCCAAGAGCGCGCAATTATAGCAGCGTTTTTGGCAAGCAGACAATCCTTCCGCGCCGATCCTCAACCCTTGCTGCTGATCCGCCGCGCATGATCCCGCTCGAGCGCCAGGCGCAGGTCGCGCCGGCCTTTGGCTTCCTCGAAGCGGCGCACTTCGTCCGGTGTCGACGGCACCAGCGGTGGAATCGAGGCCGGCTTCTTGTCGTCGCCCACCGCCACCATCGTGAAGAAGCAGCTGTTCACATGGCGGACGGCCTTGCTGCGGATGTCCTCGGCAATCACCTTGATGCCGATTTCCATCGAACTGCGGCCTGTATAGTTCACCGCGGCCAGGAAAGTCACCAGTTCACCGACGTGGATCGGCTGGCGGAAGGTCACCTGGTCGACGCTCATCGTCACCACATAGCGCCCGGCATAGCGGCTGGCGCAGGCGTAGGCTGCCTGGTCGAGCAATTTCAGGATGGTGCCGCCGTGCACATTGAC
>Ga0265780_10010941_pt1 | contig 10780 bp, 8 predicted proteins | sample P1T30metagenome_FD_192432 | JGI IMG/M metagenome (GOLD analysis project Ga0265780, IMG submission 192432) | Plant litter microbial communities from East Loma Ridge, Irvine, California - P1 T30 | ecosystem: Environmental > Terrestrial > Plant litter > Unclassified | place: USA: California... | reverse complement strand
ATATCCTGATAAACGCAATCCTGCTCCACCACAAACACTTCACTGCGCAATTGAAGGAGCTTATATAGTTCAGAGATAGAAAGGTCGTTAAATCGCTTTATTTTAAATTCTGGTTTCATAAAAACTTAACCGATTTAATAATAGATTCCAATTCTATTACCAGATCTCTTTTAGGTGAAGAAGGACTGTAGATAAATCCTTCAATGATTAAATAGCACTTGTGCTTATCATCGCGAATGGCATAATTTAAGAAAGGACCATTCATAAAATCATTTTCCATTTCCCAGTTACCACGGGTTTCAAAGGTACGTTTGTCTTTAAAGCTCGTCATGTAAAGGTAAGGCGAATAGGCCTCCTCTGTAACCATATAGGTAGATGGTTCCTGCCCATGAATGTACTGCCTGCCAATAGAATCGCGCATTTTAATGATGTTTGTTACGATAGTTTTATCGTGCTCAATAACATCATACGGTACTTTGTAGATAAGGATATTAGTGTTTCCGCTTGGTATATCTTTTTTAAACCATACAAAATTATTGTTTTGCAGAGCATAACTGTAAGTTATCGGAACATTTATAGAGATATTATACTTTGCTTCTATCTTCTTTTCGTCCAGTAATCCAAGTTTAATGTTTCGTTGTTGATTTTCGGCAATTTCTGTTTCCCTTATCTTTCGGATTATTTCATCCGAATGGATATCTATAAGCTCAAGTATCTCGTCTATAGATTTGCCTTTAACGGTAAACACATTCTGCGGGGCGCAGTAATTATTACGTTTAAAATCGAATATTTTTTTTACCGCTTTGTCTATCACAATAATGTTGCGGCCCTTTTTCATAGGGCCGTCAAACGATTTATCGTGAACCTGGTTAAGGGTAAAAATAGGTTCTTCCTGTGTAAGGCCATCTACCGGGGCAGCAAGTTTTTTACGAAGGCTATCGCCTACCTCGCCATTCCACAACACATCGCTTATCACTATAGAAATTTCATTGATATTGCCTTTAGAGGCATCGGCATCATCGTGCTTATCTTTTCTGCAAGCTGCAAAACATAGCACAAACACAAGTAACACCGCCTGTTTCAGACTTTTCATCAATAGTATATTTATCCGGTAATTAGTTTACCTCAACAACTTTTAGCTGCATACCCGGCTGAATGCTCTCGCCGTTTATTTTATTCCAGTTCTTAAGGTTTTCAACTGTTACACCAGGGTGTTTTCTTGCAATACTGAATAGAGAATCGCCTTTTTGAACAACGTACATACGTTCCTGCTCATAATTAACTTCCCTGTTTCTTTTTGCAGGTGTAACAATCGCAGGTTTAGCGTCGGCAGCAGCAACTGCTTCTTCGTTATTTGTCACTTCGTTAGTATCATCTGTGTTAGCAGCAACAGCCGTTTTGGCATTTGCCGTGACCGATGTTTTAGACGGTTCTTTAGTTTCTTTAGCAGCAATAGCTTCTTCTTTAACCGGCGTAGTGATCATGATCGTTTTCTGGATCTTTATCCTTTGACCGGCCATAATGTTATTCCCTTTTATTTTGTTCCATTTCCTTAAATCGGCAATGCTAACATCATATTTAGAGGCAATTTCTCCAAGGTTATCACCTTTCTTCACAGTGTGGACTTTGGTAGATACAGATGCTGTTCTTTCTTTTTTGTACGGTGAGGCAGATGCCACAGCTCTTGAAACCGAACTATCCCGTTTAGCAGAAGCAATTGCCGTTTCAGGCTTGTCAATAAAATAAGGCCTTTCCCTTTTGCTGTCTTCGTGGTCTATATAAGCGTAAATTGATTTTTCGTTTGATGTAAATAAACCAATCTTATCTTTTGGAAGCCTTAAGAAATGTGCTTTTTCTGTAGTATATGGAATAACATCCAACTTGTAGATAGGGTTAAGCAATTGTAATTGCGATACCGGTACATCAAGCAATTGTGCAACCTGTTTAAAATACATTTGGCGTTTAACCATGATAGTATCTGTCTCAAAATAAGTTATAGGCGCTTTTCTGCCTTTAATACCATGCTCTTTTGCATATTCGTAAATATACATTGTAGCCAGGAATGTAGGCACATAAGCCTGCGTTTCCTGCGGAAGATTTTTACGGATGTTCCAGTAGTTGCTGTAACTTCCTGAACGGCGGATTGCTTTTGTAACGTTACCAGGGCCGGCATTGTAAGATGCTAGTACCAAATCCCAGTCGCCAAACATATTGTAAAGGCTTGTAAGATACTGGCATGCTGCTTCGGTAGCTTTAATTGGGTCGCTTCTTTCGTCTACATAGCTGTTAACCTCAAGGTTATATTGCTTACCGGTAGGGTACATAAACTGCCAAAGGCCTGTAGCTCCTACCCTGGATTTTGCTCTTGGGTTAAGTGCTGATTCTATTACAGCAAGATATTTAATTTCTATTGGCACATTGTATTTTGCAAGGTGCTCTTCGAACATTGGAAAATAGTATTCAGAAATTGCCATTAGCCTTTCGTAAGACCTTGGCCTGTTTTTTAAGTACGATTTGATAATGTTTTCAAGGCCTTTACTGTATTCGATGTTAAACGGTGATTTAGCATCCATTTTAGCAAGCCTTTCTTTTAACAGATCAGTTGAAAGATTGTAATCTACGTCAACATCAGGATTTACCCTTTTAAGATCGTCCTGCATGTTTTCAAACAGGTCCTGGTTAGCAAGCTCTTTAACCCAAAGGCTGTCTACACAAGCCATATCGCTATGACGGACAAATGATGATTTAATAGAATCTAAGAACGAAATTTTAACAACAGGGGTAACCGGAGAAATGTCGGTTTGGGCACTTTCCTGGGCAAATGCTGCGAAGGATACCAGTGCGAAAACGAATGACAATGTTTTCTTTTTACTCATCTAATTTACTTTTTTAATCAGTTAAATTACAATGCATTACAAAGTAACAGTGTATGATAACTTTAAATTTTGAATTCTATTATAAACTTTAACACTATTCGCCCTGTATCGCTGCGATACCAGGTAGTGTTTTGCCCTCAAGCATTTCAAGCATGGCTCCGCCTCCGGTAGACACATAACTCATTTTTGACTCAAGGCCAAACTGCTTAACAGCTGCTACAGAATCTCCTCCTCCTACTAGCGAGAAAGCGCCTTTATCTGTAGCTTCGGCTATAAAATTGCCAAGTTCAATCGTTCCGTTGGCAAAGTTTTCCATTTCAAAAACGCCTAGCGGGCCATTCCAAAGAATAGTTTTAGACTCCAGGATAACTTTTTTAAAGTTTTCCAGAGATTTTGGCCCTGCGTCCAGCCCCTGCCATCCGTCAGGAATAGCACTTACATCCACAACCTGAGTATTAGCGTCGTTCTTAAAACCATCGGCTGCAACAACATCTACAGGAATATGTATCTGTACGTTCTTTTCTTTAGCTTTTGCTAAAATTTCAAGGGCAAGATCCTGTTTATCATCCTCACAGATAGAATCTCCAATCTTACCACCCTGCGCTTTAACAAAAGTAAACGTCATACCACCACCAATAATAAGGTGGTCTACCTTGTCAAGTATATTTTCGATAACCGTAATTTTAGACGACACTTTAGATCCGCCCAATACAGCCGTTACCGGTTTTTCGCTATTTCTTAAAACCTTATTTAAACTGTCGATTTCCTTAGCAAGAAGCTCGCCAAAAACTTTATTTTCAGGAAAATAATTTGCAATAATTGTTGTAGAGGCATGTGCACGGTGTGCAGTACCAAAGGCATCGTTAACATAAACATCGCCTAATGAGGCAAGTTTTTTAGCATATCCCTCATCGCCTGCTTCTTCTTCCTTGTAAAAACGAAGGTTTTCAAGAAGCAATACTTCGCCCGGTTTTAAATCTTTAGCAGCCTGCTCTACTTCGCTGCCAATACTATCGGCAACAAATTTTACATCAACTCCAAGAATTTTAGAAGTAGTATCTACAATATGTTTTAATGAATATTTCTCTTCAACGCCTTTTGGCCTGCCTAAGTGCGACATTAAGATTACGCTTCCGCCATCTTTTAAGATCTTATCGATAGTTGGTTTTGCAGCTTCAATTCTTGTTGTATCGGTAACTTTAAAGTTTTCATCAAGAGGGACGTTAAAGTCTACACGGATTAAAGCTTTTTTATCTGCAAAATTAATATCGGCAAGGGTTTTCATTAATGTGATTTTTAGTTTTTTTAGAAATAGTAGAAAGGCAAATATAGGCGTTTATGTTAATAAGTTGCCAACAAATTGTTCAAAAAGATTTCTATCATTACTACAAATATCTAAAATTCAATTGATTATACTGGTGTTAAATTTTGGTTTACTGCGCGAAACGGTAGTATTATGTAACAAAACTTTTGTAGTCGCTTAGCGCTATAACGTATTCGCACACCGTTATGTATAAATATTATCTTACACAATACTTTATAATCTGCTTATCATGAAAATAATAACCTTTTTATGCTTTATGCTCACAGCGGTTTTAAGCACAGCACAGGTAAGCATTTTTAATACGGTTGAAGAAGTAAACAACTACTTCAGGACTACCCTTCCTGAAGACCTTACGCAAATAACATACTTTGAAGATGAAGATCCTGAAATGTATAATTTTTTCATCAATCGTACGCCTGGAGAAATTATCATTACAGGAACACAGGCCTATAAAGTTCAGGGATTTAAAAATATACTTGTGCAACAATGTGGTATGATAAATCTTGACCCTACCCTACCGGAGCCTGAACTTGAAAAACTGATCCTGAAAAATATAACGAAGGAGTGTCTTTTGAAAAGTTATTACAACAGTACAGCACAGATAAAAACCCTTATATGCTGGAGAATAAAATAATACTGAACGATGCAAACAGTGCATATGCCACTGCTTTTACTGAATATCCTAACTATAAATTTATGTTGTAAATATTCCATCACATTGCTATAGGATTGTATTAAAAAACGGTCTCGCCATGACTAAAAAAGCGGTTAGTGTTTATAGTCCGAACAGATAATTAGCTATGGAGGAAACATTACTACACCAGATAATAACATCATATGAAGTTTTGATGAACAAATCCCGATAAAAATATCTGCATTGCAACCCTACCACTATTTCTACTATATTTGCGCATGCTTTTTTCAGAGATTTTAGGCCAGGACCATATTAAAAACCACCTTACCACGAGTGCTTCTTCAGCGCGTATTCCACATGCTCAGTTGTTTATAGGCCCCGAAGGATCAGGTACTTTACCAATGGCTATTGCTTATGCGCAGTATATTTTGTGCAGCAATACCGGCAGCGACAATGCTAATGGTAACGATGCCTGCAACCTTAAATTCCGCAACCTGTCGCACCCCGATCTGCATTTTGTATTTCCGGTAGCGTCTAACAGCGAAGTAAAAAGCCATCCCGTAAGTGCCAACTTTTTAAAGCACTGGCGCGAGTTTGTAGAACAAACGCCATACGGAAGCCTGTTTGACTGGTATAAGAAACTCGACATTCAAAACAAACAGGGGCAAATTGGTGTAGATGAAGCACTTGAAATTGTAAAATCACTTTCGCTGAAAGCTTATGAAGGCGGTCATAAAGTCATGATAATCTGGATGGCTGATAAAATGAATACCGCTACCGCTAATAAACTGCTTAAGCTGCTGGAAGAACCACCCGAAAAAACGGTTTTCATCCTAATTGCCGAAAGTCAGGACGATATTCTTCAAACCATACTTTCCCGCTGCCAGGTACTCAATTTTGGGCCTGTTGGCGAAAAACCAATTATCGACGCACTGGTTTCACGTGAAAATATGGAGCCACGTGCTGCGCAAAAAATTGCACACCAGGCACAGGGCAACTACAATAAAGCTCTGCATCTTTTACATAACACCGATGATAACAAGCCTTTTGAAGAATGGTTTGTTATGTGGGTTCGAGCCGCTTTTCGTGCTAAAGGAAACGCTTCTGCCATTCAGGATCTTATTGCATGGAGTGAGGCCATTGCCGCTATCGGCCGTGAAGCTCAAAAACAGTTCCTTAATTTTTGTATAGATATGTTCCGACAGGCATTGTTGATGAACTACAATGCGAAAGAACTGGTTTTCATGGAACCTACCGTAGACAAATTTAAACTGGAAAATTTTGCTCCTTTTGTAAACGGCAACAACATAAACGACATTTTTAAAGAGCTGAGCGATGCGTTGTACCATATTGAGCGTAACGGAAATGCTAAAATAATATTAACCGACCTATCCATAAAACTAACACGTTTAATCCATAAAAAATAATATCATGTATACGCATACCGCAATTATCATTACGTTATTGTTTCTTGCCATAACCTTCATACAATCAGGCTATGACAAAATAGCCGACTGGAAAGGCAACATCGGCTGGCTAAAAGGCCACTTTGCCGCAGCACCAATAAAAAACATTGTGCCACAATCACTGTTTTTAATACTTGTACTTGAAATTTTTGCAGGAGCATTCTCGGTAATCGGGGCTATTCAGATACTGGTAAACGGCGAAACGGAATTTGCTTTTCTTGCAGCCCTTTTATCATGCATCACGCTATTGTTTCTTTTACTAGGGCAGCGCATGGCTAAAGATTATGATGGCGCCCGTACCATTGTTATTTATTTTATACCGGCAGTTTTACTGCTTACTTGGTTGTAGTATCTATTTTTGGACGACTGTATCGATAGATAATTCAACTGTCCGATTCATATATTAAAAATGCGAACCTTAATGGGTTCGCATTTTAATTTTAGTCGTTTTCTATACTTGCCCTGTACAGCCTTAATTCGCCCCATGTAAAATCGTCGCCTAGTTTCTCTTTTAGTCCGCCCAGTGCTTCACCCTCAAAGCCATTAAAAGCTTCTTTTAAGGCGATAATCCGCTCCTGCGGAAGTACGTCTTCAATTCGCACTCTACTCGCCTGTATAAGCCCCGCAAAATGGCTCATAATTGTTGTTTCAGTAAGTTTTCTGGTTTTAGCAATATCTTCAATAGACATTCGCTGAAGCCAAAGTTCGTGTGTTTCTTCCAGTGTAGTTTTTTTAGGCTCTACCGATTTTTTCTTTTTTGGCGTGTAACGTTCTACAGCATAATCCTCTTCCGGTTCTTCCATAAGCGTTGCCGGGTTTTGTCGCTGAGCGGCGCGCAGCGCCTCGATTTTTTTTGATTTATACGATTGTATTTCAGGTGAAACCAAATGCTCGCGGCTAATAGGCTTGCCTTCGTTGACAATCTGTAGCAATAATTTCGATTTCATAAGGCGTATCACTGCAGCAGTTTGTACTTCTTCCATCTCGGCCAGTTCTTCATAAAAACCTTTTGCTTTACGGATGCGTTTTACCTCTTCCATCTTTTCCAGAAGTCCCGTTGCCAAATGATCCATCACCGGAAAAAAATAGTTGTAAGCAGCAGTAACCCTTTCGGCAACAAACTGCATATCAATTGGCTCCTGCCTGAAAAGTTTATTTAGCTGCGAAATAAATTTTTGCGAAGCGTCGAGCAGCCCGTAAATATTATTCTCCTGCCTGTTCGCCCATTCCCTGTAACCCGCTTTAAGCGACTTTGGTCCTTCGCTTAGATAACTCATTTTGTGGCGTTGCCATTCGGTTGCCAGATCAGCCCAGTCAAAACTGTTTTTCAGGAAGTTGGCAATAAAACGTTCCGTTTCCTGCTTGAGCGAATTTTCAAGCTCGCCTTCCTCTGCCCTGCCGGATGCGTAACCTATAACATCGGCATCGCTCGAAATACCATTCATACGTATCGGAGTAAGCAAAATAAGCCCTTCTAACGAACGTAAACGCGAAAGAGCAACATATGCTTGTCCCGGCATGAAAACCTGCGATACATCCAACACAGCTTTGTCAAATGTGAGCCCCTGGCTCTTGTGTACAGTTATAGCCCATGCCAGTTTAAGGGGATAATGTACAAAGGTTCCTAAAACATCTTCTTTTATCTCTTTAGTAACTTCGTCTACATAGTACTTAACATTTTGCCATTCGTACTTTATAGCTTCAATAGTTTCATCTTCTTCAGGAAAATGCACCAGTACTTCCTCATCTGATAATGATTTGATTACTCCAATTTTGCCGTTGAAATATTTCTTTTCAGGCGAAGGATCATTCTTAATAAACATAACCTGCGCACCTACTTTCAGTTTCAACTCGTTTTCAACAGGGTATATCTTATCAGGAAAATCACCTACAATTTCAGGGTGATAGGTATGCTGCTTTTCATCCAGTTCTTCTAAAGACGTTGCGTTCATAGCATCAGCCTTGGCATTATGGGTAGTAAGTGTTATATAGCCAGTATGTTTTGTAGAATCAAAATCGGGCTGAACAAACGTGTTCAGTATTTTAAGGTCATTTTCAGTTATTACATTGTTCCTCAAATTATTAAGAACATCAATAAAAGTACTATCCGTCTGCCTGTAAATTTTATCAAGTTCAATATACATTGGCGGATCCTGCTGCACCGCATGTGAATGGAAAAAGAATTTCCCCTTATAATAATTACGTAGTATATCCCATTCCTCATTTCTCACAACCGGAGGCAACTGTAACAGATCCCCAATATATAAAACCTGTACGCCTCCAAATGGTAGATTTTTCTTACGAACAGAACGAAGCATAAAATCCATTGCATCTAAAAGATCGGCGCGAAGCATACTTACCTCATCTATAACTAAAAGTTCTAAATTATTGATAACAGATTGTTTATCAGCACGCATCCTAAAATGTCTTCTAAGCGTATCTTTTGTTTCAAACTTCACGTAATCAGAGAATTGAGGTGGCTGATTGTGTTCCGGTATAAATCCTGCAAACGGAAGCTGAAACATAGAGTGTATGGTAACACCGCCTGCATTAAGCGCGGCAATACCGGTAGGCGCCACAACCACAACGTTTTTATGCGTGGTTCGGATGATTTCCCTAAGCAGCGTAGTCTTACCTGTACCTGCTTTTCCGGTAAGGAAAACCGACCTATTGGTTTGATTTATAAATCGTAAGGCATAAGAAGCTGCTGTAGAAAGGTTTTCCATGAGGGCGTATAATTGAAGCGCGAAATTACAGATTTTTAAGCAGACTTAAGGGCAAAAAAAATGCTTCCGCAGGGGAAGCATTTAATTGTTTCATGTGGAAAAATTACTTTTTCTCTTCTGATTTTGCCGGTTCAGCTGTTGCAGTATCTTCTTTCTTAGCAGATCCTTTATAGCTGTCGTTAAGCTCTTTAGTGATTTTATTAGTAATATCATAGCCATCCTTAGCATACATAATGCTTACTACATCGCCAGATCCGTATATGTAATCGTAACCGTTTTTCTTACCGTAATCTTTAACGTATTTCTTGATCTTACTTACAAGCGTATCGTTTTTAACTCCAAATTCATCCTGAAGCTGTTTAACCATAGTTTCCTGCATAATACCAAGCTCACGCTCTCTTTTTTGCAATTCCTGGCCTTTTAACTGAGCCCATTGCATACCTTTTGCTTTTGCTTCTTCCTGAAAACTTGCAGCATCCAGCTTAAACTGGTTTACTTTAGTTTCAAGCTCGCGGCCCATCACTTCCTGTTTTGTTTTACTTTGCGATTCAAGTTCTTTAAACTCTTCTAAATCCTGAACGATTTTAGATGTATCAACATACGCAGTCTTCATACCTGCAACCGTATTGGTCGTTGATGTATTACATGAAATTACCGCAAGGGCAAAACTGATAATCAAAAGTGATTTTTTCATTTCCTGATTTTAAATTATTTTTTAAAAATTTTCGTAAAAGTAATAATTAGTTGCCAAGTACCAAAAAAAGAGGTTTTTTGACAAAATTTTAAACTATAAGAAGTATTTATTAAAACAGTCCCAACTATAAGTAACTTCAATAGAAGCCAACCTCATATAAAGCCTTTTGAGCGACGATCAAAAAGCATCGACCTAAATACACATCGACGTTTTCGAACGTGTTTTAGATCGTTTTTAATTCGTTTTTTGCCGATTTATTACATAAATATGCGAAGAATATTCAAAATTTCGCGCAGCTTTCATATTTGAACGTAATCCTATAAAAAAACCTTTTAAAAAATTCATTTTTCCGGTCTTATATTTTTCGGATAAAAGGCTCACATAAAAACTATCGAATTTCATTGGCAGAATTTTTACCAGCTCCATTTCCTGTTTTGAAAAAAGTTTTTTTATGGCTATTTTAGAGAAATGCCAAAGGTGCCTTGGCACATCATAAGCTGCCCAGAATTTTCCGTAGTGTTGGGCATCATACGATTTAAAATTTGGTACAGCAATAATAATGGTCCCGTCAGGTTTTACTATTCTTTTTAATTCGGCAATTTGAGCTTCTACATCCGGCACATGTTCCAGAACATGCCACATCGTTATGACATCAGTAGAATGATCTGGCATTTGAGAAAGTTCATTTAGAAAAGTTACTCCTTTAACCTCAGCTATTGCTTTCGCTTTAGGGTTTGGCTCTAAGCCAACAACATCCCACCCACTACTTTTAGCCATTACTAAAAAATCACCTGTACCTGCACCAATATCAAGAATTTTTCCTTTAGCAGGCTGAAAGCCTTCTATTAGCTTTATTTTATCCCGTAACGCCTTTTGCTTAACCGTATGATAAAGTTTTTCAAACAAAGAGCGTTTCCCGTCGGTGTGCGATATATAATCGTCGCTCTCGTAGTATCTGCCCAGTTTTTCTGTAGCAGGTTGTGGGTGCGTTTTTAGCAACTGCAGTTCCTCATCCAACAATAGCTGAAATTCCTCACCGGAAACCGAATGATCTTTAACG
>Ga0265780_10010940_pt1 | contig 10780 bp, 12 predicted proteins | sample P1T30metagenome_FD_192432 | JGI IMG/M metagenome (GOLD analysis project Ga0265780, IMG submission 192432) | Plant litter microbial communities from East Loma Ridge, Irvine, California - P1 T30 | ecosystem: Environmental > Terrestrial > Plant litter > Unclassified | place: USA: California... | reverse complement strand
TGGAGTATACCAATTCTCGTATTCGGACTCAAAAGGAAGCGGTTAGTCATGGCGAACGCCTCCAAACAACTTCTCCGTTCGAGATGATAGACTAACTTCACTTGCAGCTATTTCACCTCATAACCGCGAACGATTCTGCGTCGGCTCAGCATATTGCTGAAGAGTCCCGCCGAATCGCATGGGCCACTAGGAGCGATGCGCAAAGCATGAAACTCCTCGCTCTGATGACCACGATCTTTCTACCAGGCACGTTCGTCTCAGGTCTCTTTAGCACGCCAATGTTCCAGCGCGAATCTAGAGATAAGGTCGACGACACCATTGTCAAGGTCTGGAAGCCAGGACTGTTCTTGTACATCGCAGTCTCCCTGCCGCTCCTTCTAATGACTCTCCTGGTCTGGGGGTTGTGGACGTTTGGGTATAAGCTGAAGAATGAGAGACATGTCAGGGTTGCAAGGAAACGCCTGTTTCACACTGCTGGGTCTACGGAAAAGGAAAACCTGATCATGAGGCAAAACACCATCACATGAACACTTCCTGTGACTTTACGATAATCATCCTCATATCCTATGGATCTTCAAATGGGTTTTGGGGAGACTGCTGTTGCTTCAATATCATCTGTATCCGTTCGACGTAGATGCTCATGCTGTGCATGACGATATCGCCGAATACCACTGCCTCCAGTGCTGTTGGGTCGACATGCAATGGGATAACTTTCTTGAGTTCGCCAGTCTCATCCGTCTCGCCTCTCAGGACCACTTGGTCTCCGCTAGGGAGGTAAAAAGGCGGGGGGACTGCCCATTCCCCTCCGGTGAACGGTTGCGTCCACGCCTTAACGAGGCTCCGCATGTAGCCTTCCTGCGAAAGAGGAACAGGGTCCCCTTCATTGACGAATGATATGAAAAGCGATAATCTTGTCGTCGGACGCGAAATCGCAGGTTTGGAAATCGGCGGTCCTCCAAATGTGATGCAGTCTATGCAGATAACTTTACGCACTATATACAACGTAGCCTAGATCAGCCAAGCGCTCGAGAGTATAATGGGCTCACTTACTTGCTTGCGATTGCGACCATTGAGAGCTATTTGAATGCATAGATGCGAAGAGAAGCTGCGCAATTGCGGCACCGCTGGAATGGCCAGTGAACAACAGGCTCACTTCACCTGGCAAGCGATTCTCGGACATCTTGACTATCTCTGCTGATACTATGGATTCCATGTTCTTCGCGAGCGCAAGAAGACCGCGATGAAATTTCATGCCTACTCCCAGCTCGTCGCAGTCCATAGGATCTGTATTTGTGTTCACTGCCCACTCCATCGGAGAATACATAGGCCACCTGGTAGCGCGAAATGCGACTACAACAGTGTCATGCCCGTCGATCTTTGTAGCATGTAAGCAGAAGGGCCTGCTGTTTCCGGTGACACTCTTCGGCCCGCAAAATATCGTGTCGTCCGATGATTCATTGATCTTGTGAACACGTACAGCCCATTTTGCTGCGAGATCGACTTGTTTCCAGTGGCCTTTGTCCCTACATTCCCTTTAGTTTCATATTGCAGTTCTTATTCTCTTTGATCACGTACAACTCAAAAGGATCGGTATTACCCCGGAGAAGATGATTCGGATATTGTTCGATCTTGCCAATGTAGTCGATCAACTCGTTGTCGACTTGGAGATGTCAGCGAGATGTTATGGGTGCTCTTGATTCATGCTGCAAGTGCTCACTCACGTTGATCGGCAATGTCGTGTGAGAAGTCAATATCGTTCAGCTTTTTGAAGGCTTTAGACAGCGCGACCGAGTTCGAAGTACTCTCAGTAGACTGTGATACACTGTTCGAGGAAGAGGCTACAGCTCCGCCGCTTTCAGCGATCACAGTCTTCGTTTTCGACTTACGGAAGATATTCCGAAGTCTTTTGTTCGCTTCTGCTTTTGACTGTGGCATCTTGAGAATATGCCTCTATGATGACTGCTCTGATCATGTCAAATTGGTCGTTGCCGCCTGAACTCTTGGCATCGTTACACAGCTGAGGGGTACTCGGATACCCGACCTTTCCTCGCGATCTTGGGAGACACGTCCCTGGTAATACCACCTTTCCTGTATGACACGATGGACCCTGAGACTTCTGGAAGCACTCCAGATGACCACATCTACGACGGTACCTTTGATGCGATCTTCCGGCTGCTCAGTACCGTTTATTGGGACGGCTTGGAGAGGGAAATACGCGAACTCATTCTTGCCTATCAAGATATCGAGACGTACCAACCGAATTATCCAGACGAAAGCAGTGCTCCGGATCTTAGCGCTTGTAACTTTAAGCGTTTCTGTACGTTGTTGAGTAAGTTTACGACTGGCGAGCTCAAAAACCATGGTACGCACGCTGACCGAGCTACAGCACCCTATGTCAAAGGTGACGATGCATTCGATTCCGTAAGATTGCATAGTCGCGCAGTCGAACTTGCCCAAGGTACATGGATTTCTTCCCGTATGCTCGAATCGGAAACGGCTAAAGGTTTACGTAGCTCACTTAGATCTCGATTCGAAACCACGTCGTAGTCGGCATCTTCTTCAAACGCTAGGTAATTCACACTATAGGCTGTATGTGTGAGTATTGTTAATACATTATACTAGGGCTACTGGATGTCGATGTGGTGCACGACGGTATGGACGACGTTACCATTGGCAGTCATTGTCATAATCCACGTGGTACGTAATGGCAAAATGAAGAAAGCTCAGAATTTGTAAGTTAATTGGAGATTTAGGCGAGACGTTCAGACTACCTAATCAGTCGCATTTTTATTTTCGTGAAATGCGTTGCGAAGCGTGCCGACAGCCCCTGCGAGAATATTTCTATTATGAGTGTAATGAAGGATGTGTCAGGTCAGTTCGCACCGCTTTGTAGCCTTCAAGCTTTGCTAACGCTCTGTGTCTTTCAGTTCCATTCCGAACTTCTACATTCAGGATCAAGAAAACAACGATATCGAGGCCCCAGATTTACCCCTTGAGTCTCAGCCGCCCGTGAGGCTATGCGTTGCATGTACGCGCAAAGACAACAAATTGGCGACATGTAAGCGAGAACACTGTCGCAAGATCTTTCAACCCAAAGTTGAAGACAAGGGTATGACACTTTTATAATTTGATATGTCCTTAGACACTTAAACTCTTCTAGGAATGGCCTCATTCAGGGCAAAGCTACGGACCTTTGAATTCAGGGAAAAAGACGGTCCATCCAGGAAATCGAACGGTTCATCCGAGTCGCAGCTGAAGAGAACGGCTTCCAAGCTTATTTCTCCCACACACTTCGCCAATGCAGGACCACTTCACGTCGCTCTCACTTTCGGGCCTCTGATGATAGAGAATGGCTTGCCACAGTGAGTCATCGACCCACTACCTTGTAGCATGGTACTGAACCAACCTATTAGCGTCTACAAAGCCGACATTTCGTGTCGGCCCATACCGTCTCTCCGATACAAACCATCTCTCATGAAGATGATCTTTTCCGAACGGGACGCGACGAACGAGACAGTCCTTATAGGACATGTGTACGATGACAGAGCCAACAAACGCGTGATCAAAGAGCTACACCAGAAACCTAGAACAGATCGCCGCATTCTTGGTTGCGCGAAGAAGGTATGTGGTGGTGCATTCTCTGGACACAATGTGCACTTCGCAGATGGGGAAAAGGACGTGATAAGGCGTTTGGTCGAGGCTGGCTCTAGCTTTAAGATAAAGGGAAAATCTACTGATTGGGTCACTCAAGCGCGATCGAACCTGCGCAAGGCCTCGCTACCGATAGTCGAGGCCATCAAAGAAACCTTTGGACACGAGATCAATATATATCTCAAGCACTTCTCCAAGGTTCTGTCGAATCCGGATACCCGACTGAGTTGGGATTGGCGAGACAACAATTGCCAGACCTTCGCGACAAACCTCATAAAAGACCTGCGGATCTATGGCACGTTCCATCACATGCCCTTAGCTTTCATTGATGATGAAGAAGTTCGCAATGCGAAGGATTGGTCCTGTCCTCGATACGCCATGTCCTTCGGGTCTAGCATCGACACACCGTTAGCGTTACTGCGACCGCAACCTCGCTCCCTCATTTGGAACTTCTACCATAGACACCGGGACAACTGCGACATTGTGGAATTCGGAGAAATATACCGTAGAAAGCCTTGCGCCTTTCCGACCGAAGCATGGCTGCTGCTCGACAGCATTGAAGACACCGGAGAAACAAAGGTTTCGTTAGTAGATGCTCTGTGGAGCATACCGAGGGACTCCGTATCTATCTTACACACCCATCTCTTGCGCGACTCATCGGTGTACTCCAACACGGAACAAAAAGTTTTGACCAGAGAGCAATGGGTCCAGAACCGTCTTCGCGTAATGCACCAGCTGGATGTCTTCGCAAGTCTGAGCGGTGCGCTCACTGCGGCGCTGATGGAACAACGGATCGAAAAACGACATCTCATCGCAAAATCCGCTCATCCTCTTGCAGAAGACTATGGTGACTTTCACGCCGAGGAAAGGATGAAGATCGTTGATGTGGGTGGGCGCTTTATATACTCCGTCTCAGGACGTGAGAGAAACTGGCACAAAGCAGAGTGGATGCATCTCTTTAGGAAACTAAAGAACGGGGAACAGGTCCACAAGAACTCCTAATATCTACTTGATGCCTTCACCTGATACAAGAAGATAAAATGAATAGGTCGAGAGCCTACATCAACGTTAGGCTATCGACTTCGCATGCTTCTATGTTAATGTAGGCTGCAGGCCTGTTTAGTTTTTTCTTAGTTAACGTGCCTTGGTAGTCCAGAGGACCCGTATAAGAATAGCGCCTAGTCAGAGTGGCACCACCTCGTACATTGAAAAAATTGAACAACCGCCTCCTAGAAGTCTACATTACCCTGAAGAATATATAAACTTCAACCCTTATACCAACGTAGACGGCAGAGTACCTGTTCGGTTTTTTCCTTGTATGAGGTGGGACTGGAAGTGAGTTGGAGAGATCAACTCATGAAAGGGTATATTGAAACGTATCGATACGCTCGCCTGGATAGAAAAATGAAGAGCCCAAGCCTTCTTTGGAAATACTCACGCCGTGTAGGAAAGAAGTCTACGCGTACGAGCACGCATCAAAGGAGGAACCACTTGAGCGGATGCTGCATCACTTAATCGTCCGAGCCGTCCTCAGGAAGCTCCCTCAGCACGCCCTCCACAATCTCAATGAGCTCATCAACATCTGGTCGCTCACTTGGCTCCAGCCTCAAACACTTCCTCACCACCTCTTTGACGCTGTCTGTGATAGCATCCTCGGGGTTCGCCTTCTGCTTGCCTCTCTGCATACCCTCATCTGGAAATCTCCAGTCACCACCCAAGACACATATGCTCAGACTGCCACCAGTCTCGTCTGACCTAGCCTCGAAGGGGCTCTTGCCGACTAAGCAGGCGTAGAGCGTGCAACCGAGCGACCAAATGTCGACCTTGGTGTCAATTACAGAACCGGTCTTGACGTCGAAGAGTTCCGGAGCGCGGTATGGCATGGTAGAGTGTTCGGCCGCGGTGTCTTGGATTTGTAGGGCGAGGGATCGCGACGTTACGGGCGTTGGGGATGGTGCGAGGGAGCCGAGGTCCATGAGGATGGGTGTCTGGCCGTCGTCGTCTATCATGATGTTTCCTACGCGTGTTAGTCTGTAGAATGGGCAACCATGAGATGAATGGAGTACATACCAGGCTTGATGTCTCTGTGCGCGTACGCCCTCTCCCCGCCAGGCGCAATGCCTTCGTGCGCCGCTGTGACTTCTGACTCCTCTAGCAGTCCTTCTGCCTCTTGCTCGTCGTCCTCATCATGATCGCGGTTCCGCCTGCTCGGGCGCATCTCCATTGTCTCCGCAGCTTCCGCGTCTGCCCTCTTCGCGTCCCTCCGGACCTTCTTCGCTTTGCCCTCGCTCTTCGCGCCGCCGGGTCCGCCCTTAATCTTGTACTGATGCATTGCCTTAAGCGCCTTGCAGACACCCAGGAACAGTACCATGAGTCTTCGTTCAGGAAACTTTGTGTGGTTGACCAGGTTCGCGTTGATCATGTCTTGTAGGTTGCCGCGACGGTAGTACGGGAGGAGGATGTATACGGTCTTCGCGGACGAGTCTGACTTGTCGGTTTCAACGGAGTAATCGATTGAGTGTATGATGTTGGGGTGCGGCGAGAAGAGTGTGTAGGCCTCGACTTCCTTGAGCGCCAGGCTCACGCTTTCTTGGCCAAAGGGACATCTAATCTTCTTGAGTGCGAGGAGTTGTTGATTCGAGTTATCTTGTACGAGATATACGTATGAGAAGCCACCCTGTATCGCGATGAGTCGACTGAATGTAGTCCATTGTATGGAGCTCAGCTTACCTCGCCCAGCAGCCGTAATATCTTGAAACTCCGACTGTTGATCTTCAATTGTGGTGAGCTAGGAAAGCAAACCATGCAATTCGTGAAGGAATAGACAACGTCCAGAAAGTATGTGCCTAAGGATCCCATCGTGGCGGTTTCCGTTGCGACTGCGATTTGTTTTGTTTGCGAAGCTATCGACAGCTTGCGGGAAGGCGGTGCCGAGATAGACGCGCGGTCAATTCAAATTGTCGAGTGTCGCAATAGTACGAAGCTTATTTGTGGGTGATGAGGGGGTGATCGGGGCGGAACGATAGTGAAGACGTGTTGTTTACTGTGATAGGATGTTGGTGCTGACGACGAGGTTCCGGGTTGCGCCAAGGCGTGGCTGTGAACCCTGGCAGTCGCACGCTTCCGATCGCCTGCGGAACGTGGTCGGGAAGATCCACGTGCCGCTAACCCGAAGCGGGCGTTAGCGCACCATCATCCAAAAACCCGAGATATAATCCAAACTCCATGAAAACTTGCCAACAACCTCCCAAAGATGAACTGAACGTCCAGGGCGTGTGGCTCAGTGGTAGAGCGTCCGCTTTGCAAATTTTCGCGCTAGTCCTAGTGCAGAAGATCAAACAATTGCGGAAGGTCCGGGTTTCGGTAAGTCTATATTCGCTCCATAAGTCGAGCCCACTCGCTAACAGTTCCAAGATCACCCGCCCGTCCATTACAACTTCTTTTTTGCTCTTTTTTGCTGCCTCTTGTTTCTATCTTTGTAGATTATAACATGCTGTCGCAAGAGCCAAGTAGATCTTGCGAAATTAACTTGTCTTAGAAACGTTGCCTAAAACCTTAGAAAAGTATCAAGATGCACACAAGCGCTGCTTGCATTGTCTTGCATTTTGTCTATGCAGCAAAGCTTTAACAGCCGTATCTTGCCTTCACCTGTGATACTCTGCTGTGAACTACCTTTATGTCCAGTACCCAAGGAGACTTGATTCTTGAGGTTTTTAGAGGCAACTTCGACATTTCTTACGTATGTCATTATTCATAAGAGACCAGCTCCTCAAAAAGATCACTTCCCGCTAATTACCAATCCAACCTCATCATCAACCACCCGATCTACCACAACATCTTAATCAGGCCGAAACCTGAACACCGTGTAGCCTACATCAACGCCAGATTTTCCAATCCGCTGACATTATCCTAGTGTATGCAGCAACACCATTGAGTTTCATCCCTGTAATCGCGGACCCTGCCTTACACAAGAAGAAAATGAACAGGTTTGCAGACTACATCAACGTAAAAGTATGCAAAGTAGGTAGCCTACCGTCGATATAGACTCTAGAGTGTTCAGATTCTCCCTAGTTTGAAGTGATCTCCACTCAAGGCGCGACATCCTTCGGCATCCCATCAAGCCCCAGATCAATCTCCTTGTCCAGGTTCTCTAAGAACCCTTTGCCGCGGGAATCCTTCTTTCCAACGCTCTTATCCATTATGCCCGCAACCTCCTCACACTTATTATACCACACCCTCTCGTAGTTGTACTCGTCCGCGGGACCATCCGGCATCATGATCCACTCAGGTATTGCGCCTTTCTCTTGCTCATTATCTTTGTACCACCAAAACCTCGCTGTATCATCCTCTTTTGTGCGCCAATTACCGCGGTTCCAGTTGTGCCTCAGCGGAGAGTGCTTGTCCCATCCGCGGACGAGATGGCGGTAGTAGGCGATGGGGTGGATGTATTCGTTTGTGTCGCCCAGATCGCGCAGTTTGGTCCATTTCGGCGCTTTGGTGTCTTCGTTGTAACACTCGACTTCTTCGTGGCCGGGCATGCGTTGCCATGATCCGATGAAGTAGTATATGCCATTATAAGAGTCGACGAGGGGACCCGTACCCCAGCTAAAGTCGAAGTTGGTGTGTGAGTGGGGTGGAGAACGCGGCGGAGGTTTGAGTGTATCGCGACCGATGCCGGGAATGGAGATCTTTGGGAGCAGGTTCCACGCTTTTTGAAGGAGGTTCTGGTGGTGATAGGTGCATGCGAAGCGGAGGCGGAACAGCCAGCGCGTGTACTGGTCCATGGACAGCTGGAAGGCATGGCGATCGATGGTGAGGTGTGGAGAGATGACTTGAAGCATCCAGCAGAGGGTTGCTGTAGAGATGTTTTCCGAATCTCCCTTCATATCACCGAAAGCGTCTTGTGAACCACCGCCGATATTTGTATGAACACCAGGGAACCAAACCTGCTTCAGCTCCGGTGTTGGTCTGTTGGGATCGTCGACTAGACTTTTAGGAATGTACCAGAGAGTAGGGCGGAAGGCCCTCCGACGCTCATCCAGAGCCAACGCCTGGAATGCATGCTCGATATCTACAAATCGTTAGCCAGAATCACACGTTTCGACACCACTAAAACTCACTCTCCGTCAGCTCGACGTTGTGAAACCCATACTTCGTCCTCGACCACGCCAGATCAATACCAATAAGATCAGGTACACCCAACGAGCCGACAGTATCCCACACACCCACCACCTTCACCTTCCTGCTCCCCTCGCTAACAGCAAGCTCACCATGCGGTCGAATATCCCATACTTCCGCCAGCAGTTTGAGATCATGCCAGTCGATGTTCCTGACATCTACGCCCTCTTTCTCCATCTGCAAACCCTTCTCACTGAGCTTGCCCTGGGTGAACCATCTGTATTCATTCGTCTCCCGAAAATCAACGCCCTCTTCGTTTCTTTGATACAGACGATACAGCTCCGGGAAGAACTGCATGTTGACGGGTGCAATCACACCGATATCCGAGACCAGCCCGGCAACCGCACGTGCAGTGTAAGCTCCTCTCGAAAACCCGAAGCAAAATATCTCATCGCCCGGCTCGTAGTTTTGCACAATGAAGTTGTAGGCTTCAATGACGTTCTCTGCAAGACCAGCTCCCGTCCCGCCTTGTCGTCGCCTCTCAGAGGTACTGAGATTCCCGGTTCCTATCCCGGAGTCATAGTACACAATCTGATGGAATTTCTTCGAGGCGTCGTCCTTGTCGGTGCCAACACGCGCAATCAAGCGGCAGAGTCTGGCAACATTTGAGGGTATGTTGTCTTTGCTGCTGACGCTAGATTGCCATGTGCCATCGCAGCAGATCACTAGCCGTCGTCTCCAGGCGGTGTTGTCGTTGACCATGTTGGCAGAATGCAAGTTTGTGTAGGTAAATGGGAAAAGAAGAACAGAAGGTCGGTCGTCTGTAGCGCGCAATGTCGATTATAGGAAGGAGGAATGCGTATAAACAAGTACAAGAACGCTGATCAGATACCAAGGCTGAATCGCAGGCAAGCGCGTCGGACGTCGTTATATGACACTCAGGGGTAAGCAAAAAGACAAGTAAGTACACGCAGCACAAAAGACGAAGCTGACCGGTTCCAAGCCACGAAGCTGCATTCAGGCAATGGGGCAATGAGGCAGCGCAACTCTTCTAATTTATCCTCATCGAGTCGTACACCGTGAATGGTCGATCACCGAATGCCCATGACGGACGCCTAATTCTCCATGTCGCCAATGCGCCCGCCGCATTGTCCAGGTGCGGCTGAAGGAGGCTGCCAAGCGACCTGTTTGAGCGGGATGAAGCGCTGCTCCTACCCGCACGCCTTTGCATTTTCACCGAAGGACGGGTCAGACTGCGAACGCCTTCAGGGCGGTCTGATATGGCGCGAAGGTGTTAGAGTGAGAATTGCTCGTGTTGCGCGCGTCGGCGCGCTGTCTGAACGTGAGAGAATGCGGTGTGTGTGTATGGGGCTTGTGCACGCGATCATCATTGCCGTCGCTACTTAGCTTTGCCATTTGAACTTTGATTGCGATATCGAAAACACTGTTTGTGCGTGTGTGGATAGTTGTGAACTGATGAATGTGTGATGGGTGTTGGGGGATCATGGGCGGGGTCCGAGGCGCAGGCAACGCGGTCAAGGCGTGTCAGCTGTTGCCCGAACCCTCAAGTAAAAATATTCAGGCAACGGCAGGCACAGCCCATCTCCAACTCAGAATGCCACAACAACAGTCAGATTACTGTCAAAAGCTGCATTCCTGTTACACCAATGTCAGCCCAATACTTGCTTGTTTCACTCGGCACGTGCATGCTGTCTCAAAAAAAGGCCGAGTATGCTTGCACCGCCCGAATGCGGCGGCAATGTACCAACATTGATTCTTCTCGTTAATACCCTATATCCAAAATCGGTCTATGCTATCGCTGAACATCAAATCGTGACTAACAGTCGCTGTAGAGCAAATCCATGGAGTATCCCAGTGCCGTCAGTCGCGATATGGCGCCATTTTGGCGCAATCCCAGAGTACCATTGTGGCAGCCCCAGGCGTGCCTATATAACGCCCACCATCCCACCATGAAAAGAACGCTTAATCGCTGAACATCACAAGACTGCTT
>Ga0265780_10010939_pt1 | contig 10780 bp, 6 predicted proteins | sample P1T30metagenome_FD_192432 | JGI IMG/M metagenome (GOLD analysis project Ga0265780, IMG submission 192432) | Plant litter microbial communities from East Loma Ridge, Irvine, California - P1 T30 | ecosystem: Environmental > Terrestrial > Plant litter > Unclassified | place: USA: California... | reverse complement strand
TTTCGGTGAGGCACTGCAACGAGAGGAGGACGCATGGAAACGCTAAGCGCGCTGCTCACTTTTTGGCACGAGCAGGCGGGCAAGCTCGGCACACAAACGGTGCAGCATATCGGCCTCACGGCGGGCTCGCTGCTGCTGGGGGTGCTGCTGGGCGTGCCGCTGGGTATCTGGCTATCACGCAAGCCGCGCTGGGCCCCGGTGGTGCTGGGCCTGGCCGGCGTGCTCCAGACGGTGCCCAGCATTGCCCTGCTCGGCGTGCTCATTCCGCTGCTGGGCATTGGCTGGCAGCCGGCCATTTTCGCGCTGTTCCTGTATTCGCTGCTGCCCATTATCCGCAACACCTTCGAGGGAATCAGAGGGGTTTCGCCGGCCGTGGTGGAGGCCGCCCGAGGCCTGGGCCTGACCGATGCGCAGGTGCTGCGGAAGGTGGAGCTGCCGCTGGCCCTGCCGGTACTTATGGCCGGCATCCGGACGGCTACGGTGATAAACGTGGGCGTGGCCACGCTGGCGGCCTACGTGGCGGCGGGCGGGCTGGGTGAGTTCATCTTCGGCGGCATCGCGCTCAATAATCCGGTGATGATACTGGCTGGGGCTCTGCCCGCTGCCGGGTTGGCGCTGGTGTTCGACGCCCTGCTGGGCGGGGTGCAAAAGCTGAGCACGCGGCGGCTGGGCCAAGTGGGCGCGGCGCTGCTGCTGGCTCTGCCGCTGCTAGGGGCCGGCTACTTGCTGCCCCGCGCCACGGGCAAGCTGCTGGCCGGTTTCAGCCCCGAGTTTGTGGGCCGGGCCGACGGCTTACCGGGCCTCACCAAAGCCTACGGCCTCACGCGCCTGCCCAACGTGGTGCTGGCCCCCACCCTCGTGTACGAGGCCGCCCGCAACGCCCACGTCGACGTGATAGACGGCTACAGCACCGACGGCCGCATCCGGGCCTACGGCCTGCGCGTGCTGCGCGATGACCGCCGAGCCTTCCCGCCCTACTTCGCCGTGCCGGTGGTGCGCCCCGCCCTCCTGCGCGAGCACCCGGAGCTAAAGGCCGTGTTGGCCCAGCTGGATGGGCAGATTTCCGACTCGGTGATGACCGACCTGAACTACCGGGCCGATTACCTGCACCAGGACCCCAAGGCCATTGCCGAGGCCTTTTTGAAGCAGCGTGGAATGTGGAAGGCCCCACGCACAGCCGCGCCGGGCGCGCCGGTGGTACGGCTGGGCTCCAAGATTTTTGCCGAGCAATACATCCTGGCCGAGCTATACGCAAACCTCATCCGGGGCAATACCGACCTGGCCGTGGCCACCAAAACCGGTCTGGGCGGCACTACCATCTGTTTCGAGGCCCTACGCCACGGCGAGATTGACATGTACCCCGAGTACACCGGCACTGGCCTGCTGGTGCTCCTGCAGCCGAAGCCGGCGGTGGTCGATTCGCTGGGCGGCCGGCCGGCGGCGGTGCTGGGCTACGTGCGCCAGGAGTTCCGCCGCCGCTTCGGGCTGGAATGGCTGGCCCCACTGGGCTTCAACAATACCTACGCGCTGCTCATGCGCGGGCAGCAGGCGCGGGCGCTAGGGATAGTGAGCGTGTCAGATTTGGGCGGGTATCTGCGGCGGTAGCCTAATATTCGAACGAACATGAACGTCATGCAGAGCGCAGCGAAGCATCTCGCGTGGGATAGTAATTCAATCGTCATTGATATAGTGGTGGCACGCGAGATGCTTCGCTGCGCTCTGCATGACGGGCGGTTACTTTTTACTTTCGCCCCATGATTCTCGCCACTGCCATTCCTGCCGACGCGCCCCACCTCACCCGCTTCGTGAATGCCGCCTACCGGGGCGAAACCGCTCGCCAGGGCTGGACCACTGAAGCCGACTTGCTCGACGGCCAGCGCATCGACGAAGAAGGCATGCGCGATATGCTGGCTCTGCCCAATGCCGCTATCCTGCTCTGCCAGGACGAGGCCGGCGAGCTGCTGGGCAGCTTCCACGTACAGGCCAAGGGTAAACTTGTGTACCTATCCATGCTGGCTGTGGCGCCCGCTGGCCAGGACCAGGGCGTAGGCAAGTTCCTGCTCCGCGCCGCCGAGAACTACGGCCGCCAGCACGGCTGCACGACTAGCAAGATGACGGTCATTTCCGTCCGCACCGAACTCATTGCCTACTACGAGCGGCGCGGCTACCACCTCACCGGCGCCACCGAACCCTTCCCCACCGACCCGCGCTACGGCATCCCGAAGCAGCCGCTGGTGCTGCTGGTGCTGGAGAAGGAGTTGTAAATCTTCTCCTACCGCACCAGCTTCTCGGCCCGAAACAGGTCGTCGCTGGCTTGTAGGAGCTTGGCGCGAAGCTGCGGATTGTAGTCCGGGTGCGCGGCCAGGAAGGTGCGGACAGTGGCAGCGGCCGTGGGCGTCTGGTAGCTACCCAGCGTGGCCTGCAGCCAGGAATAGGGGAAGAAAATGTCGCCAGTGAGCTGGATTTCCTGGAGCAGGTCGAGGCTGGCGGGGAGGTATTTTTCGGATGAGGCCTGGCGCAGTGGGTGGTGCAGGTAGCCGAGGGCGGCCGTCACCCAGGCTTCTTTGGCGCGGCCGGCCTTGTCGTGGAGCGAGGCGAAAAAGGCGTCGCGGGTGGCCACGTCGGGGGCCAGGGCGGGCATGAGATACTGCAGACGCTGGCGGCGGTCGGGGTTCTTGATGCGGGCGAGTTGGGCGGGCAGGATGGGCGCAGACGCTGGGGCCGGGTAGTCGCGCACGGCCAGGGCGAGGGCCAAGGCAGTGTAGTCGTCCTCGGTCAGCTTGACGCCGGTGGGAGCAGTTTCCGTCTGCCAGATGCGGTAGAGCCGGTCCTGCGCCGTCTTCGTCAGGGCCACCGACTGGTAGGTTTTGAAAAGCAGCTTCCGGGCGTTGGGCGCCGGATTTTTCAGCATAGCGGCCCACAGGTCTTTTTCCAGCGCGGGGCCCATGGCCAGCCGCTGGGCGGGGCTCAGAAACTGCCAGAAAATGGCGCTGACCTGCCCCGTGAGCAGCTTCAGATTCAGCTCCTCGGGCTCGCGGATGAGTGCCGGGCGGTAGGCCTCCAGTAGCGCGCGCGGCGTAATGGCCGGCCCATTGAGCATGTTCTCATACAGGTTGACGTAAGTGGCAGCGCGGGCCACCGGGCTTTCCAGCTGCGTCACGGTGGCAGGCAGCTCTGGCGCCACCGGAAACACGCCGTAGCCGATGCCGGTGACGTTGAACACCACCCGTTTCGGCAGAAATGCTATCCGGGTTCCCTTCTCCTGGTCGTCCATCTTCACCGTCACCTGCTGCTTTTCGCCACTCGCCGACTCTACCAGCACATCGAATTCCTGCGGCCAGAGGCGGTCGGAGCCGTCCTCGGCCGTTTGGGTTACATAGATGCCGTAGCGCTGGTCGTGGCCGCCGCTGATGCGGTAGCTGAAGACGGGGCGGCCGGGCTGGTTCACCCACACTTGGTTCCAGGCTTGCAGGTCGGCGGGGGTGCGGGCATCCAGAATGGCGATGAGGTCGGGCCAAGTCGCGTTGCCGTGGGCGTAGGTTTTCAGGTATTCCCGCAGGCCAGCCTGGAAGGCTTCGGGGCCCATCAGGCGCTCCAATTGGCGCATCATGATGGGGGCTTTGTGGTAGATGATATTGCCGTAGAGCGAGCCCGCGTCCTGCAGGTTGGCCAGCGGCTGCCGGATGGAGTTGGCCCCGGCGGTGCGGTCGATGCCGTAGGCGGCGGGGTAGTGGTCGATGACGAACTTGAGGTCGTAGCTCGCGTTTTTGACGGACACCTGGGTGATTTTATCGGCCATGAAATTGGCAAACACCTCCTTCATCCACACGTCGTTGAACCACTGCATAGTCACGAGGTCGCCGAACCACATGTGGGCCGTTTCGTGCGAAACCAGATTAGCGCGGGCCAGCACCTGGTCGCGGGTCGCGCCTTCGTCCAGAAACAGCGTCGAGGCTTTGTAATCAATGGCTCCGACGTGCTCCATTCCGCCGTACTGGAAGTCGGGAATAGCTGTAAAATCGAATTTCTGAAACGGGTACTTGATGCCTGTGTACTGCTCCATAAAAGCCAGCGCGTCGGCGTGCAGTTGGAAGATGGGGTCGAGGCTCAGGCGCAGCTTGGCGGGGTCGGTTTCGCGGTGCAGGAAGCTCATGGCCCGGCCGTTGAGCGTGCGGCTCAGGCGCGAGAACTTGCCCGCCGCAAAGGAAAACAGGTAGGTACTGATGCTGTCGGAGGTGGCGAAGGTGTATTGCTTGGTGGCCCCGCTCAGGGTCGAATCGCGCACCGGCGCATTAGCTACCGCCTGCCAGCTGGCGGGCACCGTGAGAGCCAGCTTGAACGTGGCCTTCAGGTTGGGCTGGTCGAAGACTTGGAACACAGTGCGCGCGCGGTCGGGCACGAGCAGGGTGTAGAGGTAGTCGTCGTTGCGGTTGAGCGACTGTTCGCCGGCTATGAGGCGGATTTCGGCCACGTTGCGGCCCGGTTTCAGCGCCGATGCGGGCAGCACGAGGTGCTCGTTGCGGTGGTCGATGGTTACTGTTTGGCCGTTCACAGTCAGGCTGTGCAGGTGCTCGGTTGGAGCCTTGAAATCCAACTGCAAAGGGGTACGATTGTCGCGCAGATTGAACGACACCAATTCAATTACATCGATGGGCTCGGTTTTTCGGGGCGGTACAGTCAGGCTCAGATTGTAAGCCACACCGCTAACGTTCTGCTTGCGCGCTACGGCCAGGGCTTCCGATACTCCTTTTTCGACCGGTAATTCAGGAGCCGTTGCCTTCGTGCTGGGCGGCATTACGGCGGTGGCTACCGGCTGCCGCTGGCAGGCCGTGACCAGCAAACCGAGCAATACCAGCCAGGTACAGCCGTAAGGAAGCAGGTTCTTATTCATAAAGGTTGATTTTCAGATAGCGCACCAAAGTTCGCGCTTCTAACGGCTGGTGTGGCCTTCTCCCACCCACCGCGTATCTTGACCCACCGTTCCCCTTGCAATTCACTTACTATGAAACAACTGCTACTACCATTGCTACTCCTCGGCGCGGCCGGGTCGGCCCAGGCCCAGTTCGTCAACCTGATTGCGACTGGGGTGAATGTGGGAATGTCGGCCGCCAGGGCTAGCCGCTCCAGCGCGAGCGCCCGCAACTACGTAGAGAAGGCCGACCCACGGGCCCCTACGCCGGACATCAACGTGACGGCGGCCACTTACCGGGGGCTGACCTACCCGCAGAAGCGCACGCCGCCGACACGCCTCAAAGGCCCCGGCGGCGAGCAGATAGCCAACCACGAAGCGCTGCTGCAAAAATGCCAGGATGCCCTGGCGACCGACACGACCGGCACCCTCGGCACCGCCGACACCTGGGCCCGGCTCAAGGGCTCAGCGGACGCCATTGCCCGCGACCGGCCCACCTGGAATGTGCAGGCCTACCGCGACGAAGCCGCCTTCTATCAGGCCGAAGATGCTCGGCGTCAGCGCGTCGCCACCGCGGCTCCTCACTAATCGTTCTTATATTCGGCCGGGTCTTCTTTTATCGAAACTGCTATGAACACCGCGTCCGAAACCCTCGCCGCCACCGGCCTCACCAGCCCTGACCTGGCCCCCGTGGCCCCCGCCGAGCGTACCTGGGGCACCGGCAACTACGCCGCCCTCTGGATTAGCATGAGCCTGTGCATTCCGACCTACATGCTGGCCAGCTCACTCATCGAGGGCGGCATGAACTGGTGGCAGGCGCTGCTTACCATTTTCCTCGGCAACAGCATTGTACTGGTTCCGATGCTCTTGAATGGCCGGGCGGGTGCGCAATACGGTATCCCGTTTCCGGTGCTGGCCCGGGCCAGCTTCGGCGTGCGCGGGGCCAATGTGCCGGCGCTGCTCCGGGCCATTATTGCCTGCGGCTGGTTCGGCATTCAAACCTGGATTGGGGGCTACGCGCTCTACCAGATGGCGGTGCTGTGGGTGCCTGCGCTGGCCACGCTGCCGGCCGTGTTTCCGGCCAGCTGGGGCCTGGCCACGGGGCCGGCGCTGGTGTTTTTCCTGTTTTGGCTGCTGAATATGTACGTGGTGTACCTCGGCGTTGAGAGCATTCGGAAGCTGCTCGTGTTCAAGGCTTTTTTCCTGCCCTTTGCGGCGCTGGCGCTGCTGTGGTGGGCCATTTCGGCCGGGCACGGGCTGGGGCCCATACTCGCCCAGCCCAGCAAGTTTGCGGACAGCGCGGCGTTCTGGGCGTTCTTCTTTCCCTCGCTCACGGGCATGGTGGGCTTCTGGGCCACGCTCTCGCTCAACATTCCGGATTTCACGCGCTACGCCGTCAGCCAGCGGGCCCAGCAGTTGGGGCAGGCGCTGGCTTTGCCGGCTTCGATGACGCTGTTTTCCTTCGTGGGGGTGGTCGTGACGTCGGCCACGCTGGTGATTTACGGCCAGACTATCTGGGACCCGGTGGTGCTGGCTGGCCGCTTCGACAGCAAGCTGCTGGTGAGCGTGGCCATGCTGGCCGTGGCCCTGAGCACGCTGGCCACCAACATCGCGGCCAACATCGTGAGCCCGGCCAACGACTTCGCCAACGTCTCGCCCACCCGCATCAGCTTCAAAACCGGCGGCTACATCACCGGCGTCATCGGCCTGCTCATCTTCCCTTGGAAGCTCATCGCCGACCCCTCAGGCTATATTTTCACCTGGCTGGTGGGCTACTCAGGACTGCTCGGGCCCATCGGCGGCATCATGATTGTGGACTACTACCTCCTGCGCAAGCAGCAGCTCGACGTGCCCGACCTTTACCAGTACACCGGCCGCTACGCCTACCGCAACGGCGTGAATCCGGCGGCCATCTGGGCGCTCATCGTTGGGGTGCTGCCCAACGTGCCGGGCTTCCTGGCAGCCATTGGGGTACTGGACAAGGGCAGTGTGTGGCCTGGGCTGGTGGCGGTGTACAACTACGCCTGGTTCGTGGGTTTCCTGGTGTCGGGCGGCGTGTATTTGCTGCTGATGCGCTGGCAGGCTGCGCCCGCAGCCGTTCTACAGGCCGCGCCTTCGCCTTCCTTGGCGCAGTAGCACCTACAGTAGCGGGCCGGCGCTCCGGGCATTCACAGGCATCTACCACTAAACGCTGTTACGCATGTCCGAAGCTGCTTCTTTCGATGCCAACACCGGCCCACTGGCCACCCGCCTCTTGCTGGCCCAGGACCCTGCTACGCCGCCCCGGCAGCTGCAGGAGCTGGGCCAAGGCGTGAACTCCCGCGCCATCAAAGAGGCGGTGGTGCGCAACCCCAACTCGCCGCCCGCGCTGCTGCTGCGGCTGGCCGGCCGCTACTGGCAGCCCTTCCTCGAAAACCCCGTGCTACCCCTGCTGCTGCTCGAAGACCCCGGCCTGCCCCACCGCCTGCCGCTGCGGGTGCTGCGGGCCCTAGTGCGTCGCGAGGGCGTGCCGCCGCTCATCCTTCAAACCCTGGCCCGGCACAAGGATAGGGAGGTGCGGGAGGGGGCGAAGTTTCATGTAGATTTCCCAACTGCGAGTTCTGCTACGGACCTGGAATTAGCCGCCGACTGGCAGGCTACCGTGCGCACCACGCTGGCCCAGTTGCCCGCGCCGGCAGGCACGTTGGCCGAGCTGCTGAGTACCGGCTGCGTGCCCGACTGGCTGCTCGATAACGTGGCCAGTACCCGCAATCCCTTGGTGCGCACCGCGTTTTTTGAAGCCAGCCACCAGCCCACCGCCAGCCCGGCCCTACAACAGGCGGCCGACATGCTCCGCCGGGCCGCCGGCGAGCCGAAATCGCGCCGCTACCACCACGACTATGGCTACGGCGCATCGGTGGACCGCTGGCGGGTGGGCCAGGGCACCCTCACCGAAGCTGAGCTGACCCGCCTGGCCAATGGCAACCCCACCTGGCAACTACTAGCAGCCAAAGCCCCCAACCTGCCGCCGGCCCTGGTAGAGCGCCTGGCCCGGAGCGCGGCCCCGAAAGTAGTGGCGGCCATTGCCCGGCGGGCGGGCCTGCCCCCGGCCGTGGCGCTGGTGCTGGCCAGCCGGGGGCTTTTGCTAGCCACGCACGGCCTGGCCCAAAACCCGAGCACCCCCGAGCACGTGCTGGCCAGCCTGGCCCGAAACCCTGACACTACCACCCGCCAGCGGGTGGGCCGCAACCCCCGCACGCCACCCATCACCCTGGCAGCCCTGGCCACCGACGCGCAGGACCACGTGCGCTATGCTGTGGCCGGCAACCGCCACACGCCCCCAGAAGCGTTGGAAAAGCTGGCCATCGATGCTGACCGGGACATCCGCAAGCGCGTGGGGCACAACCCGGCCTGCACCCCGGCCATCTATGCCCGGCACCTGGTGCATGATATCGACGCGAAAGTGCGGTCGTCCATTGCGGGCCGCACGGGACTGCCGCAGTCCATTCTGCAGCAATTTTTGGACGACCCTGAAAGCGAGGTACGGCACTCGGCGGCCTACAACAGCGGTACGCCCCGCCATATCCTCGACTTCATCAACCTGCACCACCACGACACGCCTGCCGAGCGCCCGCCCCTGCCCGAGTGGGGCCAGGGCAAGGGCTGGCGCAACGGCCCAACGGGCCGCCGCGAAACCATTTCGGAGCAGGACCAGCACCGCGTCAGCCGAATGTATGGCCATGAAAAACCCGCGCCTACCGCCGACGAGGTGCTGGCCTGGGCCAATTCGCCGAACCTGCAGCTGCGCCGCACCGTGGCCTTTATGACCAGCAGCGCCGACGCGCTGCACCGGCTGGCGGCCGACGAGGACGCCGAAATCCGGCGCTATACGGCGGGCAGTAAACACGCGGATATCAAGCTGCTGGTGCCGCTGGCGACCGACCCCGACGAAACCGTGCGGGCGGCCGTGGCCGGCCAGGCCCTTCTCGCCGAGCACCACCCCGAGCTGCTGCGGCAGCTGGTAGCCGAAGGCAACGAAAAAATCAACCGGAGCGCGGCGGGCAATTCCCAAGCCAACTCGGCGCTGCTCGACGAGCTGGCCCACGACAGCGACGAGAAAGTGCGCAAGGCCGTGGCCGGCAACCCCAGGGCCCTGCCCCACACCCTCACCCGCCTGAACGATGACCCCTCGCCAGCCGTGCGCAAGGCCTTGCTGCGCAATCCCAACCTGCCGGTGGCCGTGCTGCTGGCGCGCCTGGCCGGGGGCAGCACCGATGTGCGCGTGACGCTGGCCGGCAACGAAGCCACCCCGCCCGATGTGTTCTGGCAGCTGGCCCAGGAGGACAACGACGACATCCGCTCGGCCATTGCCTACAACAAGGCCGCACCGGCGCGGGTACTCGAATACCTCTGGGAAAACCAGGGGCCGGACCGCAAACGCAACTCCGCGTTGGCGCATCATCCCAACACGTCGGAGGAACTGATGGGCCGGATTGCCGCCGATACCGAGCCGCACGCCATGGGCTACCTGCTCGACCATCCGGCCATTACCCCGGCGCTGTTTCGGCAGCTGCTGGCCCTTATGACGGCCCCCAAAGCCAAGCAGTACCTGGCTTATAGCCACAGCAAAAAACGCCCGGACTGGTTCTACGACGCGCTGCTCGACGATGGCGACCCGGACGTGCTGGGTTCTCTGGCCCACCAGCGCGACACGCCCGAAACGGTGCTGGTGGAGCTGGCCCGGCGGGCACCACTCACCGAGAAAAGCTTCGACCACCTCACCCACGCCCTTGTCAGCAACAACACGGTCCCGCAAGCGGTACTCGAAACGCTGGTAGCCAACCGCACCGAAGCCGATGCCACCGAAGGAGCCCCGTGGTGGTACGCCACCCTAGCCGCACACCCGCATGTGACACCCGCCCTGCTGGCCACCGTGCTGGAAGCTGCCCTGGCCTACCAGCGCCGCCACCGCAGCCGCTGGTTCAGCCGCCGCCACCCCGATACCTGGCTGGCCCTGGTGAACAACCCAAAGCTGCCCACGGAACTCCTGCATCACTTTGCTGAGCACCCGGCCCGCGAGGTGCGCTACGCCCTGCTCCAGCGCCCTGACTGCCCACCCGAGATGCGCCAGCAGATGCGCGCCGCCGCCCTGCGCCGCAACCTGGAAAAAGGCACCTCCGTGCTGGGCCGCGCCAGTGCCGTCGCCGATACCGCCACCAGCGCCGAATGGCTCCGTTGGCTGCTGCCCAAAGCCGGCTGGGTCGAGCGCCTGGCCATGATTGAAAACCCCAACCTGCCGGATGATTTGCTAGTCGTACTTGCCCAGGATGCCCACCGTCTGGTGCGCGCCGCCGCTCAGCAGCGCCAGGCCACAGGTCAGGTGCCGGATTTGGTGGCCGGATAAGGGAAGCCGCCTGTCATTGCGAGGCGTAGCCGAAGCAATCCGTCCTGGTCTCAGCGACCAGCTTAGTGAAGTGATAAGCCTTTTTATGTTCCGCAGCAAAAAGCGCCAACTTGTGCCAGCCTTAAGCTTCATCACGCCTCGGGGCTCGTGGCTGAGACCAGGACGGATTGCTTCGGCCTTCGGCCTCGCAATGACAACTCCCCACCGAAACGTCTCAAAATTCCCCAATTCATGACTCCAACGGCCCTTTCTACCTACCTCGACGCCCTTATTGCCCACGAGCTGCAGCTTTCCGTGATGATTTGGGGGGCGCCGGGTATCGGCAAGTCCAGCATTGTGGCGCAGGTGGCGCAGCGGCACGGGTTTGATTTTATTGACCTGCGGCTCTCCCAACTGGCCCCGACCGACCTGCGCGGGCTGCCCGTAGCCGACCAGGAGGCCGGCCTCTCGCGCTGGCTGCCGCCTGAGTTTCTGCCGCGGGAGGGGCA
>Ga0265780_10010938_pt1 | contig 10783 bp, 7 predicted proteins | sample P1T30metagenome_FD_192432 | JGI IMG/M metagenome (GOLD analysis project Ga0265780, IMG submission 192432) | Plant litter microbial communities from East Loma Ridge, Irvine, California - P1 T30 | ecosystem: Environmental > Terrestrial > Plant litter > Unclassified | place: USA: California... | reverse complement strand
AGCCTGCGCACCGCCTGCGGCGCGACCTGTTGCACCACGCCGCCTGGGGCCAGGCGCAGCGCCTGTTCGCGGGTGAGCCCGAACTCGGAGACGATGCGGTTGAACTGGTGGACGTCGGTCATCTCTTGCCAGGCGGTCTGGAATTCCTTGACGTCGACCGCGCTATCAGGCTTGACGGCCGGCTTTGGCGCCGCCGGCGCGACATTGAGCTGCGCGCTCTGGGTCGTCGCGCGGAAGTCGGCCACCAGCTTGTCGAACACCGGGATGTTGGCGTCGTCGCGCAGGTACAGCTTGTGGACGGCATTGCCGCTGGCGTCGAAGAATTGCAGGCTGCGGCTGACGGCGCCGTCGCGGCCCGGCTGGGTGACGGCGAACGCGTACTTCCATTTGACGAACTGAAAGCGCAGGTCGATCGGGCCGCCCAGGTAGCCGCCGGCGATGTTCAGCTTGCGCGCTTCGCGCTCGGCCTCGTCGGCGCTGCCTTGCTCGCTTTGCTTCGGAATGCGCATGGCCACGCCGGTGGTTTCGATCACGCCGTTCTCGTTGCGCGTGAGCGCCATGACGCGGCCCAGGTCGAGCGCGCGGCGCATGATCTCGCGCGGCGCGTGGTCGCTCTCTTGCAGGCGCACCACGGTGCTGCCAATGCCGGTGGCCAGCAGCTCGGCCTCGGAGACCTTGAGCTGGCGCGCGGCGTCGCGTGTCTGCAGGCGTGGTTGCTGGGCCTTGAGCGCATTCCACTGCTCCAGCAGGGGCGGGGCGGCGTGGGCCGAAGATTGGGCCGAAAGCAGGGCCACGCAAATGGCGGCGGCCAGGATGTGGCGGGTGAGTGTCATGGGTGTTCTCCTTGTTCGATTAATAGACCAGCTTGAGGGTGACGGCGGCGTAGCGCCCCGGGCGCGCCTGGCGCTCCATGTCGGCGATGGTGACGGCGCTGGTGGCTGCCGGCAGGCTGCGCGATGAAGCGTAGTCCCAGTACTTCTTGTCGCCCAGGTTGTAGATGCCGGCGTTGATCGACGCGTGCTCGCTGATATTCCAGTATCCGGTCAAGTCCATCACGGTGCTTGACGGGATCGCAAAGAAGGCCGTGTTGACGCCGCCGATCACATCGCGCTCGGCCTGCTTGGCGCGGGTGTGGACGATGGCGAACGCGGCGCCGCCGCGCTGGGCCGGGTCGTCCCACGACGCGATCAGGCTGGCCTTTTTCGGCAGCGTGGATGCCAGTTCGCTCTCTTGCCCGGTGCGGCGGTTGGTCGCTTTACTGCGCTGCACGCCGCCGGCCAGGGTCAGCTTGGCGCCCTTGATGGCCGGGTTCCACACGCCAAGGTCGGCGTCCAGCGTCAGCTCGCCGCCCCAGGTGCGCGCGTTGCCGATGTTCTCGGGGCGGACCAGGCCAAAGGTGATGTTCGGATAGTTGACCGGATCGGGCGGCTGCGACGCGTATTCGATCAGGTTCTTGTAGCGCGTGTTGAACAGGTCCGCATGCATGCGCAGGCCGCGCGCCATATTTCCCTTCAGGCCCAGCTCGAAGGCGTTGCTGGTTTCCTTGTCCAGGTTCGGGTTGCCGATGACGGCGTAGCCGTTGCCGGCGCCGGTGTAGCTGAGCGAATCGTAGGTGCCGGTACGCTCGGCCGACGTCGGCAGGCGGGTGCCGCGGCTGTACTGCAGGTAGGCCGCCAGCTGCGGCGCCACCTGCGCCGTGAACGTCATGCTCGGCGTGAGGTAGTTGTCGGTTTCCTTTTTGAGTTCGCGGCCGGCGTTCGGGATGCCGGTTGCGTAGTTCGCAGTGGAGGTGGGCTTGAGCTCGCGCCAGCTGTAGCGCAGGCCGGGCGTGATGCTGGCCCACGACGACAGCGCCAGCTCGGCGCGCGCATACGCGGACAATTTAAGCGACTCCATGTCGGCCATGCGGTTCTTGTTGGTGACCTGCTGGGCGCCGCTGTTGACCACGATGCGGTCCTCGCGCCATGGCCGGCTGGTGTCGGTCTGTTCGGCGCTGATGCCATACGCCAGTTCGTGTTCGCCCAGGCGCCTGGTGGCATTGCTGGTCAGGCCCACGCTGCGGTTGTCGAAGCTGGTCGCGATATTGCGCAGCACCGGCTGGCCCTGGGTGATGTAGCGCGCGTGGGTCACGTCTTCGACTTCGCTGTCCTGCACATACAGGCGGGTTTCCAGCGTGTCGAACCAGGCGCCCGCTCCTTGATACAGGTGCTCGATGCTGGCGCGGTCACGTCGGGTGCGGCCGGTCTGGGTCGCGCCTTCCGGGTACAGGGCGCCGAGCTTGTTGTCGACCTCGCGGTCGTGGTGGGCGCGGAAGCTGTCGACGGTGGCGGTGAAGCGGTGCCCGCTCCACGGGGTCCAGGACAGCTTGGCCAGCAGGGCGTCCGAATCCCAGTCGTCCGGGTTGACTGGCGCGGAGCCGGTCGAATCGAGTTCCTTGCCGTCGCGGTGCACCAGCACCGCCAGCGCCTTGATCGCACCCGACTGCACGGCGCCGGTCAGCGCATGCATGCGCATGTCGTTGGCGCCGTTGAAACCGAACTTGTATTCGGCATAGGTCGGGCGGCTGTCGCTGACATAGTCTTCCGGCGCCTTGGTGATGAACGAGACGTTGCCGCCCAGGCCCTGGGCCCCGGCGCCGGCCGGCGCAGTCCCGGACTGGATGGTCACCGAGCGCAGGGTTTCGGGATCGGTGTAGTCGCGCCCGACGCCGAAGCCGCTCAGGGTCGTGGCATCCGGTTTCGGCGCGGCCTCGGGCAGCTCGATGCCATCCAGGTCCAGTCCCACCCGGTTGCCCTCGACGCCGCGGATATTGAAGCCGGTATTGCCGGCGCCATCCCACACGTTACCGCTGCCACTGGCGGCGCCGGGGACACTGACCAGGGGCGCGTAGCGCGCCATGTTCTGCATATCGGTCACGCCCTGGCGGGTAAGCGCGTCGGCGCCGAGGGTGGTAACCGTGCCGGTCTTGTCGAGGCGCTGTCCGGTGATGACGATCGGGTCGAGCGAGGTGGCGGTGGCAAGCGCGGGTGTCTCGCCGGCGGCGCAGGCCTCGGTGGCGAAGGCGCAGGCGAGGAGGGTGGGGAGAAGTCGCAGGCCGGGATGGGTTGCTGCCATGATGGTCCAGTCGAAAGGGTTGGCCAATGCTCCGCCGTTCACGCTTGCACAGGCAGGCGCGTCGAACGGGCTCATAGATGAGAATGATTCTCATTTCGTTGGTATACTAAATGATAATCATTATCGTTTGCAACTGGCAGAGGTGATTATTCAGGAACGCTGCGCTATCTGAAAGCCACGCGCCAGGCAGAGTGGAAGGCCGTTGGAAACGCGTCATTACAAACGAAAAATCTTTCGTTAATGATGACTCTTTGTTTCTAGATAGCATTACAATGTTTGACTTTGCTAATGTGCGGCGGGGCGCTATGAAAAACTGGATTGGCCGCTTGTTGGGCGGTTCGGACAAGCCAACGGCAGACGTTGCCGGTGCAGGCGCGCCGTTGTCAGTCGACGATGATATGGAGATGGCGGCTGAGGTCCACGCCACGTACTACCGCTGGCTGACGTCGTCCGCCGGCTGCAACGCCAAGCCGGAGCAGGAAGCGCAGATCCTGGCCGAGGTGCGCGCGCTCGCCGCCGATCCCGTCTGCGCATCCGGCCTGGTGCCGCGCATTCCCGAACTGGTCTCGCAATTGCTCACCGCGCTGTCCGACGAGAACATCTCGACCGGCGCGCTGTCGGCCCAGGTCGGGCGCGACCTGGTGCTGGTGGCCGAAGTGATCCGCGAGGCCAACAGCGCCTATTACCGGCCGATGACGCCGATCGAAACCCTCGAAGGCGCGGTAACGATGCTCGGGCTGAATGGCTTGCGCATGCTGCTTGCGCGGATCGCATTCCGTCCGCTGGTGCGGGTGAAAGTGCAAGGCGTGGCGCGCCAGGTTGCCCCCAATGTATGGAAGCATTCCGAGCGCTGCGCGTTTGCCGCCAGCGTGATGGCGCCGGGCCTGTCGGCCGGCGTGTTCGAATCGTATCTCGCCGGCCTGATGCAGAATCTCGGCCTGCAGGTCGCCTTCCAGGTGGCCGGCCGCATTTGCGAAGGCAAGGTGCCCGGCTCCAGCGAATTCGGGATCCAGCTGTTGAGCGTCAGCCGCCAGCTGTCGGCGGTGATCGCCAATCACTGGGACTTTCCGTCCGAGGTGGTGGAGGCGATCGCGCATGCGGGCGAGCCGGATGCGCCGCATTCGGCCCAGGCGCTGGCGCAGGGCGATCGGATTGCCAAGCTGCGGTTGCTGCTCGATGCAGAGGTGATCGAGGAGGATGACACGCTGATTGCCCAGGGCCTGAACGGTTTTCAACGCCGCTGTCTGGGCAAGCTGAAGGACCTGTCGGATTAGGCGCCTGCCACGGCAAGCGTGGCAGGCAAGGCAGCTGGTGACTTAGTCTTAGAAGTCGATCTGCGCCGACAGCTTGAACGTCCGCGGCGCCCCCGGCAGCAAGTACCCGCCCAGCGACTGCGTCACATCGCGCCAGTAGAACTTGTCGAACGCATTGTCCACGCGCGCCCGGATGATCGTGTTCAAGCCACCTGCGCGCAGCAGGTACGACGCGCCGAACCCCGCCACGTGGTACCCCGGCACCTTGACCCGGTTGGCCGGATCGAAGGCCTTGTTGCCCGAATACTGCCACTGCGCGTCCAGCTTCAATCCCGCCACCTGCGGCACGACATATTCGACCCATGCGGTGGAGCGCAGCTCCGGCACATTGGTCACGCGCTTGCCTTCGGTCGAGGCGTCGCCCGTGTCCTTCTGGTCGGTATCGAGCGCCATCAGCGACAGCGTGTAATTCAGCGCCTGCGTCGCCTTGCCCATCGCCGACAGCTCGATGCCGCGGTGCGTCTGCTCGCCGGCGCGCACGAAGGTGTTCGCCGCATTCGTGTATTCCAGCCCCTGGCGGATCTCGAACAGCGCGCCGGACAGCGCCAGCTGCGCGTTCACATTGCGCTTGACGCCAAACTCGATCTGCTTCGAGCGGCTTGGCGATAGGGCGGTGTTCTGGTTACTCGTCTCCATCGGCGCGATGCCGCCGTACTGCAGGCCGTGGCTGATCGAGCCGTACACGCGCCAGTCCGGCGCCGGCGCATACACCAGCGCCACGTTCGGCAGTGCGAACGACTCCTTGGCATGCACCCAGCCGCCGTCAATTTCCTCCAACGCGTCGAGTTCGAGCTTCACGTAGCGCACGCCCGCGTGCAGCGTCAGGTCGGACGACAGCGTCAGCACATCCTGCACGAACAGCGAGCGCTCCTGGGTTGCGCGGCGCTCCATCACGGGCCCGGTCACGCGGTCGCTCGCTACCGGCGGCACGATCGCGTTCTGCCAGATATTGCTCGAACCAACGTAGTCGTATACATACTCGCCAAAGCTGTCGTGGCGCTCGGCGTACGAAGCGCCGATGGTGAGCGCGTGGCGCAGCGCGCCGGTGTCGAAGCGGCCCTGCAGCATCGCCTGCAGGCCCCACGGCGTCTTGCGCTCGCCGGTGCTTTGGAAGTCGTACACGTCGTAGTCGCCGTTCGAGCAGTAGCCGGGGTAGTAGCCGTCGCCCTCGTTGCTGCAGCCGTAAGGGAAGGCGGTGAAGTCGTTACGCTTGAACCAGTGCTTGTTGGCGTTGACGGTGGCGGTCCAGGCGTCGCTCAGGCGGTATTCGAAGCGCAGGCCCAGGTTGCTGCTATCGGTGTCCACAGGCCGGGTCCACGGCTGGTCGTTGAGCAGGGTCTTGGCCGAGACGCCGGTCGGTAGCGTTTCATTACGCAGCAGCTGGTAGCCCGGCGCCGTCACCTGCTCCTTGTGCTGGTGGTCGAGGTCGATCTGGAACAGCGCGTCCGGCGTGATCTGCCAGTCGAATGCGGCGGAGACGAACTGGCGCTCGCCGTCGGCGCCCCGCACATACGATTTGAGGTCTTCTGCGGCGGCGTTGATGCGGTAGCCGAAGCGGCGGTCGGCGAAGCGGCCGCCCAGGTCGACCGCGCCATACACGGTGCCGCGTTCGCGTACTTCGACGGTGGCGCTGCGCAGCGGCGCCGTGGTCGGGCGCTTGGTCACCAGGTTGATCATGCCGCCCGGCGCCGCCACGCCGGCCTGCAGGCCGGCCAGGCCGCGCAGGATCTCGACCCGCTCCTTGTTCTCAAGCGGGATCTGGGTGTCGGCGGGGATCGCGATCATGTCCTTGCGGAAGCTGGTCGCGTTGTCGAGCGCGAAGCCGCGGATCGAGAACTGCTCGGCGTAGCCGATCGCGTTGTAGGCGTCGCCGAGCGAGGCGTCGTAGCGGCTGGCGTCGGTGATGCTGCGGATCGACAGGTCCTGCATCTGGCTTATGCCCATCGAGGTGATCGAGGCCGGCGCGTCCAGCAGCTGCACGTCGGCGAAGCCGCCCACGCTGGCGCGGTCGAGGGCAATCCACTTGCTGCCAGTGACCAGCACCGTGCTGGGGGATGCTTCCTGGGCCGACGCCGGGGACGTGATGGAGAAGGCCTGCACGATGGCGCAGGCAAGGACGGTGTGCTTCTTGGTGAATGTCATGGTGTGCTCGTCTTCGCGCGCCATAAGGCGCGCTGCTTTTTTATCAAAGCCGGAGCCAACGTGGGGGAAGGGCAAACGTGATGGTGTTGCTGCTTTGCGCTTTCCTTCGCTGGCATTATCCAGATCAGGTACGAAGGGTATCTCTCACCCGGAACAGCATTCCAGGACCCCTAGCGAAGCCGCGAGTGTAGCACGGCCTATGGCGGCCGTGGCGATTCTGGCAAGACGATGTGGCGTGTTTGACTCACGCCTTGGCGGTGGACGGTTCCTCGGCCGCCAGTGTTTGCGCGGCGCCAGCCGGCGCCATGTGGCGCAGCAGCGTGGCGCGCGCCGCATCGCCGATCGCGCGCCAGTGCTCGCGGCGCTGGGCGGCGCGCTTGCGGTGCTTCGACGGCATGTCGGCCAGCGGCTTGAGGTAGAACGGCAGCGTCACCAGGCAGGTGCGCGCGTCTTTCTCGGCGCCGCCGAGGATGCGCCAGAAGCCGTCGTAGGCATTCTCGAAAGCCTTGTCCTGGGCCGGGTCGTAAGCCACGTGCGCGGCGCCGCGCACCGCGACCACGCGGTCGATGTCCAGGGCCTGGCAGGCGCCCTGCAGGGCGGCGAAGCAGAAGAAGCTGGGCGAATTGTTGGGGAACACGCGCTCGAAGGCGTCGAAGGCTTCGCCGGCGTCGCGCCACAGGCCGGCGTTGCGGGTCACGAACGGCACGATCGGCGAGGCAACGTCGAACAGGCTGCCTTCGACCCAGGTCCAGGACAGGCGGTGCAGCACCTTGCCGTCGGCGAGCAGGGACAGCGTCAGTTCGCCCTCCGGATCGTGGCGTGGCGCGCTCGCCAGCCTGAGCGCAAAGCTGCCGCCGCCGTTCTCGGCGTCCGCCTGATGCTGCCACAGGATCAGGCCATCGCCCGCCACCGCTTGCCGATAGGCGGCGCCAAAGGTGGCCTGCTCGAAGCGGTGGTGCGCCAGCACGCAGCGCATGCGTTCACGCACGCCCAGGCCACGGGCCAGGTAGTCGCGCGTGCTCACCTGCTGGAACAGGTCGTCGGCAGGCAGGTCCGGCTGGCGCGCGGTCTGTGCCAGTTGGGTCAGGGACTGGTGCTCACGCCAGTAGCGCAAGGCATGCCAGCGTTGGGTCAGGCGCGCGAAAATCATGAAACGCTCCATTCGGCGTAAAGGTGCGGACGTAATAAAAGGAAATTAATTCCTAGTTGCAATTATGTGCTGAATTGCTGTCGCGTGCCTGTGCCTGGCAACGAAAATGTTGGCAAATGGAAACGGCGTGGTGCGTTCATGGAATCTCTGGACGGTTTGACTTGTGGTTGTTTTTTGACGAACACAACAAGACTACCATGTTTGCAGCGCGCCACGCTTCTTCATTCATACCGATAATGCGCCGAACCATTGATGATTGGAGGCGCAAGATGGCGTATGAATTGTTCTACTGGCCGTCCATACAGGGACGCGGCGAATTCGTCCGGCTGGCGCTCGAGGAAGCGGGCGCCGAGTATGTCGATGTGGCGCGCCGCGACGGCGGTGTGGACCTGCTGATGGCGGCGCTCGAGGTGGAAGAGCACCCGGCATTCGCGCCGCCCTTCCTGAAGGCGGGCGAGCAGACCATCGGCCAGGTGGCCAATATCCTGCTGTTCCTGGGTGAGCAGCACGGCCTGGCGCCGCGCACCGACCCGGGCCGCCTGTGGGTGCACCAGCTGCAGCTGACCATCGCCGACCTGGTGGCCGAGGCCCACGACACCCACCACCCGATCGCCGCAGGACTGTACTACGAAGACCAGAAGCCGGAAGCGCTGCGCCGCTCGGCCGACTTCATCGAGTCGCGCATCCCCAAGTTCATGGCCTACTTTGCGCGCCTGCTGTCCAATCCCGAGCAGCGCGACTACCTCACCGGCGACAAGGTGACGTATGCCGACCTGTCGCTGTTCCAGGTCATCGAAGGCTTGCGCTACGCCTTTCCGAACGCGATGCACAAGACAGAGCAGGAGCATCCCGTGCTCACCGCGCTGCGCGACCGGGTGGCGGCGCGGCCGAATATCGCGGCCTATCTGGCGTCCGACCGCCGCATCCCGTTCAACCAGGACGGCATCTTCCGCCGCTATCCGGAACTGGACCAATAAGATTCAATCCCACGCAGGCGCGAAATCCGGGCTGACCAGGCGGCCGCCGTTGTCGAGCGCATCGATGGCGGCGTGCTCTAGCGCGTCCAGCACGAGCGTGTCGGCCGCCAGGTTACCGGCCAGGTTGGCCCGCTTGGTCGAGGATGGAATCACCGCGTAGCCCTTGGCCAGCAGCCAGGCCAGCGTGACCTGGGCCGGGGTTGCGCCAAGGCGGCGCGCGATCGCGCCGATGACCGGGTCGTCCAGCACCTTGCCATAGGCCAGCGGCATATAGGCCGTGATGTGGATGCCGGCCGCGCGCGCGGCATCGACCACGGTGCGGTTCTGCAGGTAGGGATGCAGTTCGACCTGGTTGGTGGCGATCTGCTGCGCGCCGACGCTGGCGATCGCTTCGCGCATCAGCGCCACCGGAAAGTTCGAGATGCCGATGGCGCCGCTCAAGCCGGCGTCGCGCGCCGCCAGCAGTGCCTCCATCGATTCGGCGACCGGTACCGCGCCACCGGGCGATGGCCAGTGGATCAGCGTCAGGTCAACCTGCTCGACGCCCAGTTTGGACAGGCTGTCCTTCAGGCTGGCCGCCAGCCGGTCGGCGGCCAGGTGCCCGGTCCAGACCTTGGTGGTCAGGTAGATCTCGCTGCGCGCCACGCCGGCCTCGCGCAGGGCCTGGCCGACTTCACGCTCGTTGCCGTAGATCTGGGCAGTGTCGATATGGCGGTAGCCCAGCGCCAGGCCGGTGCGGACCGAATCGATGGCGGCCTGGCCCTGCAGGCGGAAAGTGCCGAGGCCGATGGATGGAATAGTCATGCTGCGTCCTTTGAAAAACGATTAGTGGGTGGCGACGGCGCCGCTGGTCAGGGGCTTGGCCGGCACGCCTTCGCGCCGATCAAGCCAGCCGGCCAGGGTCGTGAGCAGCAGGGCGCCGATCACCACCAGCGCGCCGATCCACGGCGTGGCCATCAGGCCCAGCTTCGCGACGATCAGGCCGCCACCCCAGGCGCCCAGCGCGATGCCGACGTTGAAGGCCGCGATGTTCAGGCCCGACGCCACATCCACCGCGCGCGGCGCATCGATCTCGGCGCGCTGCACCACATAGACTTGCAGGCCGGGCACGTTGCCGAAGGCGACCGCGCCCCAGGCCAGTACGGTGAGCAGCACCAGCGTCTTGTTCGGCGCGGTGAAGCTCAAGACCAGCAGCACCACGGCCAGCAGCGCAAAAACGATCTGCAGCGCGCGCACCGGACCATGGCGGTCGGCCAGCTTGCCGCCCCAGATATTCCCGGCCGCGACCGAGACGCCGTACACCAGCATCACCAGGCCAACCGTGGACGCCTCGAAGCCGGCCACCTCTTGCAGGATGGGCGCCAGGTAAGTGAAGGCGATGAAGGTGCCGCCGTAGCCGAGCGTGGTCATGGCGTACACCAGCAGCAGGCGCGGCTTTTTCAGCACCGCCAGTTGCGTGAGCAGGCTGGCCGGCTTGCTACCCGCGATATCCGATGGCACCAGGATGGCGCTGCCGATGATGGCAATCACGCCCAGCACCGACACGGCCAGGAAAGTCGCCTGCCAGCCGAAATGCTGGCCGATGAAGGTCCCGATCGGCACGCCGGTGACCAGCGCCACGGTCAGGCCGGTGAACATCAGCGCGATGGCGCTGGCCGCTTTTTCCTTCGGCACCAGCCCCGTTGCGATGGTCGAGCCGATCGAGAAGAACACGCCGTGGGCGAGGCCGGTGAGCACGCGCGCGGCCATCAGCGAGGCGTAGTTCGGCGCCATCCAGGCCACCAGGTTACCGAGCGTGAACAGGACCATCAGGCCGAGCAGCAGCTGCTTGCGCGGCACGCGGCCGGTGAGGGCGGTCAGCACCGGCGCGCCGATGGCGACGCCCAGCGCGTACAGGCTGACCAGCAGGCCAGCCGAGGGCACCGACACATCGAGGCTGGCGGCGATGGTGGGAATCAGGCCGACGATCACGAATTCGGTCGTCCCGATGGCGAAGGCGCTCAATGCGAGCGCCCAGAGTGCGAGTGGCATGGATGTTCTCCTTGTATAGCCGGGCTTGGTTTAGTCAGGCATGCAGTGTGCCGTGT
>Ga0265780_10010936_pt1 | contig 10784 bp, 4 predicted proteins | sample P1T30metagenome_FD_192432 | JGI IMG/M metagenome (GOLD analysis project Ga0265780, IMG submission 192432) | Plant litter microbial communities from East Loma Ridge, Irvine, California - P1 T30 | ecosystem: Environmental > Terrestrial > Plant litter > Unclassified | place: USA: California... | reverse complement strand
TTGTAGAACTTACTGAAGGATCACTTCGCCTTTCGGTAGTGCGTGACCAGAGTAGGAAAGCAGAAGATCCTTGCCAGATCGTTTTCCACTTTAAACCAAAACAATAAAGCATAATTGCCGGTAAGTGCATCCAAAAGTGCTTACCGGCATTTTTTTCCAAAAAAAGCTATGACCAAAAAACACACATTTTTCTTTACTATCCTTGCCATGGCTGGCCTGCTTACTATTGCAGCCTGCAGCAGCACCGATACTAAAGAAGCAAACAACCGCAAAGTGGCTTTTAATAAAAACTGGCAGTTTCATTTAAACAATGCGGCTACAGATAAAGACACCATTAGCACTGCCACACAATGGCGCACACTTTCTGTTCCCCATGACTGGAGCATAGAAGGCAAATTTGATGAGAACAGCCCAACAGGTACCGGCGGAGGCGCCCTTGTAGGCGGACTTGGCTGGTATAAAAAAACATTTACCGTTGCAGCGGCAGACAGCACTAAAGTAACATCTATAGTGTTTGATGGCGTATACTGCAACAGCGAGGTTTATATTAACGGACACCTGTTAGGCAAACGCCCTAACGGTTATATTAGTTTTGCGTATAACCTTACCCCGTATTTAAAATATGGCGATGCCAAAAATGAAGTACTTGTAAAAGTAGACAACTCTAAACAGCCTAACTCACGCTGGTATTCGGGATCAGGTATTTACCGTAATGTATGGTTACAAACTACCGATAAACTGCATGTGGGTGAGTACGGAACGTTTGTTTCTACACCTGCTGTAACCCCAGATAAAGCAACCGTTGCTTTAGAGACCACCATTAAAAACGAGTATGCCGATGCTAAAGAGGCTACCGTTACCACTACCTTATATAAAGGAGATAAAGAAGTGACATCTGCAAGCCAGAAAGTTTCACTTTCGGCGAATGCCGAAAAAACCATTAAACAGAAAACTAACGTAAGCAACCCGGTACTATGGAATGTAGATGCCCCGGAGCTATACACCGCTATAACCGAAATTAAAATAGGCGATGCTATTGTAGACACCTACAGCACGCCTTTCGGAATCCGTGAATTTAAGTTTGACCTTGATAAAGGGTTTTTACTGAACGGAAAACAATTAAAGATTAAAGGCGTTTGCCTTCACCACGATCTGGGTCCGCTTGGTACAGCCATCAACACAAGGGCTATTGAGCGCCAGCTGGAGATCATGAAGGAAATGGGTGTTAACGGCATACGTACATCGCACAACCCACCTGCCCCGGAACTATTAGACCTTTGCGACAAAATGGGCTTTATTGTTATGGATGAGGCTTTTGATATGTGGGAACAGTCTAAAAACAAAGACGATTACAGCACGGCATGGGCACAGTGGCATAAAATTGACCTTGAAGCACAAATTTTAAGGGACAGGAACCACCCAAGCGTTTTTGTTTGGAGCATTGGTAACGAAATACCGGAACAATGGAACGAGAACGGCGCAAGAATAGGTAAAGAACTGGCTGCTATTGTAAAAGCGCTTGACACTACCCGCCCGGTAACTGCGGCTATGAATCCGCCAATTGTAGTAAACGGCGATATTAACATCCAGTTTACCGAGACGGCTGCAAAGCCTAATGCACTGGCAGGAAGCGGTGCGTTAGATCTTATTGGGTACAACTATGCACACCAAACCTATGCTAACCACAAGATCAACTTCCCTAAGACTCCTTTTATCGCTACCGAAACAACATCGGGGCTGCAAACGAGGGGCTACTATGATGAACGGTCTGACACTATAAAACTATGGCCTAAGCGATGGGATATTCCGCTTACTACAGGTAATGCGGGCAACACAGTTTCGGCATACGACCAGGTGCAGACGCCCTGGGGTTCTACACACGAAGCAACATGGAAGGTAATGAAGAAACACGATTTCCTATCGGGCTTTTTCATCTGGACAGGTTTTGATTATATCGGCGAGCCTACACCCTACCAGTGGCCGTCTATCAGCTCTTACTTTGGTATTGTAGACTTAGCAGGCTTCCCTAAAGATGTATACTATATGTACCAGAGCGAATTTACTACTAAAGATGTACTGCACATTTTACCGCATTGGAACTGGAAAGCAGGACAAACGGTAGATGTTTGGGCGTACTACAATAATGCCGATGAAGTGGAGCTTTACCTTAACGGAAAATCGGTTGGCAAGCAAAGCAAAAAAGGCGATGACCTTCACGTTATGTGGAAAGTGCCGTTTGCTCCCGGAACGTTAAAAGCGGTATCGCGCAAAGGCGGAAAAACAGTGCTTGAAAGAGAAGTGAAAACGGCCGGTGCACCTGCTGCCCTTAAGCTTACCGCAGACCGCACAACTATTAAAGCCGATGGCAGCGACCTTAGCTTTATAACCGTAGACATTTATGATGGTAAAGGCGTGTTTGCCGCAACAGCCAACAACGAAATTAACTTTAGCGTAAAAGGCAATGGTAAGATTGTAGGGGTTTGCAGCGGCGACCCTGTTAGCCACGAATCGTACAAAGGCACTAAGCACACAGCCCTTAACGGCAAATGCCTTGTAATTGTACAGTCTACAGAAAAAGCAGGAAGCATTGAGCTTACCGCTACTGCTAAAGGACTGAAAAGTGAGTCGATACAACTATCGGCAGAATAAATTAGCCAAAGAACAAACATCTATATAAAATGAAAAAAACAACTTTAGCAGCGGCGTTTCTTAGCCTTGCCCTTGGGCTGGCATTTAGCCATGAAGCTGCTGCACAAATACAGAACGCCGACGTACTGAACGCGCCTGTAGATGTGAGCAAAGACTTTGAAAATTACCTAAACACCTTTTACTTTGCCGATGAGCTTGCCTCTTTTGATCCTGCTACCGGAAAAGGAACAGTAAAATACCTGCGTTACAATTACAAAACGCGCCAGGCTTTCAACAACATGATGATGAAGCCCGATGTGGAAAAAGCAAACGAATTTCCTGCTACAGAATATGCCGATGCTCCGGTGCTTCCATTTAGCATTGAATTCGTTTCTGAGCGTACCGTAAGGATAAAAAATGCTTCGGGGCCACAGTTTAACCAACCTACGGAGTCGTTGATGCTTATTAACGGCACGGCACCTAACCACCCTGAAAGCTGGAAATACAGCAAAACGGCTACAGGCCACCAGTATGTTAGCAAATTTGGTAAAGTGATTATTGAAAGCAAACCGTGGCACGTAAAAATTTACGATGCATCGGGGAAAATGCTTACCTCAACACTGCACAACGACGACCTTCAGAATACCTATACGCCTACCCTTCCGTTCTCTTTTGTGCGAAGAAACAGCGATTATTCAAGAAGCGTTGCTCCTGTTTTCGGCCTTGAGCCGGATGAAAAAATATTTGGCTGCGGCGAATCGTTTACGCAATTCAACAAGCGCGGGCAAAAAGTTATTATGTGGACGGATGATGCCAATGGTGTTCAGAACGAAACCATGTACAAGCCTATTCCGTTTTACATGAGTTCACGCGGATATGGTGTGTTTATGCATACTTCATCGCCTATTACGGTAGATTTTGGCAAATACTACGCCAGCGCCAATAAAATGATGATTGGCGATGACGTTGCCGACCTTTTTATTTTTATTGGTGAGCCAAAAGATATTCTTGATGAGTATACAGACCTTACAGGTAAAGCAGCAATGCCTCCACTTTGGTCGTTTGGCTTATGGATGAGCCGTATTACCTATTTCTCTGAAAAAGAAGGCCGTGAAGTGGCTAAAAACTTAAGAAAATATAAAATACCAAGTGATGTTATCCATTTTGATACCGGATGGTTTGATGTAGACTGGAGAAATAACTATGAGTTTGCCTCTAAGCGTTTTGAAGATCCTAAAAAGATGATGGCAGATATGAAAAAAGACGGCTTTAATGTTTGCCTTTGGCAGCTGCCGTACTTTACGCCAAAAAATACTTTATTCAATGAGATCGTAAACAACAACCTTGCTGTTAAAGATAAAAAAGGAAACATTCCATACGAAGATGCGGTACTGGATTTCTCTAACCCGGAAACGGTAAAATGGTACCAGGGTAAACTAAAACACCTGTTCGATCAGGGCGTTGGCGTATTTAAGGTAGACTTTGGAGAGGCTGCGCCAACAGATGGTATTTACCACAGCGGGCGCACCGGTTTTTACGAACATAACTTATACCCATTACGTTACAACAAAGCTGTTGCCGAAGTTACCCAGCGTGAAAAAGGATATACCCTTATATGGGCAAGAAGCACATGGGCAGGAAGCCAGCGTTACCCTTTACATTGGGGTGGCGATGCCGAAACCAATAACGGAGCAATGTCTGCAACGCTTAGGGGCGGACTCTCGTTAGGGTTATCAGGATTTAGTTTCTGGAGCCACGATTTGGGTGGATTTGCAACAAAATCGCCTGAAGCATTATACAGGAGATGGACGCCGTTTGGTATGCTTACTTCTCACGTGCGCAGCCACGGTGAGCCACCAAGGGAGCCTTGGTTATTTAGCGAAGAATTTTTAAAAGGCTACCGTAATGCAGATAACATGCGTTACGAACTGATGCCATATATCTATGCACAGGCTAAAGAAAGTTCTGAAAACGGATGGCCAATGATGCGTGCCCTGTTTGTAGAATATCCTGAAGATGCAGGTGCATGGTTAGTAGACAACCAGTACATGTTTGGATCTGACTTATTAGTGGCTCCGTTATTTGAAGAAGTAACCGAAAGAGACGTTTATCTTCCGGCAGGAACATGGATAGACTACCAGACTAAAAAAGTATACCAGGGCGGATGGCACAAGATAAAAGCCGGTGATATACCTATTGTAGTATTAGTTAAAAATGGGGCTGTAATACCTCATATAAAACTGGCACAAAGCACACAGGATATGGATTGGAGCCAACTTACCCTTAAGGTATTTGCTACAGAAGGTACAACTACAGCTACCGGTAAAGTATACCTGCCGGAAGGCGATAAGGTACAAACGGTTTCGGCTTCAAGATCTGGCAGCAGCTTTACGGTAAGCCAGAATCCGTACAGCGGAAAAACAACATTTAAAACTGAGTTGATTAAATAATTTTTGTGACTATTTGGGTTAGTTCTTAAGTTCCCGGGAACCGTTTTGACTTCCGGTTCCCGGGTTTTTAAAAAACCATCCCATTACAAACCAATAGTATGACATTAAAACACATTATACTTACTGCACTATTACTTTCGGCAATTGCCGGAACTGCGCAGAACAAGAAGACAGCTTACGAGCTACAATCGCCCACAGGCAAAAACGCCATTAATTTTGAATTGGTAAACAACGCTCCTACCTATTCTGTAAAACATGGCAAGACCGATGTTATTACACCATCTGCAATGGGCTTTATCTTAAAAGATGAGAACCTTACTAAAAACTTTGAGATTGCCGATGTAAAAACCTCATCGCATGACGATACATGGACACAGGTTTGGGGCGAGAAGAAAAGCATCCGCAACCACTACAACGAGCTGGTTGTAAAGCTAAACAGCAAAGATGCCAACAAACGTAAGCTTGAAATTCAGTTTCGCGCGTTTGATGACGGTGTAGCTTTTAGGTATGTATATCCTGAACAGGGTATTAAAGACAGTATCTATATTACTGATGAAGTTACCGCCTTTAACCTTAAAGAAGATGGACAGGCATGGTGGATTCCTGCTTACCTTGACCAGCAGATGGAATACCTTTTTACCAAATCGGCAGTTAGCAAACTGGACGTGGTACACACACCATTAACAATAGAGAACAAAAACACAGTAATAAGTTTTCACGAAGCCGACCTTAAAGATTTTGCTGCTATGACGCTTAGGCATACCAAAGGCACCAGCTTTAAAGCTGACCTTATGCCGTGGTCTGACGGGATCTTAGTACGAGCTAAAGGTTCGTTTACTACACCCTGGAGAACACTTCAGATAGGTGAAAAACCAGGAGATCTTATAGAGTCGTACCTTATCCTGAATCTTAACGAGCCTAATAAGCTTAAAGATGTGTCGTATGTTCATCCGCTAAAGTACCTTGGTATTTGGTGGGGCATGCACATTGGGCAGTACACATTTTGGGAAAGCGACAAACAGGGTGCTACCACAAAACGTGCTAAAGAATATATTGATTTTACAGCCAAAGAAGGTTTTCATTACTTATTGATTGAAGGATGGAACAAAGGATGGACGCCGGACTGGTACAAAAACCAGATACATACTTTTAGCTTTACCGAAAATGCCGATAACTTTAATTTGGAAGAAGTTGTAAAATACGGACGTGCAAAAGGTGTTGAGATCATCGGTTATCACGAAACCGGATCTAACATTTATAATTACCTTACTGAAATTGACAAAGCATTCGCACTTTACCAAAAGGTAGGCATACACAATGTGAAAATTGGACAGGTAGGTTCTATGATGAACCTTAAAGAATGGCACCAGGGTCAGTACGGTGTGCGTTATTACCGTTATGTATTAGAGAAAGCGGCACAATATGGCCTTGCGGTTAACTTTCATGAACCGGTTAAAGATACAGGAGAACGCAGAACGTACCCTAACATGATGGCACGTGAAGGCGCCCGCGGTATGGAATATAATGCATGGAGCGAGGGCAACCCGCCAAGCCATGAAACAATATTACCATTTACACGCTTTTTATCGGGCCCGATGGACTTTACGCCTGGTATTATAGATGTTGAAGTTAAAAAAGGATATCCTGGTAAACGTGTACATACTACTGCTGCTAAACAACTATCGTTATACGTAGTGTTATATTCGCCAATACAAATGCTTGCCGACCTTCCTGAAAATTACGCAGGACAGCCGGAATTTCAGTTCCTTAAAGATGTACCTACCGATTGGGAGGATACTAAAATTGTGAACGGGGAAATTGGTAAATACATAACTACTGCCCGTAAAGATCGTAATAGTGCCGACTGGTATTTAGGAAGCTTAACGAATGAGGAAGCACGTAAACTTGATGTTTCATTATCATTCCTTGACCCTAAAGCGAAATACGAAGCGCAGATCTATGCTGATGCTCCCGGTACGGATGAAACCCACAATCCGGGTGAGGTAGCGGTTACTAAAAAGAATGTTACTGCTAAAGATAAGCTGACGATTAACCTGCCAATATCAGGTGGTACAGCCATCCGTTTCAAAAAACTATAAACCATGAAACAATATGTAGTATACATAATGTTATTGGCTACAGCATCGCTTTCGGCACAGCAAAAATATGCTTTTCAGAATCCGTCACTGGATACAGAGAAGCGTATTGATAACCTGCTATCGCTAATGACGCTGGATGAAAAGATACAGGCGTTGAGCACCAACCCTTCTATTCCGCGCCTTGGCGTTAAAGGTACAGGGCATGTTGAAGGCTTGCACGGGCTTGCACTTGGCGGCCCCGGACATTGGGAAGGCAAAGGCAAAGAGCCAATTACAACCACAACTTTTCCGCAAGCATACGGACTTGGAGAGACCTGGGACACCGAACTGTTGCAAAAAGTTGCTAACGCTGAAGGCATTGAGACGCGTTTTGCCTACCAAAAGTACAACCGAGGCGGACTGGTAGTGCGTGCACCAAATGCCGACATTGCCCGCGACCCGCGTTGGGGACGTACCGAAGAAAGCTATGGTGAAGATGCTTTTTTTAACGGCACCATGACAGTAGCCTTTGTAAAAGGGCTTCAGGGTAACCATCCTAACTACTGGCAGACAGCATCGTTAATGAAGCATTTTTTAGCCAACAGCAACGAAGATGGGCGTACTTATACCTCATCTGAATTTGATGAACGTTTATTTCGCGAGTACTATTCCCTACCCTTCCGGATGGGTGTGGTAGATGGTGGATCGCGTGCGTATATGGCGGCATACAATAAAGTAAACGGTATTCCGGCAATGGTGCACCCCATGCTAAAAGACATCACCGTTAAAGAATGGGGACAGAACGGTATTATTTGTACCGATGGTGGTGCTTTTGGATTACTGCTGTCTGACCATAAATACTACAAAGACAAATACCTTGGTGCTGCCGCGGCTGTAAAAGCAGGCATTAACCAGTTTCTTGATGATTATATTGATGGTGTTTATGGTGCGGTTGCCAATGGCTATCTTAAAGAAAAAGACATAGACGAAGTGCTTCGCGGCGACTATCGTGTAATGATAAAACTTGGCATGCTGGATTCGGCAGAAAACAATCCGTATGCAAAAATAGGTACAGATAAAGATGCGGTTGATCCGTGGACTACCGATGCCCACAAGAAACTGGCACTTGAAGCTACACAAAAATCGATCGTACTTTTAAAGAACGATCCGGCAAAACAGTTGCTTCCGATTGACAGAAAGAAAGTAAAACGTATTGCGGTTATCGGCCCCCGTGCCGACTCGGTGTTACTGGACTGGTACAGCGGAACTCCACCATATAGTATCACCCCTCTTGCAGGCATTAAAGCCAAGGCAGGCGAAAGCATCGAAATTACCTATGCGCTTAATAACATTGATGGCAAAGCAGCTAAACTGGCAAAGGAAGCTGATATTGCTATTGTTATTGCAGGCAATCATCCTACCTGTAATGCAGGATGGGCAGACTGCCCGGTGCCGAGTGATGGTAAAGAAGCTGTAGACAGGCAATCGCTTACACTGGAATATGAAGACCTTATTAAAGTTGTGCATCAGGCAAACCCAAACACGGTTGTAGTTTTGATGAGCAGTTTTCCGTATGCTATAAACTGGACACAGGAGCATGTACCGGCTATTATCCATATGACGCACAACAGCCAGGAAACAGGCAATGCACTTGCCGATGTTTTATTTGGCGACTACAACCCTGCCGGACGATTAACCCAAACATGGGTTAGCGATATTGCAGACTTACCACCGTTATTGGATTATAACATCAGGAATGGTCGTACCTATATGTACTTTAAAGGTAAACCGTTGTATAACTTTGGTTTTGGCTTAAGTTATACTACTTTTGGATATAAAGGCATTACCGCTGATAAATTATCCATAAAAAAAGGTGAAACCATAACGGTAAATGTAACCGTTACAAATACCGGCAGCCGCGATGGCGAAGAGGTAGTGCAGCTATATGTTAAGCAAACCGAATCTAAAATTGAACGCCCTGCCAAAGAACTGAAAGCCTTTAAGCGTGTTGCCTTAAAAGCAGGCGAAACAAAAACGGTTGCGCTTTTGCTTAGAGCTAAAGACCTTGAATACTGGAACACCAAAAACCAGCGCTTTGAACTGGAAAAGGGGACGATAGAATTACAGGCCGGCGGAGCATCTAACACTATCGCTGTTACAACAACAATTAAGACACAATAAACATCTATACTTTATGAAAAATAAAATACTATGCCTTTCAGCAGCACTTATGCTGGTAATGGCATCTTGTAAAAAAGACGGCGACGCGGTACAGGCAGACAGCGAAAGCATTGCGGCAAACTATGAAGGCAAACCAATGAGTGACGAATATGATGCTGAGATCGACAAGATCGTATCGCAAATGACGCTTGAAGAAAAAATAGGGCTGCTGCACGGCTACAGCATGTTTACCAATAAAGGCATTGAACGCCTGGGTGTTCCTGAAGTACACATGGCAGACGGACCGCTTGGTGTTCGTGAAGAAATATCGCGCAACAGTTGGGCTCCGGCAGGAAATACCGACGATTTTGCTACATTTTATCCTGCCGGTGGCGGACTTTCGGCTACATGGAACCCTGAAATGGCACATACCTTTGGTAAAAGTATAGGCGAAGAAGCACGCGCACGTGATAAAGACGTTTTGCTTGCCCCTGCATTTAATATTATTCGCTCGCCTCTTGGAGGGCGTACGTATGAGTACATGACCGAAGACCCATTTTTAAACAAAACGCTTGTAGTACCTTATGTAACGGGTGTTCAGCAGAATGATGTGGCGGTGTGCGTTAAGCACTACGCCGTTAATAACCAGGAGACCAACCGTGGTACTGTAGATGTACTTGTAGACGACCGTACACTTCGCGAAATTTACCTGCCTGCGTTTCATGACGCCATTGTAAAAGGAAATGCATACAGTGTAATGGGGGCGTATAACAAATTTCGTGGTGATTATTTATGTGAGAATCCGTATATGCTACAAACGATTCTTAGGGATGAGTGGGGCTTTAAAGGTATCGTGATCTCTGACTGGGCTGCGGTACACTCTACCAAAAAAGCGCTTGAAGCAGGAACCGATCTTGAAATGGGTACGCCTACGGCTTCTTTTGATGATCATTTTTTTGCTAATCCGCTTATTAAAGCTGTAAAAGAAGGAAAAGTTACAGAAGCAGAAGTTGACAAACACGCCAAAAGAATATTAAAAATGCTGTACAACCTTAAAGCAATGGGCAAAAAAGATGGCCGTGCTAAAGGAAGCATTTCTACCGATGCACACTACAAAGACGCTTACAACATAGCATCAGAGTCGGTTGTCCTTCTTAAAAATTCAGAAAATTTATTACCCCTAAATACATCAGCCCTAAAAAGTGTGGCTGTAATTGGTGCTAACGCAACACAAAAACATGCTCAGGGCGGTTTTGGTGCAGGTGTAAAAACCAAGCACGAAGTAACGCCGCTTGATGCATTAAAAGCTAAGCTTCCAAAGTCGGTTACTATTAATTATGCTCAGGGTTACAAAACGGAATTCAAGCCTAAAAAAGAAATGAAATTTGGCCAGGTAACACAGGAAGCTAAAGAAACCGTAACAGATCTTGATCCTAAAATGGTTGCCGAAGCAGTTGCTGCTGCTAAA
>Ga0265780_10010935_pt1 | contig 10784 bp, 3 predicted proteins | sample P1T30metagenome_FD_192432 | JGI IMG/M metagenome (GOLD analysis project Ga0265780, IMG submission 192432) | Plant litter microbial communities from East Loma Ridge, Irvine, California - P1 T30 | ecosystem: Environmental > Terrestrial > Plant litter > Unclassified | place: USA: California... | reverse complement strand
CTCGATCCTTATGAAGATCCGAAGCAGTCCATCGATACCCGGCTCGACGACCTTATCGCGCGGATGACGGTTGAGGAGAAGGTCGGGGCGTTGCTGCACATGAACGGCCCGACGGCTGGCGAACTCGGCAGCGGGCGCGCGTATGACGTGGCGAAGATGACCCTGGCGATCACCAAGACCCACATCACCAGTTTCATTACCCGCCTTTCGGTGCCGCCCGCCGAGATGGCTGACCAGAACAATGCGGCGCAGCACATCGCGGAAAGCGCGCGGCTCGGCATTCCGGTCACGATCAGCACCGATCCGCGCAACCACTTCCAGGCGGTGTTGGGCGCGAGCACCGCGGGCGGGGGCTTCTCGCTCTGGCCGGAGACTCTCGGCTTCGCGGCGTTGCGCGATCCGGCGCGCGTTCGGCGCTTTGGCGATATTGTGCGGAGCGAATATCGTGCGGTCGGCATCCACATGGCGCTCTCTCCGCAGGCCGATCTCGCGAGCGAACCGCGCTGGCCGCGCGTGACTGCGACGTTCGGCTCCGACCCGGCGCTCGTGTCCAAGATGGTCGGCGCCTATGTCGAGGGTTTTCAGGGCGGTGCAAACGGGGTGACGCGCAATGGCGTCGCGACCGTGGTGAAGCATTGGGTCGGCTATGGCGCGGAGCCAGAGGGGTTCGACGGGCACAACGCTTATGGTTCGGTGGCGAAGCTCGACAATGCCAGCTTCGCCCGTCACGTCGCCGCCTTCGACGGTGCGTTCGCGGCCAAGGCGGCCGGGATCATGCCAACCTATCCGATCCTCACGGGCGTAACGCTGAACGGAAAGCCGCTCGAGCCGGTCGGCGCGGGGTTCAACGCACAGTTGCTCGACGGGCTGCTGCGCAAGGAAAAGCATTTCGGCGGACTGATCGTCTCCGACTGGGCGATCACCAACGACTGTCCCGAACAATGCCGCGCACCGACCGAGCAGAAGCCGCAGGGCTTCGCGATCGGCATGCCCTGGGGTGTCGAGAGCCTGACGGTCGAGCAACGCTTCGCCAAAGGCCTCAATGCCGGGATCGACCAGTTCGGCGGCGTCGCCGATCCCGAACCGCTGCTCGCAGCGGTGAAGGACGGGTCGGTCAGTGTCGCGCGGATCGACGCGGCGGTACGGCGTGTGCTGCGGTTGAAGTTCGAACTCGGCCTGTTCGACAATCCCTATGTCGATGCGGGCGCGGCGGTGAGGATCGTCGGCGATCCTTCCCACATTCGTGAGGCGGAAGCCGCCCAGCGCGACGCGCAGGTGCTGCTGGAAAACCGCGACGCGATGCTGCCGATCCGCGCACGGGGCAAGCGCGTGTGGCTCTACCGGGTCGATCCGGCGGCGGCGCGGGCAAAAGGCTTCGTCGTGGTGGACGATCTACGCCAGGCAGATCTTGCCATCCTGCGCGTTGATGCGCCGTCCGAGAAACTGCATCCCTACGCCTTCTTCGGATCGCGCCAGAACGAGGGGCGGCTCGATTTCCGCGACGGCGACAAGGATTACGAGGCGATCAAGCTCGCTACCGCCGCCGTCCCGACCGCCGTCGCGATCAACCTCGATCGGCCAGCCGTCCTGACCAACGTGCGCGGCACGGTGCGCGCGCTGGTCGCGACCTTCGGGGCGAGCGACGCGGCGGTGCTCGACGTGATGACCGGCGCGGCGACTCCCAAGGGCCGGCTGCCCTTCGAACTGCCTTCGTCGATGGCTGCGGTTGCGAGGCAGGACCCCGCCGCGCCCGATGACAGCGCGGCGCCGCTCTATCCATTCGGGTATCGTCATCCGTAACGACGGAATGGCATGACGAGTCCGCCGATTGGCAGACGATTCCGCTCACCCCCACGCGCTCGATATCTTACCGGCTTCAGTCCAGCCGGTTTTCGGTGCCGACGTGTCCGTATAAAGAATGGCCCACCATCTTTGGGGATGGCGGGCCATTGCAAGGGGGACGGGGAGGATCAGAACTTGGTGCGGATGCCGAACGACACCAGCCGGCCCAACGTCGAGCCGTTGGCATAGCCCGAACCCGAATTCTTATAGGGCGGGTTCTGGTCGAAGGCGTTGTCGACGTTGAGCGTCAACGAGGTGCCGTTGACGACGTGCAGTTTCTCCAGATCGAGCGCGAGATACAGGTCCACCGTGTCGAACGTGCCGACCTGACTCTGGGTCGCGTCGAACAGGATCGGATAGCCGCCACTATGGTTCAACTGCGCGCGGCCGGTGATGGGGCCTGCCGTCGCACCCAACGCCGCGATGAAGTTGAAGCGGCTGACGCCGTTGTCGAGCAGTTCGGTATAGATGCCGTTGCTCGACGGACTGGAGCGACGATGCAGTGTGTAGGTGCCGCCGAAGCTCGCGTTGATCGAGCCGAAGCTGGTCGGCTGGTTATACGCCAGGTTGAAGTCGATACCGTCTTGCAACAGCCGCCCGCGATTGTAGCGGCGCAGGTCGAGTACCGAATAGGGCGTGCCGAAATTGGAGTAGAGGAAGGCGAGCGACGGGAAATTGTCCGGCTGCTTGCCGCCCGAGAAGGTGTTGACCTGCGCGGCGGTCGGATTGAGGATGTAGAATGGCGCATTGAGCGGATCGGCATACCACGGCAGGCCGCCGCTGAAGCCCCCGGAATTGACGCTGATGATGTCCTTGAAATCGATGTTGTAATAGGTCGCGCTGAGCGTCAGCGCCTTGAAGAAGGACGGGTTGATATCCCCGCCGATTGACCAGGTGTGCGCCGTTTCCGGCTTCAGATTGGGGTTGCCGCCCGAAATCCAGATGATCGGCCGCCCGCCCGAATACCCGATGCCTGTGGTATAGGAGATGCGCGAGTCGACCGAACCCACCGTGTCGGCAAGGCTGGGCGCATGGAACGAGGTGCCCCAGTTGCCGCGCAATGTGATGCCGTCGATCGGCTTGTAGGTAAAGCCGACCTTCGGGTTGGTCGTGCCGCCCACGTCGCTATAATGGTCGTAGCGCAGCGAGCCGGTGAGATTGAGCGCCTGGAACCCGGCGCGCGCGTTCGATTCGCCGAAGATCGGCACGAGCACTTCGCCATAGAGCGACTTGACCGTGCGACCGGCGGACGCGGAGTTGCGGAACGGCGCGGCTGCCGAGCCGAAGCGGATATCGGCCGCGATTCCCTCCCAATGATATTCCGCGCCGACCGCGAGCCGCACGTCACCCCCCGGCAGCGAGGCGAGTGTGCCGTCCGCGACGAGGCGACCCTCGGCCAGATCCTGAAGCGCGCGCGAATAGTTGCTGTAATCGCGGATCGAGGTGAGCACCGCCGCATTGGTGCCGGCGATGTTGTACGGGTTCAGCGCGGTGGCGGTGGTCGTGCCGGCCAGCGCGGCGGCGACGTTGCCGGCGTTGGTGGTATATTCGATCGTGTTGTTATAGCTGTGCCCGTAGTTGGCGAGGCCGCGCAGGTGCCAGCTATGGCCGAGATCCGCGTCGAAGGTCGGCGTCACGCCCCAGGAATCGAACCGGGCCGGGCTCGCGATTCCCTTGCCGTACACGCTCGAGAAATCGAAATTGACGACCTGGCTCGTCTCCGCGCCGATCGGCTGGAAATAGGGATTGGTGCTGGTGATGTTGCCGCTGCCGGCCAGACTCGCCTGCATCAGACTGGTAACGCGGCGCGAATAATATGCCGTGATGTTGGTCGAGATAGAATCGTTCAACTGTTGGTCGAGCGTCGCGAACACGGTGTTGCGGTTCTCGCGCGGATAGATGTCGGCATAATCGGTGGTGCTGCACCGGTTTGCGCCGGCGGCGTTGGTCGCGGTCCGGCCCGGTAGGGGATAGTAGGTCGTGCCGATGCGGACGTTGCTCGGCGTGCAGTTGAAGCTGCGATTGTCCGGCCCGCCGTGCGCGGTGAAGTTCTGCGTGACGTAGTTGCGCTCATTACCCTGGACATTGTTGTGCCAGGCATAGGCATAGGACACGAACAGCGAGCCCGAACCCCAGTCCTTGCCGACCGTAACATTGGCATCGAGCGTGTTGTAGCCGTCCGCGAATCCATAATGGCCGTTCGCCTCGACGCCGTTGAAACGCTTGCGGGTGATGAAGTTGATGACGCCGCCGATCGCGTCCGAACCGTAGATCGACGAACCGCCGTCGGGTATCACCTCGACGCGCTGGATGATGCTGGGCGGGATGATCTGCGGATCGACATAGGTCTGCAAGATACCCGAGCCGACTACGCGGTGACCGTTGACCAACGTCAGCGTGGTGGTGCCGCCCGATGCGCCGAGATTGCGCAGATTGGTCTGCACGACCGGCTGGCCGAAGCCCGCCGTGCCGGTCGGGATAGTGTTGAAATTGCCGATCTGGGGGATGTTGGCGAGCAGATCATTCGCGGATTGCGCGCCGGTAGCGACGACATCTGCCCGTGAGATGCTCAGCACGTTGGTGCCGACCGGAGCCACCCCGCGCAGCAACGTGCCGGTGACAACAACATCTTGCTGGGGGGCGCTGTCTTGCTCGGGCACCTCAGCCGCCAGTTGGGCCTGCGCCTCGGGGGTGGTCGTTTGTGCCGTCGCGGTCCCGGCGGTGCCAAGCATGAGAGCGAGGACGCTGGCCGAGCCTAGCGCCAGGTGCGAAGTTCCGCGTCGCTTCATATCGAAATCCCCTCTTTTTTTCTGTTACCCGGCAGCGCCTTGTTCGGCGCGTTCCGGGGCAGTCGCGGCGAAGCGCGGTGCGACGCAATCCTACCGCAGCGTTTTTTACATATCAACGTATTATTTTCGATTACCTTTATACTCGAAGGTAAGTGAAAATCACGATCGCGCTTCGCGGATCTAAACGCAGTTGGGCAGCGACGTGTGTGAGACGGGCGCGAGCGGCAAGAAGCGCCGGGCGTCGTCTGTCCCGCACGCCGAAAGCGTTTTTACGGGTGCCGCCTATTGCCCTCGCCATTGGCCGCCGCGACGGGTGATTGCGCTATGGTGACGGTGGCAGGGCGTCCATCGCGCGGAAGCGCGACTGCTCGGTCACGGGCCGGCCGCTCGTCTCAAGGCCGATGATCTGCCGCCGCGGCGTGTCGGACGCACCCGCGGCTTGCCACTTGGGCAGACCTGCGCCGTTGGGGTTTCCGTTTTTGATGAAATTGACGAAATACCCTTGCAGCACCTTGGAAACCTGCCGATCGGCTGGCGTCCAGGGGTAAAGTGGCGTCACTCCAGCCACATCCAGATTGCCGAGCGCATATTCGATCTCGGCGCTGTGGACCGCCCCGACGATCGGCATGGACGGGGCGGGAATGCCGATCGCGGGCTGGCGGATATGGTCGTAGCGGAAATAATAGGTCGGCTGACCGCTCTGGCGGTGCAGGTCGAACCATTTCCAGGTCGGCTGCCCGAGGAATTGGTCGCTAGAGACCTGGGTGGAGACTTTCACCACGTCGGCGTCGCTTGCGACCGGATAGAGCTTCAGTACGGTGTCGGCATTCCCGCCGAACAGCGAAACTATCCCCGCGCGATATCTGGCGACGGTCGGCGGATCGTTGCCGATCACCGTGTTGGCGAACATATCCTGCGAGTTGGAGCCGATCATTGCCGGCACATGTGCAGCCTGTCGCGCCGCATAGGTGGCATCGAGCGTCTGCGGCAAAAGATAGCCGTCGATCGCGAGGCCCAGCCCCGGAGCGGCTTTCGCCCCGCTGTTGAGGATGGCGTCGGCGGGAAGCTCGCGTAGCGCCGCGAGCGAGGTTGCGCCGAGTTTCTGGCTGAACGCCACGCCGCTGGCCTCGGCGGTCTTGAGCGGGACCGGCCCCATCCGCCCGTCGACCGCCGCGCCGCTTTCCCCGATTACGCCGACGATCAGGTCGCGCGAAAGCGGCGAAACGGTCAGCGCGCTCACCGAGAACGAGCCCGCCGATTCACCGTTTATGGTTATGTGCGACGGATCGCCGCCGAAGGCCGCGATATTGTCGCGCGTCCATTTTAGCGCGGCAACCTGATCGAAGAGACCTTGATTGCCGGAGGCGTGATGCGGCGATTCTGCCGTCAATTCCGGATGCGAGAAAAAGCCGAAATTCCCGAGACGGTAATTGGCGGCAATCACGATGATGCCCTGCTTGGCCATGCTCGCGCCGTCATAGCGCGATTCGTCAGCCGCTCCGGCAACGAAGCCGCCACCATAAACGTAGAAGAACACAGGCAATTTCATGCCCGGCTTGGCGTTCTCCGGCGTCCAGATGTTAAGGTAAAGGCAGTCCTCGCTGGTACTTTCCGAGCGGAAGCGCATGTCAGCGAAGGCGGCGGATTGCTCGCAGCGCGCGGACCACGTCGTCGCCATGCGAACTCCGCTCCATTTCGCCAGCGGCTGCGGCTCGCGCCAGCGCAGCGGCCCGACCGGCGGTTGCGCGAACGGAATGCCTCGGAAACTGCGCACGCCGTCCACCACCACGCCTTGAACGGTGCCGGCGGGCGCTGCTACCTGCAATGGGTCCGCCAGCGCCTGCGCGCTGGTCGTTGCGAGTGAGATGGCTACAAGTCCGAGAAATCTCATTCCGTTGGTCCTCTCGTTCAGTATTGTTTTTTTATACGGTCGATCTGGTTTGCCGGGGGTTTTGGCTTGGCAGGTCAGCGCCGACGTGGCTCGAAGGTGCCTCGGCGACGATCTGGATGGCGTGCCGTCCACTCGCCTTGTCGCGTCGACAAACGCGCCTGCCACGCTCCCGGAAAACGTTCGAAGGCAGGACTGTCGCGCCCAGTGATCTCGTATTTCCGTCCGCGTGTTTGGGGCAGAGCGGGTGAACGTCAGTTATCCGCATTTGTTTTCGAATCGTTTCTAATTCTTTCAATTAAAGGATCGACCGCGTAGCTGTTTCTGTCAATCCCGTCGTCAGCTCTGGCAGAAAAGGCGCCGACTTAGACGTGCCCCGGAAATTTCGGCGTTACCCGCATTCACGGGCCGTCAATCGACCTGAGCCGTCCTCGCTATAATGCTTCTGAAGCCGTCCAGCACCTCGCCTCACGTCGTCGATGTAAATGCCTACCAATCAGGGTATGGCCGTCTGGAATTGTTAGAGCTTCTGCCGGTTGGTGGGCACCAAGATAAAGTGTTTTCGGAACGAGAGAATGACAATGAGCTCCCGACTTCGGGTTGAAGGCCGCAGTATTGTTGCCGCCTTGAAAAGACGGCAATTTCGTAATCTTCGTCGTACCACCGCTGAACCTGGGATACGAAAAGGCGATATTCTGCGCATTGGCGTGCTTACTTCGCACGATGAGCCATTCGAGCGTGCGACAACGGCGCTTGGACCGCGCGGTAACGGAGCCTCACGGCAGCCACGCAAAGGCTTGGCGAAGCCGCGCCGCTGCATCGTCGGTAAAGACTTCGCCATGTGCGAACAGCACCGTCTCCGGGTCCAGGTCCAGCATCTCGTGGATCGCGGCGCGTGTTTCGGCGCCGCCCATCCGCAACGCCGCGCGGGCGTGCAGCGGCACCGTGCCGCGCGTCGCCAACAGCGTACTCATGACGGCGGCGGTAACCGGCGGCAGTTTGCGCGGTGCGAGGTTCTCGATGAGATCGGTGAGGACGAGCGTGCGTGACGGCGCGTGGAACAGGTACGCCTCACACAGTCCACGACCACGGATGAGGCCCTGGAGGATCTGGTCGCCCCATTCCGGCGGCGTTTGCTCGCCAAGATCGCGGTCGATCCGCACGTCCGATCGTCGCACCTGCGCTCGGTCGCGGAGGCCGGGAACGGCCCAGCTTATCGCATTGGGAAGGCGGTCTGCCAATCCTTGAGGAACGTCCAGTGTGCGGTTGTCGGGGCGAGCAGATGTTCGATCGGCCCGATCGCCTCCAGCTTCCGTGCCAGCGCGGGCGTGTGGTTGCAGGGCGAATGTAGTAGCAGGCCGCCGCCGGGCGTGCGGAAGATTGTCATGCGCAGTGGCAGCGCTAGACCCGCCGGTTTGATCGGCCCGCTGTCGACGATCCAAATACCCTCCGCGACGAGTTTGGGACTGTCGAGGGGCGGATAGGTGACATCGCGGGAACTGCCGGCCTTTGAGCGGCTGAGTAGATAGGTTGCCGCTATGACGCCGGCACCTATCGCCGCGCCAGCCTGCCAAGTCTTTGCGGAGGATTTGAGCATGAAGATTTCTCACTCAGCTTAGGCAATCGGACGTCGCCGTCGAGGCTATAACGTACCGCAAGGGCAGTCAGACTTCGCACGCCGCCGCATTGTGACCACGGCTCGCCGAGTGATATTAATATGTTTTATCAATTTCTTATTGAGAGTGATGTGCTGAACGCCAACTGATCGCGGTCGACATTGCAAGCTGACGTGCCATCGACTTCGGAGTTGACCGCCGGTTCAAGGATACTTCGCAGAACCGTATCGCGTGCGTGTCCCACATCAAAAATCGTCACGGACGCTGCGGCGCACGCCCGACAAAGCCGGCAGCGGCTAACCTGGATTATCACAACTAAGATGAGACGATGGGAACGTGTTCCGACGGCTGTCGGTTGTCGCTCGGCCAGCCGACCGGAGATGCCGTTTGCCTTTACCCTATCGTTGCATCCTTTCCGCCGGCCAAGACACGGCCGCGAACCATCAGCACCTGGAGGACGGCACATTGACGGAGGCGGCGAAGGCCGGCTTCGAGGCTCTGTTGTGGCGCGTGGCGGACGAAAGCTACGGATCGGCAGCCAGTCTTCCGCATGATCTGCCTCGCCGCTGCGCCGATGCGGGGCTCGGGCTTCTGCTTGACGTCGATGTCGCGGCTTTTGCCATCTCTGACGCATTGGTCTCCGAACACGCCACGCTGTTTGCGCTCCGGCGATCGTCGGCGCGCGAGGAGATCGTAGATCCGCGTGTGCCGATGCCACCATCCGGCACGGCTGTTGCGCGGCTGCGCGAGGACAGTGCCGCGCACGTCCTGCTCGCGCCGATCGCCGACCGGCTGATCGCGCTGATTGATGCAGGCGCGCAAGGGTTCCGCTTCTTGCAGGCGGAGCGGATCGCGCCCGATTTCCTCAGGACGCTGATCGCCCGCTTGCGGGACCACAAGGAAGGTCTCGTCGCGATTGCAGGGCCGGCGCTGTCGCGCGAAGCCGCGCGCGCGCTTCGCGGGGCGGGGCTCGACGGCGTGATGTCGTCATTTGGATGGTGGGATTTGCGCTCCGAGTGGCTGGTCGAGGAGCGCGAGGATCTGAAATCGGTCGCGCCGTTGATCGCGGAGCCGCGCGGCGCGCAACTGGCGGAGCAGGACGTCGCCCGCACGCTTCTCGCCGCGGCGGCGAGCGCAGACGGGCTGATCGTTCCGCTTGAGGTTTTCGATCGCGATCGCACGCTGGCCGGGCGGGCGGCCGATGCGGTTCGGCAGTGCGCGAACTTCGCTGGCGAGATGCGCCGTCTGAGCGGCGCCGGCGGGCCGGTGACGGCGCTGCTGCGCGCAGACGTGAACGACGTTCGCGATGCCGGAGCGGCGCTGCTGGTGCTCATCAACACGACGCGGGCGGTTCAGCCCGCCCCGGACCCGGCGATCGTGTTATCCACGGCGGGCGCCGCCTTCGAATCGTTCGGCGACGACGCGTTCGCGCCATTGGGCGCCGGAGAAGTTCGTATGCTGACGGCCCGCCGCGCGACCGCGATCACCCTCGAAGTCGCCACCGGCGGCATCGCTACGGCAGCACAGTCGCCGCGCCTCGTCATCGAGGATGTCGTGCCGCATGTCGACGGCGGCCTGCCTGTGAAGCGCGTCACGGGCGAGGCGGTGCCGGTAGAGGCGACGATCTTCGCCGACGGCCATGAGCAACTCGCCGCCGAGCTGCTTTGGCGAACAGCGGACAGCGCGGAATGGAGCGTGGTCCCGCTCGAGGAGCGCCCCAACTACCGCTGGCACGCGCAGTTCGCGCCGACCCGGCTCGGTCGGCACGAGTTCGTGATCGAGGCATGGCTCGATCGCTTCGGCGGCTTCACCCGCGACTTCCGCAAGAAGCTCGATGCTGGTGTCGCCCAGACGGTCGATTACGCCGAGGGGCGGCTGCTGGTCGAACATGCGCGCGACCGCGCGTCGGACGCATTGCAAGCCGAACTGACCGCGTTCGCGGATCGACTCGCGGGCGACACCGACGACGCTTTCTTGCTGTCGGACGAACTCGCCACGGCGATGCAGCGCGCGGACGATCGCCCGCATCGGCTGCGGTCGGCGGTGCAGCCGCTCGACGCCGAACGGCTGAGCGCGCGTTTCTCTAGCTGGTACGAACTGTTCCCGCGCTCCCAGGCGGTCGGTCGGCACGGCACCTTCACCGACGTGATCGCACGGTTGCCGGCGATCCGCGACATGGGATTCGACACGCTCTATTTCCCGCCGATCCACCCGATCGGCACGACCAACCGTAAGGGGCCGAACAACACGCTGACCCCCGAGCCGGGCGATCCCGGTAGCCCCTATGCGATCGGTGCGCCCGAAGGCGGCCACGAGGCGATCCATCCCGAACTCGGCAGTCTCGAAGATTTCCTCGCGCTGGTCGGCGCGGCGCGCGAACATGGGCTGGAGATCGCGCTCGACTTTGCGATCCAGTGTTCGCCCGATCATCCCTGGCTCAAGCAGCATCCCGGCTGGTTCGCATGGCGGCCCGACGGATCGATGAAATACGCCGAGAATCCGCCCAAGAAGTATCAGGATATCGTCAACGTCGACTTCTACGGCCCGGATGCGGTGCCGGGGCTGTGGACCGCGCTTCGCGACATCGTGCTGCTGTGGGTGGAGCGCGGCGTGAAGACGTTCCGCGTCGACAACCCGCACACCAAGCCG
>Ga0265780_10010934_pt1 | contig 10784 bp, 5 predicted proteins | sample P1T30metagenome_FD_192432 | JGI IMG/M metagenome (GOLD analysis project Ga0265780, IMG submission 192432) | Plant litter microbial communities from East Loma Ridge, Irvine, California - P1 T30 | ecosystem: Environmental > Terrestrial > Plant litter > Unclassified | place: USA: California... | reverse complement strand
CCGAGCTGGTCGAGGTTGGTGCCGTCGAAGTCGGCCAGGAAGTCGAACTCCCAGTCCTGCCAGGTGGTGACCGAGGTGATCGTGTGGTTGTCCAGCTTCCAGTTCAGGGTGCCGGCGATGCTGCGCGACTCGTGTTCGGCGAAGCCCGGATCGTCCATGCGCACGTCGCGGTTGTCCGGGCCGGGGGTGATGCCGACCAGGGCCGGCCCGATCGGCGCCACGCCGCGCAGGCTCGCGCCCGGCGGCACCGACAGGAAGGTCGTCACCGGGCCTTCGATGCGGCGCTTGTTGTAGTCGGCGATCAGGCGGCCGTCCAGGCTCGTGGTGGGCTTGAAGTCCAGGCGCAGGCGCGCGCCCTTGCTGCGTTCGCCATTCAGTTTGGCGCCCGATTCGAGATTGGTGACGTCGCCCTCGCGGTTGCCGGTGTAGGCGTTCAGGCGATAACCCAGCTTGTCGCTGATCGGGCCGGAGATGCCGGTTTCCAGGCGCTTCTCGCCATCGCTGGTCACGGTGACCTGCGCATGGCCTTCCTGCTCCTCGCTCGATTCCTTGGTGACGATGTTGATGACGCCGGCCGACGAGTTCTTCCCGAACAGCGTGCCCTGCGGGCCGCGCAGCACCTCGACGCGCGCGATGTCGCTCAGGTTCGAAAACGCCTGCAATTGCTGGATCACGGGCACGTCGTCGATGATCACCGAGACGGCCGATTCGATGCCGATGCTGAAGGCGAAGGTGCCGATGCCGCGCAGCGCGATATTGTTATTGTTGGGATTCTCGTTGATGGTCAGGGCCGGCGCCACGCGGGTCAGGTCCGAGAAGCCGACGATCTGCTGGTTCTCGATCGCGCGCTCGTCCACGGTGCTGACCGCGACCGGCACGTCCTGCATCGCCTGGGGGCGCTTCTGCGCGGTGACCGTCACCACTTGCAGGCCTTCCGACAACTGCGTGTTGGTCTCTTGAGCCTGGGCGGTCATGGCGCCGGCGGCCAGGATGGCCGCGGCATGGGCGATGGCGGTAAGGGCCGAGCGACGGCGCGAGGATGGAAAACTCATTGTGTCTCCTGATAATAATTGTGAAATGCGTTCTACAAGCGGTGTGATCGACTAGTATTTCAGCGCTCACCTCGCTGTCCATCGCCGCCGCGCTGCCTCTGCTATTTGGCTGCGGCGGGTCCACGCCTGGCGCACCAGGCATGGGAAATCCCTAAAAAATGGCTGACTCGCACAGGGGCGAGCCAGCAAAGAGACAGCAGCTGACTCAGGTTGCCTCAGAGCATCCAATCGGCCGACTGCGGTGATATATTAGGATTCCAACCCACCATGCACAACAGCCTGGCGGGTTTAGTCATCAAGTTGAGCGAAGCGGCGCTCGGTTGCCCGCTTTGGCCTGCGTTTCGATCACGCGGGTGATCGAAACCGCCCCTGCCGGAAGTCGCGCAGGATCTCGCGCGCGGCATTGTGCCCTGGCGCGCCGGTTACGCCGCCGCCGGGATGGGCGCCCGCGCCGCAGGTGTAAAGACCCGCCACCGGTCCGCGGTAGTCGGCGTGGCCCAGCATCGGGCGCGCCGAGAAAAGCTGGTCGAGGCCCAGCGCGCCATGGAAGATGTCGCCGCCCACCAGGCCGAATGTGCGTTCCAGGTCGAGTGGACTCATGATCTGGCGGCCCAATACCGCACGCCTGAAATTCGGCGCATGGCGATCGACCGTGTCGATCATGAGGTCGGCCACCTGCTCGCGGTGCTCGTCCCAGCTCGCGCCATCGGGCAGTTGCGGCGCGACGTGCTGGCAGAACAGGCTCGCCACGTGCTGCCCCGCCGGGGCCAGGGTCGGATCGAGCGTCGACGGGATCAGGAGTTCGACGATCGGCGCTTGCGACCAGCCCGACGCGCGCGCGTCGTGGTAGGCGCGCTCCATGTAAGCCAGGCTGGGCGCGATGATGATGCCGCTGCCATGGTGTTCGGCCATCGCCTTGCCCGGCAGGCAGCGAAAGTCCGGCAGTTCGGACAGCGCGACGTTCATGCGGAAGCTGCCCGCCCCGCAGCGCCATGCCGCCATGCGGCGCAGGAAGTCAGCCGGCAGCGCGCCAGGGTCGACCAGCCGGGTGTACAGCAGGCGCGGATTGAGGTTCGATACGACGGCGCGCGCATCGAGCCGCCCGCCGCCGCTCGTGACGACGCCAGTGGCGCGGCCCTTGTGCAGCAGGACTTCGTCTACCGCGCAGCCGGTGCGGATCTCGACGCCCAGCGCCTGCACCGCCTTCGCCATCGCCTGGGTGATGGCGCCCATGCCGCCGATCGCGTGGCCCCAGGCGCCCTTCTTCCCATTGACCTCGCCGAACACGTGGTGCAGCAGCACATAGACCGATCCGGGCGTATAGGGACTGGCGTAGTTGCCCACCACGCTGTCGAAACCATAGGCGGCCTTGATCGGATCGCTCTCGAACCAGCCGTCCAGGACATCGCCGGCCGACTTGGTAAACAGGTCCAGCAGTTCGCGCTGGCTGGCCAGCGACAGCTTGCGCATGCGGTTGCCGAGGCGGCCGGCCTTGAGCAGCTCGGGCAGCGCGGCCAGCCAGCCGCCCTGGATGCGGTTCGGCGGCGTCTGCAGCACCAGTTCGCGCAGCAGGTCGGCCGCGTCGTCCAGCTGCCGGTGATAGTCGTCCAGGCGCGCGGCGTCGCGTGGCGAGAACTTCGCCACCTCGGCCGCGGTCCGGCCGGCGCCGACCTTCAGGTAGCGGCCGTCTTCGAGCGGAAGAAAGTTGGAGAGCGGGCGTTCGACGATGCGCAGGCCGTGCCGGGCCAGCGCCATGTCGTAGATCACCCTGGGGTTGAGCAGCGAGACGGTGTAGGCGGCCACGGAGTTGCGAAAGCCGGGATGGAATTCCTCGGTGACCGCGGCGCCGCCGACGACGCCGCGCCGCTCGAGCAGCGTCACCTTCAGGCCGGCGCGGGCCAGGTACCAGGCGCAAACCAGGCCGTTATGGCCGGCGCCGATGATGATTGCGTCGCGCATCTGGCGTCTCCCCGAAGCGTGCAAGCGAACGCGACGATTCTACCGAGGGAATGGCCCGATGGCAAAAAAAGCCCCTGCGAACAGGGGCTGGAACATGCTTGCCTTACTTCGCGGCCGCCGCCTGCGCGCGCGCCGCGTGCAGCTTGCGGTAGCTGTCGATCAGGCGGTGGTGGCGGTCGAGACCTTCAAGCTGCATGCTGGTCGGGGTCAGGCCGTAAAAGCGCACGCTGCCATCGACCGCGCCCAGCACCGCGTCCATCCGCGTGTCGCCGAACATGCGGCGGAAGTTGACGACGTAGTCGTCCAGCTCCATCTCGTCATCCAGCACCACTTCGAGCACCGCGTTCATGGCCTGGTAGAACAGGCCGCGCTCGACGGTGTTGTCGTTGTACTGCAGGAAGGCGCCGACCAGTTCGTGCGCGTCCTCGAAGCGTTTCAGCGCGAGGTTGATCAGGAGGCGCAGCTCGAGCACCGTCAGCTGGCCCCAGTCGGTGTTCTCGTCGAACTCGATGCCGATCAGGCTGGCGATATCGGAGTACTCGTCCAGCTCATTGTTTTCCAGGCGCTCGAGCAGCGCCTCCAGGCTGTCGTCGTCCAGGCGGTGCAGGTTGAGGATGTCGGAACGGAACAGCAGCGATTTATTCGTGTTATCCCAGATCAGGTCTTCGACCGGATACACCTCGGAATAATCGGGCACCAGGATGCGGCAGGCCACGGCGCCCAGCTGGTCGTACACCGCGGTATAGACTTCCTTTCCCATCTCTTCGAGGATGGCGAGCAGGGTCGCGGCTTCCTCGGCGTTGGCATTGTCGCCCTTCGCGGTGAAGTCCCACTCGACGAAATCGACTTCGGATTTGGCGCTGAAGAAGCGCCACGACACGACGCCGCTCGAATCGATGAAGTGCTCGACGAAGTTATACGGCTCGGTCACGGCTTCGCTGGCGAAGGTCGGCCGCGGCAAGTCGTTGAGGCCTTCGAAGCTGCGGCCCTGCAGCAGTTCGGTCAGGCTGCGCTCCAGCGCCACTTCGAAGCAAGGGTGGGCGCCGAACGAAGCGAAGACGCCGCCGGTGCGCGGGTTCATCAGGGTCACGCACATCACCGGGTATTGGCCGCCCAGCGACGCGTCCTTGACCAGCACCGGGAAGCCCTGTTCTTCCAGGGCCTTGATGCCGGCCACGATGCCGGGATACTTGGCCAGCACCTCTTGCGGCACGTCGGGCAAGGCCATCTCGCTTTCCAGGATCTCGCGCTTGACGGCGCGCTCGAAGATCTCGGACAGGCACTGCACCTGCGCCTCGGCCAGCGTGTTACCGGCGCTCATGCCGTTACTGGCATACAGGTTTTCGATCAGGTTCGACGGGAAGTACACGACCTCGCCGTCCGACTGGCGCACGAAGGGCAGCGATACGATGCCGCGTTCCGCATTGCCCGAATTGGTGTCGATCAGGTGCGAGCCACGCAATTCGCCATCGGGATCGTAGAACGACAGGCTGTATTCGTCGAGGATCCCATCCGGCAGCGCATCGTCGGGGCCGGGCTTGAACCAGCGCTCGTTCGGATAATGCACGAAGTCGGCGTTGGCGATGTCTTCGCCCCAGAATACGCCGGCGTAGAAGTGGTTGTTGTTCAGGCGTTCGATGTATTCGCCCAGGGCCGAGGCCAGCGCGCTTTCCTTGGTCGCGCCCTTGCCGTTGGTGAAGCACATCGGCGAATGCGCATCGCGAATATGCAGCGACCAAACATTGGGCACGATATTGCGCCACGACGCGATCTCGATCTTGATGCCCCAGCTGGCCAGCATGCCCGACATATTGGCGATGGTCTGTTCCAGTGGCAGGTCCTTGCCCGGGATGTAGGTGCGCGATGCCGAGTCGGGCTGCAGGGTCAGCAAGGCCTGGGCATCGGCGTCCAGGTTGGCCACTTCCTCGATCACGAATTCGGGGCCGGCCTGCACGACTTTCTTGACCGTGCAACGTTCGATCGAGCGCAGGATGCCCTGGCGGTCCTTGTCGGAGATGTCCGCCGGCAGCTCGACCTGGATCTTGAAGATCTGCTGATAGCGGTTTTCCGGGTCGACGATATTATTTTGCGACAGGCGGATATTCTCGGTCGGGATATTCCGGGTATTGCAGTACAACTTCACGAAATACGCCGCACACAGGGCGGACGAGGCCAGGAAGTAATCGAATGGGCCTGGCGCCGAACCGTCGCCCTTGTAGCGGATGGGCTGGTCGGCGATGACGGTGAAATCGTCGAACTTGGCTTCCAGGCGAAGCTTGTCGAGGAAGTTGACTTTAATTTCCATGGAAAAATCCAGATACGGTGGGTAAAAATACAAAGCCCTGTCGCGACAGGGCTCATGGGTCACTGTACAGTACGGAATTTCTCGTGGAGAGTCGCGCTTCGCTCGATCCGCTACTGCCAAGATAGCGCGCGTATTTTAACACGCGGGTGCCCCATCGCTGCCCGGCCCGATGGTTCATTGCAGTGCTTGCTCAGCCGTCACTGGGTTACCATAAGGATAATAATAACGAAGGGTAACCCATGCACACGACACGGAGACGCATCTTGAAACAAGTCGGGGCCGCCATGCTGGCCGCATCCACATCAGGGGCCGCGCTTTCAGCCACGCCTGCATCGGCAGCAAGCTGGCCACCCTCGCCCGCAACGATCCCGCTCTGGCCAGAAGGCGTGCCCGGCGCCCGCGCCGGACTGGAAGCGGAACGCTACGTCGACGGCAGGATCAGCCGGGTATCCGAGCCCACCCTGACCGTGTACCCTCCGGCGGTCGACCGCGCCAACGGCAGCGCCGTCATCATCTGTCCCGGCGGCGGCTACGAGCGCCTGGCCATCGAGCGCGAAGGCGAACAGTATGCGCGCTGGCTGTCGAGCCTTGGCGTGAGCGCCTTCGTGCTCAAGTACCGGATGCGCGAATCCGGCCATCCGGCGCCGCTGCGGGACGTGCTGCGCGCGGTGCGCCTGGTGCGCTCGCAGGCGGCGCAGTACAAACTGCGGCCGGAGCGCGTCGGCGTGATGGGCAGTTCGGCCGGCGGCCACCTCGCCGCCAGCGCCGGCACCCTGTTCGACCATCCGCTGGGACGCACCGGCGCCCCGCTCGACGCCGTCAGCGCCCGGCCCGACTTCCTGGTGCTGATGTATCCGGTAATCGCGCTCGACGGGCCGGCTGCCCACATGGGTTCGCGCAACGCCCTCCTCGGCGCATCGGCCAGCGCGGCGGACGTGGAGCTGATGTCGGTGGCGCGCCAGGTGACGGCGCGCACGCCGCCGACCTTGCTGATCCATACCCAGGCCGATGCCTCGGTACCGGTCGAGAACAGCATCCTGTTCTACCAGGCGCTCACGCGCGCGAAGGTGCCGGCCGAGATGTATCTGTTCGAGCATGGGACGCATGGCATGGGCATGCGCCCCAATCTGGGAACCGCGTCGGCGTGGCCGCAGCGCGCCGAGGAGTGGCTGCGCGCCCGGGGATTGCTGGACAAGACGGAATAAACGGCCCCCCTATCTCCGGTTCGCGCGTCGACCAGGTTGAGAGTGATGTACTTCGAAGGCGGCCAGACTCCGGCGGCGCCATGGTGCGCCTCGGCCTCCCTTCTGGCTGCCTGCAAAAGGATTGTTATTCTTTCCGTAGTCCGTAGCGCATGATGATCTGGTTTGTTCTGCGCCCTATGTTGGTTAGTTACGTTTTGTGATATGGTTGCACCAACCCCAGTCCACTACGCCTCGCCATGCCTACCCTGACTTCATGGGACGCCGACCCAGTCAAATCCTTCAAGGCATTCGTGTCCACCACGGCCTTCGCCGAAACCGGCCGGCGCCAGCGCGCCGACGGCACGCTGCGGGTGCTGTCCGCCGACTCGGCAAAGATCTACCTGTTCATGTTCAACAACCTGGCCAGCTGGCTGCAGGAACAGCGCCTCACCTTCTCCCGGGTGACGCAGGCCGACCTGCTGCGCTTCATCGGCCGCACGGTCAAGGGCAAGCGCGTCCTGAACAGCAAGATCGCCTACCGCTACCTGCGCCTGCTCGAACGCTGCTACGAGCATCTCGGGGTCGTGCCCAATCCGGCGCAAGAGGCGATCCTCGGCATCGACCGCGCCCACATCGCGAAGGACGAGGCCGGACGCACCCTGTCGGAAGACCAGCTGCAGCGCTTCTTCGCCGCGCTGCCGGCCGAGGCGCCGCGGAAACGCCGCAATACCCCGTTCGATGGCTGGAAGCGCCGCCGCGACCGGGCCATGCATGTGGTCATCGCGCTGGCGGGGCTGAAGGTAACGGAGGCGGTCGGTCTGTTGATCACGGAAGTCGGCCGCCAGGCGTCGATCGATGGCGCGATCGTACTGACGATCACGCCGACCGAAAAACTCGACACCAGCCATGAACACGAGGTCACCCTCCCCCTTGAAGGCGCCGACGAATTGCGCGCCTGGCTGGAGGAGCGGGAAACGATGGCGATCCCGGGCGAGTTCGTATTCCCGGCCAACCTCACCGGCGCCAGGATGACCAGGAAAACCGTCTACATGCAGATGCGCGCCACCTTCGAGCGGGCCGGCATGGACTTGTCGCGCTCCGGCGGGCGCACCTTGCGCAACACCTTCGCCAAGCGCCAGCTCGATCAGGGCGCGAGCCCCGACGAGCTGAAGGACGTGCTGGGCCTGGCGCTCGAACGTTCCGCCGCCGACTACAAGCTCACGCGCGTGAAGCCCGACCCAAAAGAGTGAGCGGCGCCTGAAGGGAGGTCAGGCCGCCAGCAGGTGCGGCCCGATCTCGCTGACCGAACGCACGCCGGTCAGGACCATATTGGTGCGCAAGTCCTTTTCCATGATCTGCAGCAGGCGCTCGACCCCGGCCTGGCCCTGCGTGGCCAGCGCATACACGAAGGCGCGCCCCAGCAGGACGCCGTCCGCCCCCAGCGCCAGCATGCGGAACACGTCGGTCCCGGTGCGCACGCCGCCGTCGGCGAAGATCGTCATCTGTCCCTGGACGGCGGCCGCGATGGCCGGCAGCACCGCGGCGCTCGACGGCGCGCCATCGAGCTGGCGGCCGCCGTGGTTGGACACCACGATGCCGTCGGCGCCGAAAGCCAACGCATCGCGCGCATCCTCCGGGTCGAGAATGCCCTTGATCACCAGCTTGCCCTGCCACTCGTCGCGGATCCATTGCAGGTCGGGCCAGGCGATGCCGGGATCGAAATTGGCGCCGAGCCAGCCGATGTAGTCGGCCAGGCCGGTGGCGCTGCCGCGATAGGCCGTGATGTTCCCCAGGTCGTGCGGACGCCCGAACAGGCCCACGTCCCAGGCCCAGCGCGGATGCAGCGCGGCCTGCAGCATGCGCCGCAGCGGCGCGTTCGGCCCGCTCATGCCGCTGTGGGCGTCTCGGTAGCGCGCGCCCGGCACCGGCATGTCCACAGTGAACACCAGGGTGCGCGAACCGAGTTCCCATGCACGGCGCATCACGTCGCGCATGAAGCCGCGGTCTTTCAGCACGTACAGCTGGAACCAGATCGGGTGCGCGGCCTGTGCCGCCACCTCGGCCAGCGGACACACCGAAACGGTCGACTGGATGAACGGAATGTTACGGTGACAGGCGGCGCGCACCGCCTGCACCTCGCCGCGCCGGGCATACATGCCGGTCAGGCCCACCGGCGCCAGCGCGATCGGCAGCGAATAGCCTTCGCCGAACCACTGCACTTTCAAATCGAGCTGCTCGGAGCCGCGCAGCACGCGCTGGCGCAACTTGATCGCCTGCAGGTCGTCGACATTGCTGCGCAGGGTCTGCTCGGCGCCGGCGCCGCCGTCGAGGTAGTGGAACAGGAAGGGTGGCAGCCGGCGGCGCGCGGCCTGGCGGAAGTCGGTGGCGGACGAAATGATCATGTACGGGGGCGAGATGAACAGATGAGCGGATCGAATCCGCAGTCTACGCCTGCGCGCGCCTCCTCGTCCATCGACAGGGCCAGGATAATCAGTGACCTGATCGCGCGCGCGGTATTGACACGCACTGCAAACGCTCAAGCGCCTGATTAAATGGACCGCGAGGCCGCCCGCCCGTTGACACTTCCCGAACGGAAAATGAATACTCGGCCGGGCAAGCCTTTGTCAGCGACAGGATAACCATGGTGTCCACCTCCCACTACCAAGCACTGAAACGCGGCGCGGCCCTCGCGCTGCTGGCACTGGCCTGCAGCGCCTGCGCCAGCCCGGGCCGCCAGCTCGAACCGCTCGATCGCGGCGTGGTCGCGATCCACACCGGCGACGGCAACTTCATCAGCTGGCGCGCGCTCGGCCCGGAAGACCCGGCCACCACCTTCAACCTGTACCGCGACGGCGTGCGCGTCAACGGCCAGCCGCTGGCCGCCACCAACTTCGTCGATGCCGGCGCCGCCGCCAGCGCGGCCTACAGCGTACGCGCCGTCGGCAAGGGGGCGCAAAGCGCCGTCGACGCGCGCGCCGGCGCCACCTGGCCGCAGCCGTTCAAGACCATCCCCTTGCGCAAACCGCCAGGCGGCGTCACCCCCGACGGCGAAGCCTACACCTATGGCGTCAACGACGGTTCCGCCGCCGACCTCGATGGCGACGGCGTCTACGAGTTGCTGGTCAAGTGGCAGCCGACCAATGCGCACGACAATGCCCATCGCGGTTATACCGGATCGACCCTGATCGACGCCTACCGCCTGGACGGCACGTTCATGTGGCGCATCGACCTGGGCAAGAACATCCGCGCCGGCGCCCACTACACGACCTATCTCGCCTTCGACTTCGACGGCGACGGCCGCGCCGAACTGATGGCCAAGACCGCCGACGGCACGGTCGATGGCGCCGGCAAGACCATCGGCGACCCGGCGGCGGACCATCGCAACAAGGACGGCTACATCCTGGCCGGTCCCGAATTCCTGACCGTGTTCGACGGCCGCACCGGCGCCGCCCTGGCCAGCTCCGAGTACACGCCGCCGCGCGGCGACGTCGCGACTTGGGGAGATTCCTACGGCAACCGGGTCGACCGCTTCCTGGGCGGCGTGGCCTACCTCGACGGCAAGCGGCCGAGCGCCGTGTTCGCGCGCGGCTACTACACCCGCGCCGTGCTCGCGGCCTGGGACTGGCGCGACAACCGGCTCACCCGGCGCTGGGTATTCGACAGCGACCTGCCTGCCAACGCGGCAGCCGCCGGCCAGGGCGCGCACTGGATGGCCGCGGCCGACGCCGATGGCGACGGCCGCGACGACATCGTCTACGGCGCCGCCACCATCAAGAGCGACGGTACGCTGATGTACAGCACCGGCCTGTGTCACGGCGACGCCCTGCACGTCGGCAAGCACGATCCCAGCCGGCCCGGCCTGCAGGTATTCATGGTGCACGAGTCGCCATCGTGCTACCGCGGCAACGGCGCCGAGATGCACGACGCCGCCACCGGCAAGGTCTTGTGGGGCATCGCCAGCACCATCGATGTGGGACGCGGCATCTGCATGGACATCGATCCCGCGCACCCCGGCAATGAGTGCTGGGCCGCGATCGGCGGCATCAACGACCCGGCCGGCGGCCTGGTGAACGCCGCCGGCGTCCAGATATCGTCAATCCGCCCGCGTGCCTACAACTTCGGCCTGTGGTGGGATGGCGACCTGCTGCGCGAATCGCTCGACGGCACCCGGATCGAAAAATGGAACCCGCAGGCGCAGCGACTCGAACTGCTGCTCGACGGCGCAAAACACGGCGCAGCCTCGATCAACGGCACCAAGGCCAATCCAGTGCTGTCGGCCGACCT
>Ga0265780_10010933_pt1 | contig 10786 bp, 7 predicted proteins | sample P1T30metagenome_FD_192432 | JGI IMG/M metagenome (GOLD analysis project Ga0265780, IMG submission 192432) | Plant litter microbial communities from East Loma Ridge, Irvine, California - P1 T30 | ecosystem: Environmental > Terrestrial > Plant litter > Unclassified | place: USA: California... | reverse complement strand
GATTGTTTTCAAAGTCAGTCATCTTGTTTTGAAATTCTTCTGCTGTGATTTCTACATATTCAATTTTCACTTCAAAATATTGCCCTGCAGAAAAAGAATAATTTTTTGCTGCAATATCTTCCTTGCTTACGACAACAGATAAATCTTCAACCGCTTCTTTATTGTTAAAGGTTTCAATGATTTTAGCTTCCTCTTCTGGCTTTAAAACTGTGCGTTGGTTTTTGCCTTCTTTTACGGTTTCCCCTAATTTAGAAGCATCCATTAAGACAATATGTTCATTGTCTGCTTTTTTATCTAACAATAGAACCGAAACATTGGTTCCGGTACTTGCAAAAATATTGCTCGGCATACTCACCACGCCACGAAGCCATCCGTTTTCTATCAAACGTTCCCTGATCTTTTTCTCTATACCACTTTGTGCAGTAATAAAACCTGTTGGAACTACAATTGCAGCTTTCCCGTTATCACTTAAACTGTACATAATATGTTGTATGAACAATAGGTAAATTGCCATCGATTCCTTTTTGCTTTTTGGAATATTGGGAATTCCGGCAAAGAATCTTTTTTTGAAAGCATCCTTATCCAAATCTGCGTGAAAATCAGAAAAATCCAATTTAAATGGTGGATTTGAAACGATGTATTCAAACTTTGTCTCTAAATAAGAAGGCAATGCAATAGTGTTGGTCTTGATAATATTCGGAATAGAATGTGTTAGGTTATTCAATACTAAATTCAAACGCAACATATTACTCGACTTTTGCGAAATGTCTTCGGAATAAATTGTACAGTTTTCTTCGCCAATTTCGTGTGCTAAACTCATTAGCAAAGTTCCCGATCCAGCACTTGGATCATAACATTTCACACCTTTTACTGTTTCTGGAACTAAGATCTGCGCCATTATACGAGCAACTGAATGTGGAGTATAATATTCGGCATATTTTCCTCCAGAATCGGTATTGTAATCTTTAATTAAATATTCAAAAATTGTAGCAAAGAAATCGTATTTCTGCTCAAACATTTCTTCGAAAGAAAACTCAAATAATTTATTAATTAATGCTTTTGCAAAAGCATCACGTTGAGAAGAATCTGAAATAAACTGCGTAAGTTCATCAAATAAAGTATCTTTTGCTCCTGTGAAAGATTTTACCGAGAAAACATCGGCATTTTCAATCGAAACTTGGCGTAAGGTATCATCAAATAATTTAGCAAAATCACTATCATTTTGTTTTACAAACAGATGAGAAATTAAATGCTCTGGTTGTAATCTTGGAATATTTGGATCTAAAGCATCGATTAAATCTGAATAATCATCTTCAGAAAGTGATTTCAAGGCAATAGAAAAATTCTCGGCTTCTGCCAATTTCGGCATTTCTTTTTTAACTGCGTAACGAAATTTATCGTTTAAAAATTTATAAAGAAATACCTGCGTTATGATTTTAAATTCGTTTCCATCATTTCCTAAACCATAGTTGGCACAAACACTTTTCAGGTTGTCAATCAACGATTTGGTCTTGGTCATAAAATTAATGTCCTGCGTCATTTTTATTTATCTATATTGAAATTGTTGCAAATATTCATTTGCTATTAAATTACTAATGTTGTTTTTCATTGTTTGATCCATCTCGATCTGTTCTTTTTTCTTAAATTCCTGTACAACCAATTGCAACAGATATCGTTTGAAAAAAGCTTCATTCTTTATCAAATCTTCTTGTCCTTCAAGTTTGTCATCAACCTGTAGCTTCACTTGCATCAATGCTTTATGCAACTGCATTTCTTTGGCATTAAGATTTCCTTTTTCGCTTAATCTTTTATGGATTCGAGAGTATTTTTCGTCGTTTTCGTATTTGGCTTTTAGTAAAGCATTTTTACGATTAAGCTCTTTCGCTTGATCGTACAATTTTTGTAGAAGATGCATATTTTCAACCATATCGGTTTGATTGATTTCGCTTAGATTTTTCTTTTTAAAAATCCTTTCCAACTCTTCTCTAAGGCTAATAAACTGAGGATCAAATTGATCGAAATTATTTTGAAGCGACTCTCTTGCTTTGCGTAGAATATTTTTAAATTCATCAGCCAAGACCAATTCACTTTCATCTACTTTTATAAATTGAAAAATAATATCTTCAAGTGCTGTATTCAGCAAATTTTTAGAAGCTTCTTCGTTGCCAATACTTTCTACAAAATTTAGATTATCCAATCTGCCTTGAGCCTCAATTAATAATCGATTCCAAATTTCAAAATCTGCAATTCCATCCAAAGCTTCATAACCATTTACGGCAATGATATTTTTTAATTCTTTTGCAGTTCTTAAAGCTTTAATTAATTGTGTAAGCTTACTCTTATCAGTTATTTGTGCAATTTGTTGAGAGAAAAGCTCTCTATTTTGCGTATCATAATGAAATAACGTTTCTTTTATTTCTTTTATTTCTTGCTTGATTTCTTCTTCTGTTTTGAATAAGTAAGAATACATCTCCATTTCATCACCAAGTTGATCTTGCAATTCATCAAAATACAATTTATTGGTACGATCAAATGCTTTAGAAATATCGGCAAAATCAACAACATAACCATATTGGTATTTCTTATAAGGGCGGTTTACTCTTGTGAGCGTTTGCAATAAGTTGTGATCTTGAATTACACGAGCCAAATACAATTTTTTCAAACGTTTCGCATCAAATCCAGTCAACAACATATTGTAAACAAAGAGAATATCCACTTTTGCTTTTTTGTAAGCATTGATTAATTCCTTCCGAACAGATTTATCATTTTCATCGTGAAGAATTAAAGCAGAAGTCAATTGAACCTCTTCATTTAATCCATATTTTGCTTTCGGTTCAGCAACCATTAATAGACTTGCATCCGTTTCTTGCTCACCATATTTCTCCTGAAACAAACGGAACAATTCTTTTGCTTGATCTGCAGAATCGCAAACCACCAATCCGCCCAAAGAAGTGTCTTGTAAATCCCTTCTAAATTTGATTAAATCTTTGGTAATATAATCTAACAAAGGCTCAGCAAACTTAGGATGTGCATAAATATTTCGGGTAGTGATATCACCTTGTAATACTTTAATTTGATCCATCACCTCTTTCATTTCCATCTTGAAGTTACCCTCAATCTGTTCACGAATTAGACGCAAAGTATATCCATCTGCAATGGACATATTGTAATAATATTTATGAAAATAATTACCAAAAAGCATTTTAGAATCATACTCTTTCGCAACTTCTTTCAAAAGTGGAGTTCCTGTCAGAGCAATGATAACGGCTTTTCTATCGGAATTTATCAGATTTGCTAAATAATTTCCTTTTGGATTGTAGCTACGGTGTGCTTCATCTAGAAAATAAAGACGCTGCACATTGATATCATATTCGACATTCAATAAAGCCGTTGCATCTTCCGAAAATTTTTGAATATTGACAACAGTAATTTCTGGAACTCCGCTGTCATTATGCAACGCTCCGATTACTTGCAAATCCTTGATGAAATCCTGTTTAGAATTTACAGAATTTACTTTTAGTCCACGATTATTAAATTCACTTGAAGCTTGAATTAATAAATCTAAGCGATCAACGATAAAATAGAACTTTGGTATGATTCCTTTCTGGGCATAGAAATCGGTGAGATGTTTTACATTATAATATGCTAAAGCTGTTTTTCCAGACCCTTGTGTGTGCCAAATGATCCCTTTATTTTGTCCAGCTTCCAATTTTGTTGCTATAGCTTGCGTTGCAAATATTTGCGGATAACGCATGATATGTTTCTGATAAAAAATTTTCCCTAAGTTTTCTTCTTCAACATAAGTAATTGAATATCGTAAAATAAATTGCAAACGTTCTTTACTAAACAAAGAACTTAAAATTCGGTTGGTCGGTGTATTATCTTGTTTGTTGGTAATGTATTCTGGACTGTTCTTAATGACAACCAAATTATTATCTTTCAGCAAATCATTCTCAGTTTTTTCGTCAACAACTCTTAGAATTTGTTTTACAGGATAGTCTAAATCCTCTCGAAAATAATTAAAGTTAACTTGTTCATAGGATGGTGTTGCATAAAATGCTCCAAAAATTGGCTCTACAATTCCATCTTCATATTCCATATTATTGGAAAAAACCAATAGTTGAGAAATATTTACAAAACGACGAAATTGCTTATTTTTGAAGCGAGTATTGATTCGGTTTCGTTCGTTAATGACACCTTCTTTATTGTGTGGTTTTTTAACTTCTATAAACGCTAACGGCAAACCATTTATCAGAACTGTAATATCTGGTCGGAATTCTTCATCGCCTGCCTTACAAGTTAATTCTGTGGTAATATGAAAACTATTATTGTCAAAGTTTTCAAAATCTATCAATTTAACCCCCGAAGTAGCCACTAATCTTTCATAAAACTTCTTTCCTAAATCTTCATAATCCAATTCAAGATTTATATCGTCCAAAATACGTTTTGCACCAACTTCTGTTATCTCATTAATTTTTGAAATCTGAGAGACGAAAATATTGGAGAAAATATTATTTTCTTCAATTCTATTTTGTTGGTTTAATGGAATATATTGATAACCTAAGCGCATCAAATGCAACAATGCAGGTATTTTCACTCTGGAATCTTCGTTGAATTTCATTATTAGGTTTTATAGTTTTAAACCGTTAAATATACCAAAAGAAACTTAGATAAAATGACAATCAACTTCTCATTCAAAAATTTATCTTTATTTCACGTACTATTACTATATACCCAGTTCTTTTTCCGCATCAAACCAACTTTGATAATATAAAATATAACTTTGTTCGAGCTTATCTTTAATATTTAATTGACATCCTACTTAATCTTTAGTTAATAATATAAAACCTCAATTTATCAAAAATCCTATTCTATTTTATTGGTAAATCCTTCTTTTTTGACCAATTCATCGAGTTCATTCATTAGTTTTTTTACGAGAAATTTCATTTGATCTATTACCTCCTTATCAAGACAAGTAAACTTATGGCGCAGAATCTTTTGATACTCCAAAGTGGGAATAAGTTTTAGCAGGAATCCATCAAATAAATGTTGATAGCGTATCATATCCGAATTGCCATACAAACATAATTGCCATAATGTTTGAAAGGACAGATAATTGGGCATATAGCAAAGCTTGACAAAAATGTAGGTTCTACAAAACGAAAGGAAGAATAGAGCGAAAAGATATGGTACTCCCTGATGGTTTTCGTTTTCATTCCCAACCATACTCAAAAACTGCAAGCCATTGCCTTTTGCTGATTTGTAATAGCAATCCAAGTCTTGATGCTGATGATGGGGAAATTCCCAATGTGGCTCGGGATGATAAGGATTTGAAGCATAAATCCTGTTTTTACCCTGTATAATGTTTACAAAGAAATTTTGATACTTGTATAGGTGTTGCTGAATCCAATTTCGGTCGTGGCTGATAAGTACAAAATCATATTGTTTCCCAGCTTTACTTTTAAGATAATATTGTTTCTCTCTTAGTTTTTCATTACTCACGTTATGAGCGATCAAAAGCAGATAATAGATGATATTGTTTCCATAGATGGCTTTATGAAACAGGTAAACCTCTTCTGTATTTTCCAACTTTACAATGATTCTGAGAACCTTCTCGAGAACTTTATCATTGTGATCCGCCAAAACATCGGGTATTTCGCAAGGTATTGCAGTCTCACGAGGTGATTTTTTGATCTGTTTTTTTAATTGGTCTAAGCGCAATTCTATCATACTGAAAAGACCTTCTTCTGCAATACCGATTGCTTCAAAGAATTCGTTGTCATACATAAGTTCATCCTCCTGAGCTGATCTTTTTGCTTTCTCAAATAAACCGATCAGATAATACTCCTTTCCATTTTGTTTTACAAAGTATTTTTGAATCTCAGGTGCGTAGGGTATTAAATGATAAATACGCTCGTTAAGATTGTTTGAATCAGAGGAAGATCCTGTGCATAGGTTTTCCAGATATTCCAAGTCATACCTTATGACCTTTTCGTAGCTGAGAAAAACACTTACAAACGATCCAACGTTAATAAATTCGCGAGTTTGAGACAGTAACATATCGTGATCGTGGTAAAATCTTTCCTTGTAATTTTCAAACTTTTTATTAAACTTCTTCCAACTTCGGTCAATCAATAGATGATTTTCGGACTGCTCATTTTGATAAATCAAAGCAGATGTTTTGCAGTAAAATTCGACAAAAGGATGTCCTAACTCAAACTTGTAATGGAGTTGAGTATTGTAAAACAATTGGATGTGTACTTTATGTTCAGAGTAGGCTTCTTTAATCCAGTGTTTTTGTTTTATCTTATCAACATCCTTTTTGTGTTCTAAATGTATAATTAGATGGGAGTCCTGAGAATGTATGCTTTTGTTGTAAAATATCTGAATGATAATATATTCTTGCTTAAGCTTTTTGATGTTATCTTCTAAAAATTCGTTTTCGAGTTTTGAGAATGAAAGTTGATTTGAAGTTTTCATTTGGTTAGATTTTTGAGTTGTGATTTTCGATATTAAAGTAGAAGTAAATAGCCTCAAGAAACACTAGGATTAAGGAAAACCACATCATCAGATCAATATGCTCCTGCAATTCTTTATCTTTCTCAAGCTTCAGAATATCATCGATCGTAAAATCTGGATTGTCAATCTTTTTGAGGAATTTTTGGTAGTATTCTTCACCAGTAACAGAAAGTACGCTCAGAAAAAGCTTTTTTAAATAATCATCCAAAGGAATTGAAATAATGATATAGTTTTCGGCTTGGTAGGAATTATTATTTTCTGTTTCTTTCAAGGGAATGCTATTACCTAATTCATCTACAAAATCAGTAAAGCTTGAGATCAAAAATTGCAGGCAGGTCAATAATCTGGCAATCTTTAAACTATGGGGATCGATATTTGGAATTTCAATGTTTCCTGAAAACATTTCTTTGATACTATACTTTTGTATCAATCTAGGATATTGGTCAAAAAACACATTTATTTCTTCATTTCCTAATTTATCCATAAGTAGATAAATACCTTTATTAAGTTCGTCTATCTGCCTCTTGTCTGACAACAATTTAAAAGTAAAATCAACCTTTTCCATCGAGTCGATGATTCTTCCGTTCGTTTTTTCTTTATCTCTCATATTAAAATTTTTTAGTGAAATAAAGTTGGTCAGTAATTGTCAGGTATCTAATTCTTTCAAAGGATAAATTATTCTGATGAAGCGGTTTTTTTATCTTTTATTTTCTTTAAGCCTCTTTCACGAATGATCTGCGCTGAATCAAGCATTTTATTAAGATGGATAAAAAGAGTAACGATATTTGCTTCAGGTTCATCAGAATATGCACCTAAAGAAAAATAAACAATTTGCGTATTGAAATACTCAAATTCTTGTAGAGTGAATTCCTTGAAAGCTTTTTCAAAAACAAGAAATGGTTTTCTATATTCTTCATCCGAAAGCGAACCTTGAAGTAATCTGGATTGAAACTTTGGGGGACGTTTCACTTCCCATCTTTTTGCTTTAAATTGCAAGGCATAACTTGCTCTTAAGAATGAACGCATACAGAGGTAATGATGGAATATTAGAGACGGGTCATCTTTCATCAGTACTTCGCATTTTGTTGAGTAATTCATCACGTCATTTAGCCTTTCTCTTACAGCGGACAGAAAATCCATTTGAAAAAATGCATCTATCAATGTCAGACAAGAATGCTTTTGATGGCTGTCCCAGAATTCAGCTTCAAAGTCTGTTTTCTTATTTTTCATACTATTTAATTTTTATCTTAATACGAATTACCGCAATCACGAGTGTATAATCAATACTGAAACTGCATATTATATCTATAGAAATGGATATTTTACAGGATAATTTTTTAACTTTACAATTCAGATGATTTAACAGAAATGGCTTTATCTTTGAGCCTTTAAAAATTGATAACTGCTATGGAACAGAAAATACATCAGGGAAGAAATGTAAAACGATTTAGAGAGATGCTAGGTATCAAACAGGAAGCTTTAGCTCTTGATCTAGGCGATGACTGGAATCAAAAGAAAATTTCTTTGCTTGAACAAAAGGAGATAATTGAAGATCCCTTACTAAAAAAAATCTCTGAACTATTAAAAATTCCGGTAGAAGCTTTCCAGAACTTTGATGAGGAGCAGGCTGTAAATGTTATCGCTAACACGTATTCTTTCCAAGATTTTAAGGATAATGCTGTAGCTTCAGGTTTTAGTTACCAACCTTCTTTCAATCCTGTTGATAAAATGGTTGAGCTTTATGAGCGAATGTTACAACAGCAAAAGGAAATGATTGAGAAACTAGAAAAGCTCATCAACAAATAAAAATATAAGTAATTCGGGATAATTACTTTTTCATAGGAAAGGCTCAACTAATTTGGTTGAGCCTTTTTTTCTTGGTTTAATAATTCTCTATACTAGTTATTTAAAAGTTGGGTATCACTTTTTCAATTTTTCCGATTACGTTTTTGTAAGTAGCTATATCTAGTTTTGTACATTTTTTTGAATGTAATTTCAACTCTATTTTTTGTTTTAATTCAAGTAGAAAGTCTTTCTCTTTTAACAAATCTGGATAAATTGTTGGTCTATATCTATGTTCAATTAAGAATCCGAGTTCAATTAGTTGAGTATTAGATAATTTATTTATTGACTTCCAAAATTTATTAAATTGAAAAGTAGAAAAAAAAGGTTTGAATAAAAATTCACTAGTCCTATTTTGTGAATCCTCTATAAAGACGTCATAATTATTTTCAAATTTATTGAAAATTTCGTCTAATATATTTTGCTCTTGTATTATTGATAATTCCTTATTCTTATTAATGCAGGCAGTAATAACTTCACGAATTTGAGTAATATAAATTTCATTTGGATCAATTGATAAACGAAATCCTATATTACTAATGTACTGATGATTACCTGTAATGATTTTTCTGATAAATTTATTTTTTAATTTTTCTATATTTAGATTTAATGGATTTTCAAATCTTGAAATGAAATGAAAAATGGAAGGAAACTCGTCTAATGAAATTTTATCTTCATAGACTAGTTTCAGTAGTTTACGAGTTTCTTCTTTATATTCAGTCGCTGGGAGATCAACACAATTCCAATATCTTAATTTGTTGAATATTAATTCTTTTTCGGTAAAATTATCACTGTTAATTTTATAGATTTCTTGAAATTCCGATAGTAGATGTTCTTTGTCTATAATATTATTACCGATTATATATTCTAGAATAGATGGAAAATTAACAGTCCTACTATTTGTTTCACCATATTGTTCAATGAATTCATCTAAATAACCTTTATTTTTATTTTCGTCTTGATTTCCAAATAGTGATAAACTAAATAGTTCTCCACTCAAATGCTTCTTCAATAGGTTTAAATTTTCATCTTTTAATTTACCAAGTTTATATTCAAAAGTTAAAGGCAATGTAAATTTTAAAATATCAATCAAAACATCTGACTTTATTTTTTCTAAATTTTCATTTTCTGAAATAACTATATTAGATTGTTTAAAAATATTTTTATAATGCTCTAGGAAGAAGATAACATTTCGTAAATTATCATCTTTAGCTTTTACCATACTTACGATGTAAGAAGAGTGAGTTTTCAGAAAATCATAGTAATCAGTATTTCCCTTGTAATTTTCTATCAAGTTATTTATTACATCTTCAATATTTGATGTAAATGGAAAGGTTATACCGATTACTTTTTCACGTAAAATCGAATAGTTATCAATTTGATCTCTGTTAACCTCTTTTCTAAGTATATCCTCATTCGCAATTAAAATAATTTTAGCGGATTTGTTTTCCACTAAATTATTAATAAAGCCGTAAAATTCAGATAATTCTAAAGTTGGACTCTTCCTATCAATGTCATCAAAACAAATGACAAAATTTTCGTAATCATTGATTTCACCAGGAGTTAATCCCGAATCTTCTAAAATCTTATCTAAATCAATTTTTGCATATTTGGCTGCACCCTTTAAAATTCCTCCAAATATTTGAACACCTTTGTTTTTAAGAAGAGGATATATTTCTAAAAAGATAAGTTTCTCTAATTCGTCAATTGATGCTAAACCAAAGAGCGATATTCTGATTGTCTTATATTTCTCCTCCTTTTCATCCGTTTCCTTTTTGATTTTTTTAATTTCAGGAAACAGAAAATTTTCGAGGTAATAAGTTTTTCCAATTCCGTATCTACCACTAATTATTACTGCATAATTAGTTTTTTGGTTTAAATAATCTATAATTCTTAAACTTAAGTTTTCATTCATTATTTATGGAGTTTGTTTACAGCATTAAGGGTTGAATTTCGTGGCTTTACATTGTTGCCCAATCGAAGTAAATCTTTAATTTTTTTTTATTTATCTCCGAAGGTATCAATCACAAGATATTTATGATGCATTTTTTCAAATTTATCCAATCGAAAATAAGTCATATATTTTGAATTCATATTAATCCAATTTAAAAGATTAATTCTTTCATTTGATAATTGGGAATAATTATTTTTTACAAATTGTTCACTTCTATTTTTTGTTGCCAGATTAACATATTGATTAATGACAATACCATATCTATTTAATGTTTTTTCAACATTCTTATTAAACTGTTGTTTTTGTTCATTAGCGTATCGTTGAGAATATTCTCTTTCTTGTTTATATTGTTCATAAGATTTTTGTGCTGATACATAAGCACTACAAAACAAGATTGATAAATAAATAATTTCTTCATTAATTTTTTAAGTTTTTTAATTAGTTTAAACTCTACAAATCTATTTTGTAGAT
>Ga0265780_10010932_pt1 | contig 10786 bp, 9 predicted proteins | sample P1T30metagenome_FD_192432 | JGI IMG/M metagenome (GOLD analysis project Ga0265780, IMG submission 192432) | Plant litter microbial communities from East Loma Ridge, Irvine, California - P1 T30 | ecosystem: Environmental > Terrestrial > Plant litter > Unclassified | place: USA: California... | reverse complement strand
CATTGCTGAGACAACGTATTTCTTTTTTGTGAACATTTGATAATTTAAGTAATCAAGAACAAAAGCTCTTGGCACCTTCATCAAACGCCCACACTTATCGACTGTTAATTTTTAAAGAACGCGGCTCCCGCCGAGGGTTCGGTACTGCTTTGCTGCATCGTTGCGAATCGTTGTGTTCGTCAGCAGCAGAGAAGAGAGAGTATGAAGCGTTTCGTACAACTCGTCAACCCCATCTTTTTCTACCTGTCGTTTTCGCTATCGTGAGACAGCGTTTGCGCCGGGCAGAACGAAACTATAACAAATCCATGACATATCCCGCAAGGGTAGTTGTGACACTACGACAGCCTAAAGTTCAGCCCGTCTCGATAGCTCATACCTATCACGGCACTAGAATTAATTAGCTTTCACTCGCAAACGAGAATCACTATCATTTGACTCAACAGTGATTCAACGAAGTGAAGAGGAAGCACCATGGTCGTCGCAGCGAAGAAAACCAGCCAGGTCGTTACCCACATGGCGATCGCTTTCACCATCGCCTATGTGATGACAGGATCGGTCATGTTCAGCGGATTGGCGATCATCATCGAGCCTGTGATCAATGTGTTGCTCCTTCCCTTCCACGAACACGCCTGGGCTGCCATTCGTGCTCGCGCCACCTCGACCCGGGACCGCTACCTCAAGATCGCTGCGGAGAAGGTCAGCCAGACCGCGATGCACATGGTGGTTGCCTTCGGCGTGATGTACGTGGCTACTGGCTCGGCTGCTGTTGGTGGCGTTGCCGCCATCCTGGAACCGGTGTGCAATGTGCTGCTGCTGCCGATCCATGATCGCTTCTGGGACAACCTCGAGCTGCGCCTGAATGGAAAACTGAACGCCGCCTGAGAATGCTCGACCGGCATTCAAGGCCGCGGTTCCCATCATTGCCACCTTATCTGACGCCCGTCTGGAACCTAGCAAATCAAATGGGTGCGCTTGCTTCCCTCGTTCAAAATACTTGCAATATTTTCAGGCAGTCGTACTATCTGCTGACGGGGTAAATACGGCGCATCGGTTCGCCGCAGGCTTATCTCGCACAACAGTCCAACGATAACGACATCGTTGCGATCGTCATGGACGTAGGAGACAGCATGCTGAAAGCTGCCGCAGAGCACATCAAGCGTGTCCACTCGGTCGTTCACGGGCGGCTTGTGTCCGCCCATGCTCCGGGAACAGTGTCGCACCGTACGCTCGATCTTGTATCGACCTCACCTGCCGGCAGCGCTGGGTTCGACGCTCCCGTGACCAACCGGATCACGCGCTCCTGGATCCGATGTCTAAACGAATACAAGCTCGACCCAGGCGCCTGCAACGATCCCGAAGTGGTGTCCCCAACCGATTTGCGCGAGCGCCAGGATCGCCTGGCCGACGTGCAGGCGGTGGCCACTGTGGAAATGGCCAACCTCTACCAGCAATTGGCCGGCTCCGGCTACGCGATCATCCTCACCGACCGCGACGGCGTACTGCTCAACTATTTCGGCGACCCGGCATTCACCCACGCCGCCTCCAGGACCGGTCTGATGCCCGGCGCCATCTGGAGTGAACGGGTGCAAGGCACCAACGGCATGGGTACCTGCCTGTTCGAGCAGCGTCCGGTCACCGTCCACCAGGACGAGCATTACCTGTCCCGCAACATCGGCCTCTCCTGTGCAGCGGCGCCGATTTTCGACCATGAAGGCGAGCTGGTCGCTGTCCTGGACGCGTCCGGCGAATCGCACCTGGCCCAGCAGCACACGCTGGCCCTGGTCAACATGTCGGTGCAGATGATCGAGAACCGCGTCTTTCTGCAGCAGTTCCGCCACGAATACATCCTGCGCTTTCATACCCGTTCCGAGTTCGTCGGCACCCTGAGCGAGGGAGCGATTGCGCTCAGCGTCACCGGCAAGGTGCTGGCGGTGACACGCTGCGCGCTGTTCCAGCTTGGCCTGAACGGACGCAGCGACATCGTCGGCCGCGACATTGCCGAGCTGTTCAATATCACGTTCTGCGGGCTGATTGATTCCAGCGTCAAGAAGGCGTTCCATCCGGTGCCGATCTTCGAGGCGCGTAGCGGCGCCCGCTTTTTTGCCGTGATGTACCAGCCGGTGGCTGTTGCGGCAACCGCGCCCATCGGGACAACGGACGGCAGGACACATCCGGTGCTGCGCAGCGGCGTGGCGGCCGATGCCGTGGCGCCGGGCGCCACGGCGCTTGATGCGCTGCAGCTGGGCGATCCAACCATGGCCGCCAATATCCACACCGCCAGGCGGGTGCTCGATCGTAACGTGGCTATCCTGCTGCAAGGTGAGACCGGCACCGGCAAGGAGCGGTTTGCCCGCGCGATCCACCTGTCGAGCAGCCATGCGGCCCGCCCTTTTGTGGCGATCAATTGCGCCGCGATACCGGAAGCCTTGATCGAAAGCGAATTGTTCGGTTACCGCTCGGGAGCGTTTACCGGCGCCAGCAAGGATGGCCAGCGCGGCAAGCTGCTGCAAGCCAACGGCGGCACCTTGTTTCTGGACGAGATCGGCGACATGCCGGTGGCCCTGCAGGCGCGGCTTCTGCGCGTGCTCGAAGACCGCGAAGTGACGGCGCTTGGCGGAGAGGCGCCGGTCAAGCTCGACATCCACCTGATCAGCGCCACGCATTGCGACCTGCAAAAGAAGATCGGCGCGGGCGAATTCCGCAGCGACCTGTATTACCGGCTACAAGGCGTGACGATCACACTGCCGCCGTTGCGCGAACGCGCCGACCGGCGCGCCCTGATTTGCCAGCTGGCGGCCGAGGAAAGCGACGCCGGCAGCCCGGTCGAGCTCGACGCCCACTTGCTGGCCCTGCTCGAACGGCAACCCTGGCCCGGCAACGTGCGCCAGCTGCGCCATCTGCTGCGCACCATGATCGCGCTGCGTGAGACGGACCGCCTGACGGTACGCGACTTGCCAACGGAATATCGCTCTGGCGCCATTGCCATCACTGCGCCAGCACAGATCGAGGTAACTGAAGAACCTGCGGCCATGGCGGACGCGACGCCGGGCGCCGAGGCGCCGAGGCTTAATCCGCTGGAAAGCGCGGAACGGCTGGCCCTGCTGCAGGAACTCGAACGGCGCGACTGGAACCTGAGCAGCGTGGCGCGCGAGCTCGGCATCAGCCGCAATACGCTGTACCGCAAGTTGCAGCGGCTGGACATCAAGCCGCGCGACAAAGCGCTGTTCCATTGATGCGCCGCGACTGAACCTGCTTCCGCACGCTGTTTCGATGCCGGCTGGTCGCTGCCGGCCCTCGTAAAGGTGGTCCATGCAAGCTCGCTACACAGGCACTGCCATCACCCTGCACTGGCTACTTGCCCTGCTGCTGCTCGGCCAATTCGTGTTCGGGCTGACGCTGGAAGATATCCCGCGCGGCACACCGGCGCGCGGTATGTTCGTCAATCTGCACAAGAGCAGCGGCATCGTGATCGGCGTGCTGGTGCTGCTGCGCATCGGCTGGCGCCTGACTCACCGGCCTCCGCCACTGCCCGCCACGATGCCGGCCTGGCAGCGCCATGCAGCCAGGCTCAGCCATATCGTGCTGTACCTGTGCATGGTGGCGCTGCCGCTGTCCGGCTACCTGGCCTCGAACTTCAGCCGGCACGGCATCAAGTTCTTCAACCTCGTCCATTGGTTACCGTGGGGACCTGACGACAAGGCCCTGTATACGCTGTTCAACCAGACGCACCATCTGGCTGCGCTGCTGCTGGCCATATTCGTCGTGCTGCATCTGCTGGCCGTTGCCAAGCACATGCTGATCGACCGCGACGGCCTGCTGTCGCGCATGTGGCCGCAGCGCACACCGCGCGGCGCGCGCCTGCCTTCCGACCTGTCCCCGGAGACCCGATGACCATGCGACTTACCTTATCCCTGCTTGCCGCTTCCCTGACCCTTTTGCTGACGCTGCTGCCATACGCGACGCCCGCTGTGGCGCAAACGCCGGCGCCAGCAGCAGCAAGAGGGGCGCCAGCCACAGCAGCGACGCCCGCTACGGCGTCCCCGGCGGCGGCGCCGGGACCGACTGCACAGGCGGGCGCCAAGCCTGTTGCCCTGACGTCAGGCGCCCTGGGGCCGCTGGCCTATGTGCCGAACGAAGGCGCCGGCACGATCTCGGTGATCGACACGGCCAGCGACCAGGTAATCGCGGAACTGCCCGGCGGCAGCAAGCCGCGTGGCCTGGCAATCGGACGCGACCGGCGCTGGCTGTACGTCAGCGACCAGCCGCAGAGCCGCCTGCAACTGGTCGAGCTCGGAACGCGCAGACTGGGCGCCACGATCGCGCTGGGCGAGTCGCCGGAAGGGGTGTCGATTTCTCCGGACGGACGCTGGGTGGCTGCGGCCCTGGAAGGCAAGAACGAGATCGCGGTGACCGACACCCGCACCAATGCCCTCGCCTTTTCGATCAAGGTGCACGGCAAGAATCCGGAACACGCTGTGTTCAGCCCGAATGGCAAACTGCTGTTCGTCAGCGCCGAAGAGGGAGACGCCGTCGACATCATCGACTTCGCCAGCCGCAAGCAGGTGGCCCAGGTTGCCGTAGGCGGCCGTCCGCGCGGGATCGGTTTCCTGCCCGACAGCAGCCGGGCCTATGTCGCCACCGAGAATGCGAACGAGGTGTTCGTCATCGACGCCGCCAGCTTCGCCATCCTGACGCGTATCAAGGCCGGCCTGCGCGCCAACGGCATCGCCGTGCATCCCAGTGGTCGTGAGGTGTACGTCTCGAACGGCGGCGATGCGAATGTCTCGGTGATCGACACCGGCAGCAACCAGGTGGTGGCCACCATTCCGGTCGGCCAGCGCCCATGGAATATGGCCCTGACCCCAGATGGTAAAAAGCTGTACGTTGCCAATGGCCGTTCAAACAATGTTTCGGTGATCGACACGGCAAGCCGGACCAAACTGCGTGACATTACCGTCGGCAAGCTGCCGTGGGGCGTGGCGATCAGGTGAGGCGGCACGCGCGTCGTCAGGCAAGCAAGTCCGTATGTATATAAGCCGTTACTCAAGCTGATATCAAGGTGAGCCGACGTCTACACTCATCGGGCGGCGCGTGCCTGCCGTCGGCGGCAGCATTGCGCCATGCCCCTTCAACAAGTCGAGCACCAGGCCGGCCGGGTTGTGATCAATTGAAGCGTGCAACCCGGCATAGGCAACGGTCAGGCGCGGATTTACGTCCACCACCACGGCGCCGTGTGCGGTAAAAATGAAGTCGACGCCGACATAGCCCCACAGACTGGGGATGGCCGCCGCCACCTGCTGCGCCAGGCGTGCGAGTGCGCCGTCATCGTCGCCCAAACCGTTCACGACACTGCCGAGGACGTGAAAGCGGTTGTCGCGCATCGCCACCCGCTCCTGGTTGCAGGACAGGACATACGCGGCGCCGTCGCAACAGATCAGCGACAGGCTGCCCGGACGGCCCGCGATGAACGGCTGCAGCACGTAGCCATCGGCGGCATTGTCGCGTATCCACGCCAGCGCTGCGGCGCGATCGCTGAACAACATGGTGTGCAGGCAGCCGGCGCCATCGTCGGGCTTGACCACCCAGGCGCCGCCGTCCTGTGGCACGGCGGCATGCGGACTGTAGGTGGCAACCGTGGCGACGCCGGCGGCGGCCAGCACGCGTGCAAGTTTGAGCTTGCTTGCTGCGACACCCACAGCATCGGGGGCGCTACCGAGCAGGATGCGGCCGGCGCGCAGAATGTCGCGCGACAGGTGCTCCAACGCGCTGGCCGATTCGAACGCCAGCGGCCAGACTGCATCGGCCGCCTGCATGCAGGCATCGAACTGCGCGCCGAACCTGCTGACGCCCGGCTGCAGCGCGGCGCGCTCCAGAGATAATCCGACTGCCTCGTTTGATGCGTAGCCTGACGTGTTATCTGCTGTGTATTTTGCTGGCTCGTTTTCTGTGAATCTTGCTGCGCTATCTCCTGCGAGTCTTGCTGCGTCATCTCCTGCGTATCTTGCTGTGCTATCTCCTGCGAATCCTGCTGCGTCATTCCTTGCGAATCCTGCTGCGTCATCTTCCGCGTATCTTGCTGCGCTATTTCCTGCGTATCTTGCCGCGTTATCTGCCGCGTCATCTACTTTTCCATCTGCTGCGGCCATACCACCTGCTGCATAAGCCGGCGCATGATCGGCTGCATGGCCTGTGGCATATCGTGCGCTATGCCCTTTGCCATATTCCAGTGTTCGGTCAGTCGCGCCATGCAATGCGTGCCTTGCCGCGCCACCTGTCGGGAAAGTGGGTGCATGAGCTGCATCGCCAGCTACATCGCTACCAGGATCGCCGGGGACAGGGTCGACCACCCCGGCAACCCGCCCGGATGCAGGATCGGCGACGGTAATCGTCGTCACCTCGACCTCGGGCACGGCGCCCAGATCCGCCAGCAATCTGGGCAACATCACTTCGGCCTGGCGTCTCAGCGATGGAGACGTGGCCCTTGTCGCTCCCCTGCCGGCAAAGGAATCGACCACGAGCACTTTCAAGCGCGCCATCGCATGCCTCCGGCTGATTCCCGGAACGTGGGCCATCTTTCCCACGCTCCCCTGTCGTCCAAAGTATTCCCGCCTATTCGTCCCGTGCTCCATCGAGTGTTACAGCCAGTCCCGCCTACAGTTCTCCAGGGACCGCCTCGTACTTAGCGCTTGCGTTCGGCTTCAGATTTGCTGTCTGGCTGACGTTGCGCGACGCTGAGCAGCGTGAGCGTCTCGTCGATCTCCGGAAAAGTTCCAGCACCCGCCCCTGTGGTCGGTGCCGGCGTCTTGGTGGTAGGCGCCGGCTTCCTGGTGGTCGGTGCCGTTGTCTGAGCGGCCGGTGCTGGCATCCTGGCGGCCGGTGCCAGCGTCGCTGCCGCTGTCCGGTCCTCTACTGCTCTCTGTGCCACAGCGCCATCCTTCGCTGCCAAGTCTTGAGCTACCTTGTTTTTCGCGAGCGCTTCGTTCGCCGCCACGTCCTTTGACGCCTTCGCCTCCATCACTGGCGTTGTTGCAGTCCGTCCAGGCGCAATCCCGCCTTCGCCCGATCCCGCGACTGTCGTTCCCGGCTGCTGTCTGGCGCGGTTGGCCAGCGAACTGCGCAGCTGGTAAATCCCGCCCGGCACCTGGTCGCTGACGATGAAGGTGTAGGTCTTGTTCACATATTGCTCAAAACGTGCATGCAACGGATCGTCCAGGTAAGGCTGGATGCGTACCGCCTGCGCCGGCAGCGTCTTGCCCCGGTAGGCGATGGACTGCGGACTTACCTGGGCGCTTTCGGCCAGCGCCATCCGCAAGCGCTTGCGGAAATATGCGGTCGAGCCGCCGGTCAGGCGCTTCATCTCGGCGATGTCACGCTCAAGAAAACCGAGCAGCACCGGGTTTCCGTGCGCTTCTTGCAGTGCCGGCAGGTCGTGCCGGTTCTTCCCCGAGAGGAAATGTAAAGTGGCGCTGACCTTTCCTTTGCTGCCGGCGACGTCGAGCTGTACCTTGTCACTGAAGCCCGGCTCGACGTTGCTCACCTTGTGAAACTCATAGACCAGCACCGCAGGCGGTTCGACCCGGGCCAGATGGTCGGTCTCGAACAGCAGGGTTTCGGCCACTGCCAGTTCCGAAGAGCTGGTCTGGGCGCCGGCATGGATGGGTGCCAGCAAGACGAGCAGCCACAAGCCCAGGCAGCGGAAATGACGATACGGGTTGCGGCATGGATGCGAGCGTCCTCGACCAGGCTCAAGAGCAGGAACAGGAGCAGGAGCAAGAGCAAGCGCAGGCTCAAGCATAAGTGATTGCACGGGCAGATACATAAGCGTACGCCTCACGGCTTTCCGGACCGTTGCGAGGTTTGGAGCTGCTGCCCCTGCTGGTCGAGCAAAGGAACGCCGTACTCCTCGAGAATCGCATTGATCTTGCTCTGGTTGGCGGAGATCAGCCCGTCGATCTGCTGGCGGAATTCCTTGTCTGCATGCCGCACGCCCATGGCAATGTCGTAATCGAGTTTCATGCCGGGACGCGAATGCAGCGTCACCGCGACGATCGGCGCGGTGCGGGTGGTACGCGCAAAGTAGCCGGCAATCGGACCCCACACGAATGCCAGGTCGATCTTGCCGCTGGCCAGGTCGCGCTCGATGATCTCTCCCGGATATTGTTCCGCATCGCCGGACTGGATCTGGTACCAGTCGACCTGCTCCATCAGCTTATGTTGCAGCAGCCAATCGGTCAGCGGCGAGGCCGTGAACACGCCGAAACGCAGCTTGCGGCGCTGTTCGGGCGCCAGCGCCAGCACGTCGTCCAGGTCGCGCACCCCATCCAGCCCTTTGCCGCGGCCTTTCACGTACGCCAGCGCATAGCTGGAGTGGTAATACGGATGGGTGGTTGCGGCCATCTCGAAACCCGCCGGCACGCCGGTGACCAGGTCGCACTTGAACGCGTCTGAATTCTCGCGCTTGGCGCGCAGCGTATTGCGGATGAAGCCGATCCGTTGCGGGAACCAGGTGGTTTCCAGTTTCCAGCCCAGCTCCTGGGCAAACAGGGCCGCGATCTTGTTTTCGAAGCCGCTCTGGGAGCGGTGCGAGAACGGCAGGTTGTTGGGGTCCTGGCAGACGCGCAGCACCTTGTCGCGGCCCGAACCGGAAGTTCCGGCCGGCGGCTGGGCCGAGGACTGGGCCGGGATCTGTGTTGGCGTCTGGTTCGGACGCGGGGCCGGAGGCTGAACCTGAGTCTGAGTCTGGGCCGCAGCCGGCAACGCCAGCAAAACGAAGCCGCACAGCAGACAAGCGCATGCGCGCCTGACCGTGCCCGGCAACGCGCAGCCCGTCTTCCCGTACGCCTGGAGCATCATTTGCCGATCTCCTGCAGGCGCCCCGGCTGGATGGCGCCGTCCGACCGTCCCTTCAGGTAGGAGTACAGGTTGTCGATGTTCTCGACCACCATCTTGCTGCCGTCAAAATTCGGCATGCCCTTCTCGATCCGCCCTTTCAGGACCACTTCCTTGAACTGGTCCTTGCTGAGCACTTTCAGGCTGCCCACCAATGACGGGCCGACCATCCCCTCCTGGGCGGCACCGTGGCAGCGCTCGCATGCCATGGCGCGCCAGGTGCGCCAGCCGCTCAGGGTCTGGGTATCGACCTTGGTGCCATCGCTGACCTGGTACGGCGCCGCATTGGCGGTCTGGGCGAAGGCAGGGTTGGCGCAGACAATCGCGCCCGCAGCCACGGCCGCTGCCAGCATAGCTTTCATGCATGTCTTCATAGCGATTCCTTGGAAAGCGGATGCCGGGCGGCGCCGGCGCCATGCACCGATCGCCGCCGTCGATCATCCGCAGTGCGCCGATGGCGCAGGGCACATCACAGTCAGCGAGCGGCTCAACGCTCGGGCAGGGCGAACACCGTCAGCACGCCACCCAGCTCGGTGTACTTGGCCAGGTCCTTGTAGCCGCCCACGGCGCCCAGCCCTTCGGTGCCCTTGGTCAGGCCGGCCGCGAGGCCGATCCCGGCCCAGCCGCCGATGCCGGACAGCACGCCGATATACTGCTTGCCCTTGTATTCCCAGGTCGTGACGTTGCCGATGATGCCGGACGGAGTCTTGAACTTCCACAGCTCCTTGCCGTTGAGGTCGACGGCCTTGATGTAGCCCTCCAGAGTGCCGTAGAAGACCACGTCGCCGGCGGTGCTCAATGCCCCGCTCCATACCGAGAAGCGTTCCGGTTTCGACCACACCATTTTGCCGGTGCCGGCATCCCAGGCGATGAAGTTGCCCATGCCGCCGTGGCTGTTCGGTGCGGCGTACATCGACAGGGTCGAGCCGACATAGGGCTGGCCGGCCGTGTATTCGATCTGGAACGGCTCGTAATCCATGCACACGTGGTTGGTCGGCACGTAGAACAGGCCGGTCTTGCGCGAATAGCTGGCCGGCTGCTGGTCCTTGGTGCCCAGGGCCGAGGGGCAGACGCCCTTGGTATTCACGTCCGGACCGTTCTTGTCGGTGCTGTACTTGGCGACCACTTGCGGGCGGCCGCTCTTCATGTCGATGTGGGTGGCCCAGTTCACAACGGGATCGTATTTTTCGGCGATCAGCAGTTCGCCGCTGACCCGGTCCATGGTGTAGGCGAAGCCGTTTCGGTCGAAGTGCACCAGCGCCTTGCGTGGTTTGCCCTTGACCTTGATGTCGGCCAGGATCATCTCGTTGACGCCGTCATAGTCCCACTCGTCGTGCGGCGTCATCTGGTACACCCACTTGGCCATGCCGGTATCGAGGTCGCGTGCGAAGATCGTCATCGACCATTTGTTGTCGCCCGGGCGCTGGCGCGGATTCCAGGTGCTCGGGTTGCCGGTGCCGTAGTACACCAGGTTGGTGTCGGGGTCGTAGCTGTACCAGCCCCAGGTGGTGCCGCCGCCCAGCTTCCACTGGTCGCCCTGCCAGGTCTTGAGCGAGGAATCGGGGCCGATCGGCGCCATCTTGCCGTCGGTCCAGGTCATGGTCTTGGCCGGGTCGACCAGCAGTTCATTGTCGGGGCCGGTGCTCCAGGCTTTCCATAGGATTTTGCCGGTGTTCATGTCGTGCGCCGTGATGCGGCCGCGCACGCCGAACTCGCCGCCGCTGATACCGGTAAGGACCTTGTCCTTGAACACGTGCGGTGTGTTGGTGGCGGTTTCGCCCAGCTTGGGATCACCAACCTTGATCTTCCAGAGTTCGTTGCCGGTCTTGGCGTCCAGCGCCACCAGCGTGGTGTCGGCCTGCTGCAGGAAGATCTTGCCGTTGGCGTAGGCGACGCC
>Ga0265780_10010931_pt1 | contig 10787 bp, 10 predicted proteins | sample P1T30metagenome_FD_192432 | JGI IMG/M metagenome (GOLD analysis project Ga0265780, IMG submission 192432) | Plant litter microbial communities from East Loma Ridge, Irvine, California - P1 T30 | ecosystem: Environmental > Terrestrial > Plant litter > Unclassified | place: USA: California... | reverse complement strand
TGGGCAATATGTACTTCAACGCCAAGAACTACCCGAAGGCGGTGGAGTGGCTGCAGCGCTACGAGAAGGAAAGCCCGACCCCGGACACCGTGCGTCCGGCCCTGGCCAGCGCCTATTACCTGATGAACGACTTCGCCAAGTCGCGCGACACCCTGCTGCCGCTGATCGAAGCCCAGGAAAAGGCTGGCCAGAAGCCATCCGACAAAGACCTGCGCATGCTGGCCTCGAACGCCATCAAGCTCAAGGATGACCCCGGCTATGTGGTCGCCCTCGAGAAGCTGGTGCGCCACTACCCGACCGACGAGATCTGGGTCGACCTGATCAACCGCGGCACCGTGCGTAAACCAGGCTTCGACCAGAACACCCACCTGGCCAACTTCTACCGCCTGGAATTCGCGGCCCTGAAACAGCTGGAAATCGAGGAATACATCAACCTGGCCGAACTGTCCCTGCGCGATGGCTTCCCGACCGAAGCGAAAAAGGTGATGGACGCCGGCTACGCCGCGGGCGTGCTGGGTAAGGGCAGCAATGCCAAGGCCCACGCCGCCCTGCGCGACAAGGCCAACCGCGGCGCGGCCGACGACGCCAAGAACATCGCCGCCGGCGAAGCCTCGGCCGCCAAGGCCAAGACCGGCGCCGGCCTGGTCAACCTGGGCTGGGCCTACGCCACCATGGACCAGGCCGACAAGGGCGTCGGTTTCATCCAGCAAGGCATCGCCAAGGGCGGCCTGAAGAGCACGGATGAGGCCAAGCTGCGCCTCGGCATGGCGCAGGTGCGCGCCGGCAAGAAGGCCGATGCGATCCAGACCTTCCAGGGTATCACCGGCGGCGGCGGCGCCGGCGACCTGGCCAAGGTCTGGGTGCTGTACCTGAACCAGCAGGGCTGATTCGCATCGCATCATGCCCATGGAAAGCCGGACACTGTCCGGCTTTTTTTACGTCCGCCACACTGGTTTTGTCGTGAAATGTGCGCGCCCGAACATTCGCCTTCCGTTGTCCAGTCGATAATTTCGGCAATTTCACGGGAGGCGGCATGACAGAGGTACGCAAGGGGCAGGCGCCCGCCAAGCTGGGGCGCAATGAATTCCACATCCGCTTCCGCAATGCATTCCACGACCCGGCCTACGAGCCGCTCGAGCGCGAACTCGACGCCATCGAGCAGGTCGCCTGGGAGGCCTACCACGAGGGCCGCAAGGCGCCGCGCACGGTGAAGGCCGGCCCCGGCTTCGCCGACCCCGGCTACGACCTGTCGGTGGAATGGAAGGAGACCCACGAGCGCCTGCTGGCGGCCGAGCGGCACCAGAAGGACCCGGACTCGCGCAACCGCATCCTGCTCATCAACGGCTCTTCGCGCAACGACGGCACCTGTCCTGGCGAGATTTCGAAGAGCTGGCGCATGACCATGATGGCGCGCGAAATCCTGGAAGCCGAAGGCTTCGAGGCCGACGTGCTCGACCTGAGCCTCCTGAACTCCGACTACGACCGCCACATCCACCCCTGCAAGGGCTGCGTCTCGACCGCCATGCCGCTGTGCCACTGGCCGTGCAGTTGCTACCCGAACCACGCCGAGCGCCAGGTCAACGACTGGATGAACGAGATCTACGAGCGCTGGGTGCTGGCGCACGGCGTCATCATCATCACGCCGGTCTACTGGTACCAGTCGCCCTCGCCTCTGAAGCTGATGATCGACCGCCTGGTGTGCGCCGACGGCGGCAACCCGGACCCCTCCTCCACCCAGGGCAAGAAGGCGGAGATGGCCAAGGACATCGAACTGGCCGGCTGGGATTATCCGAAACACCTGGCGGGCCGCGCCTACGGCGTGGTGGTGCATGGCGATGTGGCCGGCATCGAGGGCACGCGGCGCTCGCTGGCCGACTGGTTTGGCTGGATGGACTTCGTCGACGCCGGCAGCTTCGCCCAGCTCGACCGCTTCATCGGCTACTACGAATCCTATGCCGAGAGCCACGACACCTTCGACCGCGACACGGCCGTGCAGGAAGAGGTGCGCAACGTGGCGCGCGCGGTGGCAGAAGCGGTGCGCGAAATCCGCGCTGGACGGGTGGCCGTTTCCCAGCACCGCCGCCTGAAGGACCCGAGGCCCAAGTAAGCCACGGTCCTGAATCCCGCTAGAATGGCGGGATGAACCAACTCGCCGATCTGATGCAGTCGGCCGCCGCCGGCGGCAAGCTTCCCCTGTACCAGCAGCTGCAGCAGGCGCTGCGGCGCGCCATCGACGCCGGCGTCTACGGCGCCAGCGCGGCGCTGCCGGCCGAGCGCCAGCTGGCCGAGGAACTGGACATCTCGCGCATCACGGTGCGCAAGGCGATCGACGCCCTGGTCGAGGAAGGTTTATTGGTGCGGCGCGCCGGCGCCGGCAACTTCGTCAATACCCGTTTTGAAAAGAACTTCGCCAAGCTGACGTCGTTTTCCGAAGACATGCGGGCGCGCGGCCGGGTCCCGCGTAACGCCTGGCTGAAGCGCGCCGAGGGCCTGGTGACGCCCGAGGAAGCGCTGCGCCTGCGGCTCTCGCCCGGCACTCCGGTCTACCGCTTCCACCGCATCCGCTACGCCGACGAGCTGCCGATGTGCGTCGAATACGCCACCATCGCCGCCTTCGCCCTGCCCGCCCTGGGGGCCGTGGACGATTCGATGTACGAGGCGCTCGGCGCCAGCGGCCACCGCCCGGTGCGCGCGCTGCAGCGGCTGTCGGCGCTGCTGCTCACCGGCGAACAAGCACGCCTGCTGCAGACGCGCGAAGGCGATGCGGGCTTGTGCGTGGAGCGGCTGGGCTTCGTGCGCGACGGGCGGGCGGTGGAGTTTTGCCGCTCGTACTTCAGGGGGGATATGTATGACTTTGTGGCGGAGCTGAATGCGGGGTAGGCTTGCCACGCAAGTGAGCGCCGCCAGTGAACCGTAGGGTGGGCAATCCTTTGCCCACGCGTTCAGCTATCGCACGCACCGCCACAGCGCATGCGTGAGTTGAACGCGTGGGCGGAGGACCGCCCACCCTACAAACCTCAAACCGCGGTGAAACCGCCGTCGACGACCAGTTCGTGCCCATTCACATACGACGCCCCTTCCGAACACAGCCACAGCGCCGCATTCGCGATTTCCGCCACTTCCGCGAAGCGCCCCATCGGCGCCGCGCTCGCCGCCTGCTCGGCGGACGGCTCGTACCCGGCGCTGCGGGCCGACACCGGCATCTTGACGGCGCCGGCGCACAGGGCGTTCACGCGGATGCCGGCGCGCGCGTATTCGGCGGCGGCGCTGCGGGTCAGGCCGACCACGGCGTGCTTGCTGGCGGCGTAGATCGCGCGGTTCGGCGTGCCGACCAGGCCGGAGACCGAGGACACGTTGACGATGGTCCCACCGCCGCCCTTGAGCATCTGGCGCAGCTGGTGCTTCATGCACAGCCACACGCCCTTGACGTTGGCGCCCATGATGCGGTCGAACTGGTCTTCGTCGCCATCGGCCAGCGGTGCGCTTTCCTCGTCGAGGGCGGCGTTGTTGACGGCGATGTCGAGGTGGCCGTAGTAGTTGATGGTCTTCTCGATCAGCGCTTCGACGTCGCCGGCCCTGGCGATGTCGCTGCGCACGAACAGGGCCTTGCCGCCCGATTCGACGATCATGGCGGCGGTCGCGTGGCCGCCGTCGATGGCGGTGTCGGCCACGACGACGCAGGCGCCGGCGCGGCCGAAGGCCAGGGCCGTGGCGCGGCCGATGCCGCCGGCCGCGCCGGTTACGAGTGCCACCTTGCCGGTGAACGGCAGTTCCGCCGGCGGCTGCGCTTTGGATGTCCCTCTCATGATGCTCCTGATGCTGTGCAACGAATGCTTCCCAAAGGAAACATTCTAACGCAGCAATAGCGCGTTGTCACAAATCGAGAGGCTTGCTGTTGCTTATTGGAGGCTCGCCCCGGCTTTGCCCTGGTCGCCGGCCATGATCACCGTCAGTTTCGCCGGGTCGATTGCCTTGCGGAAGGCCGCGTTCAGCTGCGCCAGCGTCACCGCCGCCAGCTTGCCCTCGAACGCGGCCGACCATTCATAGGTTCGGCCGCGGTACAGGAAACCGGTCCAGCCCGAGGCCAGCACCGCATCGTTGGCGCGGTTCTGCAGGCGCTGCTGCATCAGGCCGGACTTGGCGTCGGCCAGTTCGGCCGCCGTGAAGCCGTCCTTCAGCGCGCGCGCCAGCTCGGCGCGCACCGCGCTATCGAGCTTCTTCAAATTTTGCGGCGCCGCGATGGCGCTGATCGAGAAGGCGCCGGCGCGGTCGAGGTCGCCGCCGTCCAGGCTGGAGCCGCCGCCGTAGGACAGGCCATCCTTCTGGCGGATGCGGTCCATCAGGCGCGACTTCAGGCCGCCCTCGCCGAAGATGTAGTTGGCCAGCATCAGGGCCGGATAATCCGGGTCCTCGATGTTCAGGTCGAGGTTCAGGCGCGCCGTATAAAAACCGTTTTCCTTGTCAGGCGTATCGAGCATGCGGCTGGTGGCCGGCACCTCGGCATGCTGCATCAGGATCGGCGCCACCTTGGCAGGCGCGCGCCAGCTACCGAACAGTCGGTCCACCAGCGGCACGATCTGCTGCGGATCGAAATCGCCGACGATCGCCATCTCGGCCGGGCTGCTGTTGTGGAATTCACGGTGGAAGGCCGGCAGGTCGTCCAGGCGCACCGCCTTGACGTCCTCGATGTCTTCCTCGAAGGTATTGGCATGGCGCACGTCGCCGCGCGGGTAGCGGTCGAAGTGGACCGCCAGGGCGCGGCTGGCCACGCTCTGTGGCTCGGCGCGGCTGGCTTCCAGGCCGACCAGCATCTGCTTGCGCAGCTGCTCGAATTCGCTCGCCGGGAACGCCGGCTCCCGCAACACGTGGGCCGCCAGTTTCAAGGCCTCGGGCAGGTTTTCGCGGGTGGTCTGGAAGTGCTGGGCGCTGCCGCTCATCTTCAGCTTGTCGAAGGCGTCGGCCAGCTGGGCGCGGCTGTACTGGGTGGTGCCGCGCATCAGCATGGCGCGGGTCAAGGCCGAAATCGCGCCCTTGCCGAACAGGTTCTTCTCGTCGCCCAGGTGCTGGCGCAGGTCGACGGTAACGGTTTCGCCGCGGTTCTTCTTCGGCAGCAGCGCCAGCTTCACGCCGCCGGCGGTAGTCAGCTGGGTGCGCTTCATGATGTTGGCCTGGCTCGGGTCGAAGTCTTCCGACACCAGGGTCGAGGTGCTGGGCTTGAAGTCCTTCATCACCGCTTCCACCGTCGGTGCGGCGGGGATCGCCGCGCGCTGCGGCGCGTCTTCCGGAAGGAAGGTGCCGCTGACGCGGTTGCTGCGCATGAAGTACTTGCCGCTGGCGGCAGCCACCTGCTCGCCGCTGGTGCTCTTGAGCCGCTCGCGCGACAGGAAATACAGGCGCCAGTCGCCCAGCGCGATCATCTCGGACAGCGCCACGCCGACCGCCTGCGGGTCGTTCAGGCTACGCTCGATGGTGTTCATGTAGGAGCGGCGCACGCGCTCCATTTCCTCGCCCGTGGGCGGCGTCTTGGCGAACTCCTCGACGGCCTGGGTCAGCGCCTCGCGCACCGGCTCGATCGGCTCGCCTTTCTTGACCACCGCGCCGAACAGTTGCAGCCCCGGCGCGAAGCCGGACTGGGCGAAGCCGAAGACCTGGCTGGCCTTGCCGGTTTCCACCAAGAGCTTGTGCAGGCGGCCGTTGGGCGCGTCGCCCAGGATTTCGCTGGCAAAGCCGAGCGCTTCGGCGTCGCCATGCAGATCAGACGGCACCTTGTAGCCGACCGCGACGATCTGCACGTCGCCCTGGCGCCGCACCGCGAAGCTGCGCTCGCCGTCCTGGGTCGGCTCGACGGTCCAGAACTGCGGCAGCGCGCGCTTCGGTTTCGGGATGGCGCCGAACAGGCGCCCGATCTTCGCCAGGGTCGTGCCCGGGTCAAACTTGCCGGCCACCAGCAGCACGGCGTTATCCGGCTGGTACCAGGTGCGGTAAAAAGCTTGCAGGTTGCCGATCTTAACGTTCTCGATGTCGCTGCGGTTGCCGATGGTCGAGCGGCCATAGCTGTGCCAGTCATAGGCGACGCTCTGCATGCGCTTGAACAGCATGTTGCCGGGCGAATTCTCGCCGCTTTCGAACTCGTTGCGCACCACCGTCATTTCCGAGGCCAGGTCCTTTTGCAGCACCGGCGAATTGACCATGCGGTCGGCTTCCATCTGCAGCGCCCAATCCAGGTTGTCCGGGGATGCCTGGAACACCTCGTAGTAATTGGTACGGTCGAGCGAGGTGGTGCCGTTGAAATCCATGCCGCGCCGTGCGAACTGGCCGGTGATGTCGGGGTTCTTCCTGGTGCCCTTGAACAGCAGGTGCTCGAGCAGGTGGGCCATGCCGGTCTCGCCGTAGTTCTCGTGGCGCGAGCCGACCAGGTAAGTGACGTTGACGGTGATGGTCGGACGCGAGGCGTCCGGGAACAGGAGCACCTTCAGGCCGTTGGCAAGGCGGTACTCGGTGATGCCCTCGACCGAGGGGCCGAGGGTGACGCCCTTGGGCAGCGGCGCGGATTTCACCGCCGCCGCAGGCGCCGCTGCCGGCGCTGCTGCCCAGGCACTGGTGCCCAGCACCAGTGCCAGAGCGCCGGCCGCGATGCCGCGCAGGGGGCGCGCGCCGACGCCGCGGCGGTTCAGGTGAATGTCGATCGTCCGGTCCATGATTCGATCCCGCAATAAAGTTGATGCGGGATGGTAACAGACCGATTGCTATTGTCGTGAGCGGCGTTCATGGGATTGTTGCCAGGGGCTGATCCTGGACAATTCTCCCATCTCTTCGGCGAGGAATTCGAGCAGGTCGTCGGCGCTGACCACGCCGGCCAGGCTGCCGCCCGCATCGACCACCGGCACCCGGCGGATGCCGCGCAGGCGCATCTTCTCGATGGTCTCGTAGACGTCGTCGCTGCCCTGGGCGGTGAGCAGACCGGTGCTCATGATGTCGCCGACCTGCAGGCTGGCCGGGTCCAGGCCGGGAGCGATGACCGAGACCACGATGTCGCGGTCGGTCAGGATGCCGACCGGAATGCTGGCGCCATCGAGCCGGTCGACCACGATGACGTCGCCCACGTGCTGGCGGCGCATCAGGAGCGCGGCGCCCTGCACGGTTTCGTCGCGGGTGCAGTGGGTGGCCTGGCTGGTGCAGATGTGGGCGATGTGCATGGTGGTCTCCTGTTGCTTGTGCTAGGAGGAGCAGGTGGTGTGCGACGGACTTGGATTCCCGCCTTCGCGGGAATGACGTGCCAAGGGACGCGGCCAAATTTCAATTGCACCACCAACCCAAAACCCGTCGTTCCCGCGCAGGCGGGAACCCAATTTGTCCTGCACGCCACGTCATCTCTTCCAGCCGCACAAATAAAAACTGGCGCTACGACTTTTCATCATAGCGCCAGTTCACAAATCCGAAAGGGTCTTACGCAGCCGGCTTCTTCTCATCCGGCGGCGGCACGAAGCACGCGTCCGCCACCTGTAAATCGTTATCCTTGGCGAAGTTCAGCACGAAGTGGTAGGCCAGCGGCTCGACCTGCTGCAGTTCGCGGCTGACCACCACCGCCTTGACGCCGTTGACGATGGTCGGGTGTACCCAGGGGGAAAATTGCAGGTGGGCGTTGCGGCCGGCGGCGCCGGGGGCGAAGCAGGACATGACGCCGCACAGGCGCTCGGCCCAGTCGCTGGGTCGGAACTGCCTGCCATTGCTGGTGATGCCAAGAATAAAAAACTCGTCCTTCAGTTTTTTATCCGTGGTGTGCGGTAACTCGGCCATAGTGCTGCTTGCTGAAACAAGAATACTGCGTGGATGAGAACAACCTCAGCTAAGTATTATATCTTATAGAAGACCTGGGAACGAGGCTTCCCGTGCGAAATCGCCTCATCCGCTCAACCGAGCCACACCATGCTCGACAGCAGGAGCAGCAGGATCATCCACAGGATCAGCGCCCGCCACACCAGTCCCACGGTGCTCTGCAGCGCGCGCAGGTTCGGTTCCTCGCCCGGCAGGAACTCGGCGTCGCGGTCGCTCAGGTCGACCGTGGCGGCATCCATCGGCAACGGTTGCGGCGCATTCTCGAGCGGCGTGCCGAGGCGCACGCCCATGGCGCCGCCGCCCGCCGCCAGGATGATGCCGCGCGATTCGTCGGCCCAGCGGCCGGCGAAATTACGCCAGGCATAGATCGCATCCTCGAAGTTGCCGACCACGGCAAAGGCCACCGCCGTCAGGCGCACCGGGACCCAGTCGATCCAGTAGAAGGCTTTCGCGGCGAACTGGCCGAAGGCTTCGTTGCGCATGTGCTCGGGCTCGTTCCAGGCGCGCGCCAGGTATTCGGAGACGCGGTACATCACGGCGCCGGCCGGCCCGAGCGGCATCAGGAACCAGAAGAATACGCCGAATACGTTGCGGTGGGTCGTGATCAGGGATTTTTCCACCGCCACGCGCGCGATCTCGGTGGCGTCCATGCCGACCGTGTCGCTGCGAGTCCACTCGGCCAGCAACTGGCGCGCGGTGGCTTCGTCGCCCTGGTTCAGGGCCAACTGGATCGAGGTGAAGTAATGGCTGTAGTGACGGAAACCGAGCGTCAGGTAGACGATCAGCACGTTCCAGGCGAAGGCCAGCAGCACCAGGTTGTAGCGCATGAAGACCCAGTACACCAGCCAGGTCGGCAGCATCAGGGCCGCCATCATCAGGAACCAGCCCACGCGGCCATTCTTCTGCTCGCCCGCATTGAACCAGCCTTCGATGCGCATCGCCAGACCCTTGATGCCACCATACACCTGGTTGTCGGCGCGCAGCGGTTTCAATTGCTCGATGATCAGCGCGACGAGGATGGAGAAAAATGTCATTCAGGAATCCTTTTTTGTTCTGGCAATACCTTGCTGCCGCTACGATAGCGGAGAAGCGGGCGGGAATCAAATCACGGAATGGAGGAATGGTTCAGAAAAAACCAAGGGGAGGACTGCCATTCTTGTCGAGCCGGTGAAAATGCGTGGATTTTGTAGCGCCGCCGCTGGCTATACTGCGAACGTTCCTTTGCGTCCCAAGGCCGCTGTTTTCATTGTCATTCCAGAGCATCAGATGCAGATTCGCGAGGCCACCGAGCAAGACCTGGAGCAGATCGTCCCGCTGTTCGCGCAGCTGGGCTATGCCAGCAACCCGGACTGGGTCGGGCGGCAACTGCGCGCGCTCCACCAAAACCAGTCAGGGCGTGCCCTGGTGGCGGAGGCATCCGGCGTCGTGGCCGGCGTCGCGGTGGTGCACCTGATGCGTCCGATTCACGTGGAATCGCCCTGGGCGCTGTTGTCGGCCCTGGTGGTGGACGAGGGGTGCCGTAGCGCGGGGATCGGGCAAGGCCTGCTGGCGGCCGCCGAGGCCTTTGCCATCGGGCACGGCTGTTCGCAACTGGAACTCTCCAGCAGCATCCGGCGCAGCAGGGCGCATGCGTTTTACCAACAGAACGGCTACCAGGAAAAGCGCCTGCGCTTCGTCAAGTTCTTTTCCACACCGTCGATGAACCAACCTTAAGAGACACCGTGATCGCATTCCGAGATTTTTCCGCCTCCCGCTTCGGCCGCCTAGAGGGCATCGACCATGCCCTGGTGGAGGCCAACGAATGGCTGCAGCGCACCGGCGTCAAGCCACTCAACATCGAAACGCTCAGGAATCTGAGCGGCGGCGGCACCGGCAACATCGGCGCTTCCGATATCGGGCTGCGTATCTGGTATGTCGTGGGCGCGCAGGCAGGTGCCGGCCAGTAGCGCAGGCGCTCAGGCGCGCAGGAAGTGGTACAGGTTGCGCAGCATGGCGGCCGTCGCGCCCCAGATGAAATAACCCTGGTAGGGCATCGCGTAGAAGCTGCGCTTGCCCGCCCCATCCGGCAACAGCACCGAGCGGCGCTCGTGGTTGGCGCCGGACATCAGGAAGCTCAGCGGCACTTCGAAGATCTCGGCGACCTCGCCCGGATCGGCGCTGAGCGCAAACGGCGGCGTCACAATTGCCACCACCGGCGTCACGCGGTAGGCGCTGATCGTGACATGTTCCGGCAGCACGCCGATGATCTCGACGTGGCGGCGGTGCAGGCCGATCTCTTCTTCTGTCTCGCGCAGCGCGGTCTCGATCGGCGAGGAATCCAGCTCTTCTGCGCGGCCGCCCGGGAAGCTGACCTGGCCGGCGTGGCTGGACAGGTGCTCGGTACGCCGGGTCAGCAGCACATATAAACCGTCGGGACGTTCGATCAGCGGCACCAGCACGCTGGCGCGGCGCAGGCGCAGGGCGGGCGCACCAAGGGCTTCGTCGGACGCTTCCGGATCCCAGGGCAGGGTCTGCGCGAAGCGGGCGCGCACAGCGTCGGCGCCGAGCTGCTCGAGCGCGAGCGGCGCTTCGCCGGCCAGGCCTTCGACCGGCATCAGGGTGGGATCAAACACAGGCTTGCTCAAAACGCATTCTTCCAGCACATAAAGAAAAAGGCATCCTTGCGGATGCCTTTTTCATGACACGGATGCTATTACTCAGCGGCAGCTGGTTTAGCGGCGGCAGCCACTTTACGCTGCGGCAGCTTTTCCTTGATACGTGCCGATTTGCCCGAACGCTCACGCAGGTAGTACAGCTTGGCGCGGCGCACGTCACCACGACGCTTCACTTCGATCGAAGCGATCAGCGGCGAGTACAGCTGGAAGGTACGCTCGACGCCTTCGCCCGACGAGATCTTGCGAACGATGAAGTTCGAGTTCAGGCCGCGGTTACGACGCGAGATGACCACGCCT
>Ga0265780_10010930_pt1 | contig 10787 bp, 7 predicted proteins | sample P1T30metagenome_FD_192432 | JGI IMG/M metagenome (GOLD analysis project Ga0265780, IMG submission 192432) | Plant litter microbial communities from East Loma Ridge, Irvine, California - P1 T30 | ecosystem: Environmental > Terrestrial > Plant litter > Unclassified | place: USA: California... | reverse complement strand
GGTGCCGACGCTGCGCGCCAGGTCGAGCGTCTCGGCCTGCTCGGGCGTCACTTCCAGCGTGACGGCGTTCACCACGCGCGGCTTGGTTTCGTCGCGGTTGACTTCCTGGGCCACGGCCAGCACCAGGATGCGCTCGAGCACGATCTTCGAGATGTCCTGCTCGCGGTTCTCGCCCGGCAGCGCATCCTTGCGGGTGCTGACGATGATGTCGACGTAGTTGCCCGGCAGGGTGAAACCGGCCACGCCGATCACGTCGTTGACGCGCACCGTGATGGCGCGCTTGCCTTCGGCGATCAGGGCCGACAGGCCGCCCAGGGTGCCGGCGGGCGCCAGCTTCGCTTCGCTGACCGGCTCTCCTGCCAGCACGCTGCTCTTGAGCACGCGCCCGGCCAGTTTCTGCGGGTCGGCATAGGCGCCTTTCGGCACGCTGTCGGACGGCCATTCGGTCAGCTTCAGCATCTCGGGCGTCAGGCGCTGGCCGAGATTGATGTCGGCGGCGGCCACCACGATGTGGCCGGAACTGGCGCCCGGCTGCATCAGCAGCCAGCGCGAGGCCAGGATCACGGCCGTCAGGCCGAACAGGACGGCAACCGCCATCACGGCAAGGGCGCGCTTGTTTTTCATGATGCGATTCCTGCGACAGGGTTCGGAGCGGGGGTGCCGCTGCCGGGGGACAAGCTGTTCCATGCCTGCTCGAGGGCGGCGATGCTCAGGCGCGGTTCAGTGCCGGCCAGGCTGGCAAAATCGAACACGCGGCGCAGGAGCTCGTGCGGGTAGCAGGCCAGCAGCGGCGTGCCGCCGGAGCGGTGCAGGCGCGCGACCAGGTGTTCGAGCACGCCCTCCGGGCAATCCAGGCCATGCAGGCGGCACTGGCGCCGCAGCAGGGCGCGGTAGCTGGCCTCGGGCAGCGGTCCGAGGCCGATGCGGTAGCCGATCCGGCGCAGCATGGCCGGATCGAGCAGGCTGGTGGGCGCCAGGTTGGTGACGAAGACCAGCAGCGCGTCGAAAGGCAGGGTCTCGGCCTGGCCGCCGAGCGCCAGGCGCAGGGGTGCGCCGTCGAGCGGGCCGAGCCAGCGGTTCAGCAGCTCCGACACCGGCAGCCGCTGGCGCCCCAGGTCGTCGATCACCAGGATGCCATTGGCCGCCAGCAGCTGGGGCGGCGCTTGGTACACGCCGTGTTCGGCATCGTGGCGCAGTTCGAAGGTGGCCGCATCGAGCTCGGCGCCGACGTGCACCAGTGGGCGCTGGCAGATCGCCCAGCGCGCGTCGCAGCTGCGCCGCTCTTCCTGCTGGCGCGCCAGCGGCAGCGGCGCCGGGTGGCAGGCCGGGTCGTACAGGCGCACGATATGCCCGCCGACCAGTACCGCGTACGGCACCGCGATCGCGCCCGCCAGCAGGCGTGCCAGCTTGCGTGCCAGCGTGGTCTTGCCGCTGCCGCTGGGGCCATGCAGCAGCAGGGCGCGCTGGGCATGCAGGGCCGCGCCGAGCAGCTCGCGCTGGTTGGCATCGAGGCCGTCGTCGGCCAGCAGCGCGGCCAGGTCGGCGGCGCCCGGACGGCTGGCGCCGGGCTGGCGCAGCGACTGGCGCTCGACCATCGCGCGCCAGGCCGCCAGCGTCACCGGCGCCGGGCCGGCATAGCGGCATTCGGCCAGGGCGTCGACGGCGGCGCGCTGGCCGATCGCGGTCAGCTGGTACTGGACATCGATGTCCGACTCGCCGCACCAGGCCACTTCCACCTGCTGCTCGGCCATCAGGCCGGTCAGCACTTCGCGCAGCACGCTGACCGACAGGCGCAGCCGGCCGGCGAGCAGCGGCAGCGGCGCGCGGCCGGTCGCCTGCAGGGTCTTCAGCGCCAGCGCCGCCACGAAGCGCGCTTCGAGCCCGGTGTCGCTGACCGACTTGGCCTGGCGCGGCAGGATCGCCGCCACCTCCAGCTCGCCCGGCGGCGCGGCCGGCGGCATGCGCTCGGCGGCTCCGGGACTCCACGACAGCGTTTCGATCATCGCATTCTCCTCGTCCTGCAACAGAAACCCAGCAAAAACCCAAGCGAAAATATTTCCTGACGTCACTGATTCTAGCGAGGCGGTCCGTACCGCCCTTGAGATGCAGCAAGCTGCGGCCTTCAGCCGTGGTAGCGCCGCGCCAGCAGCCAGAGCGCGCTCAGCGCGATCGCCAGGCCATATGGCATCGAGCCGGCGCTCTGCCCCGCGGGCTGTTGCGGCGCCGGTTCGACATGCAGCCAGACCAGCAGGGGCAGGGGCAGCAGCGCCACGAACAGCTTGCGCAGGCCGGCCCAGGCCAGCTGCCAGCGGCCGGTGGCGAGAATGATCAACAGCGCCATGACGCCACCGAAGCACCAGGCCAGGATGCAGGCGTAAAAGGTTTGCCCGGCGCCGAGGAACAGGCCGACGGTGGCCATCAGCTTGACGTCGCCGGCGGCCATGCCGCGCAGCGCATACAGGGGGATGAACAGGGCGAAGCCGGTCGCGGCGCCGGCAAGCGCGGTGGTGGCGGAGCCGGCGGGGGTGGCGCCGGACAGGTGCAGGCCGAACACGCCGCACCAGGCGGCGAGCAGCAGGAGATTCGGGATCTTGCGGATTGCCAGGTCAATGATCGCGGCGCTGGCGACAAGCACAAGCAGCATCAGGTCAAGCCAGGTCTGCACAGGCATGATTGCGCTCCTCAAAAAAAAAGCCCTCCGGACCGGAGTCCGGAGGGCAACACGATGTGATCAGGTACCAGTACCCGTACCTGCACCAGCACCCGAACCCGAACCCAGTGCGTTCTGCAGGGTGTCCTTCACATTCTCGAACGTATCCGAGATCTGCGTACCCAGCAGCTGAGCCGCACCGGCCATTGCGACACCGACCAGGGCAGCGATCAGGCCATACTCGATGGCAGTCACACCGTCTTCGTCGGCAACGAAGGCTTGGATAGCGGTAAAGATCGTTTTCATGACAAACTCCATATGGTGGTTTATAAGAACAACCCTGAAACGGTGGCGGTTCTCCTGACTCGGCTGACTCTGCTTCGTCGTTTCCGTTTCAGTGAGTTCATCATATGTTTTGATGCCGTGTGGCAACTTGACTGCACGCAAGTTTGCCCACAGGAATTATTTACTTAAGGCATTTTTTGATCCGCCGCAAATTTGGAAATGGACTGTCACGCTTTCGCCAAAAAAAGAGGCGAAATTATTGCCGTAAATGCAAAAAGAGATTATGCTACTTCGCTTGCTCTTCGGAAATTTAACCTTCTGTAGAGAAGCAGCAGGGCGCCGTGCAGCGGCGAGTGGGTAGATTACATTTCTGAGAATGACATGGATTCCCTTCTGAAGCACATGGTGGACATGACCGGCCACCGCGACCACGCGATGCTCGACATCTCGGTCATCGCGGCGGTGCAGGAACTGGCCGCCGCCGCCCAAACGCGGGTGTTGTCCCTCTATAGCGTCGCCGGCCAGCCCCATGTCAGGGCGCGCGCCAGCATCGAATCCGGCGCCGGCGCCAGGGTCCACGAAGCCCTCGACAGCGCCACGCCCGGCGCGCAGCTGACAGCCTTTCCCGCCCTTGCCGCCTGCCTGGCCGCGCGCGACACCAGCGCCGAAGCCGTGGCGCCCGACGGCACCCGCACCCTGTGGCTGCCGATCTGGTTCGGCGACAAGGCCGACACCTGCCTCGAGATCGTGCGCGACGCGCCCTTCCCGGCCCAGACCATCCATACCGTGGCAGGCATCGTCGGCGTCTACCGCAATTTCCAGAACCTGCTCGACTACAGCGAACGCGATTCGCTCACGGGCCTCCTGAACCGCAAGACCTTCGAGGACCAGCTGGCGCGCATGCTGCAATGCCCCTGCGACCCGGAGCCGCCCCAGCCCGGCCAGCCCGAGCGGCGCCAGCATCACGAAGAAGAAAAGCAGTGGCTGGCGGTGGTCGACGTCGACCACTTCAAGCTCGTCAACGACACCTTCGGCCATCTATATGGCGACGAAGTGCTGATCCTGATCGCCAACCAGCTGCAGGCCTCGTTCCGCGCCCAGGACCGTGTGTTCCGCTTCGGCGGCGAGGAATTCGTGGTGCTGCTGCGCGCCACCACGCTGGAGAATGCGCGCCGCATCATCGACCGCTTCCGCGCGAATGTCGAAGCCTACGACTTCCCGCAGGTGGGCCGGGTCACGGTGAGCGTCGGTTTCGTCAGCATCAGCCCCTTCGATTCGCCGGTGGTCACCCTCGGCCACGCGGACCAGGCCCTGTACTTCGCCAAGACCCACGGGCGCAACCAGGCCTGCCACTACAACGAGCTGGTCGAGCGCGGCCTGTTGCAGACCGTCGCCTCGAACGACACCGCCGAGTTCTTCTAGGCGACCAGTAAAAAGCGGTTCGGATCGACCTGCCACTTGTCGGGCGACTCGTGGCGCACGATCCGGTCGCCGCCGCCAAAGCCGAACGGGCGCGACAAATCCAGCAGCTCGGGCCGGATATAGGTCTGGCTCCTGGTGTTGAAGAACACGTTCACCTTCGGCGTCAGCAGGTTGCTCTCGTGCGGCTCGACCACCACGCCCAGGCGTCCCGATTCCAGCATCACCATGGTGCCGACCGGGTAGATGCCGACGCAGCGCATGAATTCCTGGGTCAGCGCGGGACTGAAGTGGAACTTGCTCCACTCGTAGATCTTGCGCAGCGCGTCGGCTGCCGGCATGCCCTTGTGGTAGCTGCGGTCCGAGGTGATGGCATCGTAGACGTCGACGATCGCCGCCATCTGCGCCAGCTCGCTGATCTCGCCCTCTTTTTGCAGGTCCGGGTAGCCGCTGCCGTCGCGCCGCTCGTGGTGGTGCAGCGTGATGTCGAGCGGGATGGCGCCGATCTCCGGGTTCTGGCGCAGGATGTCGTAGCCGTCGCGCGGGTGTTTCTTGATGACCGCGAATTCCTCGTCGGTGAGGCGGCCCGGCTTGTTCAGGATCGCATCCGGCACCAGCGCCTTGCCGGTGTCGTGCAGCAGGCCGCCGATGCCGGCCTGGTAGATCGTGTCCTCGTCCATCCCGCGCGAACGGCAGAACGCCACCAGCAGCGTGCACACGCTCACCGAATGCAGGAAGGTGTAGTCGTCCTTGGTCTTGATGCGCAGGAGGCCGAGCAGCGCGCCGGAATTGCGCAAAATTGATTCGGTGATGTTCTGCACCACCGGGCTCACGTTGTCGAGTTCCACCGCTTTGCCCAGGCGCGCATCCTGCATCACGGTGCGCACCAGGCCCACTGCCTGGCGCCGGATGTTCACCGCGCGCTGCATCTCGTCGGCCAGGCTGGCGCGCGCCGGCTTAACCGGCGCGGTCGCGATGTCCACCACGTCCCGCTCGGTTGCGGCCTGGACCTCGGCCAGGGTCGGGGCGTCGGCCACGTCCAGTCCTTTGGCGCAATCGATCACCACGGCGCGGATGCCGGCCTTGAGGATCTTGCGGATCTCGTCTTCGCTAGTCAGCACGAAACGGGCGCGCACGAAGGGATGCTCCATCCAGCCGCAATCCAGGTCGTGGATGGCCATACCGATGCGCAGCTGGGAGGAATCGATTTTCTTGAGCATGCTGGGACCAGGCGATGTGTTAATCTCCGCCACCGCGGCGGACCGCAGAGTATAGCCTCCCGCCTTCCTCCATCGCCTTCTCGTCGATAAACTAGGGCAACTAGTGTTGCAAACAGGCACAAAATAGTTTTCAATGGAACTACGGCAACTTCGCTATTTCGTCGCCATCGTCGACCATGGTTCGCTCTCGCGCGCGGCGCTGGTGCTGCACGTGGCGCAGCCGGCGCTGACCCAGCAGCTGCGCCAGCTGGAAGAAGAACTCGGCGCCCAGCTGCTGCACCGCTCGGCGCACGGCGTGCTCAGCACCGACGCCGGCAAGATCTTCTATGAACACGCCCAGGCCATCCTGAAACAGGTGGCCGACGCCCGCTCCGCCGTCACCCAGTCGGCCACGCGGCCCTCGGGCAGCGTCACGCTCGGCCTGCCGCACAGCATTTCCGGCGCCCTCGCCCTGCCGCTGCTCACCGCCGCGCGCGCCACCTACCCGGAAATCACGCTGCAGCTGACCGAGGAAATCACCGGCAACCTGGTCGAGCAGCTGAAATCCGGGCGCCTCAACCTGGCCGTGCTGTTCGACGACGGCCAGCTGAACAGTTTCGCGGCCACGCCGCTGGTCGAGGAAGACCTGGTCTATATCTGCCGCGCCGGCTCCGGCTGGGTGCCGGACGGCCCCGCCATCACCCTCGGCGCGGCGCTGGCCAGCACCCTGATCCTGCCGGCGCGCCAGCACGGCGTGCGTCCGCTGATCGAGCAGGTGGCTGGCGGCGCCGGGCTGGCCCTGGCCAACATCATCGAGATGAATTCGATCGCCATCCTGAAGTCCGCCCTGCTGGCCGACATGGGCGCGACCCTGCTGCCGCTGGCGCCGCTGCGCGCGGAAATCGACAGCGGCGCCCTGGTTGCCACGTCCGTGCACAGCCCGGCCATCCGGCGCAACGTCACGCTCTGCGCCTCGCGCAACATCCCGCTGACGACTGCGGCGGCGGCAATCGGGCGCCTGGTGCGCGAGGTGACCGATACCCTGTGCACCAATGGGCAATGGCCCGGCGCCCGGCTGCTGCACTGAGCCATCAGTTTTTCTTATACCCCCATCCCGATTCCGTATTTCCCCTTTCCGCTTTGCGGGTCCTACACTCCACGCCGACGACAAGTCGCCTACCGCGACAACGACCTGCCCCACACGCGCCTACCCGGCGCCGTTCAACGGCAGGCACAACACCACGACAAGCTGGAGACACACATGCCCGACACCGCCGCGCCGCGCGAGCCTGCGCAGGACTACACGTCCCGCCTCACCACGGTTACCCTGGACGACAAATACACTGCAAAAACCGGCAACATCTTCCTGTCCGGTATCCAGGCCCTGGTGCGCCTGCCGATGATGCAGCGCGAGCGCGACGGCGCCGCCGGATTGAATACGGCCGGCTTCGTGTCCGGCTACCGCGGTTCGCCCCTGGGCGGCCTCGACGAAACCCTGTGGAAGGCCAAGCCGCACCTGGAAGCGAACCACGTGCAGTTCGTCCCGGGCGTGAACGAAGACCTGGCCGCCACCGCCGTCTGGGGCACGCAGACCGTCGATCTGATCGGCCCGGCGAAATACGACGGCGTGTTCGCCATGTGGTACGGCAAGGGCCCGGGCGTGGACCGCTGCGGCGACGTCTTCAAGCACATGAACCACGCCGGCACGGCGAAACACGGCGGCGTGCTGCTGGTAGCCGGCGACGACCACGGCGCCTATTCCTCGACCCTGCCGCACCAGTCGGACCACATCTTCTCGGCCTGCATGATCCCGGTGCTCTACCCCTGCAACGTGCAGGAATACCTGGACCTCGGCGTGCACGGCTGGGCAATGTCGCGCTTCTCCGGCTGCGCGGTCGCCTTCAAGGCCCTGGCCGACACGGTCGAATCGAGCGCCTCGGTCGACGCCAATCCGCACCGCGTGCAGGTCAAACTGCCGCAGGACTTCGTGATGCCCGAAGGCGGCCTGAATACCAAGCTGTCGTCGGTCCCGCTGGGCCAGCAGGCGCGTAACCAGGAGGCGCTGATGCAGGACTACAAGATCTACGCAGCCCTGGCCTATGCGCGCGAAAACAAGCTGAATCACACCACCATCGACAGCCCGAACGCCAGGCTCGGCATCATCGCCTCCGGTAAATCCTACCTCGATGTGCTGGAAGCACTGGAAGAACTCGGCATCGACGAGGTCATGGCCGCGAAAGTCGGCCTGCGCCTGTACAAGGTGGCGATGATCTGGCCGCTGGAACCGGAAGGCGTGCGCGAATTCGCGCAGGGGCTGGAAGAAATCCTGGTGGTCGAAGAGAAGCGCCAGGTCGTCGAATACCAGCTCAAGGAACAGCTGTACAACTGGCGCGACGACGTCCGTCCTCACATCATCGGCAAGTTCGACGACAAGGGCGAATGGGTCGCGCCGCGCGGCGACTGGCTGCTGCCGCCGAAGGCCGACTTCTCGGTGGCGCAGGTGGCGCGCGTGATCGCCGGCCGCATCGCGCGCCTGGTCAGCGACGACACCACGCGCGACCTGATCCGCGCGCGCCTGGCCTTCCTCGACGCGAAGGACGCGGTGCTGCAAAAGGCGATCACCACGCCGTTCCGCCCGGCCTTCTACTGCTCCGGCTGCCCGCACAACACCTCGACCAAGGTGCCCGACGGTTCCTTCGCGCTGGCCGGCATCGGCTGCCACGTGATGGCCACCTCGATCTACCCCGAGATGAACAAGCTGACCACCCACATGGGCGGCGAAGGCGCGCCCTGGATCGGCCAGGCCGCGTTCTCGAAAGTGCCGCACGTGTTCCAGAACCTGGGCGACGGCACCTACTTCCACTCGGGCTACCTGGCCGTGCGCGCCGCGGTATCGGCCAAGGTCAATATCACCTACAAGATCCTGTACAACGACGCGGTCGCGATGACCGGCGGCCAGCCGGTCGACGGCCAGACCTCGGTGCCGATGATCGCACAGCAGATGGCGGCCGAAGGCGTCAAGCGCATCGCCCTGGTCACCGAAGATTTGTCGCGCTACGCCGACAGATCAAGCCTGCCGGGCATCGTGAGCCTGCACGACCGCAAGGAGATGGACGCCATCCAGCGCGAGCTGCGCGACTTGCCGGGCGTGTCGGTCATCATCTACGACCAGACCTGCGCCGCCGAGAAGCGCCGCCGCCGCAAGAAAGGCGAGTTCCCCGACCTGCCGAAGCGCATGGTCATCAACGAAGCCGTGTGCGAAGGCTGCGGCGACTGCGGCATCCAGTCGAACTGCGTCTCGATCCTGCCGAAGGAAACCGAATTCGGCCGCAAGCGCCAGATCGACCAGTCGTCCTGCAACAAGGATTACTCGTGCGCCAAGGGCTTCTGCCCGAGTTTCGTCACCGTCGAAGGCGGCACGCTCAAAAAAAGCAAGACGGGCGCCGGCAAAGCCGACGAAGACGGCTGGGACATCCTGCCCGAGCCAGTCCTGCCGTCGGTCGAGCACCCGTACAACATCCTCATCAACGGCATCGGCGGCACCGGCGTGATCACCGTCGGCGCGCTGATGGGCATGGCCGCGCACCTGGAAGCAAAAGGCGCCTCGGTGCTGGACATGACCGGCATGAGCCAGAAGAACGGCTCCGTTACCTCGCACGTGAAGATCGCCGCCACGCCGGAGCGCCTGCGCGCCCAGCGCATCGCCACCGGCGAGGCCGATCTGGTGCTGGGCTGCGACATGCTGACCACCGGCGCCGCCGACGCGATCTCGAAGATGCGTCCGGGCCGCACGCTGGCCATCGTCAATTTGCACGAGCAGCCGACCGGTACGTTCGCCCAGAACGCCGACTGGCAGTTCCCGGCCGAGGACGTGCGTGGCCTGATCGTCGAAGCCGTGGGCGGAGAATCCGGCGCCGACTTCGTCGATGCCACCAAACTGGCCACCGCGCTGATGGGCGATTCGATCGCCACCAATCTGTTCCTGATGGGGTACGCCTGGCAGAAAGGCCGCATTCCACTCACCGAAGCCTCGCTGATGCGCGCGATCGAACTGAATGGCGTGGCCGTCGCCTCGAACAAGAAGAGCTTCCTGTGGGGCCGCCGCGCCGCCGTCGACTTCAAGCGCGTCGAGCGCACCGCGACGCCGACCCAGGCCGTGCTGGTGCAGATGCCGCAAAGCCTGGAGAACGTGATCAGGAAGCGCGTCGAGTCGCTGACCGCTTACCAGGATGCGGCGTATGCCGGCGTGTATCTCGACCTGGTCGAGCGCGTGCGCGCGGCGGAAACCGCAGCCGGTTTGGGCAGCAGGCTGTCGATGGCGGTGGCCAAGTACTACTACAAGCTGATGGCCTACAAGGACGAGTACGAAGTGGCGCGCCTGTACACCGATGGCCGCTTCCTGGAACAGGTGAAGTCGCAGTTCGAAGGCGACGTCAAGCTGAAGTTCAACCTGGCGCCGCCGATGTTCGCCAAGACCGATGCCAAGGGCCACTTGGTGAAGAAGGAATTCGGTTCGTGGATGATGGGCGCGTTCAAGCTGCTGGCGAAACTGAAAGGCCTGCGTGGCGGAACCTTCGACGTGTTCGGCTACACGGCCGAGCGCAAGATGGAGCGTGCGCTGATCGTGGAATATCGCCAGATGATCGAGGTGCTGCTGCCTGCCTTGAATGCTGCTTCGCATGCGGATGCGATTGACCTGGCGAATCTGCCGGAGCAGATCCGCGGCTTTGGCCATGTGAAGGAAAAAGCGGTCGAGAACTTCCGCCTGCGTAAAGCTGAGCTGCTCAGCGGCAACATCAAACGACGCGCCGCGTAATTGCTGGCTTTGAACCGCGTGGGCACGGGGCGCCCACCCTACCGTATCCGAAGCCGCAGGCCGAAGCGATCGTAGGGTGGGCGCTCCTGTGCCCACGCGGTGACACCGGTTGATCACACCGACACCCACACCCCGAACTTGACGTTAACGTTAACGTCATATACCGTACAAATCGACCCTGTCCGCTTCCGCTTCCAGAAGGAACACCATGAACGACATCACCCCCGCCGCCAAGCTCGACCTGCCTGAGCAGCCAAAACTGGCCAACAAGGTGCGCTTCGTCACCGCCGCGTCCCTGTTCGACGGCCACGACGCCTCGATCAACATCATGCGCCGCATCCTGCAGTCGAACGGCGTCGAAGTCATCCACCTCGGCCACAACCGCTCGGTCGACGACGTCGTCACCGCGGCCCTGGCC
>Ga0265780_10010929_pt1 | contig 10788 bp, 14 predicted proteins | sample P1T30metagenome_FD_192432 | JGI IMG/M metagenome (GOLD analysis project Ga0265780, IMG submission 192432) | Plant litter microbial communities from East Loma Ridge, Irvine, California - P1 T30 | ecosystem: Environmental > Terrestrial > Plant litter > Unclassified | place: USA: California... | reverse complement strand
GAACTGCAACCAGAAGCGCATTCCGCTGGTGTTTCTGCACGACGTGTCGGGCTTCATGGTTGGCAGCCAGAGCGAGCAGGGCGGCATCATCAAGGACGGCGCCAAGATGGTGAATGCCATGAGCAACTCGGTGGTGCCCAAGTTTACGGTCATCGTGGGCAACAGCTATGGGGCCGGCAACTACGCCATGTGCGGCAAGGCTTACGACCCACGCCTCATTGTGGCCTGGCCCACCGCCCAGCTGGCGGTAATGAGCGGCGCCGCGGCAGCCAATACGCTGCTGCAAATCCAGGTGGCCTCGCTCAAAGCGAAAGGCGAAGTCATCACCCCCGAAGCCGAAAAGGAGCTGCTCGACCGCATCAAGGCCCGCTACGAGGAGCAGCTCTCGCCCTACTACGCCGCGGCTCGCCTCTGGGTCGATGCCGTGATTGACCCGCTGGAAACCCGCAAGGTGATTTCGGAAGGTATTTCAGCCGCTAATCACGCGCCGATTGAGAAGGCGTACAACGTGGGGGTTATTCAGGTGTGAGGTTTATGGAGCGCATTAACAAAGAAGAATTTCTCGCTAACCTGAGGCTGACACAAGCATACTGTGAACAGCAATTGCAGCATACAGAAAAGAATAATGCGTCAATCTTGCGCAGCATCAATCCTGTTTGCGATGGAAAGCCTATTTTTCAGTTTAAACTAGAGAAATATGGTGTCGGAGCCAGTTATTATTTCGCTGCAGATTGGACGATAGACCCGTATAAAGATGCCAGTGGGTTTTCATTTTCTGAATTATTTCAAATACAGTTACAGGTCAAGAAACAACTTGATTTGCCCAGTAGCAGACAGATGCTAGATGGCGAAATACTGGTTTCTGAATTTGATGAAAGCGTAACTGATGGTGCCCCAGAAGCTGAGTCTAGTGGGTTGCTCGATATCTACGATTGTCCTCCAATTGATACATGGTTTTATGAATTGAAAAGAGGCGGTTGTAGAATTTTCTTCGCTTGGATTCCCAGACCCTTTGTAGAGGCTGCTAACGGTGGTGTTGAGGTGTGCTGCGTAGATAATATCCATTGGTTTAAGGAATGGTCACCGTCTGAGTACGACGCCGTACTGGGTTCCGCATGACTCGACTGGTTACTTTACGATGAATACCCTCTACCTCCCCACCACCCCCAACGGCGCGGCCAAAACCACCGCCTTCACCCTGCTGGGCTGCCGCGAGTTTGTGAATGCCGACGCAATAGCCTGGGGCCTCTCGCCCTTCCGGCCCGAGACGGTGAGTATTCAGGCGGGCCGGCTGATGCTGGTGCGGTTGCACGAGTTGCCGGCTAGCGGATGAGATGCCGCAGCGAAGCGTATTCTTGTTTTGTAATTATTAAACGCGCTTACTGTGATGACGAGGTTTGTGCTACTTATTAGTGTGCTGTTTGCTTTTGGTCCTGCGCGGGGACAAGCTTTTATCAAGCAGGACTATCATTTCATCGGCAGGGGAATCGGTACGACCACGCTTCGTCAGAGCCACGACACGCTCTACTTATTTCGTGACTATCCAGCAGTTTTTGCGAGCAGAACCACTTCGTCATCCCAGCTGAAGCGGGTGGGGCAGCATTTCAAAATCATTTCTTCTTCCCGGTCCGGAAAATTTGATGTTCTGAAGGTGGAGCAGCTCGATACGCTCGCACTTACTTCGGAGCCCTTTCCCGAAACAAGGTATTCGCTCGTGATTTTAAATCATGTGAGCAATGATGCCGTAGGCTATCTGTCCCAGCGCTTTGGGTCGACCAAAGCAGCAATTGACACGGCCAAATTGAGCGCTAATGCCTTGCGCACCAGTTTCTACTTCACGTATTTCAGCAACACTTACATGAAGGAGCTGGCAGGACTGAAAAAAATCTCAACCAAGGAACAAGCGCAGGAAATTTTTGAAGAAGTAAAAAGCGGTTCTTTCAAAGCGGTAATTGACCGTTACGAGCGCACCAAACCGCAAGATTATTACGGTTCGGGTCTTACTTCGGAAATCATTAATTTGGCGTGCGTCAAAAAGGGATACAGCCCAATAGAAGCGCAACAAACACTTAATGCGTTGCTGAAGTGACGGCGGTGCCCCAGCCATGACCATCGCCGAACTCGAAGCCCGCCTGCTGGCCGAGGGGTGCAACCCCAATAACTACGCCCTCAACACCCGCAGCTACGACGGCTTCTGCCTGCTGTTCGACCGGCTGCAGTGGGCCGTGTTCTATTCCGAGCGGGGGCGCGACCAGCCACCCATCTTCACCTCCATTGACGAGGACGCAGCCTGCCGGTTCTTTTTCGACTTCGTGATGAAGATGGAGCACCGCCACCTAGTGGCCATGTTGCGCTCGGAGCCAGCGGCGCAGGCCCTGCGGGCACGGCTGGAGGCCCAAGGCATTGCCACGCAGGCCTACCAATTATTCTATGCCCAGAACGACTACCGCCAGGTTGTCAGCGTGGTGGGGAAGGACGTGTTCAGGGTCCGGGCGCTGCTGGGCCGGTTGCCCGTGGAAGATGCAGACGAGGCCCGGCCGGGGTTTTGGGAAAGGCTTCGGCAGTCCTTATCCTGAAGGTATACGGCATCTTTGGGAGTCGTATGCGTAAGAATGGCAGCTCGGACTACTCCCCAAAGCCGTCGCAAATAGCGTCTCTCAATGCCTCGTAACCCTATCAAAACCTATAGCACGGCCTCCTTCCGACAAGCCTACATTCAGCCCGAACCGGTGCTGAAGCCGGGATTTGAACAGTTTTTTATCGTGCGGGTCGAAGACATGATTCGGCGCATGAAGCTACCTGTGCCGCCTACCCGCACCGATGCCAGCACGCTCATTTTTCTCACCGAAGGCGAAGCCGTGATGAGCATTGGGAGCGAAACCTACACCATTCATCAGCACGAATGCCTGGTGGTGCCGGCCGGGCAGGTCTTTGCTTTCGAAAGCGGCATAGGCCAGAACCAGGGCTACCTCTGCAACTTTCATAGCGACTTTCTCCTCGGCCAACTGGCCCACAGCAGTCGGCTGCGGGAGTTCGAGTTTCTGAGCATCTGGGGCAACCCGCGCATTGGCTTTGCTGCCGCACCGGCCGGATTTGTCCGGCACCTCATGGACCGCATGTTGCTGGAATATTCTGCTCATGCACTGGCTCAGTCCGGACTGCTGCAAGCCTATTTGGTGGCGCTGCTCTGCGAAATCAATCAGGCCTATCGGCCGTTAGAAGCCAGTGCGCCAACGGCGGCTGGCCACTTGGCCAACCAGTTTCGGGAGCTACTGCTTACGCACTTCAAAACCCAGCAGCTGGTGGCCGATTATGCTGCCCGGCTGCACGTCTCGCCCAATCACCTAAACAAGGTGGTGAAAGCTGCTACCGGCAAGTCGCCCACCAAATGGATAGCCGAGGCCGTGGTGCTCGAAGCCAAAGTGCTGCTGCATCAAAGCGCTTTATCGGTGGGGGAGGTGGCCGCCGAGGTAGGCCTGGTCGATGCCTCCTATTTCAGCCGACTGTTCAAGAAGCACGAGGGCCTCACGCCCCTCGAGTTTCGACGCAGGATTGAAAAATCCTGAAACCGGCAGTATCCATCCTAACCGGGGCCGTGCCCACGTCCGGACCTTTGCCGCATCCATTTCTGAGCGATGTACGCAACGGTTCTTACGCTTCATTCGGCCTTCCGCTGGCTTGTGTTGAGCAGCTTGGTTTATGCCATTTACAGGGCGTACCAAGGCTATAATTTCAGTCGGCCCTTCACCCAGAACGATGATGCTGTGCGGCATTGGACGGCTACCATTGCCCATGTTCAGCTGCTGCTGGGCATGGCCCTCTATTTCAGTAGCCCTGTGGTGAAAGCCCATTTCGCCAGCCTGCGCGAGACGGGTTTCACGCTCGATGCTGCCTTTTTCGCGTTGCTGCATCCGCTGCTGATGCTGATTTCGGTAGTCATCATCACCATTGGTTCGGCGCTGGCCAAGCGGCAGCCGGTAGCTGCCGCAAAATTTAAAATCATACGGCTGTGGTATGGCGTGGCCTTGCTGAGCATCTTTCTATTCATTCCCTGGCCGTTTTCGCCGCTGGCGAGCCGGGCTTTATTTCGCTTCTGAGAATGGCTGATTTTTTTCATTCCAACGTACGGCAATTGCGTCTTATTGGCTTGCTGGAAGGTATTTCGCTGCTGGTGTTGCTCGGCGTGGCCACGCCTCTAAAGCATATTTATGGCGACCCTACTTTGGTGCGGGCATTGGGGCCAGTGCACGGGCTGTTATTTCTGTTGTTCATTATCAAAACGCTGAGTGTGGGCGTGGAACAGCGTTGGAAATTCAGCGAAACTACCTGGAAAGTGCTGCTGGCCTGCCTGATTCCATTCGGGACATTTTACATTGATAACAAAATTCTGAGTAAAATTTTGCCGGAGGCTGTGGAGGATGATGCTTGATTCATAGGATAATAAGCGCAATACGCAAAGTGCCGCGAAGTATGACTGCGAAAGCCGACACTATTACCCAAAAGCCGCTTCTTGAAGCGGCTTTTTTATGCCAGAAAAAAATAGTTTCTGACTCTGGATACAATATCAAAAAGCTTGCTTACGTTTGTGGTGTACTAGAACAATAATACACTAGAACAACACGTAAATGGTCCGCATCCGCAACCTCCACTTTGGGTACTCCCGCAAGCGCCCTCTTTTCCAAAACCTCGACCTGACACTGGAACGAGGCCACATCTACGGCCTCCTGGGCAAGAACGGCGCCGGCAAGTCCACGCTGCTCAAGAACATTGTAGGGCTGGCCTTTCCGGATGCGGGCACCTGTGAAGTGCTGGGGCAGCCGGCTGCCAAACGCCTGCCGGCCGTGCTGGCCGACCTGTTTTTCCTACCCGAGGAAATTTATGTGCCGGCCGTGACGGCCGCCAAATTCGTGGAGCAAACGGCGAGCTTCTATCCCAAATTCGACCACCAAGCCCTGGCTCATTACCTCAGCGAGTTTGAGGTACCGGCGCAGGCGGTGCTCACATCCTTGTCGTTTGGCCAGCAGAAGAAGTTCATGATTGGCTTTGCGCTGGCTGCCAACACCAGCCTGCTGGTGATGGACGAGCCCACCAACGGCCTCGACATCCCAAGCAAAGCGCAGTTCCGCAAGCTCATTGCCACGGCCCTCAGCGAGGAGCGCTGCCTTATTGTCTCGACTCACCAGGTGCGCGATTTGGAAAGCCTAATTGATACCGTGGTGGTGCTGCACGGCCAGCGCATCGTGCTCAATGCCGACTTGGGCGACCTGGCCGAGCGACTCATCTTCACCACGGTGCCGGAGGCGGAACCCACCGACCTCTACGCCGAGGAATCGGTGCGGGGTGCGCACGTCATTCGGGCTAATCGCAGCAGCGTGCCGGGCCGTGTCGATTTGGAATTGCTTTTCAATGCCTTGGTGAGCGGTGCGCCCGCTTTGTCTCAATACCTCACCCAACTTCAACCCGCTCATGAGCCAGTTCTTTAATCTTTCGCGTTTCGGGCGCTTGTTCAGCAAGCACACCACCGAGCATGTGAGCAGCTACCTGCTGGCCACGGGCGTGCTGCTGGGCGGCATTGGGCTGGTGCTGGGGTTCGTGGCGTATGAGTCGTCGGGGAACGTGAGGCCGGATATGCAGGGCGTCATTTTCGTGATGGGGCTGCTGTCGTCGGGCGCGTTTTTTACCAGCACTGTTTTTGCCCTGTTTGGCGATAAGAAGCAGGCCACGGCGGCCCTCATGCTGCCGGCTTCGCACTGGGAGAAGTACCTGGTAGGCTGGCTGTACTCGGTGCCGATTTTCCTGGCGGTGTACATCGGCTGCTTTTATCTGATTGATGCCATTGTGCTTCAAGTGGCCGGCAGTGCCGGTCGGCTGATGCCGTTGGTGCTACTGTTTTCGAACGAGAGTAAGCTGTATTGGTCGCTGGTGAGCTATACGGTAGTGAATGCAGTGTTTTTGTGGGGCAGCATCTTCTTCGTGAAGCAGCACTTTATTCGGACGGCGTTTGGCTTGCTGCTGAGCGCAGTGCTGGTATCGCTGGCGAACATGCAGCTGGTGCAGGGCCTGATGGGACGCGAGGTGAGCAGCGTGCTGCCCTTCGCGGGCATGAGTTTTATCGATAACAAAGAATGGCACTCGGTGAACTTGCCGCCGACGCAGAATGCCTGGTTTTTGCTGGTGCCGCTGGGCATCATGCTGCTGGCCTGGGCGGCGGCCTACACGCGCGTCACGGAAAAGCAGATTTAAGGGAAGGAAAGCATGGAATTTAAAGACAACGAGGCCATTTACCTGCAAATAGCCGGGTACGTGAGCGAGCTGATTCTGCGCGGCAAATGGCCGCCCGACAGCAAGATTCCGTCGGTGCGCGAGCTGGCCGGCGACTTACAGGTGAACCCTAACACGGTGATGCGCACCTACGAACTGCTGCAAAGCCAGGAAGTGCTGTACAACAAGCGCGGCATCGGCTTTTTCGTGGCGCCAGCCGCCGTGCAGCAGGTGCAGGCTGCCCGCCGCGAGCGGTTTCTGAGCCAGGAATTGCCGGAGGTTTTCGGCACCATGCTGCTGCTCGGCATTGGCCTGCCCGAAGTGCAGCGCCGCTACGAGGAATTCAAAAATACCCACCCGCAACCCCTTCCCGCCACCACCTAATGAAAACCAGTAACAAGCTTTTTGTGGCCGCCGTGGCTTTGGTGCTCGGCTCCCTGGCCACCTACGATGCCGCCTTGCGTGCTGAATACCGCACCGGGCACTACAAAGACGCGTTGTATAACTATGACGCCCTGGCCTTCCGCAACTTCGATAAAGTGGCCGTGCCGGCGGCGGGCGCAATGAACGTGAAAATTGTGGCCGGTCCCTTCGGAGTGCACGTCAACAAAGAAGTAGCGGAGTATGTGCGCGTCACGCAGCAGTGCGAGCAGCTGACCGTAGCCCTGGCCTACCCGAAAGAGCGGAAGTGGCTGGGCCGGCAGAATGCCGTGGTGATTTCCTGCCCTCGCCTCCAGGCCCTCAGCACCGATGGCGTGTACACGGTAGCCGGCCAGCCCCAGGTGAAAAAGCAGGTCGAATACGGCAATGAAAGCCACGTGCTGGTAAAAGGCTTTTCGCAGGACAGCCTGACCCTGACGCAGGACCACGCCAGCACCGTGCGCTTCGTAGGCAACACCCTGGGCCAGCTGCGCGCCACTACTGGCCTCAGCGTTGGCAGTGGCTCCAAGCTGCTGCTCGACCCTACCAACCGCATTCAGGCTGCGACCCTGGCCATGGAGCACCAGAGCCAACTGGAGCTGGAAGTGGCCATTCCGCAGCTACGCTCCCGCTTTTCCGATAGCACCACGGTGGTGCTGAAAGGAGCCGCTGCCCACAGCATTGGAACAAAATAGCCTGACCCCGCTGCCATGACCCGTCAAGCCCTGAAGCAGTCGCTGCTGTTGCAACTGGCCGTTATCTACACCCGCTACCTGATAGGCGGGGCATTTGTCTTTGCCAGCTTGGTTAAAATCAAGGGTCTCCGCTTCACGCAGATTCCAGATGATGGCGGACACAGCGTCGGCCATTTTTTCGAGATGATGTACCAATCGGGGAGGTACTGGCAGTTTCTGGGCTGGGCGCAGTTGGTGGCGGGGCTGCTGTTGCTCACGCAGCGCTACGCCACATTGGGCGCGGTGCTGTTTCTGGGCATCATTGCCAACATCTTCGTCATCACCGTCTCTTATGATTTTGGCTACACGCCCGTCATCACGGGGCTAATGCTGCTGGCCACGGTACTGCTGCTGCTCTGGGATTGGAACCGGCTGCGGGTGCTGCTGAATCTGCCCGCCCGAGAGGAGGTCACCTCGCCGCTGTTCGAGAGTCCGCTGTGGGCGGTGGTGGGAGCGGTACTGTTCGGTTTCACTGCCGGTTACCGCTTTTTCGCCGACAGCTACAACCTGTTGTTGTGGGGAGGTGGGTGCGTTGGTGTAGGTACGGCGGCACTGCTGGTAGCCTGGCGGCAGAGTCGTGCTTTGAGAGCAGGGCAATAGCAACGCTGCTATGTTACCATTGTGTTAAGCCAATGTTACCGGGCTTCCCCAGAGGGTAACTTTGGGGCACTGGCCAACTACATGGGCCAGCCCCTCGGCTTTCCGAATGAATAAGCATCTTCTGGCTGGCATGCTGCTGGCTGCTCTGCTGGGCACGGCACCGGCCGCCCATGCCCAAACGCCCCTCAACCCCGTGCAGCCCTGGGGCACCTGGTTTATTGCCACGGTGCAGCTGCCGGGTAACGCCGAGCACAAGTGGGGCGGTTTTGCTGAAGTGCAGGCCCGGACCAATGGCCTGTTCAAGGAGTATTTTTACAACGAGCTAAAGGCCGGGGTGAGCTACGACCTGGACCCAAATTTTACGCTGGCGGTGGCCGGTGGTCGATATTCGACTTCCGACTACAAAGACCTCGGAGCTGGCCCGCTGAATACCGAAAAGCGCCTTTGGGAACAGCTGGTTCTTACGCAGTATTCTCACCGCCTCAAGCTGGAGCACCGCTACCGCATCGAGCAGCGCTGGTTCACGTTTCGCGACGATAGCACCGCTTTTCGCCAGCGCTTCCGTTACCGCCTCAACGCGTTTCTTCCCTTGAATAAGAAGACTATCACAACCGGCACGGTGTTCCTGGCGGCGTATGATGAAATTTTTCTCAATCCCAAAGGCCCTGTGTTCGAGCGCAACCGGGTATACGGCGGGGTGGGCTACCAAATCACGCCGCACATTGTGGTACAAGTGGGGTACGTCAATCAAGCCAACTACAATTACACGGCTCAGCAGGGCCAGTTTATCCTGCAAAACACGGCGGCTAAGAACAACATTGTCATGGCCTTTACCTACAAGCTGGCCCACCGTGCCGTGCCGCCGGGCCAGGAGCAGTTGCCTACGCAGCAGGATTAAGCAGCGCTTATTAAACACATTTTCAGCTAATAAAAGGCCTGGCAAATACTGCCAGGCCTTTTGTTTTCCCGTACACTCCTCAATCCTAACCTATGACAACTATGTCCAAAAAATCCGTAGCTGAAATCATTGTCGATACCCTGATAGCTGCTGGCGTGAAGCGAGTGTTTGGGGTGGTAGGCGACTCGCTCAACGGCATCACTGACAACATTCGCATCCGCGATAACATTGAATTCGTAGCCGTGCGCCACGAGGAGGGTGGCGCTTTCGCCGCTGGCGCCGAGGCCCACCTCACCGGCGATTTGGCGGTGTGTGCCGGTTCCTGCGGGCCAGGCAATACCCATCTCATCAATGGCTTGTTCGACTGCCACCGCAGTCGCGTGCCGGTGCTGGCCATCGCTGCCCAGATTCCCAATGTGGAAATTGGCACGAGCTACTTCCAGGAAACTCATCCGGAGCGGCTTTTCCAAGAGTGTAGCCATTATTGTGAGTTGATTTCGGTGCCGGAGCAGGCCGTGCGCACCATCGAAAGTGCCGTGGCTGCCGCCCTGGGCCAGCGCGGCGTGGCCGTAGTGGTGCTGCCCGGAGATGTGGCTTACCTCGAAACCGAAGCGCCCAAAACGGTGCTGCCCACGCACGGCCGCCATAGCACCCTGCGCCCTTCCGATGCCGACATTCGCCAGGCCGCCGAGGTCCTGAACACCAATGGCAATATCACCATCCTGGCCGGCATTGGTTGTGCCGGGGCCCATGCCGAGCTGCTGCAAGTGGCCGCAGCCTTGCAGGCACCGGTGGTGCACGCCCTGCGTGGCAAGGAATATGTGGAGCCCAATAACCCCTACGACGTGGGCCTCACCGGCCTGCTGGGCATGCCCGCCGGCTACCATGCCCTAATGGACGCCGACGTGGTGCTGATGCTGGGCACCGACTTCCCATACCGGCAGTTTTACCCTGAAGACGCCCGCGTGGTGCAGGTCGACACCCGGCCCGAAAACATTGGCCGGCGCACCCGAGTGGAAGTGGGCTTGATTGGCGACGTGGCGGAAACCCTCCGGGCCTTGCTGCCTTACCTCGTGGTGCATCCCGATTCGAGCCACCTCGAAGCCGCCCAGGAACGCCACCGCCACGACAATGTCCACCTTGCCGAGTTGGCCACTGGCGACGCCGGCGATACCAGCCTCCACCCACCGCATGTGGCCCGCTTGCTCGATGAGTTGGCCACCGAAAACGCCATTTTTACCTGCGACGTGGGCACGCCCACCATCTGGGCCGCCCGCTATTTGCACTTCAATGGGCAGCGTCGGCTCATCGGCTCCTTCGTGCACGGCAGCATGGCCAACGCTGTGTCGCAGGCATACGGTGCCGCGTTGGTTGAGCCCGGCCGGCAGGTCATTGCCATGTGCGGCGACGGGGGCTTTGCTATGCTGCTGAGCGAGCTGCTAACCATCCGCCAGCACAAAATTCCCGTCAAAATCATTGTATTCAATAATTCTGCCCTCAGCTTCGTGGAATTAGAAATGAAAGCTGCTGGCTTGCTTGACTATGGCACTGAGCTGGACAACCCCGATTTTGGTGCCCTGGCCACGGCCGCTGGCATCAAGGGCTTTCGCGTAAGCGACCCTGCTAACCTGGAAAATGTGCTGCGCGAAGCCCTAGCCCACGACGGCCCGGTACTGGTTGATGCCGTAGTGAAGCGCCAGGAGCTGAGCATGCCACCGAGCATCGACCGGAAGCAGGCCCAGGGTTTCAGCCTATACGCACTGAAAGCCTTGATGAATGGGCGCGGCAGCGAGCTGCTGGAGCTGGCGAAGACGAATTTGTTTCGGTAGGGAAGAACGTGTTGCCAAGCGCAGCCGCGGCATCTCGCTCGCTTCG
>Ga0265780_10010925_pt1 | contig 10789 bp, 7 predicted proteins | sample P1T30metagenome_FD_192432 | JGI IMG/M metagenome (GOLD analysis project Ga0265780, IMG submission 192432) | Plant litter microbial communities from East Loma Ridge, Irvine, California - P1 T30 | ecosystem: Environmental > Terrestrial > Plant litter > Unclassified | place: USA: California... | reverse complement strand
CCTTCAACGAGCACCAACTCGAAAGCCGCACTACGCGCGTGGCCAAGGTGCCCGCTATTCAGAAGCTGGCCGTGCTCACCTGGTACCGCGGCTGCCGCGCCCAACTGGCCCAGGAGTTTCCCGACGTGTTCGTGGCGGCCGAGCAGGATGCCGGCGCCAGCGCCCGCCAGGCCCCCGACTGGGGCCGCGTGCTGCGCAAGCTCTCGGGCGGCGCCTTTGGGGCCGTGCAGCAAACCGCCAGCCAGCCCCTGCGCCTGCTGCTGGCTGAAATGCAGGACTTAGCCACCGCTAAACCAATTAAATAAATGCGTAGCTCCACTTACGAAGGCCTGTTTTACAACCTGGCCACCTCGCACCAGCTCATCCGCCACCGCGACGACTCGCCCCGCTTTGCCCGCATCATCGTCTCCGTCGACCCCATGCAGCGCGTGATGGACTTGGAGGAAATGCAGGTCACGCTGCTGGGCGACTACCTCAAGCCCGGCGCGGGCGAGCAGGTACTCGTGCTCGAAAGCCTGCAAACTGCCTATAAAGACAACAAGGGCAACAACTACCAGCGCCAGCGCCGCGGCGCCTTTTTCGTGCTGGAGCAGGTGCTCGACAAGGCCAAGGCCTGGGAGGCGCTCGACCGCACGGAAGAAACCGGCGAGCAGCTGCTGGCCGGGGTGCTGCACAAGTTCGCCGCCGACCCCAAGGTGCGCTGGGACGTGGGCTCCATCAACGCCGATGCCGTGGGGCCGCTGCACGACGGCTCCTGGTACGGCACCCGCTTCGACTTCGAGTTTTCCACCCCCGCCACGGCTGCCCTGCGCTTCGATGCGGCCGTGTTCACCCTTCCTTTCTAAGTAGTTATGGCTGGCGAACGCTTTTCAAAACTTACCGTCCGTGCGGCTTTCTCGTGGGACATCGTCGGCCGGGGCCGGCAAACCGACCGCGTGGACATCCTGCTGGCCGGCCAGTGGCACAGCTACTACCGGGGCGGCGGCCCCAATGAGTTCGTGGTGCCCGACCCCGGCACCGGCGGCCCCGACCCGCGCGACTTCGTGCTGCGCACGGTCAACAATCTGCTGGTGCTGGTGCGCCGCACCATTGCCCAGCGCAACCTCTCCTACACCGTCAGCGCCCCGCGCGACATGGGCGACGACACCAGCCACAACGGGCAGTCCGACCCCGGCTACGGCTTCCCTACCCAGAACCAGCCCTGGCCCATTGTGGAGTTCGACATCGAGGCCAACGTCTACGACCCCACCTACGACCTGGACTTTGCCGACACGTCTTCCCTGGGCGGCGTGACGGCGTGGGTGGGCTGGGCCAAGCCGCTGGTGCAGAAGACCGTCGCGCCCGTAGTGGTCACGATGACGGTCGTGCCGGCCACCAGTTACGGCTCGCCCACGGGCAGCATCACGCTGCTGGCCAATAGCGTGCAATCGGCCGGCTTTACCTACCAGTGGGACGACCAGGCCGGCCTGGGCCTGCCGTACCGCCCCAACCTCATCGGCCCGCGCACCTACGGCTGCCTGGTGGTGGCCAGCACCGGCGCCTCGACCTACGTGAGCCCCTACGTGGGCTCCGACCCGCGCCTGGAGGTCGTGGCCCAGACCACCGACACCACTATCACGCTGGTTATCACCGGCGGGGTGCCGCCGTATTCGGTGCTGTGGGCCGATGGCTCGACGAGCGTGGCCCGCGTGGGCCTGGCGCCGGCTATTTACCGGGGCGTGGTGACCGACAGCCGGGGCGCGACCGTGGACGTGGTGGCCGACCTCACCCGCGCGCCCTACCACTGGAGCCGCAACGCCGTGACGCTGGCCCTGGATGCCGGCGCGGCCTACCGCAACGACCCCACCACCAAGCCCAATCTCTCGTTTTTGTGCGACGTGTGGGTGGAGCCCGACTACCTCAGCGGCACCTTCGTGCAGGCCGGCACCACCCTGGAGCAGCCCGCCGACCGGGAGGGCCGCACCACCTTCGACGTGCAGGCCCTGCTCGACGCCTACCTGCGCGCCCACGTGCCGGCGCCCGGCGCCACCACGCCCGAGCGGGCCGAGTCCCTGTTCAAGCGCTTCTACCTGGTACATCGCGAGCAGTTCGGCACCCCGCCCGTGGCCGGCGCGGCCCGCACCCTCGACTACCGCTACGTGGTGCAGGGTGGGCTGGGCTTCTACGAGGCCGCCGCCCGCACCTGGTTCAGCACCTACCAGCCCAACTACCTGCCCTTCCTGACGTGGGAGCCCAAGGTGAAGGCCGTGCTCGACGACCAGCCCGAGTACTTGTATCACCTGGTGCTGGGCAGCCCGCCCGACTTCCAGGTGTGGCTGAAAGTGGGCTTTACCGATGCCCCAACCCAGACGGTGGCGCTGTGGCAGCCCGTGGTGGGTGCCCACTCGGCCGAAGTGTACTGCCTGCCCGTGGGCTTTCGCGCCCTGAGCCTGGGCCTGCTCGGCACCACCCTCGACTCGGTGGCCTGGTGGGAAGTATGGGTGGCCGACGCGACGAACACGACCCGCCTGAGCGAAACGCGCCGCTTTGAGCGGGTGCGCCGCCGCTACCCGCACCGGCGCTACTTCCTGTTTCAGAACTCGCTAGGGGGCATGGCCACCTACGCGGCCCTGGGCGAGGCCCAGCTCGACGCCGAGGTCACGGGCGAGGAGGCCGCCCGCGCCCTCGCGCCCGGCTACGACCCCAGCCTGGGCGACGTGCAGGTGCAGGCGCGCCAGCTGCGGCCGGTGCTGAAGGTGGCGGCTGGCGTGCGCACCACTACTCAGCTGCGCGCCAGCCAGGACTTGCTGCTTTCGCGCCGCGTGCTGCTGCTGAGCGGCGCGCGCTGGGCGCCGGGCTTCCTGAAGGCCAAGACCGTGACCCTGCTCGACGAGGGCAAGCTGGTGCAGGTGCAGGAGTTCGAGTTCATCCAGCCCACCGAATCACTTTACACCCCTGACTTACAGCAATGATAGGCCTCAAAGTAGCCGCTGGCTGGCTGGAGCTAGTCAGCGCCACCGTGTCGCTGGAGGTGAGCAGCCCCTTCTTCGACGCCGACACCATCCCCGGCACCATCAGCTACCCGTTCGCGCTGGCCTTGTCGCCAGCCAACCTGGTGGCCCTGAACTTTCCGCACGTGCGCGCCGACCAGGGCGAGGTCATTGCGCCCGAGCCAGTGGAGTTTTACCTCGAAGGCATCCTGCGCTGGGTGGGCAGCCTGGTGTACCTGGGTTGCGACGAGGAGCGCCAGGTGCTGGAGTACCATTTCGTGGCCGACGCGGCCGACCTGGCCACGCGCCTCGACGGCGTGTCGCTGCCGCAGCTCGCGCTGGGCACGGCCCTGCTGGAGCTGCGCCCCGATGCGGCCCTGTACGCCCTGCCCTGCCTGCGCAACACGCTGTTTTACGACAACGACAAGGTGCCCGATTACGGCCACATTGTCAACTACTACGCGGGCGGCGCCTACCAGCCGCTGGCCAGTAGCAAGCGTTCGCCCATCGTGCCCTTCCTGCGCCTGGTGCCGCTGCTCAGGCGCGTATTTGCGGCCCTGGACTACGAAGTTGCCGGAGACTGGCTCGACCTGCCCGAGGTCAAGCAACTGGTGATTTACTCCGACCGCGCGGCCGAGGACGCCCAGGGCAACGTGCTCGTCACCTTCGCCCTGAATCGCCACGTGCCCGACCTGCCGGTGGCCGATATGCTGCTGGCCTTGCAGAAGTTCTTCGGGCTGGGCTACGACTTCCACCCCGTGCGGCGCCAGGTGCGCATCCGGGCGCTGCGCGACGTGGTGGCCGACCAGGGCTACGTGGCGCGCACCGGCGGGCCAGCCAAAACCACGGCCGTCACGGCCGACGGCTACACCCTCACGATGGGCCTGGAGGACGATGAGCTGAATAAAACGCTCGATACGGGCTGGGCCAAGTTGGTCATCGGCAAGGGCAAGCAGGAAATCAGCACCGAGGCGGGCACCCTGCACGTGGTGCGCGAGCCCAACCCGCGCGCCCCCACCCACACGTGGGCCGTGCCGGCCGTGGAGGCCAAGGGCGCCAGCCCGGCCTTCGACCAGGGCGACGACTCGCGCTGCGGCTTGCGCCTGCTTTTCGACCGGGGCCTGCAGCCGGACAGCACTGCCCAGCCCTACCCGCTGGCCACGTGGGACGTGCGCAACGCCATCGGCGTGGCCGTGGGCACCAGCACCCTGCGCTGGGACGGCCCCTTCGGCCTCTATGCCACCTGGCACGCGGGCTGGCTCGACTTCCTAAGCCGGGCCACGACCAAGGAACGCCGCATGGAGTTCGGCATCGCCGACCTGCTCACGCTCGATGCCGGCCGCAAGGAGCTGGTCGAGGGCAAGAAGTTTTTGTGGGAGAAAGTCTCCCTCAGCCTGAGTACCACCGGCCGCGCGCTGGAGAGTGCCCGCTTCACCTATCGCTACACCCGCTTATGAGCCCTGCCATACCCCAGCTCAACGAGTTGGAAGTCGCCAAAAAGTGGCTTGACATCACTATCACGCGCTTTATCGAGAACATGCGCCAGCTGCGCATTCAGGATACGGGCACGCTCATGGCCAGCTTCCAAAAGCAGGTCGTCGGCTCGGCCGAGGGCCGGCTACAGCTGCGCCTGAGCTACGCCCTCTACGGCAAGTTTATCGACATGGGCGTGGGCCGGGGCATGGGTGCGGGCGTGCGCCGGGGCGACGACGGCTACGACCGCATTCGGCGCAACCGGGGCCAGCTGCGCCGCCACACCCGCAAGCCCCGCAACTGGTACTCGCGGGAGCTGAGCTACCAGACCAGGCGCCTCTCCGAACTCATGCTCGACCTCTACGGCAACGTGCTGATTGCCACGGCCACCAATGTGGCGGCCCCACCACCCATTAACTTCTAATTACTTCTATGGCTGCCGATAACGAAAGACGGGAGGTTGAGATACTACTCAACGCCCAGCAGGCCAACGCCAGCGTCAAGGAAATGGCGGCGGCCGTGGCCCTGCTCAACAACCAACTCACCAAAATGAGCGCGGACGACCCGCGCCGTGCCCAACTGGAGCGCGACTTCCAGGTGCTGACCCAGCGCGTGGGCGCCGCCCGCGCCCAGATGCGCACCTACGTGCAGACCGAGGAGGAGGCCCGCGCCGCGGCTGAGGCCCTAAACGCCGAAAACCAGCAGGTTATCCTGAACGGCCAGAAAGTTTCGGCAACCTTCAACCAAATGGACCGGGCGGCTAAAACCTTGGAGGCCCAGCTAAACGACTTGTCGGCCGACGACCCCGGCCGCAAGAAACTGCTCGACGACTACCACGCCCTGCAGGAGCGTATCGAGGGCGTGAAGAAAGAAATGGGCAGCGCCCAGGAGGAAGCCAGCGTATTTAAACAGGCGCTGGCCTTCGCGGGCGTGACCGTCGGAGCCGAAATGCTGATTGATGGCGTCAAGGAATTGGGCGCCGAAATCATCAATACGACCAAGGAGGTGGCCGACTTGCGGGCCAACATCAACACCCTGACCGGGGCCACCGGCGCCGAGCTGGATGGGCTCACCACGTCGGTGCTGGCCGTCTCGCGCACCTTCGGTAAGGACTTCAACGAGGTGCTAGCCGCTGGCAACACCCTCTCGAAACAGATGGGCGTGAGCCAGCAGGAAGCCATGCGCCTGATTCAGCAGGGCTTCTTGGCCGGCGCCGATAAGGGGGAGGATTTTCTTGACCAGGTGAAGGAGTATGCGCCGCAGTTTAAAAACGCGGGTGCTGCCGCTAGCGAGTTCATCGGGCATATTTCGCAAGCCAGCACGCAAGGCATCTTCTCCGACAAGGGCGCCGACGTGGTGAAAGAATTCGGGTTCCGAATTCGGGAGCAGACCAAGGCCACGAGCGAGGCCATGCAGGCCGCATTCGGGAGCGACTTCACGAAGGAAATCTTTGCGGGCATTAACGATGGCAGTCTCACCGTGATGCAGGCGCTGCAACGCGTTGGGCAGCAGATGGATGAAACAAAGATTCCGGCCAACCAGCTCCAGACCGTGATTGCCGACGTGTTTGGTGGCCCCGGCGAGGATGCCGGCATCGAGTACCTGAAGTCACTCAAAAACGTGGGCAAGAGCGTGGACGAGCTGGTCGACAAAACCAACGTCTACACCCAGCGCCAGGAGCGGCTGCTGGCTTCCCATACCGCGTTGGGCGATGCCCAGAACGCGCTAACTAAGGAGTTCGAGGGCGGCAGCACCATCCTCGACACGCTCACCAACCAGAGCCTGACGCTACTCTACACGCTGCTGGCTTCGCTGGGCGCCACGTTTAAGGAGTTGTCAGAGCCGATTTCAGCTATCTGGCAGTCGTTTGCCGACCTGGCCGAGCAGATGGGCTGGTTTTCGGAGGGCACGTTGTCGGCCAAAAGTGCCGGTGAGATGCTCGGGGCCGTGTTTCACGCGCTGCTTCAGCCCCTGCGCCTGGGCTATATCATCATGGCCGACCTGGTGAAGGCCACCGTGGAATGGGCCAAGTCGAGCGATATGGCACGGGGCTACTTGCAGTTGGTGGCTTATCCCGTACAGGCATTGTTTGCCCTGCTCAAGGATGGCCCAGCGTATTTCGCGGCCTTCTCCGCTGGGGCGGAAACAGCCTTTGGCAGCATCGGGCGCGCCTGGCAGAAAATAAAGAGCGGCAACTTCAGCGGCGCCAAGGATGAATTCTTCAAACTCGGCACCGACGTGGGCGACGCTTATACAAAAGCCTTCGCGGCAGCGACCGCGAAGAAGCTGACGGCATCCGTCACCGTGGCCAGTGCTGGCGACGACCCAGCCAAACGTGCCCAGGGCGGCGATGGCATCACCGACGCCGACCGCCAGAAAGCGGCCGAAAAAGCCCAGAAGGAGCGCGAGAAAGCGCGTAAAGAAGCCAAGGCTGAACGCGATAAAGCTGACCAAGAGCGCCTCAACGACCTCAAAAAGTGGGTAAAGGACGAAGGCGGCTTGTTGGAAGCCCATACGGCGCTCAGTGTAGAGCGTGATAAGTCGGCGTGGTCTGACGAAACGCGACGCCGGGAGCAACAGCGCCAGGAAATTATCCAGGCAGCCGAGAAAAAGTACCAGATATTAGCTCTGTTGGAAGGCGACCACACGGACGAAATAACGGCGTTGGTAGAGGAGCGTGACCTCAAGCTGCGTGAGCTACAAGCCACTTTCGATGCAAAGGATGAGGCAGAGCGGCAACAGAAGCTGGATGAGAAAATCAAGCTCAGCGAGGCCGACGAGGCGGAGGCACTGGCCAGGCTCGCGCTAAAACTATCCGATGGTACGCTCAATCAGGAGCAGTATGAAGAGGCTATTTTTCAAGCCAAGCAAGCGGCCAAAGACCGGGAGTTGGCTCTTATCAAGCAAAAAAATGGGGAGGAATCGGCCGAGTATAAGAAACTCAATGCCGAGAAATTAAAGGAGCAGGCGGCCCACGACACAAAAACGAAGGGGCTAAATGCTGATATGACCAAATTCAAGCAGGGGATAGGCAAGGTCGAGCAGGTACTCAACAGTGATGCCGTGAAGTTTCTAGAGGAGAGCCTGGGTAAGCAGACCGTCTTATATAAGGCCTTCCAGGTAGCGCGCAAGCTGGCAGCCGCCGCCAAAATTCAAGTCGACCTGGTGCAGGAAATCCAGGGCTACTGGGCGGGCTCGTCGGGGTTCGGGCCGGCCGGCGTGCTCTGGGCCGGCATCCAGAGTGGTATCGCCGTGGTGCGGGCCGGCATGGCCCTGAGCCAGCTCACGGGCTTTGCCAAGGGCGGTCGCACCGGCGAGGGCATGACCATGCAGCGTCCCTCGGGCGGGCAGGTGGTGAACGTGATGGGTGCGGCGATGGGCCTGAACGTGGGCAACAATGGCAAGCTGGTCGATGAGCAGGGCCTCGAAGTGGCCGGCATCGTACACCGCGACGAGTACGTCATCCCGGCCTGGATGCGCGAAGACCCGCAGGTGCTGCAAGTCGAGAACTGGCTCGAAGCTCGCCGGCAGCGCGGCAGCTTCTTCGACGGCGGTAACACGACCCAGGGTGACACCCGCGCCCAGGGCGAGTTGCCGGCAACCGACCCGGCGTCGGTCAGCCCGCAGCTGGTGCAGGTGCTGGCTTCGCTCGACCAGCGGTTGCAGGGAGTCGAGACCTGGGCCACGCAGTTGACCGTAGCCAACGACCTGCTTGACCTCAGCCGCGAGCTGGAGAAAATGAAGAAGGTGCAGAACAGTTCGGCGGTTCGGAAAACCACTGAGTAGGCCTCCAAAAAACGACCGTATTTTGGAGAGTTTCCGATACCCCTCTAACGCCCCTAAAAACGCAGGTTTTTGGGGGCGTTTTTTTACACCCTTTTTTGGAGGGCCAAACTCGCCCTTTTTGAGATTCTGGCCAACAGTACTGAGGCTGCCGAAGACAAAATGCCTAACAGCGCGACTTTAGTCAGCCAGCGCTAGTTTCAAGACTGAGGTTTCTCCTCGAACTGCAAGTCGCCGCTCAACGCCTCGTGCTGCATAATGGAATCATGCACGATGCGGGCCTGCTCGCCCGTCATCTCCGCTTTGCGCAAAAAGAGGTCGGCCACGGTAGGCTGCTTGCCCTTTTGGAAGTGCTCCCCCATGCGCTGCAACAGCATTTTGGTTTCCTCCAGTCCGCGCATCGTTTGGTAGAGCATGCTTTCCACTGAAGTGGACACTTCCGAGAGCAGCGCATTGATGGTGTACGCATGGCCGGTGTGGCAGCGGTAGCGAATCAAATTGCCTTCGATGAGCTGGGTCAGCGCTCCGTGGCAGTCGGGGCAAGTAAAGGGGGTAAGCTCCCCTTTGTCAATGATGCCCATCTCAAAGGCATTATCGTGCTTGGCAATCGTGAGTTCGAGGCCGAGCAGGTCCAACTCGGCTTTGGTGACGCGCGGCTTGCCCGGCGCTGGTTCCAGGGTAAGGCGCACCAGCAGGGCGCTTATCTCGGCCAGCGGTACCACGTAATCAGCGGCCACGTATTGGAGCGCATTAGTCGGCATGGCTGGCGAGACGGCGTCGAGCGGGTCCTGCACGATTGCCACGCCGCCCAGCCGCTGCAGTGACCAGAGGCCAGACGTGCCATCGTCGAGGTAGCCCGTGAGCACGACGCCAATCACGCGGGGCCCGTAGGTGTAGGCGGCCGAGCGAAACAGGGCGTCGATGGAGGGACGAAAGCGGTTTTCCTTAGGCCCGCGGGCCACGAGCACTTTCTCGTCTTCCACCAAGAGGTGGTGGTCGGGGGGAGCCACGTAAATGGTGCCGGGTACAATGGCTTCGCCGGGCTGCGGGTGCTTAGCTGGGAGCGCCGAGGCGTGGCTCAAGATTTCGGGCAAGATGCTGGGAGAGTCCGCGGCGATGTGTTGCACCACCAGGATGGCGGCTGGAAAATCAGGCGGCAGGGTTTTGACTAACTCCTTCAAGGCCGTAATGCCCCCGGCGGAGGCGCCGATGACCACGATGTCGCGGTGGTGTTTGCGGGTCTTGCCCGGCGCAGGGGTAGCCATAGAGTTCAGCAGAAAGGTGCGGGGAAAGGTACGCAAGATGGGCGTGCTAGGGGTAGTTAGTGCTTGATAGCAGGCCAAGCCCTTCGCTGGACCGCTGCTAATGCCCGTGCTGGCCTTTCTTTGGGCATGCGAGTCGCCATTTATGCCCGCGTGTCGACGAAAGACAAAGGCCAGGACACCGAGAACCAACTGCATCAGCTCCGCGAGTTTGCCGAGCGGCATGGTACCATTTATAAAGTATTCACTGACCAGGAGTCGGGCGGCAAGGCCGGCCGCACCGAATTCAAGCAGCTACTGCTCGAGGCCTACCAGAAGAAGTTTGACCTGGTGGTGTTCTGGCGCCTCGACCGCTTCAGCCGCGAAGGTGCCCTGGCCACGCTCCGCTACCTGAAGGAGCTAAAAGACCATGGTGTGAATTATAAATCATTCACCGAACCCTACCTCGACTCGCTCGGGCCGTTCGGCGACGTCATCGTCTCGATGCTGGCCACCATCGCGGCCCAGGACTTGATTAAGATTTCGGAGAATACCAAGGCGGCGCTGGTCAAGAAGAAGGCGGCCGGCGTGCAGTTGGGTGCGCCCAGCAAAAGCGCCGAAATGGTAGACCAAGTACGTCGACTGAAGGAGAAAGGGGCTTCGAACCAAGCTATTGCCCGTGCGCTGAAGATGTCACCGAGTACAGTAGCCAAATACCTTGCCGCCTAGCTACCGCCACCACCATCCGCCACCAGTGGTGGCGGGTACGAAAACGGTGGAATTTTCGGCCATCCGCCACCAAATCCGCCACCAGTCGTAAAATCGAAAATGAAAAAGGGCCTTCCTGATAGCAGGAAGGCCCTTTTAGGACAAACGTAGCGGTCTGGACGGGACTCGAACCCGCGACCTCCGCCGTGACAGGGCGGCATTCTAACCAACTGAACTACCAAACCGTTTGCCGGGGCAGAGAACGTAGCCGTTTTCCGCTTTGGTGTTACAAAGGTAGCGCTACAAAAATGGCGCTTGCAAGCCAGGAGGCCAAAAAAGTGCCAATTGGAGCATGTGTCGAGCGTTGCGGGTTGGGAGTCAGGGCTATTATTTTTGGCCAAGGGCGCTCGCTGCGTTTGGGGCTACCTTTGCCGCCCGGCTTTTGCGGCCGCCTAGGCTAACTTGCCCGGCGTTCGCAAAAGGCGCTCTTTTTTCCCGTCAGGTATTTTATTTCGTTACTTATGCTGCTTGATTTTGAACAACCCATTGCCTCGCTCGAAGGCAAGCTTCAGGAAATGCAGAAGCTGGCGGCCGACAGCGACGTGGACGTGTCGG
>Ga0265780_10010920_pt1 | contig 10792 bp, 8 predicted proteins | sample P1T30metagenome_FD_192432 | JGI IMG/M metagenome (GOLD analysis project Ga0265780, IMG submission 192432) | Plant litter microbial communities from East Loma Ridge, Irvine, California - P1 T30 | ecosystem: Environmental > Terrestrial > Plant litter > Unclassified | place: USA: California... | reverse complement strand
GCAACGCTCCGAACTTCGCAATGCACTTTGGACAAAGGAGCGATGTGACTGAATAGCATGGTTGACGTCATTGACGCGTGCATGTGATCTGGCGTCAACGCGAACGCGATGCTAGCGTGACTGCTGCAGCAATCTCGCGTCCAGACCGCTCAACCATCGCGATCAACATATCCTCTGGCGTCTGGTATGCTCACCGTTCCTACAAAAATCTCTTGACTCACAGCGGCATTTTACTGCAAGCGCAGTATTGCTTTTGCTCGTTCGTCATCGTGTTCGTCATGCCACAGCTCTGACCAGCATCTGTGCGTCCAGGCTGACACTTCATTGCACACCGACTAGCTGCGGCTTAGCCGTGACACCTCGATTCGCGAAATGCGGGCAAGCGGAACGCGTCTAGGGGAGGATGGCACTCTGTTTACTGATCGTCTGGACGGAGGCAGTCCTACTAGACTGCGTCACGTGCGTGCGTCGTTCTCATTCTCACGACTTCGCAATAGCCTTTCAACAGGCCTCCCCTCGCAGAATGGTTTGGGGCAACTTACCGAATCGTCTGTCGTATCGCTAACAGAACACTTTTGGCCTCGGAGACGGTCTACCTACTCAGTCAAGCAGAATGGGACGCTGATACAGAACCTTACACGTGTAAGCTTGGAAGCATTGTGCCGTTACTCTACACCTCTTCCGGTCCCAAGACAGTATCTCTTCATGTTGAGTTAAGAGAACACCTTCTGGACCTCGAGAACCATCCTTGGCACGGCCTGTAGTATCGCATCGCCATTCGTAAGGACGGTATGACCCGAAATGGCGAAGCTTGCCGACTATGTCGGCGGCCCAGCGATCACTCGCTTCGCGATCTTCTATCTCCTACGCACCACAAGTGTGTTGACAATGACCCCCGCGTACATAGGCCAGTATCTCGCGCCCGAACCAACAATCTTACTACAACTTCTGTGTCACAAACGGCAACTCGCCGGTGAGACCGTGTTCGCAGATGCCTATCGACACTCGCGTACGCGTTCATATCGATACCTGGTCCCATCAAAGATGACGAAACGCGCGGTCTCTTATTGTTGTCTGGAGATGTCCACACCGCTTATTGTCAATATCGAGAAATTATTCAGCTGCGCGAGGAAGTTCTGACTACCAACGGATGTTCTCGTGTCGAGGAGCAGCTTGGAGCGCAGTCGTAGTCATTGCAACGGCTAACATGTAAATAGTGTGAGTATGAAGACGTACGTTCAGGTCGTTGTCTCGTCAATACCTAGGTACCGCGGCGCAGTGTGTACAATTCACTTGTACATCGGCGCTGTGTTTGCCACACGTCTTCGAGCGGTGACTCACCCACCCGCGGTCGCTTCTCGCCGCCTTTCGATGACTATCGCAGACGATTACATTAGCCACGAACGCATTGTGTAAGCAGGGGAGGTATGTTTCGCGGTGAACACAAATACCAAACTTGTCCTACCGCGAAACGCGATTTCGTAAGCATGTGTTAAGCACTCAGTTGAAGCAATCGCAAAGTCCGGTAATTAAGAGAGATTTGCTGCAGTCAAGGCTAATTAAGGGCCCTTCTTGGCTAACCCGGAGCCCGACGCCTCTCCGCAACAGCTGAAGTCGGTCAACTTGAGGTCAGATCCCTTGGCTCTGGTCACCGATGGACACGCTAGGATGAATATGGGAATAGCATATGGCTTCTGCGATTTGCATGTGCCGACTGGTTTCCTTGAAGTGCATCAGGTTCACAGGCGGGCTCTGTAGAATGTGTGGCTGTATGACGGCATCCTCACCGCTGTCCAAATCCCTCGAGATCCGTAGCAACCCGATATCTGAGATCAGATGGCCACCATCGTGGAAGGTCGCATTGAATGGCGTGCCTTGCATCCGCCTTTGGTAATCTTCTGGAAGGAAGGAACAGTCCACAAAGTGGCATCCCTGCCAAAGGTCATCCACTAACTCATCAAGCGAGCGCAACCCTATCGCTGACAAACTCTCCGAACACCACGCCCACACGCTTCATTGGACACCACCACCTCGTAGCTATCCTTTCATGCGACGGCGATGACTTCATGCATACAGATCGGGTCACAGATTTCTGCATAACAGGATGCGGGCGCGCGGCCTAGAGTGCCAGCTTGGCGGGAGCTGAGTAACATCCTTCCGTAGTGACTACACCTCGTGTTACCAGCTAATATTAGCGACCGTTAGTGCCTCTGACTCGTCGGCGCATTCGACACGAACATTACAGGTATCGATTCTATTGGACTAACCACCTACTTTTCCAATGGAGTTTTGAAATGCGCCAAAATGATCATCACAAATCGAAACTGTCCATCGGCCATACCGAGCGTAGTAGTCGCTAACCGGGGTCCCGCCAAATGCGCAACGGCAAAGTCGCGTGAGCGCCTCAAGTCACGAATACGACCCGCGTTAAACCTTCGGCCGGCTCTTTACCGTACCTGACTATTTGCAATGCTTACCAGAGTGAAGACATGGTGGTTCCTTGGAGAGCCACCCGATACGAGAAGACACCAGAAGGAAACTTGATCGTGTATATCTTCGGCGAAGTGAACAACGATACGCTAACAAGCTGTACCGCAATACAGATCTGTCACACATTGTGTTAAAGACTTCCTCTTACGCATGTCAATAGGTGGATTGATCTCACCACACATAACATTCCTCTACATACACGTGCCAGTTGTTGTGCTTGCGGCTCAAATAAGCATCTGACGACAGCAGTCCTACAGTATTCCCGCTGCACAGTCGCTACCGGTGTCTACACAATTCCTCAAGAAGGACATAATCCGGGCGCCACACGTCTAAAAAAGGTCTCTCCGTGCACGCTCGATACCCACTCACCGGTCCCGCCGCAGTGTCACTACCTTTTCCAACTGGTCGGATACAACCTTATGACACAATACCGAACTTACAGTACCGACACTACGGACGCTTGGATCGCCTACTTAGAGCAACAACGCGCTTGGCTCCGAAGCGTGTAGGAACAAGCCACATTCTGGATTATGCGCCACGGGATCGGCTCGCAACCTTCGATAATTCCTCTGTTTAGACACCAGTCTTGCTATTTTCGACCTTCGGTGGTCGTAGAGCCGGGCCTTCATAAGTTCAAAACTCGGGGCCAGGGAAGAGGAATTGGAGATATAAGATCTGGAAACCTTCAACTCAAGGTCTCATCACCAACAACAACACTCCAATCAACAATACCACCAACACTCTTTCGCCTCTCTCACCAGATTTGTGACAAAACTCGGTCAGCAACGACGTCACAAGCACACCTTGTCAACTGTCAGAGTCAAGCATAAGCACAACTGTCTTCTCTTTCAATATATGAGCAATCGCCCATCCGCCACACACAGTCCATCAAATTCCCCAAAGTCTATCAGTACCTGTACTACCACAGAAGCAACTCAGACAACCATCTCTTCTACGTCAAACCAAGACTCGACGGAAACTCCTCAATCCACGACTGAACATACCCTCTCAACGCCTACGATCGTCATCACAGGATCACCTACCTCACGCACGCCAACTCCGGACTCTACTGCTCGACAAAGTCGTCCCTTAGCCTTACGCTATCACTCAGAATATACCTCGAGTCCACAGTCCCCAAGACCTCAAGCCTCTTCTAGCTTTCACGAACGTCCACAACGATCTCAATCAGAGCCACTTGAAACCAGAACTACCGCAACCAATACCACCATGTCTTCCTCTGGATCCTCTCCATCAGGTACCTCAACTGCCGGGAGCAACTCCGGATCTGGCCAACTCCCATACGCTCCATTCCCGTATCCGATGCCTGCCAACCCCAGGGGCTCGGGCCAAGGCAAATAGATGTCCTCGCCCTTGCCACACTACTGTATCGCATTGACGGCATCTCTTGGCTTCATCGATTTGACAGACACGAATTCCCTTTTGCAGATCAATGGCTCACTGTGTGCCAATCTTCTTCCAATGTCTCAAGATTTCTAGTCTCGCCCCGGTATTGCATGGCATGAAAACATCGCACTTTCGGCGTCGGGAATACCCTCTTCTTCTTTAGATTCTCTATGTCGGTCTTTCTATGGCGCATTCTACACTCATTTCTCGCTCGACATTGTGTTTCTATCTGCTGTTTGCCAATCTTCCTCTTCTTTCACTCATTTTTCACATATCACGGTCGCTTTGGATACGGTTCATACGGCTGGGTCAAAGCTCTGCTCGTTTGGACCAGCTCGCATGGGTGGCGTTTGGTTTCTCCTGCACTGTAACTGTCACTTCGCGATCCGATCGACTTCAGACATCCTTTGCTTTCGGGCCGTTGGCGTTTGTATTAGCGCGTTAGCTATCGATTGTATGGGCGCGGCTCGATACGAGAGATTTCCAGGGCAGGTACTTCGGCCACTCTCGTAAACGTCGTTCTGAATCCTCACGATATCTATTCTTGCATCCTCTGGAGTTACGGTGTGTGGGGATAGATCTGTAGACTAGACACTAGATAGCTGTTAGCTCGAAAAATGTACAAGATACTTCCAAGCTATTTCTCGTGACGTTCTATTTTTAGGCCTGCCCAGGTATTGCAGCCCGTATTCAAAAGGCGGCTCCGTGGACTTCAAAGATACGATACAGACAGCCACCCGTGCTGTACATACGACCTGGCTATCGAAAATGACAGTCGAGTGCTAAGCGATGTGGATTGCATGAAGAGCCAATACCACGCTGCAGAAGGTACCTCCATTGCCGAATGTGAGGCGGTGATAAGTCCGGCGTCTCATCCCCGAGCTGAAGGAGCATAGATGCCCGGCAGCCCAGCATTCACATGACTGCCTTGGCGCACGAGCTCTGGTGATGATGTCGTCCCTGAAAGCTGCTGGGAGGCTGGGAAGGTGATGGTTGATCATGGACGATCTGGTGGGCGGAGATTGATGCGCCGATCTGACTAAGCAGCGGCCGTTTGAGTCGTGCAGCGTCATTCGCGCCAACTTTCCTCTCCGAGTCGGTTCACGCGACATCGCGACATTGCTGCCCTGATCAAGCGATCTCTTTCACGTGTTATCCATCCCCCGAACGCCTCGTGCCTTCCCGCTCGACGTCGCGATAGTCGCAGAACAGCCCGCGGCTGCCTCCCTGATCCTCATCATCTCCGTAACGGCGTATCCGTCCCCGAAGCTCCGCCGTCGTCCTTCCATCCACCACGACACTCGCATCACCTACCAACGCCACCATGGCACCATCGCGGTCCCGAGCGCCACTGCTCTCAATATTCGCCCTCACATCCCTCCTTCCCTACACAGCCTATGCCTTTGACTGCAAAGACATCCTCGCAGATGGCCAGCACTTCAACTTCAAAGAGCTTGGCGGCCCGCACGTCGTTCATTACAAGGAGACCGACATCGCCAAAGAACTCGAGTGGAAGTTCAACTTTACCATCGACATCTGCAACAATCTCAAATGGCACAAAGGCGGCAGTCTGGCAACCGAGTGCCATCACGGGACCAGGGTGTGTGGAATCAGAGAGAACTTCGATTTGAGCAGTGACGTCAACTCCACCATCACTCCCATCGATATCGCCGGAACATATGCGACGCAGAACGGGAGGAAGATCGATGCCAAGTTTGAGAACCTAGGCAACTCCAAAAGCAACAATGATGCAGGATTAGAGGGTGTCAGGGCAACGCTGAACGGAGGCAGATTCCCGTTCGACGACAAGAAGGAAGGCATAAACCAGCGTGCGATCATCGAATTTGTCTGCGACAAAGAGAGGACAGGACTGGAGGGTGACGAGATGGACAAGAGCCCGCACCAGGATGACGATAAGGAAGATGACGGAGGCGACAAAGGTGATGACAAGAAGGAGGGCGATGACAAGAAAGAAGAAAAGCTGAGGAGGAGAGAAGAGAACGGCAAGAGCAAGTGTGAGGACAACGACAACAGTCTGCGCTTCTGTGGCTACGACATGGAGACGGAAGAGAAAGACAAGAAAGTCCAGACACTGCGACTGCAATGGCGGACCAAGTACGCCTGTGCGGATGCGCCGTCGCCGGACGGTGGCTCCCACTGGGGCTTCTTTGGCTGGTTCTTCATCATGTGAGTTGCATGACTTCATCTCTACATCTTCACAGTGTTCTAACACGCATCCAGTCTCTTCCTCGCGATCGCTGCCTACCTCATCTTCGGCTCATGGCTCAACTATAACAGGTACGGAGCGCGCGGATGGGACCTTCTGCCCCATGGAGACACGATCCGCGACATCCCGTACATTGCGAAAGATTTCGCGAGGAAGGTCATGGGGACTGTACAGGGAGGCGGAAGCAGAGGAGGCTATGCTGCCGTGTAGAGCAACATGTCAACATCCTGGGAGGGAATTTAGTGATGCAGTGATGCAGGAGATGCTTTGTAGGATACGCCTGGTGTGGAGGAAAGAGCATACAAGGCGCTGGAGTTATGGATTTGGCTTATGGTCAGCACTTGCGACACTTACCTAGATTTTGAGAGATGCGGAACGAGGAGTGGTATAACCCCTGGATGCGTATTGAGTCGACATGTGCTTCGTCGAGTATTGCTATCTTGAGCTTCCCATCATCATCCTGCGTTCGAGAACACTGTTAGATTGCTTTGACCTTTGTTGTAAATTCACACATACAATGTCACATGCATTGAAGTTACGCGAAGTTATATATTGCCGTCACTTTTCGAGAACCTGGTGAAATAATCTCTCACTCTCTCCAGCGCCGGCCGTGCAAATGCCTGACCTCAATACCATGTTTGCAGGGAGCCAGTCCACGTCCAAGCCGCATCGCCGAAAGAAGTCCGTAAGCTTCAGCCCAGAGACCAACTTTGAGCCTGGCCGGGCTACACATCAGTGGAAGCGCACAAGCCCCACGTACTCAGCTGGGAAGTACAGTTGCCCACCAGATATCGGAACCTGGCTGGACACCAGCCTAATGAGCAACGAACTGGAACAGCTCCTCAACTTCAAAGTTCACGCCATCTTCCACGTCCGCAACGCAGACGAAATCAACGTCCTGCACAATTCCTTCCACGCGCAAATGCGAGCAGGTCTGCCGCTGCTTCCCGGCTCCGAAACACTTCTTAGAGACCATCCGCTTGGTTTTGAAGTTTTCAAAATCTACAAGGACCTGACTGAAGGCGGCGTCGCTTTTTCTAGCCTTACTGGAGGAGACTGGACGAGGGCGAAAGTGTTGGTTCTTTATCAGGACAAGAAAGATAAGTCTGTGACCTTCCAGTTTGTTAATGATGCGAAGGGAGATCAAGAAGCTCACGAGTGGATACTCGAGTTACAGCGGACTGTGCCTAAGAACAATGTTGGCTTGACGAAGATGGCTGGGTTGATGAAGTGGAGGGATGATTGTTTTGTTGAGATGTGCGGGTTAGATGAGTATACGGAGTAAGAACTGGATCTTTGAGAAATACACGTTGTTACAGTGAAAAGAGTAGAGTTTTAGGTGCGAGGTCAGTCGTCTGCTCACCGGATCCGGCAACGCTGTAATGAAGTCCCAGCGCCGCAAGCGTTTCAATGTAGGGCTCGTCATGCCGACTCAGTTGCGTTGGCTGTATACAGATGGCAAAAGTCATAGTGAACGACAGCGCTCACCCGCAGCTGACAGCGCGGCCAACTCAAAAACGACTCTTTGTTCCCAATTAACTTTCATGTACAACCGTTCCATAACCACATACATTGTCCGTCAACACATACCCAGTTACAACAGTGACTAAAAATGTCGGCTGGAACGCCAGCAGTAAATGCCATCTTGTTGGCAAACTTGCTTCAAGATAAACTTCAAGTAACGCAGTCCGCCTCCCCTAGTCAGGACGAGTACACCAGCCATGGTCATATCGAAGAGCAATTGTCTGCCGCGGAGTGTCACCCACCACTCTCTTTTAACAATCCTCCCGGAAGAGCTAGCAACTTCGACGGCAATGGTCGTCGCGTCGGGACTAAATGCGGTCATTTGCTTCACCCCAAGACAGACTACGATGACGAATACTGCCCAGTGTGCAGAGTCGTAGCTTATCTGAATCTACTTCGGCGCATCACTAAAGATTGGGATGGTAAAGGGGGCCCCTGGAGGCCACTTACAGGTCAAAGTACTGAGGATCGTGACGCTTACTGCCATATCTGGCACAAGAGAAGACTTGAGCTTGCGCAGCTCGTGATGCGTTATGAGGAAGACGCGGAGAATGAAGAGCGTTGGGAACAAGAGCACACAGGAGAAGTAGTTGAAGCGGCTCGGAAGACATGCTCAGCAGGCAATGCCGTGGTCATTTCGCGTGCTATGTCGAGGTATCCCACCAGCGTAAGGACTGGGAACATTGCAGATCCGGACTGCCGCTCCCACGCTCCTACGATGTTGCCTAGTGCGACTACAAATCATCACACCCCTTCATCGAAAGCAAAAGCTCCGAAGACAAGGCGTGTTCAATTCGCGTCCGACACAAACTTCAAAATCAGTCGACCCCGTGCAAGTTTCCACCGCAGCACGAAGGGATACGTACCGGGAAAACACGCAGCACCCTCGTCGAGCACCCTACTCAACACTTCGAACATGCTCGTCAAACGCTACAACGTTCGGCAGCTCAAGATCATCAGGGAGTTTGATTGTCCGTGGAACATCGAGCTCGTCGACGCCATCGCCCAGTCCAACCATGAGGGTATTGCAGAACTGCATCCTCGGTGGCCCGAGATCGGGGATAAGATATCGCGTATACACGATGGAAAAGACGAGGTGCCGAACGAGACATTTATGAAAAGTCTGAGCACCGCGGATTACTTGCTCGTGAAGACTGATGAGAAAGATCAGGTTACGCATGTTACCCCGTATACAACGAGGGATATTGAGAATATTCCAGGAGATGGTGCGGGAGAGGTTCGGATCATGGAGAATAAAGGCTGGACGTCGCATATGGAGATCATGTCAGACGAATGTCGCGATGAGATCTGGAATACATACGAATGTGCAGGAGGTGCGACTAGGACGGAAAGTAATGGGCGGAAATAAGAAGATGGCGAGCGTGTTGCGACCTCAAGCCCAAGAGATTGAACGCCAGAACTGTATGCAAAGAAACCCAGGCCAGCTGCAACGCGAGAATTGGCGGAGGGTTACGATGTGATCCGGGAGGATCTCAGCAACGACCAGTTGGGTATGACGCAGACGTAGCGCCCTCGACTGAAGCTGATACTTTCATCTTACAATGCATTGTTAGTTCCCTGACTCTTGAATGATTCATCGCAATGACCCAAACACCCATGACTGCACACTGTGCAAACACCCTGTTCTTAGTAGATCTTCCACTTACCATTCGCTATCGCGCATTCACTTCCAGAGCAGTCCACCGAAACAAACTCGAGAACGAGCACGGGCTTTCTGGAAATGTTTAGCGATCCTCCAATACTCACTCATTCACGTCGGCGCAACCTTCCACATCATGTCCTCTTCAATAGCCGAGTACGTTCCCGCAGCCATTCTCTTCTCGCCTGAAGATGTGCAGCACTTCACCGAGTGGCAGGAAAAGCACGGCGTGGGCTCACTGCCTGGGATTGTTCGGAATGCCACAGAGTATTGCGAGTTTCTAGCACATCGGCGCATTGACGAAGAAAACATCGAACCCAAGCGCGGCAACACACGGACGCGGAATAGAAACCCGGCGACCATGTGCGGACATAGTCTGCATCCTTCAGATATCATCACCGGCGGGTATTGTCCCGTCTGCGAAGTCGAAATGTGTCTCGAATTCCTTGATGCGCTTGCCCAGGTATTCCAGAAATGTGGCGGCCCTTGGCAGCAAGCGCGCGTTCGCAATGAGTTCGTACTAGTCAGACAGTGTTGGCACCTGGCGCGCTATCAGTTAGTCGAGCTTGTGGAGCTTCTGGAGTGCTCTGAAAAGTATGAAGAAGCTTGGGAGAAACAGCATCCAGGCGACGTAGGGTGTATGTGGACGAGAAACAGCTCTTCGAAAGCGATACGTAATGCGCAGATGCGAACGAGATACCCAGCTATACTGACGGACGCCGACCCCAGGTCTGCAGTAAAGCGAAAGCTTTCATCGCTTGACGAAGCGAGAGCGAAAGTCGCTAAGGCTCGAGTGAAGAAACACGTCACTTTCACACCAGACACCATTACCTGGCCCACCCGCTTTAACCGCAACCCGGCGCATCGCCAGAGTTACCAACCTGGTAGGCATGCTGCTCCACTTGGCTTAGAGTGGATTGACACATCGCGAATCTCCTCTTCTATAGCAGATCTTCTGAACCTGAAGGTACATGCAACCTGTATACAGGCTGAGTTCGACGCATTGGTCGACGACTCGTCTCTCAGACCACCTAGTCGTTATCAGGGTATACTATCCCTCCACCCCGGTATACAAGCGATTTCAGCATTTGCCAACCAGTTCTTGCAAGGGGCGGAAACGGCGCGAGAGGAGATGCTCGAGATGATCAGCGTGGCCGATGCACTGATAGTGCTTATTGGCGAAGACGATGTGGTGTTGGACATGCATCTTTCTGTTTCGGACGATGTAGAGGATGAGGAGGGTTATGGCGACGAAGAGGTTGATCAGACAAGGTGGAGCAGCTGGTCTAGCTGCCAAATTCGCTGTTGACGACGAGAAGGCGCGAGAGTGTCGGAAGATAGATGGGTAGTATGCCTGCGACCTGCGAGGGACGCTGGGTTTGTAGAATGTTGACTAGTAACGTGTTGGATTGTCTAGACACGAAACTCGTACAGCGAGTGGCAATGGTGCCTAGGTAGAGATGAAGTTGGCGCCACGTGCCGCAAGA
>Ga0265780_10010919_pt1 | contig 10792 bp, 8 predicted proteins | sample P1T30metagenome_FD_192432 | JGI IMG/M metagenome (GOLD analysis project Ga0265780, IMG submission 192432) | Plant litter microbial communities from East Loma Ridge, Irvine, California - P1 T30 | ecosystem: Environmental > Terrestrial > Plant litter > Unclassified | place: USA: California... | reverse complement strand
CGACGGCATGCCAGTTTCGCGGACCCGGCATATTTGACTGCATTGTCGATGAGGTTGCCGAGACACCGGGTGAGCGCGTCGAGCTTGACCCGCACCCGCGCGCCACACCCGGCGGCGAAGCGGACATCCTGTCCGACTGCTGTGGCATCGTCCGCCAAACTGGACAGCAGCGAGTCGAGATCGACCACCACCCAGTCCTCTGCGCTCTCGCCGCTGCGTGCGAGGTCGAGACCACGACGCATCATCCTCAGCGTTGCGGAAAGGTCGGTGATCAGCCGTCCGCGTAGCTCCTCGTCCGCCACCTGTTCCAGCCGCAGCCGCAGCCGGGTCAGCGGCGTCTGGAGGTCGTGGCTGATCGCCGCGAGCAGGCGGGTACGCTCCGCCAGCCCTTCGCGGACGCGCCGCTGCATAAGGTTGAACGTCGCCAGTGCCTCGCGAACATCGCTCGGCCCCGTTTCGGCGACGGGTTCCGCATCGATCGAGCGGGCGAAGGCCCGCGACGCGGCGGTCAGGCGACGAAGGGGCAGGGTGGCGAGCCGCCCCGCGACCATGGACAGTCCGATGCAGGCGGCGACCAGCAGGACGAGGAACACCGGATCGACCAGGATGCTCGGCGGCGCCGGCAGCCGCGGCAGGTCCAGGCCGACCGTCACGATCCGCGCATCGGGTCGCGGCCCGGCGCGCGTCGTCAGCAGCCAGCAATCGGGCAGCGTCGGTCGTCCGAAACCGGCGGTGCGCGTCCGCCGCCAGAAGGGGTCGTGCCTGGCGCAGATCGCCGCATCGGCGTGACCGATGCTGGCGGGAATCCCGCCACCCAGCCGCTGCATCAGGACTGAGCTCAACCCGCCGTTCGCCGGCGCCAGTACGGTCGCGGGGCGGATCAGGTTGGCACCGATGATCCCGTCCCGCGCCAGCGCGTCGAGCGTGCGATCCGGGTCGTGATGCAGCCGGTTCGCGATGTCGGCGGCGCTCGCCAGCACGCGCTCGCCCTGGATCCGCAGGAACTCGTTCTGCCGCGCCTGACCGGTGATGAACATCGCGACGGCAACGGCCAATACGGTACCTGCCGCAAGCAGGAGGGTGATCCGCCCCGTCAGGGATCGTAGGAACCGCATCGCCCCGGTCACTCCAACCGCACCGGACTGGCGAGCAGATAGCCCTGACCACGCGCAGTCAGGATCAGTTGCTCGCCCTTTGGCCCCAGCTTGGCGCGCAACCGGCTGATCTGATTGTCGATCGTCCGGTCAAACGCCACCGTCGCGGCGCGCGACGGCAACAGCGCCTCACGCGATACCGGCTGTCCGGGGCTCTGGATCAGGCGATGGAGCACATCGAACTCGGTACTCGACAATATCACTACGCTGTCATCGCCCGCCAGCAGCCGTCGCTTGACGAGATCGAGCCGCCAGCCCGCAAAATGCGCCCATCGCGGCGAGTCGCGCTCCGGGCGCGCGCGACGCAGCAGGTTGCGGATGCGGGCAGTCAGCTCGCGCGGTTCGAACGGCTTGGTCAGATAGTCGTCGGCCCCCAGTTCGAGCCCCAGGACGCGATCGATCGCCGCATCGCGCGCGGTGACCATGATAATCGCCACCTCGTTTCCCTTGCTGCGCAGGTCCCGACACAATTGCAGCCCGTCGCCGTCGGGCAGCCCCAGGTCGAGCACGATCAAATCGATCGCCTCGCCCGCCAGGGCCGCTTGGATGCCGGCCACGTCGCCGGTCGCCGATACGCGATAGCCCTCGCGACGCAATTGTTCGCGAACCAGGTCACGGATATCGGGATCGTCGTCCGCGACCAACAGGTGCGGGGACGGGCGGGTAGCGTCCAGCAGAAGATCCTCGGTCATCGTCACGAGTGACCATCCTGCCCGGCCAGCGCCTCCTGCGCCAGCATCTCCGCATCGAGGACGGCGAGTGCACAGCGCATGCAGCGCAGCGCGCGACCACGATGCGCCGCGGCGCTGCGGACGTTCGTCGCCTGCATGGCGGAATGCATGTGATCCGCCGCCCGCTGCGACCAGTGGCGGAACGCATCGGCGGCCATCACCTCGTCCAGCCGCGCCCGCCGGGTCACAGGCCGGGATCTGCGCCGATCGCCGCATACAGGGCGATCCGGTTCGACAGGTCGGCGAGGATCGTCGCCGTCTGGGTCTGACGCGCGGCATAGGAGGTCCGCTGCGCGACCAGCGTGGTGAGGAAACTGTCCACCCCCTCGCGATAACGCGCCTCGGCGATGGTCTGGCTTCTGGTGGAGGCGGCGACGAGGTCCGCCTGTGCGATGCGCTGGCGGGACATCGTGCCGCGCCGGGCGAGTGCATCGGCGACGTCACGATAGGCGGTCTGTGCGATCTTGCGATAGGTGGCGAGATCATAGTCGCGCTGCGCCTGCGCATAAGCGAGGTTGCCGCGATTGGTGCCGCCGAGAACCGGCACGCTGACGCTGGAACTCGCCGACCATAAAGACGCCCCGCCGCTGAACAGGCCGGTCAGCGCTGTCGAGGCGAGGCCCAGGGCACCCGTCAGCGAGATAGTGGGAAAGAACGCCGCGCGCGCGGCGCCGATATCGTAATGCGCCGCCTTCAACTGATGTTCGGCCTCGACGACATCGGGACGCGCCAGCAGCACCGCCGACGACAGGCCGGCGGATGGCACGGACAGGCCGGGATCGAGCTGCGCCAGCGATGCCGGCAGCGCGGTGGCGGCGAGCGGGTGGCCGACGAGCAGCTCCAGCGCGTTCTGGTCCTGCGCGACCTGGGTGGTATATTGCTCCACGTCCGATCGCGCCTGCGCCAGTACGGTATCGGCGTCGGCCACGTCCGCGCCGCTCACCAGCCCGTTGACGTGCAGGTCGCGGTTCAGCGCCACGGTGCGCGCGCTGCTGGCGACCTGATCCTGCGCGACCTTTAGGAGGTCGCGATCCGCGGCGAGCGTCACATAGGCGGTGGCCGTTTCCGCCACCACGGTCAGCCGGGTCGCGCGCGCGCCGCTTTCGGTTGCAAGATACTGTTCCAATGCCGCGCGCGACAGGCTCTTCAGCCGGCCGAACAGGTCGAGTTCGAAGCCGCTGACCCCGATATCCGCTGACCAGACGGTCGAGGCGGCGGTCGCGCCGTTCCCGCCGCCGATCGCGCGCTGGACGCTCGCGCCGCCGCCGGCGGCGAACGTCGGCAGTTGGTAGCTGCGCTGCACGCGATATTGCGCGCGGGCCGATGCGACGCTCGCCACGGCGGCGGCGAGGTCCTGATTATGCGCGAGCGCCTCCGCGATGACGCTGCGCAACCGGGCGTCGGTGGCGAGCGCCTGCCAACTCATGCCGGCGGCGGCGGTATCCGCCGGCGGGTAGGCCGCACCCGCCGGCCATTGCGGCGGCATATAGTCCGACACGGACCGGACATAGGCCGGGGCCATGTCGCAGGCCGCCAGGCTGGCGACCCCGGCGAACAGCGCCAGCGTGCGCAGGCGGATCATGCCCGCTCCTCCTTCGATGGGCGGTGGAACAGGCGGGACACCGCCACGAAGAACATCGGCACGTAAAAGATGGCGAGCATCGTCGCGGTCAGCATGCCGCCGATCACGGCGGTGCCGATCGCGATGCGGCTGTTGGCGCCCGCACCGGTGGCGATCGCCAGCGGGAACACGCCGAAGACGAAGGCGAGGCTGGTCATCAGGATCGGGCGCAGCCGTACCCGGGCCGCGTCCAGCGCTGCCTCGACCACATCCTTGCCCGCACGCCGTGCCTCTTCGGCGAATTCGACGATCAGGATCGCGTTCTTGGCGGACAGGCCGATGGTCGTGATGAGGCCGACCTGAAAGTAGATATCGTTGTCGAGCCCGCGGAGCGTCACGGCCAGCACCGCACCGACGATGCCGAGCGGCAGAACCAGCAATACGGCGAACGGCACCGACCAGCTTTCGTACAGGGCGGCGAGGCACAGGAAGACCACCAGGATCGACAGGCCGTAGAGCAGGCCCGACTGGCCGCTCGCCTGATTTTCCTGAAACGACAGCCCCGACCAGGCATAGGACGTGCCCGGCGCGATTTGCTGCTGCAGCTTCACCATCTCGGCCATGGCCGCGCCCGAACTGGCGCCGCTCCCCGCTTCGCCCTGCAATTCGTAGGACGAGCGGCCGTTGAAGCGCGAGACGCTGTTCGGGCCTTTTTCCCACGACGTCGTCGCGATGGCCGAGAAGGGGACCATGGTGCCGGTCGCGCTGCGGACGAACCAGCCGTCAAGATCGGCGGGCAGCATCCGCGACGGGGCCGCGCCCTGCATGTAGACGCGCTTCACCCGTCCGCGATCGACGAAGTCGTTGACGTAGACGCCGCCCCATGCCGCCGACAGCGTGTCGGTGACGTCCGCCTCCGCCAGGCCGAGCGCGGCGAGCTTCGCATCGTCCAGCGTCACGCGCAGCTGCGGTGTATCGGGCAGGGTGGAGGCGCGCACGCGGGCGAGCTTCGGGTTCTTCTGCGCGGCGGCGATCAGCGTGTCGCGCAGGGCGACGAACCGGTCGCGGGCCATGCCGCTGGAATTGAGCAGTTCGAAGGTGAAGCCGCTCGACTGGCCCAGCCCCGATATCGGTGGCGGCGTCATCGGGATGATGGTGGCGTCGCGGATCGACGATAGCGCCCTGATCGCCCGGCCATTGATCGCGGACGCGCTCTGGTCCGCCTTCGTCCGCGCGTCGAACGGCGCCAGGCTGATGAACGCATTGCCGGCATTCTGCCCCGAGCCGTTGAAGCTGAAACCGGTGATGGTGAAGGCGTTGGCGACGTTTCCCGGCTCGTTCTTCGTCAGATAGGCCTGGATCCGGTCGCGCACGGCGTTGGTCCGCTCGGCGGTGGCACCCGCCGGCAGCGTATACATCATCATGACTTGGCCCTGGTCCTCGGCAGGGAGGAAGCTGGTCGGCAGGCGCACGAACAGGACCGCCATCAGTACGACGATCGCGCCGAACACACCGAAATGGAGCAGGCGGTGCGAGATGACCTTGCGCGTGCCCTCGACATAGCGGTCGGTGGTGCGGTCGAACCAGCGGTTGAACCGGCCGAACAGGCCCGGTCGCTGCCGGGGATCGCGATGGCCTGGCTTGAGCAGCGTGGCGGTCAGCGCCGGGCTGAGGACCAATGCCACCACGACCGACAGGATCATCGCCGAGACGATGGTGACCGAGAACTGGCGGTAGATGACGCCGGTGGATCCGCCGAAGAACGCCATCGGCAGGAACACCGCCGACAGCACCAGTGCGATGCCGATCAGGGCGGAGCCGATCTCGTCCATCGACCGGACCGTGGCTTCGCGCGGGGCAAGGCCATCCTCGGCCATGACGCGTTCGACATTCTCGACGACCACGATCGCGTCGTCGACCAGCAGGCCGATGGCCAGCACCATGCCGAACAGGGTCAGCGCATTGATCGAATAGCCGAACAGGGCAAGGATACCGAACGTGCCGAGCAGCACCACCGGCACCGCGATCGCCGGGACCAGCGTCGCCCGCCAGCTTTGCAGGAAGACGAACATCACCGCCACCACCAGCACGATGGCGATGGCCAGCGTCTCGACGACCTCATGGATCGACAGCTTGACGAAGGCGGTCGTGTCGCGTGGATAGGCGATGGTGTACCCCGCCGGCATCCCCACCGCGAGTTCCTGCACCCGCGCCTTGATCGCGGCGGCGGTTTCCAGCGCGTCCGCCCCGGTCGCGAGCTGCACCGCCATGCCCGAAGCGGGATGCCCGTTCAGCTTGGCCGAAGAGGTATAGCTTTCCTGGCCGAGTTCGACGGTGGCGACGTCGCCCAGACGGACGATGGAGCCGTCGGTGCCGGATTTCACCACGATGTCGCGGAACTGCCGGGGCGTCTGGAGGCGCGATTTCGCGCGGACGGTGGCGTTGAGCTGCTGTCCCTGCACCGCGGGCAGCGCGCCGATCTGGCCGGCGGACACGTCGACGTTCTGCGCTTCCATAGCGCTCTGGACGTCGGACGGCATCAGCTGGACGGCGGCGAGCTTTGCCGGGTCGAGCCAGATGCGCATGGCATATTGCGCGCCGAACACCTGGCTCTGGCCGACGCCGTTCACCCGCGCGATATCGTCCTGAAAGTGGCTGACCAGATAATCGGCGACGTCGGAGGCGGAGGCCTTGTCCGTCTTGTCGTACACCGCGACGATCATCAGGAAATCGCTGTTGGATTTGGTGACGGTGACGCCCTGCGCGGTGACGGCGGCGGGCAGGCGCGCCTCGGCCTGCTGCACCTTGTTCTGGACCTGCACCTGCGCGGTATCGGCGTCGGTGCCCTTGGTGAAGGTGACGCTGATCGACACCGATCCCGAACTGTCCGAGGTCGACGCGAAATATTGTAGGCCGTCGATGCCGGTCAGCTGCTGTTCGATGACCTGCGTCACGCTGGTCTCCAGCGTCTCGGCCGAAGCTCCCGTATAGGTGGCGCGGATCTGGACGGTCGGCGGTGCGACATCGGGATATTGCGCGATCGGCAGCGACAGGATCGCGCCCAGGCCCGCCAGCATGATGACGATCGCGATCACCCAGGCAAAGATCGGGCGCGCGATGAAGAAGCGACTGATGCTCATGGCTCAGGCCCCCGGCGGCACGGCGACGGGTTTCACCGTGGCACCGGGCCGAGCCTTGTCCGAACCCTGCACGATCAGGCGGTCGCCCGCCTTCAGCCCGGCGGTGACCAGCCATTTGTCGCCGACCGCCTCCTGGGTCGTGACCTGGCGCTGGACGACCTTGTCTGCGGCGTCGACCACCAGAGCGGTGGCATTGCCTTTGGCATCGCGCGTGATGCCCTGCTGTGGGGCGAGGATGCCGTTCCTGATGATCGTCTGTGGCACGGTGACGCGCACGAACATGCCCGGCAGCAGCAGGGCGTCGGGATTGGCGAAGCGGGCGCGCAGCGTCACGGTGCCGGTGGTCGGGTCCACCGCGGCCTCGCCGAATTCGAGCGTGCCGGCGATCGGATAGGCGCGGCCATTCTCCAGCGTCAGCCGTACGTTCGCCTTGGCCGGCAGCGCGCCGCCTTGCGCCAGGCCTTCGCGCAGGTCGAGCACGGCGGCCGAGGATTGCTGGATATCGACATAGATGGGGTCGAGTTGCGAGATGGTGGCGAGTGCAGTGGTCTGAGCGGCGGTGACCAATGCGCCCTGGGTATAGCCGGATCGGCCGATGCGGCCGCTGATCGGCGCCACCAGTCGCGTAAAGCCCAGGCTGACGTCGGCGCTGTTCAGCGTGGCGCGATACTGGCGGACGTTGGCCTGCGCCTCGCGGGCGAGCGCGACCGCGTCGTCGACGTCCTGCCGGGCCACGGCGTCGGCATTTTGCAGGCGGCCGTAGCGCGCCGCCTTGGCCCGTGCGGTGACGGCTGCCGCCTGCGCGTTGGCGAGCTGGGCTGCCGCCTGGTCACGGGTGGCGCGATAGAGGCGCGCATCGATCTGGTAGAGCGGCTGGCCGGCGCGGACGAACGAGCCCTCGGTAAACAGTCGCGCCTTGATGATACCGTCCACCTGTGGCCGCACCTCCGCCGTAACGGTGGCGGCGATGCGACCGGTGAGTTGGGTGGTGGTGGTGATCGGCTGCGCGATCAGCGTGACGACACCCACCTCAACTGGCCCCTGGGCAGCCGGCGGCTGATCGCCGCTCGACCCGCAGCTGGCGAGGAACAGCGCCAGCGGCACGGCAAGGCGAACGGGGCGGAAGCGGAGGACCATCAAGACGCGCCCGGATCAGAGCGTGCAGCGCTGCCGCTTGCCGCGGGCGTCGCGATACGTATCGGTCTTCGCATCATAGTTGCGATGCGCACGGCGGCACGCGTCGCTATGACGTGCGGCCTTGCTCGCGACGGGCTTGGCGGGGGCACGATGGGATGGCGCCGCATGCTGGGGAGCAGCGGCAAGCATGGCAATGGCGGCGATTTCGACGAAAGGTAGCATGTGTCGGCTCCGGTTGTTGAGGAGCCTGTGAAGTATATGCTGCGTGCCCCGCCGAACACGCATGCGGTGTAAGCGGACGTAACGGATTGTAACGGCGACGGCGGCACTCCCCGTCGCGAACGCCTCTACGATTGCGGCCCGACCATGGCCGCCACCGGCCGGAGCCCGGCACAGGCATCGAGGGAGCGGTGTCGTGGTTTGTGCGGGCCACGATTGACGCGATCAGCGTCCGGGCATCGGCCAATGCGGACACGTCACCCACGACGCACTGGCCGAACGCCATGCCGGGGTGCGGTGTCCGCCACCCTTTTCGCTACCCCGAAATCATCGAGGACGGTCAGGCGGGGGCGGGGACTGGTATCGTCAGTCCGACGCCCGAGCGCCGCTGCCCGACGAGGCGGGGCGGAACAGGTCCATGCCGTACCAGCGCACCAGCGGCGCCTCGATCACCGTGCTCTTGCCCGCAACCCAGCCGCGGCCCTGCGGGCGGGGGATCATGGGAAAGGGATAGATCGGACGGCTGGCGAGCGCCGGCGCGGCGGCTTTGGGAAGCGGCAGCTGCTTGCCCGCCTGATCCGCGCCGGGCAGGCCGCCACGCGGACCCTTGTCGGCGTCGGCGACCTTGTCGGCGTTCAGCATCGCCGGTGCCTTGCCCGCTTCCACCCACGCCATCAGCGGTGTCAGCGTGTCGACCTGCGCGAAGCCGTCGCCGCCTCCGCAATGTCCCGTGCCGGGCAGCAGGAACAGCCGCAGCATCTGGTCCGCCCTGGCCGCGCCCATCGTCTGCTGGACCGCCTTATAATAGGCGATCGACGTGATCGGCGAGATCGACGTGTCGGACCAGCCATGCCACAGGATCATCCGCCCGCCACGCCGCGCGAACGGCCGCAGGTCGGGGTTGGTGGCATCGTTCAATTGGTGCAGTTCCGTCACCTTCGCAAATGTCGCGGCATCGAAGGTGAAGCCGTCGACCAATGTGTCGGGCGCGGGTGATTGCGGAAAGATCATGTAGCGCCGCATGGCGGCACCCAGCATCGCGCTCATCGACCGGCCATTCGCGTCGGCCGGGATAAAGTCCCACTGCCGTTCGGAGCCCGGCTGCGGTTCCCCGACCAGGAACGGGCGACCGTCGGAGGCGCGGGGGCCGTCATAGACACGGCGCACCACTGCCGCCTCCGTTGCGGTCAGGCAGGCATCGGTGCCGGCGGCACCGGCGGCACAGGTGACCCATGCGGTATCGACCCGGCAGGCGCGCGGATCGGACAGCAGGCCGTCCTTCACCCCGTCCAGCGTGTCGCAATGCGCCAGCACCGCCGCATGAAGCGCGGGCAGTTTGGCGGCGAGCAGGATCGGCTTGCCCGCCGCATCGAGGCTCACCGACGCCATCCAGGCGTGATAGAAGCTGTTCTGCACCTGGAAATTCATCGCGGGGGCGCCCGCCGATACGCCGTCGAAATCGTCGGGGTAGCGCTGCGCCTCCATCAGCCCTTCGCGACCGCCGTCCGAACAGCCGGTAAAATAGGCATAGCGCTGCGGACGGCCGTAGAAGTGGCGGATCAGCGACTTGGCGACCAATGCGGTGACGTGGTTGGCCCGATAGGCGAAATCGGTCCGCTTTTCGGGAACGGTCGCGAAGCTGCCGAGCGTGCCGCCAGCGGGGGTGGCCGCTCCCATGTCGTTGGCGGCGACGACGAATTCACCGTTCAGCGCGGGCGCGCAGCCGGCGGCATTGTCGATCGCGACATTGACGTTGCCGCACAGGCCGCCGCAGCCGACCTGGACGTAACGCTGCGTCCATCGGGTCAGCGGCAGATGGACCTGGAAGTTGATCGCAGAGGTCGGCGATGGCGCTATCGTGCCGGTCACCTTGCAGAATTGTCCGGCGGCGGTGTCGGTCACCGTCGCCGCCGCGACCGTCACCCGTCTGGTTTCGGTGGACGCGAGATCGAGCGAGGCGAGCGAGGTGCAGCCGCGCTGCGCCGGCACCGTCGCGAGCGGGGCGGTCGCCGGCGCGGGTCGTGCAGCGGCGGGGGACACGCCCACGATCATAGCCAGCATCGCCGGCGCGGCTGCCATCATCCGCCGCATTCCCTGCCTGTTGCTGCTCATCGCCTGCCCCTCATGACTATGCCGACAGGCTAGGCCTTTGCCGGAAATGCGCCATCCCAATCGTTCAGGCATAGGCTCCGGCGGAATAGGTCAGTTCATAGCCATGGCTGTAGATTTCGAGGATGTTGCCGAACGGATCCTCCATATACACCATCCGGTATGGCTTTTCGTCCGGGAAATATTCGCGGACCGGCATCCGCTGCTTGCCGCCCGCCGCGACGATACGCGCGGCCAGCCCCTCGACATCGGGGTCCTGCACGCAGAAGTGAAAGATGCCGGACTTCCAGTATTCGAAATTGTCCTCGCGGCGTTCGGCGTTGCGGAACTGGAACATTTCCACCCCGACGCGGTCGCCGGTCGATAGATGCGCGATACGGAACGAGCCCCACCCTGGACCGAAGACGTCGCTGCACATCACGCCGATCGCGCTGTCGTCCTCGGTGATCGTGGTCGGCGGCATGATGAGATACCAGCCCATCACCTCGGTGTAGAAAGTCACCGCCCCGTCGAGGTCGGTGACGGACAGGCCGATATGCGAAAAACTGCGCGGATAGACGGACATGGCGGATGCTCCTTCGCTTTATGCCGAGATCATAGGCCTGTCCGGCATAATCGAAAGCGACATGGGCTTATCGGTTCGATAAGATATGCTGATGCTGAACCGGGTCTGGCTGCGCCAGACTGTGTGAAAACCCGGCCTGAGGATTCCCGTAGATCTCGGCCCATGGTATGTTTCTG
>Ga0265780_10010918_pt1 | contig 10793 bp, 12 predicted proteins | sample P1T30metagenome_FD_192432 | JGI IMG/M metagenome (GOLD analysis project Ga0265780, IMG submission 192432) | Plant litter microbial communities from East Loma Ridge, Irvine, California - P1 T30 | ecosystem: Environmental > Terrestrial > Plant litter > Unclassified | place: USA: California... | reverse complement strand
CACCACGCCGTTTTTATACAGCGACTGAATCTGCTTTAAACGGCGCTCGGATTCGCGCACGTTGCTCTGCGTGAGGGCTTGGTAGTCGAGGTTGCGGCGCACGTCGAGGTAGGCCTGGGTTACGCGCAGGTGTACGTCTTGCTGCGTCTGGGTTAGGCGCACCTCGTCAACGCTGGCGTTAAGCTCCTGAATAGCAATGTTGTTTTTGACACGGCCGCCGGTGTAGAGGTCCCATTCAGCATTGACGCCCAGCGCGTAGGCGTGCGGGCTGGGCGGCACGGCGTAGTGCTCGGGGTTGCGCAGGCCGCCGTTGGGCTCGTAGCCGTAGAGGCCGCCGAGGTAGGCGTATTCGCCGCGCACCGGCAGGCGCGGCACGCGCTCGCTGCGGGCGTTCTTCACCAGCTCCTGGCTTACCTCTACTTGCTTGCGCTGGCCAAGCACGGCTTTGTTGTAGGCATCGGCTTGTTGCCAAGCCTCTTCTAGGGTAAGTACTACTTGCGGCTCAGCTTTATTCTGTGCTTGAGCTTTGCATAGCGCTGTCAGTAAGAATATTACCCATAAGGTAGCAGCAGGAGGCGTACGCGTTATTTCCATGTATTTTTATACGGAGGTAACGCAAAATAGTCCGTGGCGGCGGCCGGTTTTTCGTAGCCAATGCCCTAGCGGCAGCGCTTAAAACAGGCGCGCACGGCTCTTAGCCGAACCGTAGAAATGACGAACCAAGGCAAGGGCAGGAACCTGATTTACTACTGCTCGCTGGCCGCTACAGTGGAGAAGCAAGCGGCGCGTAGGTTATAGCCGGCCACCGTTTTGGGCCACCTCGTTGCGAGGCGTTTTAAGCTACTGCAATGCGCCAATTCACAGCGCTTCGGCACTCCCTAGTAGCTGCATTTGAAGCGGAGAATGGCGCAGCGAAAAACACGGATGCCGCCTCCGTAAAAACAAGTAAATGAGGGTTGCAAGTGGATTTTCCAAGGTTTTGCCCAGCCAATGCCAGCCGCAAAATCGTTAAAAACGCACCCTTTTATTTCATTTTCTACTGTCAACTATCATGGCAACCAACCAGAAAAAAGAGAGCGGCGTCACGCCCAGCAAAGACGAGCAAGTGAAGCACGAAAAGCACGTTGCGGCCGGCAAAAAAGGCGGCGAAGCTGTTAAAAAAGAAGCCGGCAAGAAATAGCTGAGCCAGCACCAAGATGCACCAACGGCTTGGCTGCGCATCGCAAAAGGCCCCTGAAAATCAATTTTCAGGGGCTTTTGTGTGGTAAATACCCCGCGCTGACTTGCCGCCGCGGTGGCTGGTTAGCGGCGCGACTGGTGGTCGAGTAGCCGGCCGATGGCTTGGCCCAGCGTAATCTCGCCTTGCACATAGGGCTGAAGGTGGGCGAGGACCTCAACATCGGGGCCGCCGGTGGTGGCCGCTTGCTGGGCCAGGATGCGGCCCGCCGTTTGGCAGCGCTGTTGCCAGGCGCGCTGTTGGCTCGGGGAAAGCCCATCGGGCAGCGGGTAAAAGGAAGCACAGGGCATGTCCATAAAGCAAGTAAGGCCAGGGCTAGCCGCGCTGGGGTGATTCGGTGGGCTGTGGGTGGAGCCGGGCGGCGGCCTCGTAGAGGCTGTCAACCAGGCATAAATCGGGCGTTGCGCCCGTGCAAAGCTGGTTGAGCAGCTGCGCCAGCGCAGCCGATACGCGGCACAGCACCAAGTGGGCCCCGCGCCGCTGCAAGCGGTAGTGGCAGGCCCACAGCAGCCGCGCGGCCGTGGGCGACAGCATATCGACCAGCCGGCAATCGACCCACACGGCGGGCTTGCCGCTGCGAACGGCGCAGCTCAGGTGGTGCGCCAGCTCAAGCTCAGACGGCGAGGCTGGGTCGGGCGCCAGCACAAGCAGGTAGATTTCGGGTAGCAGTTCGTGATGCACAATCAGCATAGCCAGCAGAAACAAACTAGTGAAAATCAACTGCCTCGCCAGCTCAGTAGCAGCGCGGGCACTTGCACAAAATTCTGCCTCAAATACCGGCGGCAACACCCGTAAACTACGGATATTATCCAGCGGCAACACTGAAAAATACTGCCCCGATAAACCCCTACCCACCGCCGAAGTAGTAGCGCCCTACTGAGCCAGGGGCGGCTGCCCCGCCGCCCGCAAGGCGTAGTACGCGCTGCCCGCGCGGGCACTACGCAGGCCCGGCACCCAGCGCGGGAAGCTCCGCAAAACCCGGTATAAATACGGGCGGCTACTATCCGTATTAATTGGTAATTATCTGTTATTAAGCATTTTATAAATAAATATTGGTAGCTTTGGCTACTGGCCGGCCGTTAGAGCGGCGTGCCAGTAGTAGGTGATACTGCCGGCCCACTTCCGTCGCGGCGGGTGCCCATTAGCTGCTTTTATTATGCCCATTACTCCCCCCAGGCGCTTGCCTACCCCCGCGCTGCGCACAGTGCGCTCGCGCCCCACCCGCGCCGTGCCCTGCGTGGCCACGCACTTGCACTGGTATTTCTGCCCGCTGGATGGTGCTTTCTCGCACCTGGTGCTGCTAGATGGCCACTTGCCACTCGCGCATTGGGTGCTGCCCGCCGCCGCACCCGAGGCGGCCGCGCCGCTACCGGGCATGTGGATGCAGGTGCCGCCGGCCACAAACCTGGCCGTGCCGGCCGCCGCGCAGGGCACGGGGCGCGGCACTTGCCGGCTGGTGCGCCCGGCGGCGTTGCCCCCGAGCGTGTTGCCAGCCGGCCAGCTGCTGCTGCACCGGCCCGCCGCTGGCGCGGCCGAGCTGTATAGCCTCACGCAGTCGCAGCCCGGCGGCGCTGGCTGGCTGCTGCGCCGGCTGGTTGGCCCCGGCCGGCTGGATAGCCAGCCAATTTCTGTCTAAGATGCTGGTAGCTCAGTTGTTTATCAAAGTAAATCCGTTTTCCTTACCCTCTTTTTACTTCACAATGTTCGACAAAATTCAGAACCTCAACGACCTGTTCGAGCTCAAGCTGCAAGGCTTGTATGATGCCGAAAAACAGCTGGTGAAAGCCCTACCCAAAATGGCGGCCAAAGCCACCGACCCGCGCCTGCGCATGGGCCTCGAAAAGCACCTGCGCGAAACCGAAAACCACATGGCCCGCCTGGAGCAGATAGCCAGCGGCCTCGACTTGGACCTCGACGGCCCCGCCTGCAAGGCCATGGAAGGCCTCATCGAGGAGGGCCAGGAAATAATGGCCATGGGCGATACCGATGAAGTAACCGACGCCATTATTATTGCCGCTGCCCAAGGCGTTGAGCACTACGAAATTTCGCAGTATGGCACGGCCGTGCACTTTGCCAAGCGCCTGGGCTACACGCCCGAAGCCGAGCTGCTGCAAGCCACGCTGACCGAAGAGAAGAACGCCGACGAAACCCTGAATCAGCTGGCCATCTCGTCGGTCGATGAGAAGGCGCTGAGCTAGGCGGTAGGAAATCGGCAGAACCAATCGTCAGGCAGCGCGTAGCGAAGCAGGTCGATTGGCGCAGTAATCTCTGGCGTCAGCAACGAAGCGTGCGCACTGCTGCGCTGCGCGCTGCTTTTGCGTACAGCAACTTCTTCACAGCCAGCATCCCCTTGTCGTTGCGAGCGCAGCGAAGCCAGCGCACCTGCACAGCTCGTCTTGATGCGCTGGCTTCGCTGCGCTCGCAATGACAAATTAATCATATATAAAACAGTACTTTATGTCCGATAATGCACCTCCAGCCACCCGCGATATTGTAGTGATGGGCGCATCGGCCGGGGGCGTGCAGGTGCTGCTGGACGTGGTGCGGGCGCTGCCGGCCGATTTTCCGGCGGCGGTATTCATCGTGCAGCACATTCCGGGCTACGCCGTCAGCTACCTGGCCGAGCTGCTGGATAGGGCTAGCCCCTTGCCGGCCCGGCACCCGCAGCCCGGCGAGGTAGTGCGGCCGGGCACCATCTACGTAGCCCCGCCCGACCACCATTTGCTGGTAGAAGGCGACCAGGTGCTGACCACGCGGGGGCCGAAGGAAAACCGCTTTCGCCCGTCGGTCGATGCCCTGTTTCGCTCGGCGGCCTACACCTACGGGCCGCGGGTGATTGGGGTGGTGCTCACGGGCTACCTCGACGATGGCACCTCGGGCCTGTGGACGGTGCAGCGCCTAGGCGGCCTCACCATCGTGCAAGACCCCAAGGAGGCCTACGTGCCCGACATGCCCCGCAACGCGCTGCAATACGTGACGCCCGACTACGTGGTGCCGCAGCCCGAGCTGGCGCCCTTGCTGGTGCGCCTCACCGCCCAGCCCGCGCCCGCCCAGCCCAGCGTGCCCGCTGAGGAGCTGACGCGCATTGCCCACGAAATAACCATTGCCAAAGGCGATACGGGGCTTACCATCAATATTCTAAGCGAGGGCGAGCTGACGCCCTTCGTGTGCCCCAGCTGCCAGGGGCCGCTGGTGAAGCTGGTCGAGGGCCAGCAGCTGCGCTTTCGCTGCCGCACCGGCCACGGCTTCACCCTCAGCGGTTTGCTGGCCGCCGTGAGCGAGGGCGTCGAAAACCAGCTCTACAATGCCCTGCAAGGCTTGCAGGAATCGCAGCAGCTGCTGCACCAGGTAAGCGAGCACTACACCCAGCTGGGGCAGCCGGCCGTGGCCACCGGCTTTGAGGAGCAGGCCGCACAGGTGCAGCAGCGGGTGCGCGCCCTGCACGAGGCCATTCTGCAGCAGGCCACGCTGAGTGCCAGCTCGCGCTTGCCGCCCGCGCCGTCCGAATCTTCTTAGCGCGTGAGATATGTTGGATATCAAGGACTTTATGCTGGCCCAGGCGCAGGCCAGCCCGCACGTGCAGTTTGCCTACGACCTGGCCCTGGGGCAGGTAGTGTTTGTGAATGAGGCCTACGCGCAGGTGCTGCACGGCACCCCGGCCCACGCCAACGACGAGCTGCCCGGCCTGCTGCATCACCTGCACCCCGACGACCGCCCCTACCTGGCCCAGTGCTGGGCGCGCTGGACCCAGGGCGCGCTGCACGAGCAGCCCGAGTTTCGGCTGCTGGTGCCCGGCCAGCGCGAGCAGTGGCTTCAGCTCACGCCCTTTTACCAGCCGGCGGCCGAGGCGGCGGGCGGTTGGGTAGGCGGCGAGCTGCGCGACATCAGCATTGCCAAGCACTACCGCGCCAATGCCGACCGCTTCAACAGCCGCAAAAACACGCTGCTGGAACTGCTCTCGCTCGACCTCGCCGATTGCCTCGTGCTTTCGCAGGCCCTCAGCCAGGATAGCAGCGGCGAGCTGCGCTACCAAATCAGCAACCGCCTGCTCGAAGGCGTGCGCCAGATTGAAACCATTAGCCAGGAAGGCGTGCAGCTCATCCACAACTTCACCAACGAGGAAATGCACGCCGCCATGGCCGTGCAGCTGAGCTTGGAGCGCGTAGAATTGGGGTTGCTGCTGCGCCAGGGGCTGGAAGATTTTGCCCGGCCGGGTGCCCGCGCGGCCCAGTCGCTGGTGCTGCGCCTACCCCCCGAGCCGGTGTACGTGGAGCTGGATGTCAACAAGTTTCTGCAAGTCATTACCAATCTGCTCAGCAACGCCATCAAGTTCACGCCCGACAGCGGCCACCTCCTCATTGCGGCCGAAACGACGTGGGGCATTGTGCGCCTCACTTTTCAGGACGATGGCATCGGCATTCCGGCCGATTTGCTGCGCCAGGTGTTTGAGCGCCACACGCCCGCCCAGCGCCTGGGCTTGCGCGGCGAGCCGGGCCAGGGCATGGGCCTGGCCCAGTGCAAAGCCATTGTGGAGCTGCACCAGGGCACGCTGCGCGTGGCTAGCGAAGGGGCCGGCCGGGGCACCACGTTCAGCATCGAGCTGCCCCAGCTACCCAACTAACGCTTACAACAAAACCTGCCACCCGGCGGCTATTTCTCGCTAAAAGCTATGCCCCTGCACCCCGAATTAGACAAGAAGCTCAGCAAAATCTACGAGCCCAAAACCACCATCGACGACGTGTTTAAGGGCTACGACATCACCTTCGTCACCAACGAGTACGGCGAGCCGGTGCTGCTATTTTTTGGCAAGCGCCGGCCCGATGGCCTCATTGCCGGCGAGCGCTACACGCGCACCATCAAGCGGCAGCCCGGCAGCCAGGAGGTGAAGTCCAGCCACTGGGACAACCAGGGCAAGATTATGCGCTGATAATCAAAGCACTTTAGCTAGGTGGCTAGGCAAATGGACTCGTCCTGCGGGGCCTGGGTAGGGCATGGTGCCGCGCCTGAGCACCCCGTTTCCGTTGGCAGGAGCGAACGGGCTGCCTAGGCCGTCAATGACGGGCCAGCAGCTTGTAGAAACAGCTGGATAGCTAGGCAAAAACAAAAAATGGAGAGCCAGTGCGCGTCAGCCAGCAGCTTTGGGGTACTACCCAGCGAGGGCTCCGAGGAGCCGTAGCCTAGCAGTAGGCTCACTGCAACAGTTGAAATAACCGACGAAAGCAACCGCTGCGCGACCGGCTCTCCAGCCCACCGCTGCACCAATAACGACCAGCAACGAGGACTCCTGCTTTTTAACGGCCGCCCCGCTGCCTTGGCAGTGCGAAAAACACGGATTTTGCCTCGGGAAAATGCGTATTATACCAGCAAATAGCCTCGTACATGCTCATCGTATGATAGTTATTGCTGGCGTTGAGGCACCTAGCTGTCCGTTGCGGCCGTCATGGGCCGGATGGCGGCCAGTTCATCCTTCACGGCGTGCAGCAGCAGGGGCTCCAATATCTTGGCCTTGGTGGCCTTGAATACGTTGTCGTCGTACACGTTCCGGCCGCCAAATACCAGGTCACTCAGCTCAGCCAGCGGTACGAAGTCTTTGATGCGTACCGAACGGTCTTCAGCGCGCTGGCCGATGCGGAGCGAGCCCATTTGCGTCAGCGAGCCCACGGGCTAGGCCAGCTCCTTGCGCACGGCGGCCGCGCCGGCAATGAGGGTAGCCAGATGGGTGAGCTTTAGCGCCTCAACTATTTTCCAACTCACCCAGGTGATTTAGCAACACCAGCCGGGCAGTTTCAGGATAAATTTCTAGGATACTCACCGAGGCCGGGCTGATTTCGAGGCGCTGAAACAAGTCGAGCGGCATGCCCACGTAGTACGCCACCGCGGCCTTGATGAGGTCGGAATGACTAACCACAGCCACCGTTTGCTGCAGGTGCTGCCCGGCGAGGCGCTGCAAGCCAGCCACGATGCGCGCCTGCGCCTCCAGCATCAGCTCGCCGCCGGGGATGCGCGTGCCGCTGCGGAAGGTATTGAACAGGTGAAACTGCGGGTCGCCGGGCAGTTCCTGAAATGTTTTATTGGTCCATTCGCCCAGGTCTAGCTCCAGGAAAGCCTCGTCTATAGTGGGCGTGAGGCCGTGGGTAGTAGCCAGCGGGTCAGCAGTTTGGGTAGCACGCTCCAGCGGGCTAGTATACACAGCGTGCAGATGCACCGGGGCAAGCCGGGCGGCGAGCTGCCGGGCCTGCGCCTGGCCAGCCGCGTTGAGCGGCACGCCGGGCAGCCGGCCCGAGAAGCGCTGGCCCACGGCATCGGTGGTAGCGTGGCGGATTAGAAGAAAACGGGTCATGACGGATGAACTTATTGCTGAATCATAAAACGCAAAAGCGAGTCATGCTGAACGCAGTGAAGCATGACCCATTTGTATAGGGTTTCTAAAGACAAGTGTGTAAGAAACAGCTAGCAATACGAGGCAAAAGATAGCCAGTTGGGCGAGCGTCATTATCTTGCTGGCTTACTTGATAAGTAATTGATTTACAGCATCTACATAGATGCTGCTGAATAACCTCAACGATTTTTCCTTAACTCTTTCATGCCAACTAATTTGCCTGCTTCCACCTCGCCAGCCCGCCTGAAAGTGGGCGTGCTTACGTTTCACCGCTGCATCAATTACGGCAGCTACTGGCAGGCGCGCTGCCTGGCCGAAGGGCTGCAAGCGCGCGGCCATCAGGTCGAAATTCTGGACCATGACTCGGCGCGCGTCAACCGCGTGGAGTGGCAGTGCGCCTTGCAGCCCACGCTGCCCACGCCCGTGCCCCCGGCCGACTTGCCGCTTTACCGCCAGAAGGTGCTTAAATTCTGGGAGTTGTTTCGCACGCTGCCGCTGTCGGCCCGCTTCCCGCTTGACGAACCCGCCGCGATGGCCGACTACGACGTGGTGGTAGTGGGCAGCGACGAGGTTTGGAACCTGGCGCACCCGTGGTTTGGCTACTGCCCGGTTTTCTACGGCGAAGGCGTGCGCGCCCCGCGCCTAGTATCCTACGCGGCCAGCTTCGGCAACCACGATGCCGCGCTGGGCCTCGACCCCGCCTGGGCCGCCAAGCTGCGCCGCTTCGACGCTATTTCGGTGCGCGATGCAAACTCGCAAACTATTGTGGAGCAGGCATTAGGCTGTCGGCCCACGATGGTGCTCGACCCGTGCCTGCAATTTTCGGTAGTGCCCGCGCCGCGGCCCGATGAGCGACTAGCGCGGCCCTACGTGGCGGTATATGGGCACAATTTCACTGAGTCGTTTACCCGCGAAATCCGGCGCTGGGCCGCCAGCCGGGGTCTGCCGCTGGTGAGTATCGGCTACCGCAACGACTGGGCCGACGAGCAGTGGCTCACGGCCGACCCGCACGACTTTGCGCACTTCATGGCCCGCGCCGAGGCGGTGGCCACCAATTTCTTCCACGGCTGCGTGTTTGCGCTGCGCAACGCCCGGCCTTTCGCCTGCGAAACCACGCCCTACCGGCGCTTCAAGCTGCAAGGCCTCATGGCCAAGCTGGGGGCCGAAAACCACCTGCTGCCCGAAGGCGCGCCGGCCGCCGCCTACGCTGCCTGCCTCGGTCAGCCGCTCGACCCCGCCATCACGCAACGCCTTGAGCAAATGTGCCAAACCTCTAGCGCCTACCTCGACCAGGCGCTCACCCTGCCCCAGCTGCAACCCGCATGAGTGAGCTACTGAGCCCCCAGGATATTACCAGCGCCGGGCTGTGCATCGGCTGCGGCAGCTGCGTGGCCCAGGCCGCCGCGCCCGAAGTACGCATGGCCTTCGACCGCTATGGCCAATACAAGCCCCACGGCCCGGCCGCGTGGCAACGCGCTCAGTCGGCGAGCTTTACCCGCACCTGCCCCTTCTCGCCGGCCGCGCTGACTGAGGATGAGCTGGCCGCCCGGTTTGGGGCTCCCGCGCAGCGCACGGCTTTGCTGGGCAGCTTCGAGGCGGCCTACGTGGGGCACGTCGCCGAAGCCGATTTTCGGTTGCAGGGTAGCTCGGGCGGGCTGGTGACGTGGGTCGCCACCGAGCTGCTGCGCCAAGGCTTAATCGACGGTGTAGCGCACGTGGTAGCGGTAGAAAATCCAGCGGCCGAGGGCCGCTATTTTCGCTACCGCCTCGCGCGCACCGAGGCCGAGGTGCGCGCCGGGGCCAAATCGCGCTACTACCCCATCGAGCTGAGCGAGATGCTGCAAGCCATTCGGGCCACGCCCGGCCGCTACGCCGTGGTAGGCTTGCCGTGCTTTATCAAAGCTGTGCATCTGCTGCGCCGCGAAGATGCGGTGCTGCGCGAGCGCATCGCCTTCACGTTGGGGCTGTTTTGCGGGCATTTGAAAAGCGCCCGCTTCGCGGAAAGCTTTGCCTGGCAATTACACGTGCCCCCGGCCGAAGTAGCGCAGGTAGAATACCGCGAGAAGCTGCCCGACCGCCCCGCCAACTGGTACCGCGCCCAGCTCACTTTGCGCGATGGCCGCCAGCTCAGCCGCGACTGGTGGCACCTGGCCGATGGCGACTGGGGCGCGGGCTTCTACATGAATTCAGCCTGCAATTTTTGCGACGACGTGGTGGCCGAAACCGCCGACATCGCCTTCGGCGACGCCTGGGTCGAGCCCTACTCCTCCGATGGCCGCGGCACCAACGTCGTCATCGTTCGCTCGCCGCTGGTGCAGCAGCTGGTAGCCAGCGCCATGCAGGCTGGCCGCTTAGCCTTGCAGGAAGTCGATGCCGCTTTCGTAGAGCAAACCCAGGCCGCCGGCTTTCGGCAGCGCCGCGAGGGGCTGGCCTACCGCCTCACCTGGGCGCGGCGCGGGGTGCGGCCCCGCAAGCGGGTAGCCGCGAGCGCCGCGCTGCCGCGCTCGCGCAAGCTGATTTATCGGCTGCGCTACTTCATCTCAGCGGCCAGCCACCGCGTGTTTTGGGTGGCGCGGCGGGTGCGGCGGCCGGCGTTGTTTTTGGGCTGGGCGCGGGCGGTGCTGGCGGTGTACCACGGCGTGGCCTACCACCAGGGGAGGGTGAGGGAGATGTGGGCGCGGTGGAAGGGATTGGGGGAGTAGTAGCCGTGGGGACCTCTATGAAGCCGGACGCTGTAACCCCAAGCTCCAGCTTGGTGCGGCGTCTGGTTGCGTTCCCTTACGTTACGCCAAGCAGAGCTTAGCGCTACATCTCGTCAGGCTCCCCCGCTTTTTTGGAGAGGGGCCTGGGGGGTGAGGTTCGCCCGCACCCGCGCTACCACCGGCTCCCAGTCGCCCGGCTGCTCCTGCCAGAATAGCCGCATGGTAGGGTACCACGGGCTGTCTTCGCGCCCGGTCAGCCAGCGCCAGTCGGCATCGGCGTGCAGCAGCGTCCAGACGGGCACGCCGAGCGCGCCGGCCAGGTGCGCAGGCATCGAATCGACGGTAATCAACAAATCCAGCCCGCGCACTACGCGGGCATACTCGTACAAGTCGAACTCGCCGGGGTAGGTGCCTACGCCCGCCTGCCAGCCGGCAGCTAGGGCATTGGCTTGCAAGATGATGAGCTGCACGCCCG